>Ga0187857_10000792_pt1 | contig 36907 bp, 30 predicted proteins | sample June2016WEW_8_10_FD_132984 | JGI IMG/M metagenome (GOLD analysis project Ga0187857, IMG submission 132984) | Peatland microbial communities from SPRUCE experiment site at the Marcell Experimental Forest, Minnesota, USA - June2016WEW_8_100 | ecosystem: Environmental > Terrestrial > Soil >... | reverse complement strand
CGGATCGCCAGCAGTTCATAGCGGCCCTTGGCGTCCAGGTCGGTGCGGCCGGCGAGCGAGTCGAGAAAATCCTGGTACTGTCCGCCGGCTATCGCCTTCTCAAAAATCGAGGGATTGGAAGTCATTCCGTGCAGGCCGTCTTGGGTGATCAGACGTTGCAGTTCGCCGCTCTTCATCAGGTCGCGTCGAATGTAGTCGAGCCAGACCGACTGGCCGAACGTCTGCAGCTGGGTGAGAGGATTGGCGGCTTTTGCGGTTTCGAGTGTGCCTACTGGATTCATAATCATCTCCTAAAAAGGGCATTGAATCATTGAGTCATGGAACGATTGAGTCATTGAATCAATACCGTAATGCGTCATTTTCTCCCACGTGGCGGTACTGAAGGCTGCGACGTGAACACTCGTTCCGTATCGAGCTGTTCGCGCGCTGCCTGAATTACGGCTTCGGACGTGAAGCCGAATTTCTTTTGCAAGTCCTTCAACGGCGCGGACGCTCCAAAAGTGTGCATGCCTATGATGCGTCCTTTCGCTCCCGTGTATTGGGCCCAGCCGAAGGTCGAAGCCATCTCGACTGCAACCCGCGCGGTCAGCTCGGGAGGAAGCACCTGGTCGCGGTAACTCTGGTCCTGATGTTCGAACAAATCCCACGACGGCATGCTGACGACGCGCGCCCGGATGCCTTCGGCCTTCAGTTTTTCGTAGGCATCGATGCAGAGGTAGACCTCGCTGCCGGTGGCCATCAGGATGACCTGGGGCTTGCCACCTTCAGCCTCGGCGAGGATGTAGGCTCCGCGAGCGACGCCGGCGGCGGACGCGTACTTTGTGCGATCGTTCGTGGGATCGTTGGTTCGATCGAAGGTCGGCAAAGCCTGGCGCGTGAGGACCAATGCTACCGGCTCTTTCCGCAGGGTCATGATTATTTTCCACGCCTCGACTACTTCGTTGGCGTCGGCGGGACGAAGAGTGACGAGCCCGGGAACCGCGCGCAGCGTGGCCAGTTGCTCGATGGGCTGATGAGTGGGTCCATCTTCGCCGAGACCAATGGAGTCGTGGGTGAAGATCCAGACGGAGGGAACCTCCATGATGGCCGACAGCCGGATCGGCATCTTCATGTAGTCGCTGAAGATCAGGAAGGTCGAACCGTAGGCGCGGATGTTTGACAGCATCATGCCGTTAACGATCGCGCCCATGGCATGCTCGCGAATGCCGAAGTGGAAGTTGCGCGCATTGTAATTGCCGGCTTCAAAATCGCCGGCGGTGTCGAAGGTGAGCCGGGTTTTGGTCGATGGATACAGATCGGCTGAACCACCCATCAGCCAGGGATGATTCTTAGCAATGGCGTTGAGGACTTTGGACGATGAATCGCGGGTTGCGATTCCCTTCGGATCGGGCGCAAAAGTGGGGAGTTCCTTATCCCATCCGTCGGGAGCCTGGTGACGTTGCATGCGATCGTATTGCGCCGCTAAATCGGGATACTGCGCGCTGTATTTCGCGAATAGCTCGTTCCACTGGCCACTCAGCTGCCGTCCGCGTTTGCCCATAACGTCGCGGAAGTTTTCACGTACTCCGTCGGGGACCAGAAACTTGGCGTCTTCGGGCCATCCGTAGAAACGTTTGGTCAGCTTAACTTCTTCTTCGCCGAGCGCCTCGCCATGGGCTTCTTTTGTGTCCTGGCGGTTTGGCGAACCGTAGCCGATGTGGCTGTCCACGATGATGAGTTTCGGGCGATCATTCACCTTGAGCGCATGGCTGTAGGCGTCGGCCAGCGCGACCAGATCGTTGGCGTCGGGGAGGTGCTGGACATCCCAGCCATAGGCGGCGAAGCGGGCGGGCACATTTTCGTCGTAGGCAAGATCCGTATTGCCCTCGATGGTGATGTGGTTGTTGTCGTAAATCCAGCACAGGTTGGAAAGTTTGAGATGGCCGGCGATCGATGCAGCTTCGGAAGAAATTCCTTCCATCATGTCGCCGTCGCCGCAAAATGCCCAGATGTTGTAGTTGAAGACCTCGAATCCGGTGCGATTGAAGTAGGAAGCCAGCCAGCGCTCAGCGATGGCCATACCAACGCTATTGGCGACCCCTTGACCGAGCGGGCCGGTGGTGGCCTCGACGCCCGTGGTCAAGCCGTATTCGGGGTGCCCGGGCGTTTTACTACCCAGTTGACGGAAATTCTTGATCTCGTCAAGCGATAGCGCTGGCGTTGCCAGAATCTTGCCGTCCGGACTTACCTCGCGCACGCCGGCAAGGTGGATGAGCGAATAGAGCAGCATGGAGGCGTGTCCATTGGAGAGCACGAAGCGGTCGCGGTTTGGCCAGATGGGATCTTCCGGGTCATAGCGTAGAAACTGCTGCCAGAGACAGTAGACGACTGGAGCCAGCGCCATCGGCGCCCCGGGATGGCCCGAGTTCGCCTTCTGCACCGCATCCATCGAGAGCGTGCGAATCGTGTTGATACACAACTGATCGAGCTGCGTACCGGTGGTGGCGACCGACTGGTCACTGACTGCCATCAAGTCTCTCCTAGCCGAATTGGATGGTACCGCCCACTTAAAATTTAGATGAACCCATCCCAAAATAGATACAACGGATACCCAAGTTTACATCCAAGCTGACAACTTGGAAAAACGAGACGAGGCACGAAAGGACTGGGCTCCGATTTTACACGGAGCAGAATTGGTGGGGAGTTTGATGAGGTTTGGCTCGTCCTGATTGCAGTAGACGAGGCTCGCCGGCGGCTGCATGGGCCGCCGATTTCAGGTATGAAAAGTTTTATCCTGGCTGACCCTGTGTTGCAGGGTAGACGCCAACTCATCCACGTCTGTGGCGGAAAGGTTCATTACTTCAGCCTCCAGCATTGGGATACGGTTGGTTCCGACCGCGTCCCGCCGGACCTGGATCATCAGAGCCTGCAGTGCCTGGGGATCATATTTTTGCGGTGTCATGCGGATCAATTCCTGGAGCGCAACTCCGACTGACAGGCGTTGGCGGTAGGGACGTTCGCTGGTCATGGCGTCAAAGGTCTCGGCCAGAGCCACGATTCGTACCGCTTGCGGTATTTCATTCCCATGCAAGCCATCCGGGTATCCCGACCCGTCTGCACGCTCATGGTGCCAGCGCACAATCTCCGGAATCTGCGGCCAGGGAAACTGTACGTGGCTGACGATCTGATGCCCAATAACGGTGTGGTCCCGCATATCGCGGGATTCTTCCGCGTCCAGCTGCGAAGCTTTTCCGAGCAACCGCTTATCCACGGCAACCATGCCAATATCGTGCAGATAAGCCGCCGACCGCAATGACGCAACGTCGGCTGGGCCCATGCTGAGCGCTTCGCCAATGGCCTGGGAGTAGCGGCCTACCCGCAGCGAGTGTCCATGAATGTTGACGTGTTTGACGTCGATGGCAGTGGCGAAAGCTTCGAGCGCGTTGTCGTAGAATCCGTGCAGTGAGGCCAACAGGCGCAGGTTTTCGGCAACCCGTTGTGCCAGGGTCTGGGCGAGCGTGTGATTCTGTATGGCCAGCGCCACGTAATGGCTCAGCATTTTGAAAGCGTCGAGCGCGTCCTCTTCATAGACCGCGTCGCCGAGACGGCGTCCGAGGGCGACTACACCGGCGAGCTTTCCCCGGACTTTCAGCGGGCAAATGCACTTGAACAGTTCGGGCGCAACATTGCCCATCGAACTCAGAAAGACATCGTAGGTGGAACCATTGAGCAGCACCGGACCGGGGGCTGCGGTCAGGGTGTGAACGTGGCGCGGAAGCAGTGGAATGACCGACGGTTCGGGCAGTAGCGCGAATCCCTGGGCATCGACCGAGGTCAGCATGGAAGGCCGTTCGCCGAATGAAAACAAAACGGCCTCGCGCGCACCAGCCGCTTCCATAATGGCGGTCACCATGGTGCGAGCGGTTTGGCGGAAATCGCGGTCCGCCGTAAGTTCGGGCCCCAAATCCGCCAGCGCTTCGAAGGTCCTTAAAAACTTCCTGAGATCGGTTCCCTGCAAATCCGATTGCGGAGGTGCGAGAAACCAGAGCCCCATCAGGGTAGCATCGCCTCGGCAGCCGGATTGTTAGTTAGTTTGGTGCAACGGAGCATCGGGCCACCGGGCCATCTTTACCTGCCTGAACCTGCGATCACCCGATCCTCCGATGGCTTCCCCTCACGGCGAACCGTGATTGCAATCACTGCGCCTCATTAGGGCTGAGTAGTAAGAATGAAAATGAATTAGTGTCGTGCGTCGCCAGGAGCCCTTCCTGGTCAACGGCGCACTCGAGGAGGAGCAGCGGAGCGCGTCGGCGGCAGAATGCGATAAGCGCAGTTCAATCGAGAGGAGGATCTCGATGAACCGGAAAATATTTACTGCACTGGTGCTGATTCTGGTTTCTTGCGGTCTTTTTTGCGGTTTGGCCCTATCCCAAACGGGTATCAAGAAAAAAAGGCCACTTCCCTATGAGTACGGCCGGGTTGTCATCGACAATTATTCCGAGAAAGCGAACCTTGCGCCGGTCGTCTTTGAACATTGGATCCACCGCAGCATGTTCACCTGCCGAGTGTGTCACGTGGACATCGGTTTTGCGATGAAGGCAAACGGCACAGACATCAAGGCAGCGGACAACGCGCGCGGTTATTACTGCGGCACCTGTCACAACGGCAAGATGGTCGTCGACGGAAAAAACGTCTTCCAAGCCTGCTCCAGAAAAGTGAACGTGGAAGACGAGAAGAGATGCGAACGCTGCCACTCCTATGGACAGAAAGTCGCCTCCGATTTCGACTTCTTCCAATTCAGCCAACCGCTTCCGAAAGAGCGTTTCGGCAACGGCTTGGATTGGGAAAAATCGGAGGAACTGGGCCTCATCAAGCCGGCCAGTTTTCTGCCGGGCGTGTCGACGCCAAAAAATTCCCTCGTCGTGCAGAAAGACTTTGCTCTCAGTCCCAAGGTTGAGGGAATGCCTGACATTATCTTCTCGCACAAGAAACATACAGTCTGGAACGGATGCGAACTCTGCCACCCGGATATATTCATGGGCGTAAAACGAGGTACGGTGAAGTACTCGATGGTGGATATATCGCAGGGGAAGTCGTGTGGCGCGTGTCATACCACGGTGGCATTTCCTTTGACAGATTGCCAGCGCTGCCATTCCAAACCGGTACAACCCTGAGGAGAGAGGTCGATGGCCTTTGAGGCGAAGTTCTTTAAAGCGAGGTTCTGGGCAGAGTGCCCGGCAAAGTTCGAGACGCGGCTTAAGAGAACGATCATTACGGTACTGTTATTCCTGGGGCTCGCCGGCTTATGCGGTGTGCGTGCTGTCGGCGGGCCCTCCGCTTCTGCCTCACAGGCGGACGCGGCGCAAGAGTCTTGGCGAACGGAGTTCTATAACATTTGCGGGAAGACTGAGGATGCCATGACTTTCTCGCAGGAGGAACTCACGGATCTTATTCGGAGATGCGATAGTCTCCAGCCGCAAATTGAAAAGCTCGACGAATCGCGGAAAAAGGTCTACCTGGAACGACTGCGAAAGTGCCGAGGTCTTTATGCCTACGTCCTCGATGCAAAAAGGAAAGAAAAGAAATGAAAGCGGGCTTCTCCTGCTCGTGCTGGCCTGCGAAGTTTTACTTCTAGCGCATAGCGCGTCCGCCCAAATTTACTTACCCCAACGTGCGCCGGAACCGTCCGAGTATGGCAAGGTGATTCTTGACAACTACACTGGAGCGGAGCCCGGCTCCGTCGTATTTGATCATTGGCTGCACCGGTCCATGTTTACTTGCCGGGTTTGCCATGTCGATGTGGGCTTTGCCATGCAGGCGAAGGCCACCGGCATCAATGCGAAGACGAACAGGGAAGGTTTCCATTGCGGCGCCTGCCATGATGGGAAGAGGGTGTTCGAGGGAAAAACCATCTTCGCCGCGTGCTCCGATGCCTTTAACTCCAATGACAGGCGGTGCGACAGGTGCCATTCACTGGGCAAAAAGGGCGTAAGGAAATATGGGTACAAGGAGTTTACTGCGAAATTCCCAAAGGGTATTTACGGCGTCAATTGGGAGGAAGCGGAGAAATCCAGGATCATCAAACCCGTCGATTTTGTTGAAGGTCTGTCGGTCAAAACGGCGAAGATGCAGAATCGGAAGGATTTTTCCGTTGAAGCAGCTTACCCGTGGGTCGAACCGATTGACTTCTCTCATGAGAAGCATGCCATCTGGAACGGCTGTGAACTGTGCCATCCCGAAATATTCCCGACCGCCCAGAAAGGCACGATGCGCTTTTCGATGTTTTCTAACATTGAAGGCAAATACTGCGGCGCCTGCCATGGAAAGGTGGCTTTCCCACTCAACAACTGCCAGGCGTGTCACCCTCGGGGGCCGCTCTGGGCGCCATAACCGGCAGGGGATTGGGGAATTCTGCCGGCCATGCTGGTATTCAATTCGAACTAGAGACCACACCACATCTCGCCTTGACAGGCGTGTAGAGTTGGCTCATACTTCGCCAAATCGCCCACGCCGCTTGCGTTCTACCGGTTTTGTCCGGCAACTTACCAGCCCGAGAGAGATCTGTGGTTGTACCTCAGTCCAAGCCGTTTCGCTCCGGGAAAATGAGCCATTCTGAGCGCGATTCTTCGCCGCAGGTTTCGTCTGACCGCTCCGGCAACATGCCTGGCAACATCTCTTGGAATCCTGGCGAGAGCGCCGCTCTGTCCTCTCTGAAGGAGTTGATCGCGGCCGGGGACAACCGCCTGGACCCGATGCTAGGGACCATCGCGGATGCAGCCCGGCGACTGACGGGCGCCTCCGGAGCCGCGCTGGCAATGTGGAAGGAAGGCGCGATGGTGTGCCGCGCGCGCAGTGGCGAGACCGCTCCGGCCCTCGGTGCGCAGCTGAGCGCGAACAGGGGAATCTCGGGGGAGTGTTTGCGCACCGGGAAGATTCAGCATTGCACAGATACTGAAAACGATCCGCTGGTCGATGTGGAAGTCTGTCGTAGCCTCGGTTTGCGCTCGATGGCCGTCTTGCCGATTCAAGGCTGGCGCGGGATCAACGGAATTCTCGAAGTTTTTTCCACCCAGCCCGCAGCGTTTACCGGACCGCATATTGCGCTGCTGGAGCAACTCGCGGCGCTGGCGGAACGGGCACGGGCAACCCAACCCTATGATGCGTCGCCGGCTGCGCCGAAGCCTCCGTCCGCGATGGAGAAGGCACGCCCCTCGGGCTTGCTGCCGGCATCAGATCGTGTCGGGGATGTGGTTCTAGCTTTCATTGGATTTGGATCTGGAAGTCGATCGCGAGCATTGGTTTTGGGGGCCATTGGCCTCGTGGCGATCTCGCTGCTTGCCCTGGTGATCTGGCTGGGGTGGAGCGGTGCGGATGAGGCTGACAAGTCGCATGCTGGGATGCCAGCTTCTGTCGACGTCGCCAGCGCCAATACCGTAACCGCGCGTCGTCTCGACCAGCATCCTTCCGACAGTGACCAGGTCTGGGGAGCGAATCCCGGTGGCGAAAAGCTATTTTCATCCCGCGGGAAGCCTTCCGCGGGAGCTCCCGTGAAGTTCGCCGCAAAGGTGGATGTGCTCGGGAGCAAGAAGACTCCGGCGGGGCGATCGCCGTTACTCGCCGATTTTGCTGGCAAAGTTGTTGGGGACGCATCTATCGCGCCCAACTCGCAGACTGGCTCGCCGACGGACTTGCACACTGACTCGCAGCGCATTGAATCGCAGCCCAGTGAAGCGCGGCCGACAGACCTGCGATCGAATGACTTGGGATCCAGCGACTCGCATTCCGGTGAAGCGGTTTCGGCCGAGCTGCCGTCGATGCCAGCAAGCTTGACGAACCCGTCGTCTCTTAACACCGTTCTCTCCGCAAAAGCGTCTTTGCCCGGTCTCTCTGCGCCGGTGTCTACAGGGGTTTCCGGCGGGCAACTCGTATACCGTGTTGCGCCAGTTTATCCCGTCCAGGCCCGTCAACTACGCCAGCAGGGCACCGTCATTCTGACCGCAATGCTCAAGGAGGATGGAACGGTAAGCGACATCAAAGTTGTCGAAGGCCCGCCGGTGTTTGTCCCATCCGCTGTGGAGGCGGTTAAGCACTGGCGGTACAAGCCTTATGAACTCGACGGAAAGCCGGTGAAGAACGAGATCAGGATTGCGGTTGACTTCAAGTTCCCCGAATCAAATCATTGAGACATTGACTCATTGACTCATTGAGACATTGAATCATTGGAACTTCGACTCGAAACAATGATCCGATGACTCAATGATTCAATGGCTAAATGATTCACACGCCGACGGGGAATGGCTTGCTGTGGGTTTCCGAGCCTACCGAGAGGCCGGCGAACCGCCCCTGCAGCAGTGACATCAGACCCGTGACCCAATAACCAATCACGAACAATAGCAGGAAGGGAACGGTGAAGTAATTCTCATTGTCGACGGCGTAAACGATCGCCAGCGCGAAGTAAGTTCCGATCAAAAGTTCGATCCATGGAACCCATCCCAGGCGCTTGCGGTATTTCTTTGCGCCGACCTTGTCCTTTTTTGATTCGACGCGGTACTTCGGAGTGCGAGCGAAAGCGGTCTGTTTGCCGACCAGCGCCTCCAACACGGCGCGCGTATTGGTGATCGTCAGACCGATTCCGAGAGACATCAACAGTGGCAGGTAGAGCAGTGACCGCAGCCAGCTTTTCGGAAACAATTCCTTCTGCGAAACCAAATAGAAGCTGGAGATCGAGAAGGTCGAAGCCATGAACAGGGGCAGGTCGATGTAGAGCATCTGGAACCATCCCTGGTAGAAGCGAATGATCATGGCGGGCATCAGCAAGACCGAGAGCACGATCATCAGGGGATAGCTCAGGTTGGCCGTGAGGTGATACCAGGCTTCGATTTTCACCGACCGCGGCACGTCGCTCTTTAATACCCGGGGAAGTATTTTCTTCGAGACCTGGATCAAACCCTTGGCCCAGCGCGCCTGCTGCGTCTTGAAAGCGGTCATTTCGACCGGCAACTCGGCCGGACACTCGACATCCTGCAGATAAATAAACTTCCATCCTTCGAGCTGTGCGCGATAGGAAAGGTCGGTGTCTTCGGTGAGCGTGTCATGCTCCCAGCCGCCGGCTTCGTCAATGGCCGAGCGTCGCCACATGCCGGCCGTACCGTTGAAATTAAAGAAAGCGCCGCTGCGGGACCGTCCCGAATGTTCGAGCACGAAGTGGCCGTCGAGCAGAATGGCTTCGACTTCGGTCAGCAGTGAGTAGTGGCGGTTGATGTGCGTCCAGCGGGTTTGCACCATGCCGACTTTGGGGTCGGTGAAGTGATGAATACATTGCAGCAGAAAGTCGGGCGGGGGAACGAAATCGGCGTCAAAGATGGCAACGAATTCTCCCTTTGCGGTTTTCAATCCTTCCGCCAAAGCGCCTGCTTTGTAGCCCTCGCGATGGTCGCGGTGCAGGTATTTGACGGGATGTCCCAGGGCGGCGTAGCGATCGACTAAAAGGCAAGCGACTTCCACGGTTTCGTCGGTCGAATCGTCGAGCAACTGGATGTCGAGTTTTTCTTTTGGATAGTCGAGCCGGCAGACGGCGTCGAGCAGGCGATCCACCACGTATTGCTCATTAAAAATTGGGAGCTGCACGGTGATGCGGGGCAGATCATCCGGAAGGAAATGAGCCGGGGGTTCCGTGGTCTTGTTCTTTTTGTGCTTGTAATAAAGATAGACCATCCAGTAGCGGTGCCCGCCGTAGGCTGCCAGGATGATGAGGACAATGAAATAAGGAATCAGCAGCGCCAGATCAAAGGCATTGACCTGGTACAGACCCTGAAAAGTTTTATCCAGAAAATGCTGGCGCAGGTAGGCTCCCAAGCCTTTGGAGGCGAAGATTACGACCATGGCCAGCGGGGAAGTGAGCGTCAGGTGCATGAAGTCAGCAGAGCCGTGAGACAAGAGTGATGGTGGCAGCCTTAGAATTGTACCTGATTGTCATTGGCCGGCGGTCGTTAGTCGTTAAATCGCGAACGACCAACGACTAACGACGAGCGACCGGTTACCGCCACTCTTCGCCGACCGAACTCAGCTTCAGCTCGATCTTCTGATTGGAACCCTCCTCCACTTTCACCGCCGTGCCATTGGCCTCCTGCGATTTAAGAAAGTCGGCGTCGCGCCACACCCCATCTTCCAGATCCTGCCAGGCATAGACCGTGTAGCCCCCCGGAGCCAGCCCGCGAATCGTAAAGCGGCCATGCTGATCGCTCGATCCGATGCCGAAGCGATCAAAAAGCTTGCGATATTTTTCTTCGGGCACGGCTATCACTGTGGCATTAGGCACCGGATGATCGTTATCCACATCCTTTTCTTTTTCGACCACCGCGCCCTCGATGATCCCTCCCTTGGCGCTGACGACCACGTCAATCGTCGCGGGCCCGCTAACCGCGAATCCAGTCGTTACATCTCGACCGCCGAGGGTTACCGATTTCAAGTAGAAATTGCTCTGAGGGTCGCTCCCGAATAGTTGCACGATATAGTTGCCGGGACTCACCGTCTTCCACTCAAAGTTGCCAAGCCGGTCAATCGGCGCGTTGGTCCCAAAAAATTCCTGAAAGAAAAAGGAATCCGGATCATCCGCCGATTCCCGGCCCAGGTTGAGCGAGCCCTGCGGGAGATCACCGGCCGCTCTGCCCTCTACGTGAAGATGACCGGAGAGCGTGAAAGAAGGCAGAGGTGCCAGCTTCGTGCCATCTACGTCGGCGGCGACGACGTTGATATCCCGATGTGCGGTGAGCGGCTGCGAATCGGTGCCGGCCGAGGCCATCAATACGTACGATCCCGGACCTACCCCCCTCACCTCGAACTGACCGTCCGCTCCGGCCTCGCTCGACCGGATGATGTCGCCAGCCTTGGAGAGCACTTCTACGACAGGCTTCTGGCCGGCGGGGACGCCCGTCACAATTCCGCGAACGCGATAGGTTCGCGCCGGCACCAGCATCAGGTTGACCGGCATCTCATCGCCCGCCTTAAGCGTCACAGCCGATGCCTGCAAGGCATCGTAGGCGCCTGGATAATAAGTGGTGACGTAGCGTGTATCAGGCTGGCTGTCATTCTTGTTGTCTTTGTTATCGGGCGTCTGCGATTTCTCTCCCTGCCGTTCGTAGTCGCGGAAGTCCGGAGGCGGTATAGCCACAATCCAATATTGACCGGGAAACAAACCAGAGAGACGGTATTCGCCCAGATCGTTCGTCGACCCGGACCCAACGCTTTCCCGCGTTGCTTTCCCTGCTTTTTTCTTTTGCGCGATCACATTGACACCGGACATCGGGTCGCCGTCTTCATCCGTGATGCGGCCGCTGATAACCGCCGTCGGCAACATTCGAAACAGCAGGTCTTCCACCGACTGCCCGGCCTGGACCGTGAAAACGTTGGTGTCTGCTTTTTGTCCGCGCTCATTTACGCCGACGAATCCGGTTCTCTCGATAAATATCCGGTAACGCTCGGGCACGACATTGTCAACGCGGAAATGGCCGTCGGCGTCGGTGGAGGCGGTGTAGTTTCCGCCTTCTTTCTGGTTTTCCGCGACGATTTGAACCAGCACTTTCTTGAGCGGCTGGCTGCCTGGTTCCTGCACCACTGTGCCTGCAATGGAGGATGCGCTTGCCGCGGATGTGGACTGCTGCGCGCTCGCGAACAAAGCGGCGCCGAGAAAGAAAAAAACGACGAGGAGTGAGCGCATCATCGATGTCGAGGGAAATAGACTCAGACTGTCATCCTGAGCGAAGCGAAGGACCCATGTATTGGCTGCGGAATGCATAGGTCTTTCGCTCCCCCACCCCAGCAGGCCAAAACCGGGCCTGCCGGGGACCCCGGTTCGCTCAAGATGACAGATCAAACTTAATGCCCAAATAGATGACGACTCCAAGGGAACGTGTCGCCTAGCAATTCAATTCAGAAAATATTGCCGGTACAATGTGTCGCGCTGCGCTGGACGGAAGCCCGCATCGCGTATGATGCGCCGCAATTCTTCTTCGGTTGTGCAGTTGGTCACGCCGGCGGCACGCACGACGTTCTCTTCCAGCATCACCGAGCCTACGTCATTGCCGCCGAAGCGCAAGCCCATCTGGCAGACTTTCAATCCTTGGGTTACCCAACTGGACTGCACGTTCAGAAAGTTCGATAGATAAAGCCGCGAAATTGCCAGGACTTTCAAATACTCAACCGCCGTCGCCTCATCCCAGTGGCGTCCGCCGAGCGCGGTGTTGGCCGGCTGAAAACTCCACGGGATGAACGCGGTAAATCCTCCCGTCTCCTGCTGCAAATCGTACAGACACTGAAAGTGGTTGATGCGATGTTCGACGGACTCGCCGACGCCAAACATCATGGTCGCGGTGGTGCGCATGCCGAGCTCGTGCGCGGTGCGATGCACCAGTAGCCAATCCGCGGTCAGGCATTTCAAGCGCGCGATTTTGTATCGGACTTCATCGTCGAGAATCTCAGCGCCGCCGCCCGGGATCGAATCCAGGCCCGAGTCGCGCAGCCGCGCAATCGTATCGCGGATGCTGAGACTGCTGTACTCGGCAATCGCCAGAATTTCCGACGCGGAGTAGCAATGGAGGTGAACCTTCGGGAAGCGCTGCTTGATGCCGCTCAACATCTTTTCGTGCCAGTCGATCTTGAGATCGGGATGCAGGCCTCCCTGCATCAGCACGCCGGTGCCGCCGAGTTCCACCGTCTCGCGAATTTTCTCGTAGATCGTATCGAAGTCGAGGATGTAACCTTCTTTTGCCGCTGGTCCCTTCAGGGGACGATAAAACGCGCAGAAGGTGCAATATTCCGTGCAGAAGTTGGTGTAATTAATGTTGCGGTCGATGATGTAAGTCACGGTGCCTTCGGGATGCAGCTTGCGGCGCACCGCATCCGCCTCCATGCCAATGCCGATCAGATCATCGGACCGAAACATCTCCAGAGCTTGCTGTTTAGTCAGGGACATCCTCTTCACCCCACCTTAATGGCTATTTTAGCTGGTTGGAGGCGATGGACGCGAGTTTCCCGAATACGCCCGAAGGCTGCCGGCGTTTGTACTCGTACAGGCCGTACAGCGCGCCTAGCAGCGAGAACGCGATCAGGGCGATAAGCACGGGCCAATAGTACTGGTCAAAGAACTTCACGATGTGCCGGCCGTAGTGGTACCCGAGATAAGCCAGGATGGTGAATCGAACGCCGCGCCCCACGGCCAGAGCAGTCAGAAACTTCCTGGTGGGGTACTGCATGGCGCCTGCGGCTAAGAGCATGGGCACAATGGGAAACGGTGGCGGCAGCAAGGCGGGGATCGCGACCGCAGCGAATCCCCAGCGTGAAAAAATCGCGTAGACCTTGTTGACCTTTTTCTTCGAAAACCTCTTTTCCAGAGTTTCCTTTCCACCTTTCCGAGCCATGCGATAGGTAAGATAGCCGCCGATGAGCGCTCCCGCCGTTGCCATGATTGCGTAGTAGACCCACGGTTCGCGATGGTGCGCGGCCAGCAGAATGGTGACGATGTCCGTGCTGCCCGGCAGAGGGATGACCGAGTTGTCGACGAGGCCCAGCAAGATCAGGCTGGGGCCGCCGAGATGGATCAGCCATCGCAAGGCGCTCTTTTTCGACACGAGCAGGACGATCGCAAGACAATGCATCGCCCTATTAGAGCAGGTTTGCGGCTGGCAAGGTGCAAGGTTAAAAAGGCGATAATGCTGCTCTGCCTGTGATCCTCCGCACGAAGGCGTGTGACGAGTGGTGTAGCGGACAAGACTTCTCGCGCGTAGGCTAACCCTGAAAATAGCGTTGCCAGCAGGCAATCGCGAATCAGGCGACTGTTTGTGGAGAATCAAGCCCGGGAACGTCGCGACAGTTCCGATTTTGGACCCGATTCAGAAATTGAGGAGTTGATCATGGATAGTTTTGGTTCCAGCATATGCGAGCAATGCAACGAAGAATACGTTTTCAGGAATGCCTCAAAGTGTGCACGCTGTCTCGGCGTGAATCCTGAGGCGATTGACGACGAGGACGAGGAGGAAGAGTCATCGAGTATTTCCTTGGATCGTTCAACCGCCGCATAGTGTTCTAATTCGGTCCGTCGGACGACTTTCTCGCAATCCAGACCGGGGGAGGGGGATTTCTGCCGAAAAAATCGCGATTGCGACAACAATTCCCAGAATGGCCGTTCGGAGATGAGTTGATAAGTTCTAAACAAACTGAAATTTCGGCGCTGGCGGAAGCGCTCCGATTTCCGCGCCCAAGCGATAGTAGAGCTCCAGCCCCTCCAGGCACGGCGGGTCGAGATAATAATGGACATTATGTGTCAGGTAGACGCGGATAGCCTCGACGGTAAGGCCGAGGCGCGGCGCCCACTCCCGCGCGATCGCTTCGAGATTCTTTGGCGATAGGCCATGATCACGAGACTTCTTGAAGACATCCGTGATCGCCGCCCCATCGCGTCCGGCAAGCGCTTGCTTTCGGACGGCCCAGAAGGCGAAGACGAATGACTTGCCCGTGCGGGCCTTCCACTCCTCGGCCAGGTCGAGGGTGAAGTAGCGCGTGCGGTCGACCTGCAGCGCCGGGTCTCCGATGAGCAGGGCAGCATCGCAAGCGCCGGGCCTTTTTTTGTCAAGCATGGCATCGAGATCGGGAGCCATCGGCTTATAATCGCGCGCTCCGCCCAGCCATTTGGCGAACAAAATCTTGGTCAGCGCCACCGAGCGCACTTGCGTCCAGCGCGCATCGACGGGCATCTTGCTTACTAAGAGTATCGACCGCACCGCACGTCGTGCCGCAATCGCCACGTCGGGAATGATGACGAGATCGGGAACCGTCGTGTAGGCTGCCGCCGGAATGATGCCAATATCTGCCGTTCCCGCGCGCAAAGCTTCGGCGCAGGCCGAGGGGATGGTGTAGGAAATATCGAAATCGGCGCCTGCCCCCGAATGCTCGAAATCCCACATGAGAGGCGCGGTGTTCAGGTAGGAAATGGCCGAGATCTTTAACCGGCTCATCACTTTACGAATTCTACCAAAAGTGATGTGCGCGCTCTCCTTGACAGGCATTTCCTGCGCAAGCTAGGGTCACGCGAGATGTCTAATCATGTGTCCGACGTGCCGATTGCCGCCCACGCGCCCGCTTCTCCCGCTTCCCACCAGGGTACCTACTGGCTGGGGCTGGCGCTGACCCAGGGATTGGGACCCTCGCGGATCAAGAAACTGATCGAGCACTTTGGCACCGCTGAGAGCGTTTTCCATGCGAGCCTGACTGAACTCGAAGCCATGGGGATGCGCGCCGTTTCCGCGCAATCCATTGCTACGGGGAAGTCGCTCGAACTCGCGCAGCAGGAATGCACGAAGACGGCGGAAGCGGGCGCAAAGCTTATCGCACTCAGCGATCCCGAATATCCGCCGCGGCTGAAGGAAATCTACGATCCACCCGTGGTCTTATTCGTCAAAGGATGCGTCGAAGTCCTCGCTCAGCCCGGGATTGCGATGGTGGGGACGCGTCATCCCACGCCTTACGGCAGCGGCATGGCCGAACGCCTCTCCACCGACCTCGCGGCGCGCGGCCTGGTGATTATCAGCGGATTGGCGCGCGGCATTGATACCGCGTCGCATCGCGGCGCTGTCGCTGCCAAGGGAAAGACAGTCGCCGTCCTCGGCACCGGTATTGACGTCATGTACCCAAAGGAAAATACCCGGCTTACCGAACAGATTGTGGCCCTCGGTGGCGCGCTGGTTACCGAGTTTCCAGTTGGAACCCCGCCGACACCACAAAACTTTCCGATCCGCAACCGGATCATCAGCGGCATGGCCGCTGGCGTGCTGGTCGTGGAAGCTGCGGAATATAGCGGCACGCGGATCACGTCGCGCCTTGCCCTCGAGCAAAACCGCGATGTCTACGCCGTCCCAGGCAACGTGACCAACAAAAATTCCTGGGGGCCGAACACGCTGATCAAGCAGGGCGCGAAACTCGTCGCCACGTGGGAAGACGTGTGGGAGGAGCTTCCGACTGAGGTGCAGGCCGCGCTCAGTTCCCTGCAGAATGAATCCCCCGAGCCGGAAACCGCATCTCTATTCCCGGACGAGGTGAGCTCGCCCCACGAAAAAAGGATCCTCAAGTTGCTGAAAGCCGATGAATCCACGCACATCGATCAACTGGTGGAGTTGCTGGAAAACGAAATGTCGCCGTCGGAAATCTTTGCCGCGCTTTTCGAACTGGAGCTGAATGGGAAAGTGCGGCAGTTGCCGGGGAAGAATTTTGTGAAGAGCTTCTAAAGACAGCTGTCAGCTCTCAGCTTTCAGTAAAATCGGAGGCGCCCGTGCAAAGTTTTCGGAATCTTCGAGTGTGGGAAAAGTCACACCAGCTCACTTTGGATGTTTATACATCTAGTAAGGCCTTTCCTCGCGATGAAATGTTCGGTTTGACAAGTCAGATGCGACGCGCGTCCGCATCGATCGGGATGAATATCGCGGAAGGCTGTTGCCGCAAAGGAGATACGGAAATGGCTCGGTTTCTGCAGATCGCCATGGGCTCGGCAAGCGAACTCGAGTATCAATTTCTGCTCGCCCACGACCTTGATTACTTGCACAATCCGGCGTACGAGCGCCTTACGGCGCAGGTAGAAGAGGTGAAGAAAATGTTGTCGTCCCTGATGAAAAAAGTGAAGGCTTCTAACTGAGAGCTGGCAGCTGAGAGCTGACAGGTGGCCGCAATTCGTGCTAGCTTCAATTCCAATACCGCCAAACTGAGGAACCATTGTCCAAGGGTCTAGTCATTGTCGAATCGCCGGCGAAAGCGAAAACCATCCAGAAGTATCTGGGCAAGGGATTCACGGTCGATGCTTCTTACGGCCACGTGAAGGACCTGCCCAAAAGCAGCCTCGGTGTCGACGTCGAAAACGATTTCGAAACCGAGTATGTCGTCATTCCCGGGAAAGAGAAAGTCCTCGCCAAGTTGAAGAAGTTGGCGCTTTCAGCCGACCATATCTACCTTGCGCCTGACCCGGATCGCGAAGGCGAAGCCATCGCCGCCCATCTCGCCGACGAACTCGGCGAAGATCCCAGTAAGAAAAAGAAGGGAAAAAAGAAAAAGACCGACGACATTGGCGATGAGGCGCGCATTCGCCGGGTGACCTTTAACGAGATCACACAGCGGGCCGTCAAAGCCGCTTTCGAGCATCCTCGCGACATCGACCGCAAACTGGTCGACGCGCAGCAAACTAGACGCGTGCTGGATCGCCTCGTTGGCTACCAGGTCTCTCCTCTTTTGTGGGACAAGGTCCGCCGCGGTCTTTCCGCCGGCCGGGTGCAGACCGTAGCACTGCGCTTGATCGTCGATCGCGAACGCGAAATCAAAGCCTTCGAGAAAAAAGAATACTGGACGATCGACGCCAATCTGGCCGCCGCCAAGCCTCCGGCATTCGACTCTCGCTTCCTCGGCAAGGGCGATGAAAAAATTGAAATCACCAACGGCGAAGACGCGGAAAAAATCCGCCTGGCGCTGGAAAAGGCCGATTGGGTCGTCCGCTCAGCGGAAAAGAAAGAACGCCGCCGCAACGCAACGCCTCCGTTCACCACCAGCAAACTGCAGCAGGATTCTTCGCGCAAGCTGCGCTTCAGCGTAAAGCGCACCATGATGATCGCGCAGCGCCTTTATGAAGGCGTCGAGCTCGGGGACGAGGGACTGGTCGGCCTGATCACCTACATGCGAACCGATTCGACCCGGGTCGCGCCCGAAGCAATCGCGGAAGTGCGGGAATACATCTCTACATCGTACGGCGCACCATATCTGCCTGATTCTCCCAACACTTATAAGGAGAAGAAAGAAGCGCAAGCGGCGCACGAAGCCATTCGCCCGACTTCGGCGATGCGCCATCCCGACCAAGTCAAACAATATCTGCAGGAAGATGAATTCAAAGTTTACAAACTGATCTGGCAGCGCTTCGTCGCCTCGCAGATGAATCCCGCGGTATTCGACCAGACCTCGGTCGACATCGATGCCAAGTCAGGCAGCGACGTGTTCTGGTTCCGCGTCACCGGATCGGTCATGAAGTTCGACGGTTTTCTCAAGGTGTATGAGGAATCCAAAGACAGCAAAGACGAAGAAGACGAGGAACTGAAGCACAAGCTCCCGCCGCTCGAAGCCGGGCAGAAGCTAACGCTGAAATCGCTGAAACCAGAGCAGCATTTCACCGAGCCGCCTCCACGCTTCAACGAAGCTTCGCTGGTGAAGGAACTGGAAGATCGCGGCATTGGCCGCCCGTCCACTTACGCGACGATTCTGAGCACGATTCAGGAGCGGATGTACGCGCAGAAAATCGGCGGTAAATTCGTGCCCACCGAAATTGGCCTGGTGGTCACCGATCTGCTGGTCGAGAATTTTAAAGATATTTTCGACTTCCAATACACCGCCCGCCTGGAGGAAGAACTCGACGAGATCGAGGAAGGCAAACAGACTGGGAACGACGCGCTCACCGAGTTTTATCAGAAATTTTCCAAGGATCTCCGATACGCCGAGAAGCACATGGAAAACATCAAGCGTATGGAGAAGCCGACCGGCGAAAAGTGTGAACTCTGCGGCGCGCCGCTAGTCATCAAGTGGGGCAAGCACGGTTCCTTCTATGCGTGCAGCACCTACGACAAGGAAAATCCGGATAGCTGCAAGTTCACGAAAGAAAACCCCATCAACCTGCCCGACCTCGATTCGGCCGACCTGCAGGAGACTGCGCAAGAGGAATACTGCGAAAATTGTGGCCGCGTCATGGTTCTGAAGCGCGGACGCTTCGGCCAGTTCATGGCCTGCACGGGCTATCCCGATTGCAAGACGACGCGGCGCCTTGATCAGGGCAAGAAAGTACCTGATATTCCGCTCGATGAAACCTGCCCGCTGTGCAAGCGCAACTTGATTCTGCGGCACGGCCGCTACGGCGAGTTCACTTCGTGCAGCGGATATCCCGACTGCAAGTATGTGAAGCAGAATTTTATCGGTGTGAAATGCCCGGAATGCAAAGAAGGCGAACTCGTCGAAAAACGCGCGCGCAAGGGCAACACTTTTTACGGATGTGGAAATTATCCGAAGTGTAAATTCACCTCGGCGGCGAAGCCGGTACCGGAGAAGTGTCCTGATTGCGGAAATGAGTACCTGGTCGAACGAATCCGCAAAGACGGAACGGTGATCGCGTGTCCAAATAAGGAGTGCGATTACGAGCGCGCCCTCGAAGGCGCAACTGCAGAGGTTTCGAAAGCCTGACAAAGTCACGGGTTCTTAGTAAAAAAGGTCAGAAACACATCTAATTTTGGGAGCAAATTAACGAGGCGAAAAATATGGCAAAGAAAGCAGACGCACAAGATGCAGAGCTGATTCTGAAACTTTACGATGTCCGCCGCGAAGCCGAGATGCGCAAGGCAAGACACTGGTTTACGGCGGATTTCTGGCCGCAGAGCGCCGATGAGTTCATAAAACTTGTGAATTCATTTCCCAGCCAGGAAAACGCCTGGCTTCGACAGGTGGGCGGGTATTGGGACATGGCTGCCTCTTTCGTGCTGCACGGTGCGCTCAATGAGGAACTGTTTCTGCAGCCCGGCTGCAGCGGCGAAATGTTCTTCATCTTCGCCAAGGTCTATCCCTTTCTTAAAGAGTTTCGCGAGAAAACCAACAATCCCGACGCTTTCGCCAACATCGAGAAAGTTGCCACCGGCTCGAAGCTGGCCCGCAAGCGTTTGGAACGCGTCTCGAAGAATGTTGAGAATCGGCGCAAAGCCATGGCCGCCAAACCAGCGAAGAAAGGTTGACCGCACCCCAGCCTCCTCTTCTGCCATTTCTGTGATGCAGCGCACATTTTTGACTCCGCCCATCTGATATCCTTAGTGGGTTGTGCGGATGCTCTGGTGGTTTCTCATACTGGGAGTCAGTACTGCGGTGGTGGTGTCGGTTGCGCTTACCCTCTATATGCGGGTACGGCGGCAAATGAAGCGCTCGGCGGCCCACAAAGCGGAACTCGACCGCCTCGACCACTCGTCACCTGAGGCTTGATCCGCCCACGCAGAGAGTTTGCTCCGCGGATTTCAAACGCAAAGAGAAACGCAAAGAGAAGAGGAAAGGAACGCCATGTCAAGAGCAGCGACCCACATTGTCGGACAGCTGGGCCAGCCGATTACCCGGCCGATGGATCGGGGAAGGGAATGGGCGAAGCAGGCGGCCATCGTGATCGCTGCCAGCCTCTTCGTCGCCTTGTGCGCGCGCGTGACCGTGCCGCTACCCTTCACGCCCGTTCCGCTGACGCTGCAAAACTTCGGAGTTCTGGCCGTGGGCTTGCTGCTCGGCTCGCGTCGAGGTTTCGCCGCTCTCTCGCTCTATCTCATCGAAGGCGCGTGTGGACTGCCTGTATTCAGCCCCGCAATTCTGGGCAGCGGAATTACCCACATACTCGGGCCGACCGGTGGCTTCCTCATGGCCTATCCGCTCGTGGCCTTGGTTGCGGGTTGGATATATAAGCGGAAGTCGGAGCATAGCTCCCACCGATTCGCTTGGGCCGTCCTGTCCTCGGTGGCGGCGGAACTGGTACTTTTCGCGGGCGGGCTCAGTTGGCTTGCCGTGCTCACGCACTCCGTTTCTCTGGCGATCCGGTACGGGCTCTATTGGTTCTTTTTTGCGGAAGTCATCAAGGTGATGATGGCTGCCGCCATCGCCGCGCGCTGGCGCCAACAGCCGTCTTCACAAGGGTGAACTAAACTCGGATTCGCATCAGGGCATCGCTTCAGCGATGTCGCGCGTCTTCGAAATCGACCGCCCCTTTAGCGGCTGGATTTCGAAATTCTAAATTTTTCTTGCACTGAAGTTCATAGAACAGGACTACGGAATCTTATGAGTACAGTATCTTCTCCAGTTCGCGAAATCACCGTGGCGCATAGCCCGGACTCCGACGATGCATTCATGTTTTACGGTTTGGCTACGAACAAAGTTCGCGTGCCCGGACTCAAATTCAGCCATACCCTCTGTGACATCGAGACGCTAAACCGGCAGGCGCAGGAAGGCATCTACGACGTGACCGCGATTTCATTTCATGCCTTTCCCTACATTCAGGAGCAATACACGCTGATGTCGTGCGGCGGCAGTGTGGGCGATGGTTACGGTCCCATGCTCGTTTCTACCCGACCCTTCACGCCGGACGAAATCAAGACAAAGAAAATCGCGGTGCCCGGCAAACTGACGACGGCTTACTTGGCGCTCGAACTCTTTGCGCCCGGCATTGAAGTGGAAGTCGTCCCCTTCGATCAGATCATCCCTCAGATTCTCGAAGGCAAACATGAAGCCGGTCTCATCATCCACGAAGGCCAGCTCACCTACGACAAATCTGGATTGCACCGCGTGGTCGATCTCGGCAGGTGGTGGCAGAAAGTCACCGGCCTGCCGCTGCCGCTTGGCGGAAACGCCATTCGCCGTTCCCTCGGCCGGGAAACCATGGCGAGCGTCACGCAAGCGCTGCGTGAGAGCATTCAATACGCCATCGATCATCGCGAGGAAGCACTCGCCTACGCCATGCAGTTCGCCCGTGATCTCGATGCCCAACTCACCGACAAATTCGTCGGCATGTACGTCAACGAGCGCACCCTCGACTACGGCGACGACGCCCGCGAAGCTGTCCGCCGGTTACTAGACATGGGACACAAGGCAGGGATCATTCCGCAGACGCCGCGAGTGGAGTGGGTGTAGGGAAAACGTTGCGAGCTCTCCGAAACGTTCCGGAACACCCAGGACAGCTTGTGGTGTCAAAGCCACGAATGCGCCCTGAGCCGTTATCATGAATCCATGCGGCGAGAGAATGGCGCCCAGACTCTGCTCATCGATGCCGATGACACGCTCTGGGAAAATAACATCTATTTCGAACGGGCGATCGCCAAGTTCATTTCGTTCCTCGACCATCGCGAGCACTCGCCGGAGATGGTTCGGTTGGTGCTGAACGGCGTGGAACGGGAGTCCATCGTCAAGCACGGCTACGGCCTGCACAGCTTCGCGCATTCGCTGGTTGAAACCTTCGAGAGGCTTTCCGTCGACCCAGTAACGCCCGAGCTGCACGAGCGCATTCGCAGTTTCGCGCACCAGATCGCCGATCATCCCATCGAAATTCTCCCCGGCGTGCCCGAGGCTCTGCAGTATCTCGCTGAGCGTCACCACCTTATCCTGATGACCAAGGGAAATCCCGCCGAGCAATCCGGAAAAGTTGAGCGCTCAGGGTTGAAAGAATATTTTTCCGCCGTCGAAATCGTAGCCGAGAAGGACGAATCTACTTACCGTTCCGCTATCGCCAAGTACGCTCTTCCGTCCGACTCCACCTGGATGGTCGGCAACAGCCCGAAGTCTGACATCAACCCCGCACTGGCTGCGGGGCTGCACGCTGTCTTCATACCCCATGGCGACACGTGGATTCTTGAACATGAGGAGCTCGCGACCGCCCCGGCATCCCAGCGTCTACTGGTAGTAGATCGCTTCAGCGATCTGCGGCAGCATTTTTAGCCGGTTTTGGTGTGCTCATAATTACCTCGATAAGTTGCCGTAATAAGCAAACTGCCCTTGTATCTCCCGATCACGGGAAGACGCAAGGGCAGTTAAGTGCAATTCAGCTTCTGGTCTTACTCAACAGTAATGCTAACGGACGCGGAAGGAATGCCGTTCGCTATGACTACCAACGTGCTTGCGCCGGTTTCGATCGTCGACGGTACATCGAAGTTCGTCGAAACCGTCGCCGTGCCCGTAGCCACACCCATGCTGCTGTGACCGTGGGTTCTGGCGTAAAACACGTGACCCGTGCTGCCGTTCGTAATCTGCACGAGAGGATAGTTGGTCGCGAATTGGAACTCGTCTCCGAAAGCGCCCGCCTGCGACAATCCGTTGAACTGCGTACCCGAGATCGAGTAAGTCGATCCGGGAGTTACGCTTGACGGATAACTCGAAATCGTTGGCTGCCACGAGCTCTGATAGGTTCCGGTGGAGGTGTAAACTTCCGTTGTTCCGCCTCCGATCAGCACTTGGCCATTCGGTAATATCATCAGACTTCCGGGAGTGAATGGACCTGCGGTAAAAGTCGTTCCATTGAACAAATAGGAAGTTCCGGAATCGCCCTCCACCAGCACGTTGCCATCCGTCAGCAGGACAGCAAACGAATCCCCGGCATTGTCACCATTGGGGAAGATAGGTCCGACAGTCCAAGTGTCAGTGAGGCTGTCGTAAATGGCCGTATTTCCAGGGCCGTTGCCCGTGGTATAAGAACCAGTGGCGAATACCGTGCCATCGGGACGAAGGATAGCGGGCCCAATTTCCCCAGGCGGGTAGTAACAAAGTTTATCCTTGGGACCATAGTTGATGCAGCCGTAGGGCGATGGAGAATGCAGATCGACGATCGTGCTTCCGGCAGTCGACCAATCGGGTTTCTTAGCTGTAGCATCATAAATTTCGGAGTTGGGAGCGTCCTTCACATCGCATGTCAGCACCGATCCGCTCGCTAGCAGCGTCCAGCCTTCCTCGGCGTCGAAATCCGCCTTGCCCTTCGAACTCACCGTAGACCACGTCATAGTCGTGGGATTGAGTTCGCGCATTTGTTTTGTAAGTTTGTTTCCGATCAGATAGTCGCCGTTTGCCAACACAGTTGACGGCGAATCCCCAATATATTTCCAGCCCTTGGGCGCCGGTACCGTGGTCCAAGTGTTGGCCACGGGATCGTAGATGGCACCCTGATTGGTAAGCGTAAACTCGCCGCCGCAGTCGGAGTATTCACCGCCCTCAATGAGCAGATACCCGCTCGCCAGGACTGCGGAAGACGTGGCGTACGGTGCATATCCGGCGGGAAGACTGGCGAGTTGCGTCCAGGTGCCGTTGACATAGCTGCCGGTATTGTCGGGCGTTAGTTTCCAGAAATCGGAACAGTTGTTGCCTTGCGCCATCACTGTGCCGTCGGTCAGCTGGAAGGTGTAGATGATTCCATCCGGCGGCTGATTCTTAAGGGGTGTCAGCTTCTGTGCCAGCGAGGCGCCGGACACGACGAGCAAAACAACGAATAGTGTGAGAATAAACTTCTTGGACAAGATGCACGACCTTTCTTGATAGCTGCCACTGGCAGCGAGCACAGAACTTTTCCACAGAGTTGAACCGCTTTTCATTAGGAACCCTCCCCGGGGGCGGTGGGCGCAGGCGGTCCATATTACCAAAAGCCGGCGAGATTGGGTAGGAGATGAAAAACGGGTCCGGGCGGCTATTTGAGTTTTCGCCCAGTTCGATTCCCGAGTCCCGGCTAACCCCAATAGACACAAGCCGGGAGCCCGGAATTGCTTCCGGTCCCGGCTTGCGCTTCTTTCAACTTGGCAGCCGATTCAGTTGGTCGGGGTCGAGCTGGCGTCGGCAGTGGTTGCCGTTGTCGTCGTTGCCGCTGTCGCGGTATTCGTGGCGGGTGCGGCGGCAGCGCTGTACCGCGAAAGCCGCGGATAGAACGGAGTCACCTCGAAGGGCATCTTGTCGCGCGCCGAAGTGATCGCAACCGGTTGCGCCTTCACGATCTCCACCTTGTCATCCCACGGGTTCAGCTTGACGCGTCCGCCCAGAGGCAGCGCGGCGATCTGGTCGAGCTTGTTCCAATCGAGCGCCGGAGCCGACGTGGCAAGCGCCGCCATGCGTGTCACTGTCCCGTTCTCCGTGATGTTGTTGCCGAGGTGCGCTTGCAGCAGAGCGCTCAATTGCGGGGCGCGCGCCTGCAATGCCTTGATGAAGAGCCCGGCCGAATCCAGTTTTTGCGCGTACGGCGAGGCCTTCAGCATCTCCACGGCCTTCTTGTCGGCAGCCGTTTCCTCTTCGGGAATGTGTTTGAACCCGAGGTTCTGATAAGTACCCTCGTCAGAAAACAGCATGCGGTCATTGAAGGCATACTGGCTGCCCAGGTTATGCCCCAGAACAATGTGCGCCAGTTCGTGCGAGAGCACCATGGCCAGGCTGCCCTCATCGGGAAGCACGTCGATCAGCCCACGGCTCACCACAATCGTGTTGCCGACGCTGAAGGTCTCCAGCGGAGAAGTCGTCAGCACCCGCGTCCGAACGGGCCGCGGCAATTCGATATTATTAGTGATCTCGATGTTGTTGACCACGGTTTGCAGAATCTTGTCCACATCGCCTTCCGGCGCCAGCAGCCCGGCTCGTTCCAGCCGTTCGACGACATTGTCTTCCGCTTGTTGTTGCCATTCGCGCTCGGCGGCCAGCGGAGTTGCATCCTGAGCGGTCGGCGTATCATCTTTTACGCTGTCGACGCGAATGTTAGTAAGTTCGTCATTCGCCGTTGACGCCTTCAGGTTGTATCCCCACATGCGAGTCTGCGCCTTGAACGCGATCTTGTTCTTGGCTCCTGCGGTGAAGTCGCCTTCCTCGCTGTAGATGTAAGCTGGAACCCAATAACCCGGAATCAGATTCAACCGCCAGCTATCCATGTGGAAGTAATAGTTGTTCCGCTGTGGGCGCGCATACGTGCCATTCAGCCGGACAATGTTGAAATCCTGATCTTCAACCCAGATACGGCCGAGAAAACGCCCGCGCCCAGCATCTTTTCTTGGCGTCAGATCGAATACCAGGCAGCGCACGTCGCCGAGGAACTCGCGCCGCGCGTAGTGAAAATCGTAGTGCTGACGGTCAAAGTCGTTGCGGTCGGCAAAGATCATCCATGAAAACCCCAGCGGCTGATACTGGAACTTAAACTTCCTGGTGAAGTCGCCGAGAAGATGTTTCTCCATGCCTTCGTCTTTGGTGTCTTTGCCTTTGCCGTCAAGGTAGTCGCTCCGGTCGATCGATTCGCTCAGGTCCATGCGTCCGAGAAAGTAGTGATCATCCTGCGGAACCGGCCCGAGCTGCGGATCCTGCGTCAGATTCTGCAGATAGGTCTCCACAATTGGGGTGCGCGGGGCCAAGAACTTGATCAACTCCTTCTCGCGCATGATCACACGGTCGACAACCTGATCCATGGTGGTCGGCGGCGCCAGATTGGTCTGAGCCTGACCTGACTGGGTCTGGCTTGCCTGAGACTGGGCCGGCTGTGTAGCCGCAACCGGCTGTGGGTTCTGCGGCGTGGACGCCGATTGCTGGGCCACTGCCGTCATGGTTAGTGTTAATGCCAGCAGAGCCAAAACCATCCAATTCGTAGTGCCTGTAAACGCTGTCATAAACTCGCTCATCGCCTTCCGCATAACCGTTATCTCCAGTTTCAGTACGCCAGTTGAAATACCACGTGCACAATTGCTGTCGAATCCATCGCCTGCCCGTTTCGCGAGGCCGGCTTGAATCGCATCTTGTTAGCCGCAGCCACGGCAGCCTCATCCAGTCCATGGCCCAGACCCCGGACGATGCGATTCACATGCAGCTGCCCGTTCGCCGCGAACTCCACTTCGAGCAAAACTTCACCTTCCAGTTTCAGACTTCTCGCTTCGTCCGTATAAACCGGGTTGGGCTTGTAAGTGATCTCGACCGATGTGGGTGGCGGACCACTATCCACACGCTGAAGATGAGCCGTATTCTGCGCAACCTCCTGCGAGCCAAAGCCTGAGGTCTGCACATTGCCGCGGCCACTTCTGCGTCCGTCTCCTTGTCCTCCAGTGGCAACCCCATTACCAAAATCGGCGCTCGCCACGGTTCCCTTAATACCTTTGGCGCCGCCCGAGCCGTTCCCTTGTCCCGGTCCCACCGGCATATCGAACGAGCCCGCCGCCGATGCGATTAACTTGCCGTTGGGCTTGCCATTGGCGCTCGGCTTCAGCCCATTCGGATCGCCGAACCCGCCCGTCTGCACCTTCTCAATCGGAGCATTCACCGTTGGCGCCACCGAGCTTCCCGCGAAGTCTCCGGTATGAATCAGAACCGGGCGCGCTCCACTGGTTGCCGTCAACACTGCTGGCGCGAAGTTATTCATCGCTACCTTGGGGGGCTCAACTTCCTGGGGCTGCGGCTTGGGCGCGCGGATTTCGTGCGGCACGATCAGTTTTGGCGTTTGGAACACGGGCTCGGGCGGCAGCAACTTTGCATGAACGGGCAGGGGCTTTGGCTTAGGCAGCCGCTCCGGTATTAGCGCCGGCCGCGGTATCAACTCCGTGACGTGATAACTCTCCAGGTTGATCAGAGTATCGGACGTCATGACGCCCACGATAATTAGGAGCAAAATCAGGCCCGTGAGAATTCCGTAACTGGTGGCAAAGGTCCGCCAGTTCCATTTCTTTTCAGGCAGCAGGCCGAGTTGAAAACCGCGATCGTACGTAGGCATCCATGACTCCAAAAGGGGGCCCAGGCTGGGGAGAGCGCTTGGCGTTGGAGTCTTCACCTTATGGGAGATTAGGCAGGGGGTAAACGTGTCGCCTGCGCCTGTCCTTTGGTAACAATCTTTGGTATACGACCTGATGGAAGGCTAGGTTTGGGCGGCTGCCCGGCGCCTCGCAAAATAGTAAAACACGGGAACGCCCGCCAGAATCACGAGACATCCGCCCGCCGAACTCTTCAGGTTGTCGGTGAAGGTGTAGTAAAGAAGCGCCGCGGAAGCCAGCACAAACAACGCTGGAACTACCGGATACCCCCACACGCGGTAAGGTCGCTCGGCGAGCGGCTGGCGGCGCCGGAAAACGAAGACCGTGCTGCCTGCGATCATGTAGAACATCCACTCCGCGAAAATCGCCAGCGAAAAGAATTGACGGAAACTCCCCCCGAGCAAGAGCAGGGCGATCGCCAACCCGCACTGCACAATAATCGCCATCGAGGGGGTGTGGAAGCGCGGATGAACCTCGGCAATCGCCTTGAAGAAATATTCATCGCGCGCCATGGCGAAGGGCACGCGCGCTCCGCTCATGATGGTGCCGTTCAACGTTACGAGCATCGAAACCGCCATGCCCGCCGAAACCAGGCCGGCGCCCGCGTGTCCCAAGACCAGCGCCACTGCGTCCGACGCCGGACGCTCCGAGCTTGCGATCGCCGCCGCCGGCAGCACATACTGCACCGCAGCGTTCACCAGAATGTAGAGGGCGCCTACCGTGGCCACGCCCCAAATCAGCGAGAGTGGAATGTTACGCTGGGGATCGCGTATTTCGCCCGCGACCATGTTGAGATCGTTCCAACCGTCGTAAGCCCAAAGCGCAGCCACCAGCGCCGCGAAAAATCCCGCTATGCCGCCTTTGGCTCCGGTAAACTCGGTCGCGAAATTCGCCCACGTGCCTCCGCTATAGGAAAAGCCCACTGCCACAATTCCGAGGATGATGGCGACCTTCAGCAGGGTGAACAGAAATTGAAATTCTCCCGCGCGGCGCACCCCAATGTAGTTCAGCCACGAAATCAGCAGAGTGGCTGCAATGGCCACCAGCTGGCCGTAGCTGACGGTGAAGGGATGCGCTATGCAGGGATGCGAGAAGAAAGAGAAAACCGGAAACGTTTCGAGGATTCGCACCATGCCGGTGGTGATGGTCGCAATCGAAGCCGGCTTGGCAATCAAGAACCAGGTCCATGAATAGAGAAATCCCGCCAGCGGCCCGTAGGCGTCGCGAACGTACACATACTCGCCGCCCGCCTGCGGCTTCATGGCGCCCAGTTCGGCATAGGTCAGCGCGCCGAAAAATGAGAGCAACCCGCCGACCATCCAGGCGAGATATACGAGTCGCGCTGACCCCACCGCCTGCATCATCTCGGTTGGAACCAGAAAGATTCCGCTCCCGATGATCGTTCCCACCACAATCGCGCCCGCATGAGACAATTTCAGGTCGCGCGCCAGTTCAGGGCGGGGCGGGTTCTTCTTTTCGGGATTGTTCATAGTTTCTCTGCGTCCTCAGCGATGTCTGCGGTTCAAGCTTTCGCGTTCAAGCATTCGATGGAACTCTCCACAAAACGCTAGCCGCGTATCCGACCGCAAACGTCATACAAGTCCCGATCACGACCCACCAGGTAAATGCCACCTGCGCCGATCCCCACAAGTACAATTCGATCGCGAGTCCACAAACCATGCCGATGATCGCTCCACGCTGATTCGCGCGCCTGGTCAGCACTCCCAACAGAAACACTCCGAGCAGCGCCCCATAAGCGACCGACGCGATTTGCAAGCCGACTTCCACCACGCGCCCTGCCCGATGCAGCGCCAGTACCGCTAGCCCGAACAGTACTAGCGCCCAACCGACGGTGGCCAGTCGCGCCAGCCGCAGCCGCGCGGCTTCGCTCACAGTTGGACGAATGCGCAGATAGAAATCCATAATCGAACTTGACGAGAGTGAGTTCAGCGCCGCGCTCAAGTTTGACATCGCCGCGGCCAGAATCGCCGCAATCAACAGCCCCGCAATCCCATGCGGCATGTGGCTGACGATGAACGTCGGATAGATCCTATCCGCACGCCCAAACGCAGAAGAAGGGACACGGTAGTAGGCAAACAACATCACGCCGACAAAAAGAAATAAGGCAAACTGAAAAAACACCGCCACTCCACTGAACAGCAACGCCAGCGCCGACTGCCGTTGATTCCGCGCCGCCAGCAATCTCTGCACAATGAGTTGGTCCGTGCCGTGGCTGGCGGTGGTGAAGAACGCTCCGCCGACAATCCCCGCCCACAGTGTGTATGGTTTCGCAAGATTCAAGTGCGGCCAAGGGGATGAGAGCGGCGAATTAAGAAGCGAAAAATCAAACACCTGGAACTTGTGCAACCCACTCGCAACCGCTTCGACCGAAGTCCATCCGCCGGGCACAAGATGCAGAATCGTTACCAGCCCCACCAGCGTGCCGCCCACATAAATGAAAGTCTGCACCACGTCGGTCCAGATCACCGCCGCCAGCCCGCCCTCAAATGTATAGATCAAAGTCAGCAGGGTGATGATGGCAATCGACGTGACCTCGCCTGTGCCCAGTGCAATCGCAACCACAATCGACACGGCGTATACGCGTACTCCCTCTGCCGCGGCGCGGGTCAACAGAAACAGGCCGGCAGTCACCGTCCGCAGTTCCGGACCAAACCTCCTTTCGATCAGCTGATAGGCGGTATACAATTCGCCGCGAAAGTACTGCGGCAGCAGCACAAAACTGATGATGACGCGCCCGATGATGTATCCCATCACCCATTGCAGATAAGTAAGATTCGAATCGTAGGCGAGGCCGGGAATACTGATGATGGTCAGCGTGCTGGTTTCGGCGGCGACAATCGAGAGCGAAATCGCCCACCACGGGATGTTGCGGTCGGCGAGAAAGTAATCCCGCATCGTCCGCTGCCGCTTGCGGAACCGCAGCCCAAACAGCGTGATCCCCACCAGGTAAGCCGCGATAATCAGCAGGTCGATCCGATTCAATCCCAAGAGAATCCTCTAAGTAGAGACGCGGCTCGCCGCGCGTCTCAGGTGGCGAACAACAGTTCGCAGCATTGTACAAGCATGTTCGCGACCCGAACCCGCCGCCGGTCAAATTACCGAGAACATGTGTTAGAACTAGCGCGATGGCCTACTATCTCGGAATTGACGGCGGCGGCACTAAAACGCGTTGCGTTCTTGCCGACGAGACGGCGGTGATCGCGACCGCCATGACGGGCGGCTGCAGCGTGCTTCGTCTGGGCGAGCAGCAGGCGAGGGAAGCGCTGCATACTGCTATCCGCCAGGTCTCGGCTGCCGCCAAGATTTCTCCCGACCGCATCAGCGCCATCTGTGTAGGCGTCACCGGCGCTGCCCGGCCGGAGATCGCCGCGAAGATCCGCAGCATCCTCGCCGAGCTTATTTCCGGAACAACTCCGACAAACATCGAAGTGGTTGGCGACACTGTGATCGCCCTGGAAGCCGCGTTCGGCGCCAACCCAGGAGTAATCGCAATCGCGGGTACCGGCTCCATCGTCTACGGCCGCGACGCCGCCGGTAACACCGCGCGCGCCGGAGGCTGGGGATTTGCTGTTTCCGACGAAGGTTCCGGCTACTGGATCGGCCGCCGCGCCATCTCCGCTATTCTGAGCGCTCACGATCAGGGCCTCGAAACCGCGCTCACCGCGCGGGTTCTCCAGGCTTGGAAACTGGCGACCATCGACGAACTTGTGCAGCAAGCGAATTCGACTCCACCACCCGAGTTTTCGCGCCTCTTTCCCCTCGTCCTCCGCGCTGCCGATGAGGCTGACGCCATCGCCCATGATCTGCTGGCCGATGCCGGAGCAGAGTTGGCGAACCTCGCCGCCACCGTAGTCCGCCGTCTCGCGCCCGACTCTTCAGTGGCCACCCCTGCGGTCGCCATCCTGCCGGTAGCAACAACGGGCAGTGTCTTTCGTCAGTCCTCAGTTGTGCGCCAGATTTTTTACAATACGCTGGAGAAAAGCTTTCCCGGCATCGATGTGCACCAGGATCTGGCTGAACCCGTCGAAGGCGCGCTAGCCAGAGCACGCGGCACACGAAAGTAGAGGCGGGCTTGCACCGTCTGACGCAGGCTGATCTCGCGATGTTTGACAGTAAGATGTCCGACGATAAGATGTCTGACGACAGGTCAAAAGACGGAATTCTCGAAGACGAAAGCGCGCCGGCCTCAACCCTGGCGCCGCCGCCGGTAGCGTCCGCCGATCTGCTGCGCGCCGCCGCCGATCCCGCTCTTACCGAGGATTTCGCCCTGGCGCTCCTCAAGCGCGCCGCCTTGCATCCTGGAGTCCTCGAGCAACTCGCCAAGAACACCAGCGCCCTCAAGAGCCGCAAAGTAAAGATCGCACTCGCCAGCCATCCGAACACGCCTCGCCATGTGTCGGTGGCGCTGGCGCGCCAGTTCTACACTTTCGATTTGATGAAAGTTGCGCTCTCACCCCATGTCCCCGCCGATGTCAAAGTTGCCGTCGACAATGTCCTCATCTCGCGACTGAAATTGGTCACCGTCGGAGAGCGTCTGACGCTGGCTCGCCGTGCCTCCGGCAGAGTAGCCGCAGCGCTCCTGCTGGATTTAGAAAACGTTAACGCCAAAATCGTCGGCGCTAAAATCGTCGATGCCAAGACCGCGGCGCGCGAGACCCGAGTCATGCGGACCGCGCTCGACAACCCGCGGCTTACCGAAGCCCTCGTCATCAACTCGGTGCTTCGCCCCGCCGCCAGCGCCGCCCTGGTGCAAGCGGTCGCGCAGCACGCTATGTGGTCCGGCCGCAGAGAAATCCGAGCCGCGCTGCTTCAGACCGAACATCTCTCGCTCGCCCGCGCCCTGGAATTCAGCCGAGAAATCCCAGCCGCGCTATTGCAGGACGTACTCGCCAGTTCGCGTCTCCCGGACAAAATCAAAGACCAATTAATGCACCTCTGCAATCTGACCTCTGACCTCTGACCTTTCCTATTCCACCCAATCCGCGATAAACACATTCGTCTCCCGCTGCGCTTTTCCGTTGCGATGCGAAATCCAAACCAGCTGCTTTCCATCCGGGCTAAACATCGGGAACCCATCAAACCCGTCGTAATAGGTGATCCGCTCGAGGCCGGTCCCGTCCACGTTGATCGCGTACAACTCGAAGTTTCCCATCCCGCCCGTTGAACCCACGTTCGTCGCAAAAATAATCCGTTTCCCATCGGGAAAAAACGAAGGCGCGAAACTCGCCGCATTCAAATTCGTAAGTTGCCGTTTCCCACTCCCATCCGCCTTCATAATCCAGATCTCAAGCGTGGTCGGACGAATCAGATTCTGCTTCAGCAACTCCTTATACTCCGCAATCTCCTGCTCCGTCTTCGGATGGTAAGCGCGATAGACGATCCACTTCCGGTCCTTCGAAAAAAACGGACCGCCATCATATCCCAGCTCATGCGTAAGCTGTTTCACATGCTTGCCATTGGCGTCCATCGAGTAAATATCGAGATCGCCGTTGCGCAGCGATGTGAAAACAATCTTCTTTCCATCCTCTGAGATCGTGGCCTCGGCGTCATAGCCCGGGGTCGACGTGAGCTGCTTCAAGTCCGACCCATCGAGCTTCGCCGTGAAAATATCAAACCCCGGATACACCGCCCACACATAGCCCTTGGAATAGTCGGGACGCGGCGGGCAGGCCGCATCCGCCAGATGCGTCGAGGAATACAGAATCCTGTCGTTATGCGGAAAGATGTAGCTGCAGGTTGTGCGCCCCTTGCCGGTCGAGACCATCTTCTGATCGGTTCCATCCACATTCATGATGAAGATCTGGTCGCACTGCAAGTCGTCGCGCGTCGATTGAAAAATCAGCCGCTTGCCGTCCGCTGAAAAATAAGCCTCGGCGTTCGATCCGCCAAAAGTAAGCTGCCGCACATTCCGCAGATGTTTTTCTTCGGGAGTGGCGAGATCGGATGCCGCCGGACCAGGCGTGGCTTGCGTCCAAACCAAGTGCCCTGCGAACAAGCCGGCGAGCAACACCAAGTTCAAAAGCAGTCGTAAAGTTTTCATTGGACAAAAAGTGTAGCAGGCAAACCGCCAGTGCGGCTCGGACACTCTTGTCCGCGGGTCGGCCAGGGGCGGGCCATCCTCAGGCCGCGATGCTCTTCGAACGAATCGCAGCCATCAGCTTCACCGTGGTCGACACATCGATGCTGTATCGTTCCCCGCCGCGCACGATAGGGCCCCCAATTGCGTCCAACTCAAGCTTTCGGCCGGCGGCCACGTCCTTCTGCATGGAGCTGCGCATGCCCGGCGGCGAGCTTTCGACAACCGCCTGAATCTGTGTCGCATCAATCTCTGCACCGCTAGCGTTCGCCACGGCGCAGGCCTCGGCGATCGTTGAGTTCAGCTTCTGTTTCCAGGCCGCGTCCGCAAGGATCTCTCCAATGTTCATCCCGGATGCCGACGTCACCAGTGCGAGCGGCGCGAGAAAGCAAAGCTTGCCCCACAGCAGAGTCTGCTCGTTCGGAATGAACTGACAGGTGAATCCAAGATTGCCCAACTGTCCAACCAGGGCTCCTAAAAGCGGCTCTCCGCTGGTGGCGAGATTGAAGCGAACAAACGGAGAGCGCTGGATGAATCGTCCTGGAGCTATCCTCTCCGCTTCTACGGCGATCGTCCCCGGAACTACGCGCTCTGGCCCAAATCGCGCCCGGAGCACCGCGACGTGGTCCACTCCGTTGAGCAAGGGAACCACGCAGCCCGGCAACGACTTCACAGCTTCCAGCGCATGTTCCAGTTGATAAGTCTTGGTGGCGATCCACAGCACGTCAACCGGCTCTGTCAGCGTGGCGACGGCTCTTGCCGGCGCGGTCAAAGTGCCCGATGGACGTCCCAGCACCAAGTTCGCGGGATAGCTCAGCAACTTCTCCGCTCGAACCACCACGGTGACATCTTCGCCAAGCGATGACAACACGGTGCCGACCAACCCTCCGATTGCTCCCGTTCCCAACATTGCGTGTTTCATGACGTCGCTCCAAGAGAACTAAGATCGAGAACTAAGAACTAAAACTAAGAACTATACGACACGCTGGTTTTGGATGCATCCGCTGCCCACTGCGACCCACCTTTACGCTGCGCCGTCGAATCTGTCACACTGGCCACTGACCACAACTGGCCACTGAATCCGATGGGCAAGATCCACGTTCTTCCCGAGAGAGTTGCCAACCAGATCGCTGCCGGCGAAGTGGTCGAGCGTCCCGCGTCGGTGGTGAAGGAGTTGCTGGAGAACGCGCTGGACGCCGGTTCCACGCGCATTCGCATTCAGGTCGAGGCCGGCGGGAAAAAGCTGATCCAGATCACCGACAACGGCTGCGGCATGGTGCGCGACGATGCCATGCTGGCTTTCGAGCGCCACGCCACCTCAAAAATCAAAGACACCGACGACCTGCTGAGCATTTCGACGCTAGGATTTCGCGGCGAGGCGCTGCCTTCGATCGCTTCGGTAGCGCGCCTGCATCTCGAAACCCGTGCCGAAGAAGAAGCCGCCGGCACGGTCCTCGAGATTAATGGCGGCAAGATCATTCGCGTGGAAGAGGCCGGCCTCCCGCTGGGAACTTCGATCACGATTCGCGATCTCTTCTTTAATACGCCGGCGCGTAAGAAATTTCTGAGATCGGAGTCGACCGAACTCTCCCACATCGCATCGCTCGTGACCCACTACGCCCTGGCGCATCCAGAGAAACATTTTGAGTTGCACTCGGCGACAAACGCCTTGCTGGTCGCTCCACCCGTGGCCGGCCATCGCGAGCGCGTGTACCAGGTCTTTGGACGCGAGACTCTTGACCAGTTGATTCCGCTGGCCGCGGTTCAACCGTTGGAGCGGATCGGACTGCCCCAGCCTCCGCCATGGCGGCACGGCACGGAGACTGCCTTGCGCGCATCCACCTGCGAATCAATCGATGTCGCGGATCAGGCTACGCCGGCGGGAACGCCAGCACCATGCGATTTCGGCGAGGTGCGGCTGCATGGATTTGTTTCCAAACCGGAAATTCAGAAGCTGAATCGCAATTCGATTTTTATTTTCGTGAATGGACGGCTGATTCGCGACCGCCTCATTCAGCATGCGATTACCGAGGCCTATCGCAATATCTTGCCGCCAACGGTGTTTCCGGTCGTGCTGCTTTTTATTGAAATGCCGACTGCCGAAGTGGACGTGAATGTGCATCCGTCCAAGACCGAGGTTCGCTTCCGGCAGCAGACCGTGATACATGATTTCGTACGCGAGTCGGTGCGGGCGGCGCTCATGAAAGCGCGCCCAGTGCCGCAGTTCTTGACGGAGATTAGCGCACAGCCGTCGGCGAGTGCCGGCTTAAGCAGCCCCGGCCTCACGAATCGTCCATTCAACGATGGTTCGGGCGGGGCCTCGCGCGGCAGCGATGGTTTGCAGCGTGCCCCATGGCGCGACTTGGATGAGCCAGCGACGGTGGGCGGATTCGCGCTGCAAGCGGCGGCCGTTCCCGCGATGACGGCGCGCCTCGAATTTGAAGGCGGAATTGCAGTCGAGGCCAACGCGGCGGTATCGCTCGAACGCGCGCCCGAGGCAACAGGCGATTCTCAGTTGGGCGTAGATCGTTTGGGCGTAGATCAAGGGATCGTACAGCCGCCGATTCCCGATCACGGCTGCGCGCCACCGATTCCACAAGAACCGCAAACTGCGCCGACTCTCGAGTCACTGCGCACGCTGCGCCCGTTGGGCCAGATTCGAAATTCCTTCATTCTTGCCGTCAACCAAGACGGGCTCTGGATCATCGATCAACACGTGGCGCACGAGCGCGTGCTGTTCGAGCGAATCCTGCGGCAACGTTCGGCGCAGCAGGTGGAGAGTCAGCGTTTGCTCATGCCGCTGATCATCGAACTGACTCCTGCGCAGCAAGCGATCTTCAGCGACATTGCCGAAGAACTGGCGCGCAACGGTTTTGAAGCCGAACCCTTCGGCGCGCGCAGTGTAGCGGTAAAAATCGCGCCTGCGGGCGTGGATGCGGCGCAGATCGAGCACATGCTGAACGAAATCTTCGAACAACTGGCGCGCGAAGACCAGGCCATCAATCTGGAAGCCGTGCGGACGCGCATCGCGGCATCGATTGCATGTCACGCCGCGATCAAAGTCAACATGCCGCTGGAACAAAACAAAATGGAGTGGCTGCTAGCCGAACTGGCAAAGACGGAGCATCCGATGACCTGCCCGCACGGACGCCCGGTGGTGCTGCGCTATTCCATGCAGGATATCCAAAAGGCATTCAAGAGGACTTAGCTACGAGCTCCGAGCATTCCAACCCAGCTGTTGCGAGGGGATTGCTCGCAGCTCGAAGCTCGCGGCTCGAAGCCGGAAATCACCAACGAGCTACGCTGGTCTCCGGTCGCTGTGTTCTAATCGAAATCATGACCGACCCGGAACTTCTGCTGGCACGGGCGCAAAAGTGGCGCCTCGACGGCCAGCCTGTGCGCACTCTTGACGAGGCGCGCTCTTTCCTCGAGTCGGTGGGATTTTGCCTGATGTATCCGACGAGGCCCGCGGTTTTGTTGCCGACCTTTGTAGGGGCCTGGGTGGGGGCTGATG
>Ga0187857_10000790_pt1 | contig 36941 bp, 29 predicted proteins | sample June2016WEW_8_10_FD_132984 | JGI IMG/M metagenome (GOLD analysis project Ga0187857, IMG submission 132984) | Peatland microbial communities from SPRUCE experiment site at the Marcell Experimental Forest, Minnesota, USA - June2016WEW_8_100 | ecosystem: Environmental > Terrestrial > Soil >... | reverse complement strand
CGACACCTGTCGCCCTCGCGGTCGCGCTCGAAGCCGCGCGCACCGAGGTGTCCTTCGGACTCGCCTCGCCACTGCCTCCCGGTCGTTACACGCTTGCCTGCCGGTTCGCCGGCACCCTCAACGACCAGCTCTGTGGCTTCTATCGCAGCCAGTTCCGCGACGACGAGGGCCGCGAGCGAACGATCGCCACGACGCAGTTCGAGGAAACCGACGCCCGCAAGGCGTTCCCCTGCTTCGACGAGCCTGACCTGAAGGCGGTCTTCGGGGTGACGCTCGTCGCCCCCCCGGGGATGCTGGCCGTGTCGAACGGAGCCGAGACCGAGGTCGAGGCCCTCGCCTCCGGCGCGCACCGCGTCAGGTTCGCCGACACGATCCCGATGTCGACCTACCTCGTCGCCATGGTCGTCGGCCCCCTGGAGGCGACTGATGCCGTGGACGTCGACGGCATCGCCCTGCGCGTCGTCACCGTGCCGGGGAAAGGCCATCTCACGTCCGCCGCGATCGAAGTCGCCACGCACGCTCTCCGCTACTACCGCGAGTACTTCTCGATCCCGTACCCGGGCGACAAGCTCGACCTCGTCGCGATCCCGGACTTCGCGGCGGGGGCGATGGAGAACCTCGGCTGCGTCACGTTCCGCGAAGCCGAGCTCCTCGCCGACCCCGCCGACACGTCGCGACCCGAGATGCGCCGTATCGCCGAGGTCATCGAGCACGAGCTCGCCCACATGTGGTTCGGGGACCTCGTCACGATGCGCTGGTGGAACGGGATCTGGCTGAACGAGGCCTTCGCGACGTTCATGGCGTTGCGCTGCCAGGACGACTTCCACCCGGACTGGCAGTGCTTCGTCGGCTTCGCCCGCCTGCGCGAGCACGCACGTTTCGTCGACGGTCTGCACTCGACGCGCCCGATCGAGTTCCCGGTCCACACCCCCGAAGAGGCCGCGGCGATGTTCGACGTCCCGATCACCTACATCAAGGGCCCGGCGGTGCTCTGGATGATCGAGCAGTTCATCGGCCACGACCGGTTCCGCGCCGGCGTGCGCCGTTACCTCGCGACGAACGCCTTCGGGAACGCCGAGACGACGGACCTGTGGGACGCGATCGAAGCGGAGAACCCCGACGTGCCGATGCGCGCCGCGATGGACTCCTGGGTTTTCCAGGGCGGCTATCCGATCGTCGGCGCCACCCAGCTCCCGGGTTCCGATCCCACCGTCGTCGAGCTGAGCCAGGAGCCGTTCTCCTATCTTCCGGCCGAGAAGGAGCCGGCCGACGCCACGCCCGGTGGCCGCTGGCTCGTGCCGATCCTCGCCGCACCGGCCGGGAGGCGCGACGAGGCGACCCGGCTGATCCTCGCCGCGCAGCCGGCACGACTGGAGTTCGCCACCTCGCCAGTCGTCGTCAACGCCGGCGGCACCGGCTTCTACCGCGTCCAGAACGACCGGGCCTTAGGACAAGAACTGCTCGCCCATCTCGAGGCGCTCGACCCGATCGAACGTCTCGGGCTGATCGGCGACCTCTGGGCTTCGGTCCTCGCCGGTCTCGCCGAGCTCGACGACTTCCTCGATGCCGTTTCCCATCTTGCCGGCGAGGAAGACCCCTACATCTGGTCGGTCGTCGCGTCGGCGCTGCGGTTGATCGACCTCGTCGCGCCGGAGCATCAGCGCGAGCTCGTGGCCCGTTATGCGCGGTCCGTCCTGCAACCGGAGCTCGACCGCGTCGGATGGGAGGCGGCGGCCGGCGAGAGCGAACAGACGCCCGTACTGCGGCAGGCGCTCATCGCGGTTCTCGGCACCTTCGGCGGCGACAAGCACGTGCTCGCCCGGGCGCGGCAACTGTTCGAGGCCGACAGGCGTGGCAAGGGCGAGATCGCCGCCGATATCGTCGGCGGCGTCCTTGCGACCGTCGCCTGGAACGCCCGCCGGGCGGACTTCGAGGCGATCGTCGGGCGCGTCCGCGCACCGCGCTCCCCCCTCGACGAACGCCGTCACCGCGACGCCCTCGGCTTCCTCACCGACGTCGGCTACGCAGCCGAGGTCCACGAGCTCTGCCGCAGCGCGATCCGCAGCCAGGACGCGCCGTACCTGCTCGCCGTGATGCTCGGCCAGCGGGCGATTGGCCCAGTCACGTGGGAGTTCATCTCGACACACTTCGACGAACTCGCCAGCCGCTATCCGGACAACTCGATCCACCGGATGCTCGAGGGAATGGCGGGCCTCGTCGAGATCGACGCAAGCGGCGAGCCTGTCTATCTGCGGGTCGTTGCCGCCTTCGTCGACGAGAGGTTCTCCGGGGGCCGCAAGCGGCTCCTCGACCAGACCGTCGAGCACCTCGAGGTGAACGTCCGCTTCGCGGCGAGGATCCGCCCGTCACTCGGCACGATTCTCTCGCGCCGCTAGGGACCGGTGAACCTCGGACTCGCGGCGGCGACCTTCGCCGTCGTGATCCCGGCCGAACTCCCCGACAAGACGTTCCTCTCCGCCGTTGTGCTCTCCTCACGGCACCGGCCGCTCCCGGTCTGGGCTGGCGCGGCGGCGGGACTGGTCACACAGGCCGCCGTCGCCGCCGGCGAAGATCACCTCCTCGCAGGCGGTGACGACCGCTCGGCGCGACCCCGACGGCACGGGCATTCCGGGCTGCGGATCGCCGCTGTCACGTTCGCCGTGATCGCCCTCGCCGAGTTCGGGGACCTCACCCAGATCGTGATCGCGAACCTCTCGGCGAGGTCGCGCGACGCCGTGAGCGTCTTTTTCGGGGCGGCCCTCGCCTTCGTCGTCGTCAGCGGCATCGGCGTCGCGACCGGCCGCGCGATCACCCGTGTCGTGCCGCTCGATGCCGTGCGCAGGCTCTCCGGCCTCGTCCTTCTCGCCCTCGGCGTCTGGAGCGCCGTCGCGGCGGCGAGCTGATGACCGTCACGCCACGGCTTCCTTTAGCCGACGACCGGCACGGGCCCTCCGGGCGGACCGAGACGCTCCTTGCGGCGGCGCGGGCGACCCCCGGCTTCCTGCCGGTCGACGAGGCGATGGCGTTGTTCGCGGCCGCGGTTCGCGCCCTCGCGAGCGCTCCGGGGCCCCTGGTCGAGATCGGCTCCTATCTCGGCCGATCGACACTTTTCCTCGCCGCGGCGATCGCCGCGGCAGACGCCGCGCCACTCGTCGTCTATGGCGTCGACCACCACCGCGGATCCGAGGAGATGCAGCCAGGTTGGCCCGATCACGACCCTGCGCTCGTCGACCCGGCCACCGGCCGGATTGACTCGCTGGCACGTTTTCGCGCGAGGATCGAACGCGCCGGCGCCGAGGATCTCGTCGTCGCCGTCGTCGGTGACTCGGCACGTGTCGCCGCCAACTGGTCAACGCCAGCCGCCCTCGTCTTCATCGATGGCGGTCACGGTGCCTCGCCCTGCTGGGCGGACTACCGAGGCTGGGCGCCTCATGTCGCACCCGGCGGTTTCCTCGTCTTCCACGACGTGTTCGCCGATCCGGCCGAAGGCGGCCGCCCTCCGTACGAGTGCTATCTCGACGCGCTCGGGTCGGCTCTATTCACCGAGGACACGGCAGCGGGATGCGGCAGCCTCCGCGTGCTCGCCCGCACGACGGCCCCGTGGGATCGGAAATCGGCGGGAGCCGGTCGAACACCGCCCCGCTGACGCCTCCCGACAGCAGGTCCGCGGCGACGACGACCGCCGCCGCCGAGTACGTCGTGCGCTCGCCGGCCGGGAACTCGGATCGCTCCGGGTAGACGAGGCCCGTGAGGTACGACCCGTCGTCGCACCGCAGCTCACCGGTCGTCGAGAGGAGCGCGGCGGCCTCCTCGCTCCAGCCGGCGCGACAGAGCGCGACGGCGCATTCCGCGGTCTCGGCCGTCGTCACCCATCGCCGGTCCGAACGGCAGAGCACTCCCCTGCCGGGCAGCACGAACCGGCGAGATCGCCGGGCGAGCCGCGCCCGGGCAGCAGCAAGGTCCAGTCCCCCGGCGAGCGCCGGGTAGTACCAGTCCATCGCGAACTGCGACCGGTCGGCGAAGAACCGCTCCCGCGTCGCGACCAGCCGTCCGACACGGACGGCGGCCTCTGCCCAGGCGGGGCGCTCCAGGCCGAGCTCGGCCGCGAGGCGCACCCCCGAGCACAGGCTCTGGCGGATCGAGGAGCTCGCCGCGAGGAGCGAGAACTCGGCCGGCCGGCCCGAGGGGCCGACGGACCAGGGGATCTCTCCGCTTTCCCCCGTATGGGCGACGACGAAGCCGAGCGCCCGGTCGACTATGGCGAACATCTCCTCGGCGAAGCCGCGGTCGTCGCTCGCCCAGAGGTGGACGAGGACGCCGGTCGCGACGTAGGCGACGCCGTTCGTGTCGATGCGCGCTTGCTCGACGCCGCCGTCACCCGAGTAGTAGGCGTGCCAGCTGCCGTCGGCACGCTGGGCACGGGCGAGCCATTCGAAGCCGCGCGCCGCGGCGGCAAACTCGCCCGCCGAGGAAAGCGCCAGCAGCGCCTCGACATGGTTCCACGGGTCGGCATGGCCGCCCGGAAACCAGGGGATCATGCCGCTCGGCAGCTGCGCCTCGAGAATGGTCGCGACGGTCGCTCCGGTGTCGACGGGATCCGCCGGCTCATCGATGAGCGCCTCGGCCATCAGGCGGTCCTCTCGAGATAGACGACGAGGCTCTTGCCGATGATCGGGTTCAGCAGCCGCTCTACGATCCGCGTCGCCACCGGGCGGCGCGTGATGTCCCAGACGAGCAGGCGGTGGTAGGCGGCGACGAGCGGGTGGTCCTCGCGACCGACGCCGACGGCGCAACGCAACAGCCAGTAGGGGGAGTGGAGTGCGTGGGCATGGTGCGAGCCGACGAAGCGCAATCCAGCGCGCCCGCATCGCTCGACGAGCTCGCGCTTGGAATAGATGCGGACGTGCCCACCGTCGATCTCGTGGTAGTCGGCAGAAAGTGCCCAGTTCGCCCGCTCGGGACCTGCCGCGGGAACGCTCAACGCCGCGATCCCCCCGGGTCGCAAGATCCGTGCCAGTTCGGCCAACGCCGCTTCGTCGTCGACGACGTGCTCGAGGACCTCCGAGGCGATGACGGAATCGAAGCTTGCGGCAGCGAAGGGGAGCCGGGTGGCGTCGGCGACGATCCCGCCGTGGCGCGTGCCCGGCGGCACCTCGTCCGCGGCGCGCATCGCGCCGACCATCCCCTCGACACCGTCGATCTCGCCGCGCTTTGCATCGAGCGCGACGACGTGCGCTCCCGCCTTCAGGGCGGCGAAGGTGTGGCGCCCGCCTCCGCACCCGAGGTCCAGTACCAACAACCCCGGGCGGATCCCGGCCCGGTCGAGATCGACGGTCAGCACACCTGACCCTCGATCACGGCCCGGTACTCCTCGGCGGTCGCCGCCGCGACCCGCTCCCAGCTGAAGCGGGCGAGCACCCGGCTGCGTGCCTGCCGCCCGAGCCGGCGGGCGAGCGCCGGATCCCCGAGGATCCTCCCGATTGCGCTGCAGATCGCCCCGGGGTCCCCCGGCGGAACGGCGAGTGCGGCCTCGCCATCGGTCCCGACGACCTCGGGCAGCGCGCCTCCGGTCGTCGCGACGAGCGGGACGGAGCACGCCATCGCCTCAATCGCCGGGAGCGAGAATCCCTCGTACAAGGAGGGGACGACGGCCACCGCAGCCTCGGCGTACCGTTCGGCGAGACGGCGGTCGGATTCCCCGCAGACGAAGCGCACTGCACCTTCGAGCCCGAGGTGCTGCATCGCCGTCGCAACCGGGCCCGTGGCGTGCGGCTGTCCGATCACGACGAGGTGGGCGTCGGTCCGTTCGGTGCGCAGCTTCGCCAGCGCCTCGAGCAGGAAGACGAGCCCTTTTATGGGCACGTCGGCGCTCACCGTCGTCATGATCCGCCCGGGGACCCGGCGCACGCCCGGCAGCGGGCGCCAACAGGCGGTGTCGACCCCCAAGGGGATGACGGTGATCTTTCGGGGCGCGACCCCCATCTCCTCGGCGATGTCGCGCCGCGCGGATTCCGACACCGTGACGATGCGGGGGACGCGCCCTGCGACTCGCCTCTGCATCGCAGCGAACCCGTACCACCGCCGCAACGAGAGGGCGCGGGCGAGGCCCCGCGCCTCGGCGAGCTCGAGCCTGCGATCGATCGTCACCGGGTGGTGGATCGAGGCGACGACCGGCCAGCCCTCCCCGATCACCCGGAGCAGTCCCGTGCCAAGACCCTGGTTGTCGTGGACGACGTCGAATTCGCCCCGCCTCGCCGCGAGCGCGGCGCGTGCCCGCCACGAGAAGGCGCGCGGCTCCCCGAAGCCTCCGGTCCACATCGTCGCCAGCTCGACCGCGTCAATCGCCGAGGCGATTTCGCGCCGCCGCGGGCAGCGGAAGGGGTCCGGCTCCCGGTAGAGGTCGAGGCTCGGCAACGGCACAAAGTCCACGCCTGCGTCGAGCTCCGGGTACGGCTGGCCGGCGAACACCGAGACGCGATGGCCCGCCGCGACGAGCGCCCCTGAGAGGTGCCGGGTGTAGACGCCTTGTCCGCCGCAGCGCGGGTTGCCGCGATAAGTAAGGAAGGCGACGCGCAGCGGGTTGGCGGCTCGGGGAGGTCGCGTCCTGGCGGACGCTGGTCCTGCCGCTGGCGTCATCGGACAAGCCTCGCCGCTCGCCGCAGCTCCGGCAAACGATGCAGTGACCCAGTTTGACCAGAGTCGTTCTCGTTGCCTCTGGTAAGCGGGTTCCAGAAGTTCGATCTAGGCCACTACCAAACCCGGCGCAGGTGGTTGAGTGACCCGGTGATTGCCGACCTCGCGAAGATTCGAATCCTCACGAATGCGTGCTAACCGCGAGACGTGGCTGGAGCAGTCGGCAGGTCACGCGCTGGCATTCCTTGAGCTCGTCTTCTCTGTCACCTCGTCGAAGACGCGGTCAGCACGGTGCATTATCCTGACTCCGCCCTTACAGCAGGTCAAAGCCCCTACTGATGACTCTGTGGAATGGGATGCGCTCCAGATTAGTCGCTGGGGCAGATCTTGCCCTCCGGAGGCAGTCGCAGCGATATCAGGTATTGGTCGACGAACGACCGAACGCAGGAACTAAAGAGGTACCCGGTGTGGCCGCTACCCGAACGTGTGAGGAGTTCGGCATTGTCGAGCTGTCTGGCGACTGCCTTCGCCCATGCATAGGGAGTCGCCGGGTCGTTCGTGGAGCCGACCACGAGGATCTTCGGTGTGCCCGGAGCATGGATGGGAGCTGGCTTGCCCTGGGCCCGATACGGCCAGTAAGCGCAGATGAGCGACGACCAGGCCTCCGATCCGCCGAAGTCAGGAGCAACCCTGGATAGCCTCTGGGCGAGCTGCTCGTAGAAGGGGAAATTGTGCGGGGTCGGGGAGTCAAGGCAGTCAATCGCCACCTCGGCGTCCTGCTCATTCGGGAACTGTCCGGTAGTCTCCGATTCTTCGCCGTAGACGAAGTAGGCAAGGAAAGCCAGGTACAGGCCATTGCCCTGTAGCGCGTTAGAGATGGCCTGTCCGAGGGTGGGCCAGTAGTCCTTCGTGTAGAGCGCCCCAATCACGCCGAGTTCGGCCACGCCCATGTCCACCTTCTGCACGCCACCGAACTTGGGTTTGAAGTGCGCAGTTTCATACACCCCGGCGGCGAACTTGGCAAATAGCTCGTCGTACTCGGCCTTCGCCCCGGACGGGAGGGCCTTATGGCAAGCCGAGTTCGCGTTGCACCAGATGAAGAAAGCTTTGAGATTGCCCTCGAATCCGAGCGCCTGCGACTCGTCATACGCCGCCAGTCCTAGGGCGGGGTTTACCACTCCGTCCAGGACCATTGCCCGGATGTGCGTCGGGTAACGCTGGGCGTAGAGTTCACCGAGGTATGTACCGTATGAGAATCCGAGGTAGTTGAGCTTCGGCTGGCCGAGGTCGGCCCGAATGGTGTCTAAATCCTCAACTGTCGTGCGTGTCCCGACGTTAGCGAGTACGACGGCGGGGGTGTTCTTTTTGCACTCGGCAACGAATCGTTTTGTTCCGGACACAACCAACTTGAGCTGAGCGGACGTGACTGGGTTCGGGGGCAACTGGGCGAATTCACGAGTTTCTGCGGCGTTAATGCACTTGACTGCCGGAGTGCTTCCCCCGACGCCTCGTGGATCCCAGCTGACGAGGTTGAAGTTTGCTCGCAGCGAGGACGGAAAGTCAGAAGCCGCTTCCTCAAGGAACTGCACGCCAGATCCGCCGGGTCCCCCGGGATTCAGGAAGACGTCACCAAGCGGGTGAACCGCTAGGGCCGGGAGCATGATCACCAAGAGCTTGATTGTTCCCAGGCTCGGGTGTGCGTATTCGATCGGAACGGCGATTCGGGCACAGCGGAAGCTCTTATGTCCGGGGCACGCCGTCCAGGTGACCGCCGGAGTGGCCGTGTGACCCACGATTGTGGCGTGGGCCGACGCCTTCGCCGTGCCGGTGCCGGCAATGGCCGCCGGACCAGCCAGGAGTACCGAAAGAGCGAGGGTTCTCAATGCGCGCATGGTCGTTGCCGAATCTCTCCCGGACGCGGGCACGTTCAGTTTCATCGTAGTGGCGCGATCAAGACAATCCTCTGCGGCCACCGCCGGTTACTCGTCGGCGGCGGTCATCCCGAAGTCGCGCCGCCATCCCGTCGGCAACAGCAGCTCGAGCACGTCGTCGACGGTGATGACACCGAGCATGCGGTGGTTCTCGTCGACAACTGGTGCCGTCGAGAGGTTGAAGTCCGACATCTTGCGGAGAATCGCGTGGATGTCCGCGTCGGCGTGCACGGTCACGGGGTCGCGCTCGGCGATCGAGGAGAGCTTGGCCCGGGGAGAGACCTTCAGGAGCCGCACGACCGAGACCGTCCCGGAGACCCGCCCGGCTTCGTCGCTCGTGTACACGGTGGCGAGCGCCTCGGGCGCGATGTCGCTGGCACGGATTGCCTCCAGCGCCTCACCGGCCGTTGTCGCGCCGGGAAGGGACAGGTAGTCCGGGTTCATCAGCCCGCCGCCGCTCTCCGGGTTATAGCTCAACAGCCGGCGCACCTTGGCCTGCTGGCGCGCCGGCAGCGCCTCGAGCACCGCGAGACGGCGGTCCTGGTCGAGATCGTTGATGAGGTCCGCGGCATCGTCCGGCGCCATCGTCGCGAGAACGCCGGCCGCCTCGGCGTTCGAACGGGACTCGAGGAACTCCCGCTGGTGATCGGGGTCGAGCTCCTCGAAAACGTCGGCCTCGAGCTCCCGGTCGAGGCTCACGGCCTTGATGATCTCCTCACCTTCGTCGTGCGAGGCGGCCTCGACCAAGTCGGCGATCTGAGCCGGACGGAGGCGGGAGAGCTTGCGCAGCGGAATCCTCATGCGCGCCGTCGGCACGTGGGCGACGAACGGCTCGATGCTCCCCCAGTCGACGAGCGACTTCGTGCGGATTCTCCGGGCGAGGGGGCGCGGCAGGAGGCGGCGCAGCACGCCGCGGCCCGAGGGGTCGACTCCGACGACCTGCCAATGGCCGTCGCCCTCGGCGAGCTCGATCTCGTTGGCGCGGATGAGGTGGGCCCCGACGACATGGATGAGATGGCGGGCCTGGAGGTCTCGGGCCAGCAGCAGCTCGCCCGGCCGGCGCTCGAAGCGTCCGAGATCGAGCGTCTTCGCCGTCAGCTGGACGAACCGCGGCCGCAGCGTGTCGATCCGCTCGATCGGGATGAAAAGCTCCCGTCCGGCGACGCGGGCGACGAGCCCGGTGATCGGTGGGTGCGGCTTGCCGTCGAGCCGGACGATCAGGTCGTCGACCCGACCGACGCGTTCCCCCGCCGGGTCGACGAGCGGGCTCCGGATGATCGAGGAGAGGTGGAGAAACTCAGGGGACATCGAGCGTCGCAGCAGAGGACCAGCGTCGCGACTTCGCCACGCGCCACATAGTACCGGCCGCGCGCCGAGGGTTCGATTGGCTGTCTCCCCGAGGCGTCGGGCCGAGGACGGCTCAGAACTCGGTGATGGCGAGCACTTCCTTCTGGAACTCGACGAACTCGGGCGACGTCGTGATCGGCAGCAGTGCCATGAGCTTGGCGATGTCGCCGGTCACCTTGATCTTGCCCTGCATGAACGCCGTGTTCGTATCGAGCTCGCCCTGCTGCATCCGCTTCGCGTCCTCGTAACCCTCGGTCAGCGTCACCTCACAGTCGGCGAGCGCGCCCAGCTTGTTCTCGATGAGCCGGCCGTCCTGGACAATCCAGTAGTAACGCACGTCACCGTCGGGACCACCGGTGACGACGTACTGCAGCCTCGCCGACGCACCCGGACGGACCGGCTGGGTCGCGGCGAGACGGGTGCTCTCGTCGAGCCACTCCTGGGTGAGCCACTTCGGCACGTCGGGACCTCCTTTATGAGACGACCGGCAGCTGCCCGCGAGCCGCCGTCCCCCTTTCTACCCCCCGGGAGCCGCGACCTTCTCCCTGATCCCGGCGAACAGGTCGTCCTCCTCGCCGATCGGCCCGACGAGGTTGCGGGCGCACACGTAGGCGTCGGCGGCGTAGAGGGCGCGGTCGACCGCCTCGGGAAGCCCGAACCAGAACGGCGACGACGGATCGATCTGCGTCGCGTGGGCGAGAAGGCCGCTGCGCCGGGCGTCGTAGTACTCGCCGACGTCGATTCTCGCCGTCGGAGCGATCTCGCTCACCCGGTTCGGCCAGCCGTCCTCGAACCACTCGGCATACGGGGACTCGATACCGAGCTCCAGGAACTTCTCGTGGCGCCGCATCGTCTGCTCGAGCGACCAGACCGTGTAGTAGAGCTTCAGCGGCTGCCAGGCCCGCCCGGCGAGCGGGAAGGCCTCGGGGTCACCGGCTGCCCCGAAGGCGGCGACGGAGATCTCGTGCACCCTCAGGTGGTCGGGGTGGCGATAGCGGCTCTGCTCGTCGGGATAGGTCACGACCACCTGCGGGCGAACCCGGCGGATCTCTGCGACGAGCCGACCGACCGCCTCGGCGAGCGGCGCTTGGGCGAGACAGCGCGGATCGGCGTTCGCCGGCGTGTCCGGCATCCCCGAGTCCCGGTACCCCAACAAGACGACCTCGTCGTAGCCGATCACCGCGGCCGCCGCGGCGAGCTCGCGGCGCCGGATCGCGACGAGGTCGGCACGGACCTCAGGCGTGTCGAGCGAAGGGTTGAGGATCTCACCCTCTTCCCCACCGGTCGCCGTGACGAGCACCGTGTGCACCCCCTCGTCCCGGTAGCGCGCGATCGTTCCCGCACCCTTCGACGCCTCGTCGTCCGGGTGGGCGTGGATGGCAAGCAAGCAGAGGCGATCCGGCACAGAAACGAAGATACCGCCCGCGATCGAACGTCCGATCGGCCTCGCCCGCTCGCCAGGAAAGCGGACAGCGGGCGTATGCTCAGATCCTCGGCAGGTCGCGACGAGGTCGCGGAGGCGTGAGTGTCTGGGTGACAACCGGCCCACCGGCCGGTACGCCCCGGAGGGAGCAAACGATGAGCGTGATGAAACGCCTGAGCAGCGTCGTGCAGGCGAAGGCGAACAAGGCCCTCGACCGCATGGAGGACCCCCGCGAGACGCTCGATCTGTCCTATGAGAAGCAGCTCGAGCAGCTGCAGCAGGTCCGCCGGGGCGTCGCCGACGTCGCGACCGCCCGCAAGCGGATCGAGCTCCAGGCGGAGCAGCTCCAGGCGAGCGCCAACAAGCTGCAGGACCAGGCGCGTACCGCCCTCACCCAGAACCGCGAGGACCTCGCCCGCGAGGCACTCACCCGGCGCGCCGCGATCGCGACCCAGCTCGAGCAGCTGAAGACCCAGCACGACCAGCTCGTCGCCCAAGAGGACAAGCTCGTCCTGACGACCCAGCAGCTGCAGTCGCGCGTCGAAGCCTTCCGGACCCAGAAAGAGACGCTGAAGGCGAGCTACACCGCCGCTCAGGCCCAGACGAAGATCGGCGAGGCGGTATCCGGCATCTCCGAGTCGATGAGCGACACCGGGATGGCGATGCAGCGCGCCCAGGACAAGATCGCCCAGATGCAGGCCCGGGCCGGCGCCGTCGACGAGCTCCTCGCCTCGGGCGCGCTCACCGACCTCAGCGGGAGTACGGACCCGATCCAGGCCGAGCTCGACAAGGCCTCCCAGTCCGGCCAGGTCGATGCTGAGCTCGCCCAGCTGAAAGGCCAGCTCACGGCCAGCGCCCCAGCTGGCGCGCTCGGCACACCCGGCGAGGGTGGAAAAGGACCGGCCGAGGACGACAAGGTCGTCGACGCCGAGCCGGTGCCGGACGGGCCGTCCGAGGCTGCCGACAAGACCCCCGACCCCTTCACCATCTCGGACAATGAGGGGGAGTCATGATCGTCCGCATCCTCGAAGACGGCCAGTACAAGGTCGACAAGTCGACCGCCAAGAAGCTCGACCAGCTCGACTCAAAGCTCGGCAAGGCGCTCGACAGAAACGATGAGGCGGCATTCGACAAGGCGCTCGCCACACTCGTGAAGATGGTGCACGCCTCGGGAAAGCGGCTCGAGCCGAGCGTCATCACCCCCTCAGACCTGGCACTGCCCGCTGCGACGTCGACGCTCGCCGAGGTGCGAGAGCTGCTGTCGTCCGAGACGACGAAGGTCAAGAAGAAGGGCTGAACGCCACAGATGGCCACTCGTTCCCGCTATCCGGCCGACCGCGGCCTCACCGCCCACATGCTGCTGACGGTGTTCCTCCTCGGCCTGGTCTACGCCATCGTCATCGCGGCGCTCGTACTCGCCAAGATCAACCTCGCCATCATCCTCGTCCTCGCCTTCGGGATCCTTTTCGTCCAGTACTACTTCTCCGACAAGATCGCCCTGTACTCGATGGGTGGGCGAATCGTGAGCCGGGAACAGCAACCGCAGCTCCACGCGGTGATCGACCGGCTCGTCGCGATGGCGGACATGCCAAAACCCCTCGTCGCCATCGCGCAGACCGACATCCCGAACGCCTTCGCGACCGGACGCGACCGCAAGCACGCCGTCGTCTGTGTGACGACAGGTCTGCTCCGCCGGCTGAACGAGCCGGAGGTCGAAGCGGTGCTCTCCCATGAGCTCTCCCATGTCGCCCACCGCGACGTCGCGGTGATGACGATCGCCAGTTTCCTCGGGATCATCGCTGGCCTCATGACCAGGATGTTCATGTTCATGGGATTCTTCGGCGGCGGCAGCCGCGGTCGGGGCGGCGGCAGTGCCGGCGGTCAGATCGCGCTCATCGAGCTCACCGGACTTCTCGCCTCGGCGGTCCTCTACGCCGTCAGCTTCGTCCTCATCCGCGCCCTCTCGCGCTATCGCGAGCTCGCGGCAGATCGCAGCGGCGCGATCCTCATCGGCCAGCCCGCGCTCTTGGCCCGGGCGCTCGTCAAGGTGAGCGGGGAGATGTCGCGCATCCCGACGCGCGACCTGCGTGCGATGGAGCACTTCAATGCCTTCTACTTCGCCCCGGCGCTCGCTCCCGGCATGAGCCTCTCCTCGCTCTTCGCGACCCACCCGCCGCTGCAGAAGCGCCTCGACCAGCTCGCCAAGCTCGACGCCCAGATGCGTCGCAACCCCGCCTAGGAGCGCGAGCCGAGCATGGGATTCCTCGACGCGCTGCTCGGCCGGACCAAGCCGGCCCAGCCCAACCTCGACAAGCTCTTCGGCCTACCCGGGGCGCAGATCACCCTCGAAGCGTCCGAAGGGGTCCAGCCGACCGGACAGGCCGGCGTCTGTTTCAAGCCCGCCGAGGGACAGGCGTTCGTCGCCACCGATACGGAGTTCACGGCGCTCCTGAATCTCGGCAACGACGCCGGGGCGCACGTGAGCGAGAAGTCCGACGAGTACGGCTACCGCTGGGTCGTCGTCGAGGCGGACGACTTCAACACGCTCGTCACCCGCGTCCACATGACGAACACGACGCTCGCGGAGAACGGCTACGGACCGCAGCTGCTCTGCTCGGTCTTCGGCTTCGCCCCCACGCCCCCGGCGGGTGCCCCCCGGCAGGCGGCGTCGATCTACCTCGTCTACCTCTATAAACGCGGGACCTTCTACCCCTTCGTCCCGAGCGGCGGCGAACGCCGGGACAACGAGGTCGAGCTCCGGCTGAAGAACGAGCTCGCCGAGGATCTCACCATCGAGCCGGACCTCGACCGCTGGTTCCCGATCTGGCGCCTCCCCGTCCACTGATCCGGCCTGCGGCCCGGCGGTCTCGCCGCTCGCCTTCGCCCTACGGCACAACTTCGACGACGACGGGCGCGTGGTCCGAGGGCTGTTGTTCGCCCCCCTGGCCCTTGCGCGCCTCGCGGTCGACGTAAGCCGCGGTGACGCGAGCGGCGAGCGGCGCCGAGGCGAGCAGGAGGTCGATCCGCATTCCCTCGCCCTTGTGGAAGGCACCGCCCCGGTAGTCCCACCACGAGAACGGTCCAACCTCGTCGGGATGGAGCCGACGGACGACGTCCTCGAGGCCGAAATCCAGCACGGCGCGCAGCGCCTCACGTTCGGGTCGCGTCACGTGGGTCAGGCCCGCGAATTGCGTGATGTCCCAGACGTCGCGGTCCTCGGGCGCGACATTGAAGTCACCGCCGACCGCGACGGCATCCGACGGATCGCAGGTTGTGTCGAGCTCGCGGCGCAGGTTCGCCAGCCACGCCAGCTTGGCGGCGTAGAACTCGGAATCGACGGCCCGGCCGTTCGGCACGTAGACCGAGAAGACCTTCACCCCGCCGCAATTCGCCGACAAGATCCGGCACTCGTCGGGGGTCTCCGCCGCACGCTCGCGGAATCCCGAACGTACGTCTTCGAGCCCGAGGCGCGAGACGATCGCGACGCCGTTCCACCGGCCGTCCCCGTGGTGGGCGGATTCGTAGCCCAGCCGGGAGAACTCCTCCCGGGGAAAGGCCTCGTCGGTACACTTCGTCTCCTGGAGCAGCAGGACATCGGGGGCGTGGCTCCCGATCCAGTCCTCGAGGCGGGGCAACCGGGCCTTCAGCGAGTTCACGTTCCAGGTCACAAGGCGCATCGCGGCTCTCACCTCTCGGCAAAGGCAAAGAACAACCCGGTCGCGCAGGCGAGCTGGCCCCCGACGGAGGCGACGCCCCGGCCGGAGCCAGCCCGTGCCGAGAGCCGCCCGAGCGTCACCTCGAGGTCGAGAACCTCACCCGGCACCACCTGCCGGCGGAAACGGGCCTTGTCGATGCCGCCGAAGAAGGGCAACCTGCCGGCGAAGCGGCGATCGGCGAGGACCGCCGCCGCACCGAGCTGGGCGAGCGACTCGACCATCAATACGCCCGGCAGTGTCGGGCGGCCCGGGAAATGCCCGACGAAAAAGGGTTCCTCGCCGGTGAGCATCCAGCGCCCCCTGGCGCGTTCGCCCGGGACTAGCTCGTCGATCACCGAGACGAAAAGGAACGGCGCGCGCTGCGGGAGGAGGTCCTCGACCCGCCAGGTCATCGGGAACGCGGCCTCTTCGCAGAACCGCGTGGCTTCGACGCGCCCATGGCCCGGGAAGCCGCGCCCGCGCTTCTTGTCGGCGGCGATCCCGCCGGGGGACCGCTCGGCGTCGGCGACGAACCGGCAAGGCCCGCCGTCGCCCGGGGCGAGCGCCGCGGACCGGTGACCGGCGGCGCCACCTGCTTCGCCGCCGCCATCTTCGGCGGCGTCACCCGCCGGGCGGCGGGGGGCGACGAGCCCGTCACGCCGGCACGGCGCCGGCCGGCGCGGGCTGCCGGCTGCCGGGGTACCTTCGGCGGCGCGAACTTTGCCGCCGGCCTCTTCGCCGCCCGACGCTTTGGCGCCGCGCCACGTGGCGCGGCAGGTTTCGCCGGCCCGGTCCTCGCCATCTTCACCACCGCGGCGACGGTCTCCTCGCTCGGACGTCCCGACACGACGCCCACCCCGGGGAGCGCGAGCTCGACGCCCCGCCGGTACGGGTCGAGCGCGGTGATGACGAAGCGGCGCGTCTCTCCTTTGTGGAGGAGATCGCGGGCGCGGCGCGGCGCAGGGTCGCCGAGGCCGGACAGCGGCACGTAGGCACGCAGCTCGCCGGAGCGGACGACGGCGCCGTGCGAGGAGAACGTCTCGACCTCGGCCTCGATCTCGCCGCCGAGCGGGTGGTCGGCGATGAACGAGATGAAGGTCGTCGGATCGTTGGCGGCGCGGGGCACCGCGGCCTTAGCGGCCGGCGTTCCTTCCCCGGCGCGGGGCGGCGCCGGCTTCACGACCTCTTTCGTCGCCGCCGCGATCGCCTTCTCGACCTGCTGTTTCGCCCGGGTCGCCTCACGCAAGGCGACCTGGCTGCGCCGACCGCGCACCGGATTGCGGGCGACGAAGATCCAGCCGACGCCGGGTACTTTCGTCGCGCCGAGCAGTCGGCCGTGGGCAAAAAGCCACGGGTGCGCGCCGTGGAACTCCTGGAACGAGTCGTTCGAGAGCACGATGCCGTCCACCTTCTCGGCGATCCGCAGCAAGAACGCGTCACCCCGCCCGACGGCACCCGCCGGCGGCGAGACGAGCTCGCCTGCCGCCACGAGCTCCTCGAAACGCGGCCGCTCGGCCTCGGCGATGCGGTGGGCGAACGAGGCGTCGACGACGACGGTCACCTCCGCCTCGCCGAGCTCACGCCGCATCTCGGCGACCGCCTCTTCGAGCTGGGCGAGGCTCGGCGTTGTCCGCCCCTCGGTCGCGAGGTTCGAGCCGTCGACGACGACGTGCCGGGAACTCACCGCGCCAGTCAACCACGCCACGTCGGCGCCGGCGCGCAACGCGGCCCCGCGACGCCGCCGGATCGGCGGATCGGCCCTCAGGAAGCGCCCGGCAACCGGCCGACTGCCTCGTCGAGGAGGCTTCCGAGCTCGAGCTCGTGGACGGCGTGCGAGCCGGTCGCCGGGCTCCCCGACGGCGGCCGGCTGACGTGGCGCAGGCGGTAACGGTCGCGGAACAGCCGGTGGATCTTGCCGTGGACGAAGTTCCACGCCCCCATGTTCTCCGGCTCGGCCTGCAGCCAGACGAGCTCGCCTGCGGCGGGGTAACGATCGAGTACGTCGACGAGCTGCGCCTCCGGCCAGGGGTAGAGCTGCTCAACACGGACGATCGCGCTAAGCGGGTCCGACGTCCCGGCGGCAACGAGCGCCTCGCGCCGGGCGAGCGCCTCCCGGGCGATCTCACCCGAACAGCAGATGACCCGGCCGACGATGTGCGGCTCGAGCGAGTCGGCGCGTGCCGGGTCGTCAAGCACCTCGGCGAAGCCGCCCGAGGTGAACGCCGCAATCGGCGAACGCGAGAAACGCGCCCGCAGCAAGGCCTTCGGCGTCGCCACGACGAGCGGCCGGCGCACCCGGCGCTCCACCTGGGCGCGGAGGAGATGGAAGTACTGCGCCGCGGTCGTCGGCTGGGCGACGGTGATGTTCGAGCCGGCGGCAAGGGCGAGGAACCGCTCGAGTCGGGCCGAGGAGTGCTCGGGTCCCTGGCCCTCGTGGCCGTGGGGCAACAGGAGCACGATGCCCGACACCTGGCCCCATTTCTCCTCCGCCGCGACGATGAAGTTGTCGATGACGATCTGTGCACCATTGGCGAAGTCGCCGAACTGTGCCTCCCAGGCGACAAGAGCGTCGGCCGCCTCGACCGAGTAGCCGTACTCGAAACCGAGCACCGCGTACTCCGAGAGCAGCGAGTCCCGGATGAAAAAGCTCCCCACCCCGGCGTCAGCGAGCGGCGGGCTGCCGCCAACGGGCTCACCGAGCGACGCGAGCGGCGTGAACTCGCTCCCGGTCACGTAGTCGACGAGGACGGCGTGGCGCTGGGAGAACGTCCCCCGCCGCGTGTCCTGGCCGGTGAGGCGGACCTCGATGCCTTCGAGCAGCAGGCTGGCGAAGGCGAGCGCCTCGGCGAGGGACCAGTCGACCTCGCCGGCCGCGAAGAGCGCGGCGCGCTGGTCGAGCTGGCGCGCGAGCTTCGGATGAACGGTGAAGCCTGCCGGTAGCACGCCGAGACGCCGCACGATCGAGCCGAGCAGGTCGGCATCGACCGCGGTCGCGAGCGCGAGCCGGCCGACTTTTGGCGCCTTGGCCACCAACCGGGTGACGCTCGGCGGCGCCACAGAACGCGTCTCGTCGAGGGCCGCCTGCAAGCGACGGTGGAAGTCCTCGAGGACCTGCTCGGCCTCGGTGTCGGTGATGTCGCCACGTTTGACGAGCGCCTCGGTGTACAAGGTGCGCACCGAACGGTGGCCGTCGATCTTCTTATACATGAGCGGTTGGGTGTAGCTCGGGTCGTCACCCTCGTTGTGACCGTGCCGCCGGTAGCAGACGAGGTCGACGACGACGTCTTTGTGGAACGTCTGGCGGTACTCGAAGGCGAGCCTCGCGACGCGGACGCACGCCTCAGGATCGTCCCCGTTCACGTGGAGAATCGGCGACTGGACCATCTTCGCGACGTCGGTCGGGTACATCGACGACCGCGCCTCGGTTGGCGGGGTCGTGAAGCCGAGCTGGTTGTTGACGACGAGGTGGACCGTCCCGCCGGTGCGGTAACCCTTCAGCATCGACAGGTTGAGCGTCTCGGCGACGACCCCCTGCCCGGCGAATGCGGCGTCGCCGTGGACGAGCAGCGGCAGGACGGAGAAGGCCCTCGGGTTCGGCTCCCGATCCTGCTTGGCGCGCACGATCCCCTCGACGACGGGGTCGACCGCCTCGAGGTGTGAGGGGTTCGAGGCCAACATGACCGGCAACGACGTGCCGTCGCGACCGTGCCATCTGCCGACGGCGCCCTTGTGGTACTTCACGTCTCCCGACCCCTGCACCGTCTCGGGATCGAGATTTCCCTCAAACTCGTCGAAGATCTCCCGGTAGGACTTGCCAACGATGTTGGCGAGAACGTTCAGCCGCCCGCGGTGGGCCATCCCGAGGACGACCTCGGAGATCCCGGCTTTGGCAGCGGAGTCGAGCACCGCGTCGAGGAAGGGGATCGTCGACTCGGCGCCCTCGAGGCCGAATCGCTTCTGCCCCACGTAGCGCAGGTGGAGGAACGTCTCGAAGGCCTCAGCGGCGTTCAGACGAGCGAGGATGTGCCGCTTCTCTGCCGGCGTCATCGTTTTCGAGACACCCTCGACGTGGTGCTGGACCCAGAGTTTCTCCTCGGGACTCTGGATGTGCATGTACTCCACGCCGACCGATCCGCAGTAGGCGTCGCGCAGGATCTCGAGGATCTCCGCGAGCGGGAGGACCTCGCCTCCCGGCAAGCCGAAGGTGTGGAAGGCACGGTCGAGATCGTCGGGCTCGAGCCCGTACTGCTCGGGGTCGAGGTCCGAACGGAGTCGGCGCGGCTCGTCCTCGAGCGGGTTGAGTCGCGCGATCAGATGGCCGCGCACCCGGTACATGTTGATGAGCGACCGGACCATGAGCTCTTTGACCAGCAGGCTGCCGTCTCCAGCGGCCGACGGACGCTCCTTGGGCCAGCGGACCGGCTCGTCCGCCACCTTGCAAGAGGAGAAGACCTCGTCGAAAAAACCGTGCTCTCCGACCAAGAGCTCATGGACTCGTCTTAGGAACAGGCCGGACTCCGCCCCTTGGATGATCCGGTGGTCGTAGGTCGACGTCAGGGTGACGACCTTGCCGACCCCGAGGGCATGGAGGGTCTCGGGCGCGGTGGTCTGGAACTCGACCGGGTAGTCGAGGGCGCCGATGCCGACGATCGCGCCCTGGCCGCGCATCAGCCGCGGCATCGACTGGGTCGTGCCGAGCGTGCCGGGGTTCGTGATCGTCACCGTCCCGCCCGAAAGGTCCTCGACGACGAGCTTCCCGGCCCGGGCCCGGCCGACGAGGTCGTCGTAGGCGGCGAGGAAGCCAGCGAAGTCCAAGGTGTCCGCCTCCTCGATCACCGGGACGACGAGCGAGCGCGAACCGTCGGGACGTTCGAGGTCGATGGCGAGGGCGAGACCGACGTGGCGGTGGCGTTCGACCCCCGGTGTGCCCTTCCCGTCGGCGTCCTCGACGTAGCTCGCGTTCAGCGCCGGCACCTCGCCGAGGGCGCGGACGACCGCCCACCCAATGAGGTGGGTGAAGCTCACTTTCGGGCCGCCCACCTCCGCCAACCTGTCGTTGAGGAGCGATCGATTGGCTTCGAGCGCCCTCGCCGGTATCGGACGAACGCTCGTCGCTGTCGGCACCGTGAGGCTCGCGACCATGTTCTCGGCGATCCGCCCGCGCGCCCCGCGCAGCAACGTCACCTGGCCCTCCACCGTCGGCTCTTCTGACGCCGGGCGGCGTTCCGGGACCGGGCGCACCGGGGGCGGAACCGCGACGGCGGGCGAGGCCGCCTCGCTGAGCGTGGTGTCGATCGCCGCCTGGCCGGCGCGCGGCAGCGACCCCCGGTCCGGGCCGACGGGAACGTCCGGCGGCAACCGGCCCCGGTACTCGGCAAAGAAGTCACGCCAGGTATCCCCGACCGAGAGCGGGTTCGACCGGTACGCCTGGTACATCTCCTCGACAAGCCACTCGTTGATCCCGAGCGCGTCCGAGTGCACCGGATCAGCCTCCGCGCCACCAGGGCCACGGCCGGTGTCAAGCGTCACCACGGTGATGTTAACGGTAGGCAAACCGCGCCGGCCCCAACGAAGGCAGGAGGTAAGTCCTGGCCGCCGTCTTCCGCTGATCTCGCGCCGTTTCGCGGGCCGTGAGAGCCGCAGCCCTCCTCGAGGTGGTCCGAGCCGCCGCTTGGGCCTCCCCGTCCCCGTTAGGCTCACCCGAGCAAGGAAGGTCTTCCATGCGCATCCTCGTCAGCGGGTCGGCCGGTCTCATCGGACGCGCCCTCGTCAGTCGGCTCGCAGCCGACGGCCATTCGATCCACCGCGTCGTGCGGGGCTCGCCGGCGCCGGGTGTTGCCGCCTTCAACCTCGCCGAACGCCGCCTCGATCTCACCGGTCTGCCGGGCGGGAACCTCGACCGGATCGACGCCGTCTTCCATTTCTCCGGGGAGCCGCTCACGCCGATGCGCTGGAGCCGGGCGAAGCGCGAGCGGGTACGCGCCAGCCGCGTCGTCACGACCGACCTCCTCGCCCGGGCGGTCGCGGCCGCGGACACGCCACCCGCGGTCTTCGTCTCAGCCTCGGCTGTCGGCTACTACGGGACGCGCGCCGACGAGGTGCTCGACGAGACGAGCGCGCCGGGATCCGGGTTCATCGCCGAGCTGTGCCGCGCCTGGGAGACGGCCGCCGCCCCCGCCAGGGACGCCGGCGTCCGCGTCGTGAACGTCCGCACGGGGATCGTGCTCGCGCGCGCCAATCCGCTCCTCGGGTTGCAGCTCCCGCTGTTCCGCGCCGGTCTCGGGCCCCATCTCGCGTCGGGCCGACAGTGGATGAGCTGGATCGCGCTCGGCGACGAGGTGGCCGCGCTCCTCCACGCCGCCTTGACCCCCGCGGTCAACGGACCGTGCAACCTCACCTCGCCCAACCCGGTACGAAACTCCGAGTTCGCCGAGGCGTTCGCCCGAGCAGTCCACCGTCGTTCGCTCTACGGGATCCCCTCCGTCGTGCTCCGCGCCGCGATGGGCCGCGAGGTCGCCGAGGAGATCATGCTCACGAGCCAGCGCGTGCTGCCCCGCAAGCTCCTCGAGACGGGCTTCTCCTTCGGTTACCCGGCTCTCGAAGACGCCTTCGCCGCGGCATTGGCCGCGCCCCGCCGGATGCCGGCCGACCCGGCCTCGCCGTGACCGGCGAAGTCGATGTCGCGGTCGTCGGCGCAGGTCCCGCCGGCTGCGCCGCGGCGATCACCCTGGCGCGCGGTGGAGCCCAGGTCCTCCTCGTCGATCGGGCGCGCTTCCCCCGCGACAAGTGCTGTGGCGACGGGCTGACGACGGCGGCGGCGCGGCGTCTCGACGCACTCGGGCTCGACCCCGCTGCCGTCGCCTCGTTCCGACCGGCGCAGGAGCTCGCCGTACGCTCGCCTTCCGGACGGACGGTCGTCTTGCCCCTCGGGCGAGGGCCCGGCGTGTTCGCCGCCGTGGCTCGACGCCGGGATCTCGATGCCGCGCTTGCCGAGCTCGCCCGGCGCGTCGGCGCGAGATTCGTCGACGCGACGCGCCTTGTCGCCCTGACGACCGCCCGGGACGGCTCGGCGCGCCTCAACTTCGCGGGCGGCGAGGAGGCAACCGCCCGCTACGTCGTCGCCGCGGACGGGGCCTGGTCGCCGATCCGGCGGATGCTGACCCCACCCGGCCCGCCTGCGGCGGCCCGACGACCGGAATGGATCGCTCTTCGCGCCTACGTCGACCACGTGCGTCCCGTCGCGGCCGAACGTCTCTGGGTCTGGTTCCGCGCCGACCTCCTCCCGGGGTACGCCTGGTCGTTCCCGCTGGCGGACGGCGCCGTCAACTTCGGCGTCTGCCTGCCACATCACTCGGGAGCGACCCTCGCGGCGCGCTGGGGGGAGACGCTCGCCAGCCCCTTCGTCACGTCGCTTCTCGGTCCGAACGCCGTCCTCGCCACCCCGGCGCGGGCCTGGCCGATCCCGACGGGCGTCGGCCGTGTCGGGCTCAGCGGCCTCGGGGGGCGGGTGCTCTTCGTCGGCGACGCGACCTGCGCCGCCGATCCGTTCACGGGCGAGGGCGTCGAACAGGCGCTCGCCACCGGCGCCCTCGCGGCACAGGCGATCGCCACCGCGCCGCCCTCGCCCGAGAGCGTCGCCAGCTTCTACGGCGAAGCCGTCCGGCGTTCTATCGGTCGCGACCATCGGGTGTCGACCTGGTGCCGGGCCCTGTTCGAGACGTCCCTCGGCGCCCGGGGCGCGCTGCGCATCGTCGACAGCAGCGACTTTTCTCGCCGTAACGTCGCACGCTGGCTCTTCGGAGACTACCCAAGGGCGATCGTCACGAACCCGCGGGCCTGGGCCCGATTGGCGTGGCGGTCGCCAGGCGCGTTCGCCGACTGAGGCGTGGCCTAAAGGTTCGGTCGCCGCGGACTCAGTCGCGGTTCGCCCCGTGGTGCCGGACCTCGTCGACGACGTTGTAATAGGCGTCGATCGACTCCCCGGCGTCGCCCCAGAAGCCCTCGCAGACGTCGTAGGCCATCTCGCCGGCGGCGACATAGTGGTTGTTCACGTCGGTGATCTCGAGCTCGCCCCGGGAGGAGGGGACGAGGTTCGTGATCACCGCGAAGACCGACGGTTCGTAGCAGTACACGCCGGTCACGCAGAACTCGCTCGCTGGCACCGCCGGCTTCTCCACGATCCGCACGACGTGCCCCCGGCGGTCGAGTTCGGGCACGCCGAGGTGGCGGAGGTGCTCGGGCTCGGCGACGCGGGCGAGCACGATGCGAGCTCCCCTTTTCTGCTCGGCGAAGGCGGCGACGGTCGGCCGGATCGTCCGCCCGAAGATGTTGTCGGCCAGCATGACGAGCACGCGGTCCTCGCCGACGAAGCGCTCGGCGAGCCCGAGGGCCTCGGCGATGCCGCCGGGCCGGTCCTGGTAGGCATAGGTGAGCCGTCGCACGCCGTGTGCTTCGCCATTCGACAGCAGTCGCAGGAACTCGCCGGCGTGGGTGCCACCGGTGACGACCATGACCTCGTCGATCCCCGCCTTGACGAGCGCCTCGACAGCGTAGGAGATCATCGGCCGGTCGTAGACGGGGAGCAGGTGCTTGTTCGTGATCCGCGTCAGCGGGTCGAGCCGGCTCCCGGTCCCGCCGGCTAAGAGGACGCCTTTCATCGCAGCCGACCAGCGAACCCCGTCACGGCCCGAAGCGTAGCGGGACGATCCCGCCCGGACCTGCGGCCCGTGCTCGGGCACGGCGCGGCGATGAGCACGCGGCGACGGCTCGATCGCGGCCGGGAACTCTCAGACGTCGAGGAATCGCCGGATGGCGACGAACGAACCCGTGATGCCGATGGCGACGCCGAACAGCACGACAACGAGGTCGGTGAAGACAAGGTCGCGCGCCGAGAGCACCGCCGACGAAAGCAGCGCCACCTGGTAGTGGTTCACGAGGTAGCTGACCCCGAAATTCGCAAGGAGGACGACGAACACCGCGACCACGGCGCCGGCCAGGCCCTGGATCAGCCCTTCGAGCATGAACGGCACCCGGATGAACCAGTTCGTCGCGCCGACGAGCTTCATTACCCCCACCTCGCGCCGGCGCGCAAAGATCGCCATGCGGATCGCGTTGAGAATCAGCACAAGCGAGGAGATGAGCAGGACGATGGCGATCACGACGAGGATGATCTGCGCCGCGCCCTCCAGCTTCTGCATGACCCGGATGCTCTGGCCCGGGTAGGTGGCGCGGTAGACGTAGGGCTTGCCTTGGATCGCCTTGGCCAGGGTCTCGGCCTCGCCCGGGTTCTGCAGCTGGCAACGGAAGACCGTCGGCGTGATTGCCGGCGTCAGTGCCTCGATCGCGGTCGGCGCGTCGGCGAGCAGCACCTTCGCCTGGTCGTAGGACTGGACGTGGTCGAGGTAGCTGATCCTCGTGATCTGCGGAAAGCGCCCGATGAGCGCACGCACCTGGGCGACCTGACCGGCGTTGGCGTTGGCGTCGACGAAGACCTGGAGGCTGACATTGTTCGACCACTCGGCGAACTGGCTCTTCACCGCCTGGCGGAGCAGGAGCGCCGTCCCGACGAGCGAGAGCGAAACGGCGACGGTGAGGACGGCGGCGATCGCCATTACGCGATTGCGCCACAGGTTCGTCGCCGTCTCTTTGGCTACGTAATCGAGCGATACGGCCATCTCGCGCCCTATCGGTTGCCGCGACGGGCACGGGCTGCCACGACCCGGGAGGTGATCGATCCACCCTCGCCGAGCTCGTCGACGTCGCCGAGGTCGGCGATCGACACCGCGGGCACGCCGCGCGACGAGGTGTTCGACAGTTCGCTCGCATAGCCGTAGACGCCACGGGCCTGGTCACGAACGACGCGGCCGTGGTCGAGCTCGACAACGCGGCGGCGCATCGAGTTGACGATCGAGACGTCGTGGGTCGCCATGACGACCGTCGTCCCGGTGCGGTTGATCCGGTCGAGCAGTCTCATGATCCCCTGGGTCGTCGCGGGGTCGAGGTTCCCCGTCGGCTCGTCGGCCATGAGGACGAGCGGGCGATTGACGAAGGCCCGGGCGATCGCGACCCGCTGCTGCTCGCCACCGGAGAGCTCTTCCGGCATCCGGTCGGCCTTCTCGCCGAGTCCGACGAGGTCGAGGACGATCCCGACCTGGGACTTCACGACCGACTTGTTCCGCCCGATCACCTCGAGCGCGAAGGCGACGTTCTCGAAGACCGTCTTGTTCGGCAGCAAGCGGAAGTCCTGGAAGACGCAACCGAGGTTGCGCCGCAGGTACGGCACCTGCCAGGGCGACAGCTCGGCGATCTCACGCCCGGCAACCCAGATCTTGCCGGTGTCCGGCATCTCCTCGCGCAGCAGCAGGCGGAGGAAGGTCGTCTTGCCCGAGCCCGAAGGACCAACCAAGAACACGAACTCGCCCTTGTCGATGTCGAGCGAGACGTCGCGCAAGGCGGTGACCGGTCCCCTGTAGGTCTTCGTGACGTCGTCGAAGCGGATCATCAGCCTGTTCCCCGTGGACGCTGGCGATGCCGGGCCCTGCGCGCCGCCGCCTGGTTGCTTGGAGCCGTCCGTTGAGCCAACACGCGAACGTCCATCCTGTCCACCTGTCAGGCGCGCCGGAGATCTCCGGCAAAGGGATATGGGCCGCGCCACGGGTGCCACTTCACCCTACCAGTCGACCGATGTCGGACAGGTGACACGCGACGACGAACCCGTTACGGGGCGCCACCCCGGCGCCACCGCAGGTAGGCGACCATGAAGGAGCCGAGGTCCCCGTCGAGTACGGCCTCGACGTTCCCCGTCTCGTAGCCGGTTCGGACGTCCTTCACGAGCTGATAGGGCGCGAGCACGTAGGAGCGGATCTGGCTCCCCCACTCGATCTCGGTCTGCGGCCCGGCGAGGCTCGCGAGCTCCCGGCGGCGTTCCTCGCGCTGCCGCTCGGCGATCTTGGCGGCGAGGATCTGCATCGCCTTCACCTTGTTCTGGTACTGGCTCCGCTCGTTCTGCACGGCGACGACGATCCCCGTCGGCAAATGCGTCAGGCGGACGGCGGAGTCGGTCACGTTGACGTGCTGCCCGCCCGCCCCTGAGGAACGGTAGGTGTCGACGCGCAGCTCGCGCTCGTCGATCTCGACCTCGTCCGACAGGTCCTCGAGGAACGGCGTCACCTCCAAGGAGGCGAAGCTCGTGTGGCGGCGGTGCTGGGAGTCGAACGGCGACATCCGCACGAGGCGGTGGACGCCGCGCTCGGCGGCGAGGAGCCCGTAGGCATGGCGGCCGCGGACGATGAAGGTCGCCGAGAGGATCCCCGCCTCCTGTCCGGCCGTCACCTCCTCGAGCTCGACCGAGAAGTTCTCGCGCTCGGCCCAGCGCAGGTACATCCGGAGCATCATCTCCGCCCAGTCCTGGGCGTCGGTGCCACCCGCGCCGGCGTGGACCTCGCAGACCGCGTCGCGCTCGTCGTGCTCCCCGGAGAACAGGCTGTGCAGCTCGAGGTCGTCGAGGGCGCGGCCGAGGGCGGCGACCGAGGCGGCGAGGTCGTCCCCGATCGAGGCGAGGGCGTCCGAGCCCTCGGCGGAAGCGACCTCGAACAGCGCCAGGGCGTCCTCGAGCTGTGCGGCGAGGCTCCGGAAAGCCTCCACATCGGTCCGGATCCGGCCGTAGGCGGTCGTCACCGCACGGGCACGCTCGGGGTCCGACCAGAGGTCGGGCGCCTCGACCTCGGGTTCGAGCCGCGCCATCTCGGCGACGAGCTTGTCGAGACGGAGATAGGTCCGTGCCGCGTCGAGACGAGCCCGCAGGGCGCCGAGCTCCTCACCGATCGATGTCGGTTCGGTCCCCGCACCCGGACGGGACCCGCCAGCGTCTGCGGGCGCCATCGGAATTCAGCTGGCACCGTGGCAGAGCTTGTACTTACGGCCGCTCCCGCACCAGCACGGCTCGTTCCGGCCGAGCTTGGTCTTCGCGGGCCGCGACACGCCGGCGAGGGCCACGGCGCCGGCCGATCCCGCGCCCCGTGCCATCGCCCCCGCGGCGACGGGGATGGCCTCGTCCGCCGCCGCCCCCGGGCCAACCGAGGCCGCAAACGGGGTCGCCGGATCGGCTGCCGCCTCGTAGGTCGCCTGGTGGAAGTCGGGCGCCGTCTCCTCGCCGGAGAGCACCTCGACGTGCATCACGTAGCGGAGGTAGTCGTCGTCGATCCCCTCCATGAGCAGGCCGAACATCTCGAAACCCTCTCTTTGCCAGGCGACGAGCGGGTCGGTCTGGGCGATGCTCCGAAGGTGGATCCCCTCGCGCAGGTAGTCCATCTCGGCGAGGTGGTACCGCCAGCGCTGGTCGATGATCTGCAGCATGATCTGGCGCTCGAGCTCCCGGGCGGCGTCGACGCCGCCCGGGACGGCCTGCTCGCGGGCCTCGTAGTACTCCAACGCCTCGGCATAGATGCTCTCGATCAGCTGCTCGGTGCTCTCGGCCTGGACGAGGTCGGCGACGCTGAAGCGGGTCGGGTAGTACTGGGCACAGTCGGCGACGAGGCGCTCGAGGTCCCACTCCTCGGAGAACTCCGTCGGACAGCACGTCCGGACGAGGTTCGCGACCTTCTCAGACAACAGGACGAGGGTGCGCTCGCGCAGGTCGTCACCGTCGATGACCTGCATGCGACGCTCGTAAACCACCTTGCGCTGCTCGTTCATCACCTCGTCGTACTTGAGGACGTCCTTGCGAATCTCGGCGTTGCGCTGCTCGACGGTCGCCTGGGCTCTCTCGATCGCCCGCGTCACCATGCGGGCCTCGATCGGCACGTCCTCGGGCAGCGCCCGTTCCATCACCCAGTTCATCGCGCCGGAGGCGAAGATCCGCATCAGCTCGTCCTCGAGCGAGAGGTAGAAACGGCTCTCGCCGGGGTCACCCTGCCGGCCGGAGCGGCCGCGCAGCTGGTTGTCGATCCGTCGACTCTCGTGGCGCTCGCTGCCGAGCACATAGAGCCCGCCGAGCTCGATGACCTTCTTCGCCTCCTCGGCACACGAGGCGGCGAACTTCTCGAGCAGCACCCGGTAGCGGGCGAGCCCGTCCTCGGAGGAGGGGTCGAGGCCCTCGGCGATCGTCGCCTCCCGGGCGAGACCCTCCGGATTGCCGCCGAGGACAATGTCGACGCCGCGACCGGCCATGTTCGTCGCGACGGTGATGGCGTGAAGCCGGCCGGCCTGGGCGACGATCGCGGCCTCGCGGGCGTGGTGCTTGGCGTTGAGGACCGAATGCGGAATGCCCTGCTTGTCGAGCAGCCGCGAGAGATGCTCGGAGCGCTCGACCGACGCCGTGCCGACGAGGACCGGCTGTCCGGACTCGTAGCGCGCCACGAGGTCGTCGACCACGGCCCGGAACTTGGCGTCCTCGGTCTTGAAGATGAGGTCGGCGTGGTCCGCCCGGATCATCGGCTCGTTCGTCGGGATCGGCACGACCTCGAGCGTGTAGGTCGAGGCGAACTCGGCCGCCTCGGTCTCTGCGGTGCCGGTCATCCCGGCGAGCTTCTCGTACATGCGGAAGTAGTTCTGCAGGGTCACCGTCGCCCAGGTGTGGTTCTCGTCCTCGATCCGGACGCGCTCTTTCGCCTCGACCGCCTGGTGGAGCCCGTCGGACCAGCGACGTCCCTCGAGGACACGGCCGGTGAACTCGTCGACGATCTTCACCGCGCCGTCGGCGACGATGTAGTCCTTGTCCCGGTGGTAGAGCTCTTTGGCCTCGAGCGCCTTGCCCAGCTGGTGGACGTAGTTGACGGCGACTGCGTCGTAGAGGTTCTCGACCCCGAGCTGACGCTCGACCTTGGCGATCCCCTCCTCGGTCGGCACAACGAGGTTCTTCTCCTCGTCGACTTCGTAGTCGGCATCCCGCAGAAGAGTCCGGGCGACGCTCGCGAACTGGTAGTAGAGCTTCGTCGTATCGTCGGTTGGCCCGGAGATGATGAGGGGCGTGCGAGCCTCGTCGATGAGGATCGAGTCGACCTCGTCGACGATCGCGTAGTGGTGGCCGCGTTGGACCATCTCGTCCCGGCTCGGCGCCATGTTGTCACGCAGGTAGTCGAAGCCGAACTCGGTGTTCGTGCCGTAGGTGATATCGGCCCTGTAGGCGGCGCGCTTGTCGTCAAACGAATCGATCTCGGACACGACGAGTCCCACGGAGAGCCCGAGGAAGCGGTAGATCTGGCCCATCCACTCGGCGTCGCGCCGGGCGAGGTACTCGTTCACGGTGACCAAGTGGACGCCTTTCCCCCCGAGGGCGTTGAGGTAGACCGGCAACGTCGAGACGAGCGTCTTGCCCTCTCCGGTCTTCATCTCGGAGATCCAGCCGAAGTGCAACGCCATCCCACCCATGAGCTGGACGTCGAAGTGGCGCTGGCCGATCGTGCGGCCTGCCGTCTCCCGCACGATCGCGAACGCCTCGACGAGGAGGTCGTTGAGGTCCTCACCGGCAGCGAGCCGCTCGCGGAACTCAACGGTCATGTGGGCGAGCTCGTCGTCGCTCATCGCCGCGACCTCGTCCTCGAGCGCATTGATGAGCGGGACGACCTCGGCGAGCCGGCGGACCTTCTTGCCCTCGCCGGCGCGGAGCAGCTGTGAGAACACGCTCATGACGTGGCAGTCTACGTCCCGGTCCGCCGGGATCCCGCCCAGGAGACGGCCGCGCGCCGATCGAGGTCAGCGGGAATCGGCGACCGTTCGCCCTTCTCTCACGCGCTCCGCGATCGACCGCCGCTCGCAGCGCGGGCCGGGGCGGGTACTCCTCGCGAGACCAGCTCGCCGGCGAGGTGGTGCGGACCGGCCGAGGCGACGCGGACGGAACCGTACGAGCCCGGCGGCATCGGCACCTCGCCGGTGAAGTGGACGAGCTTGCCCTGGCGCGTCCTGCCGGCGAGAACCCGCGGATCTCTCTTCGAGGGTCCTTCCACGACCACCTCCTCGACACGCCCGATCCGCGCCCGATTGGCCTGTAGCGCGGCGCGGTCGACGACGTGCTTCAACCGGGCGAACCGCTCCGCCACGACGTCGGGGGGGACGAAGGAGTCGACCATCTCGGCAGCCCGCGTCCCTGCCCGCGGCGAGAAGATGAACGTGAAGGCGTTGTCGTAGCCCGCCTCGGCAGCGACCGCGAGCGTCTGGTCGAAATCGTCGTCGGTCTCGCCCGGGAAACCGACGATCAAGTCCGTCGTCACCGCGAGATCGGGGATCGCAGCCCGTGCCGCGGCGAGAAGACCGAGGTAGCGCCGCGCGGTGTACCCGCGCCGCATGGCGGCGAGCACGCGGTCGCTCCCCGACTGGAGCGGCAGGTGGAGCTGCTCGCAGATCGCCTCGGTCTCGGCCATCGCGGCGATCGTCTCGGGACGGAGGTCCTTGGGGTGCGGGCTCGTGAACCGAACCCGGCGGATCCCCTCGATCGCGCCGATCGTCCGCAGGAGATCGGCGAACAACGGCCGCGGGCTGCGGCTTCCGTCTTCGGCCCACGCCGCGCCGGCCAGTTGCCTTTCCTTCCCGCGCGACTCGGGCGAGTTCCTCAGGCGGAGGGTGAGGTCGCGTCCATAGGAGTTCACGTTCTGGCCAAGAAGCGTCACCTCGGTGGTCCCGCGCCCGGCAAGGTCCCGCACCTCGTCGACGAGTTCACCAAACGGCCGGCTCTTCTCGGGACCGCGCACCGAAGGGACGACGCAGAATGAACAGGAGTTGTCGCAGCCGGTCTGGATCGTCACCCATGCCGCGTAGGCCAGTTCCGGACGGACGAGTTGCGCCGATGGGAAGGCGTCTTTACCGTCGCCGGGCGCATCGACGACCTCGACCACCGGCCGGCCGAGGCGACCGGACTCGTCGAGGAGTTGGGTCAGCTTCCCGGCGTTGTGCGTGCCGAAGACCACGGAGACATGCGGCGCTCGGGCAAGGATCGCCTCCCGCTCTCTCTGCGCGAGGCAACCCCCGACCGCGACCTGGAGACCCGGTCGCCGGGCGGCAAGCAACTTCAGCTCGCCGAGATGGCCGTAGAACCTCGTGTCAGCGTGCTCGCGGATACAGCAGGTGTTCACGATGACGACGTCCGCCTCTGTGAGGTCGCTCGTCCGCTCGAGACCGTTGGCGACGAGATCGGCGGCGATCTGCTCGGAGTCGTGTTCGTTCATCTGGCAGCCGAAGGTGCGGACGAAGAACTTGCGGGCCACGCGCCAAGGCTAGGCGCGCCAGGAGTGGCTACCCTCCCGAAGTGCTCATCGGCGCGCACGTCCGCTCGTCGGGCGGTCTACAAACGGCGCTTCGCCGCGGCCACGACCTTGGCGCCGACGTCATCCAGATCTTCACGCAGAACCCGCGCCGCTGGCACGGCCCCTCGCACACGCCGGAGGAACTCGCCGCGTACCGCCACGCACAGCAATCCGGGGCGCAGGTCCTGGCGACCTACTGCCACGCCCCATACCTCGTCAACCTGGCGTCGCCCGCGGCCGAGCTCGCCGAGCGCTCGCGGATCTGTCTCGTCGAGAACCTCGTCGCGGCATCGACTCTCGGTGCCTCCGGTGTGATCGTCCACGTCGGGAGCCATCGCGGCGCTGGCTTTGCGGCCGTGGCCGACGCCGTCGCGGCGCGGCTCACCTCGGCTCTCGACGGGGCGGAGATGATCTTCGGCTCCGCGACCTGCCCGCTCCTGCTCGAGAACGCCGCTGGAGCCGGCGGCACCGTGGGGCGGACCTTCGACGAGCTTGCGGCCCTCATCGCCGCGACGGGCGGCGATAGCCGGCTCCGCATCTGCCTTGACACCCAGCACCTGTTCGCGTCGGGCGTCCCGTACCGGGACTTGGGGGAGGCTGACGCTGTCGTGTCTGCGCTCGACCGGACGGTCAGCGTCGCACGGCTTGGCTGCATCCACCTCAACGATTCGAAGGTCCCCCTCGGATCGAATCGGGACCGCCACGAGAACCTCGACGAAGGCGAAATCGGTGCCGTGGCGCTCGCTTGCCTCCTCAGCCACCCCGCCTTCGACCGGGTTCCAGCGATCGTCGAGGTCCCGGGATCTGGCAGCGGACCACGCAGCGAAGACGTGACCAGGGCACGATCGATCCTCGCCGAGGGACTTGCCCGACGGAGGCGGTGCGGGGGGGCGTTGGATCGCTGATGTTGCATCACGGGCACCCGCAGGGCACGATCTCGATGTGACCGCACCTCTCGGCGTCCATCGCGCCCGTATCGGCTCACAGGATCTGGAATTGCCGCTGATGGCCGTTTCCAACGATCTGGCGATCGCCTTATTGATCAGCGTCGACCAGGGCGTGCATTTCGCCACGCAGGCCGGACGCGAGCTCGCCGACCTGCTCAAACCGCTCGGCGTGGAGGTGATCGCCTCGGTCGCGACGATGGGGATACCGATCGCCATCGAGGTGGTCCGGGCGCTCGGCATCGATGACTACCTCGTGTTCCAAAAGACGCAGAAGATCCATCTCGTCGATGCGCTCTCGGAGCCAGTCCGCTCGATAACGACTGGCGGCACCCAGCGGATCCTCCTCGACCGGAATCGGGTCGACGTCGTCACCGGTCGGAACGTCGCGCTGATAGACGACGTCATCTCGACTGGCGCGTCCGTACACGCCGCGCTGACGCTGCTGCGGCGCGCCGGCGCGAATCCCGTTGCGGTCGGGGTTCTCGCGACCGAGGGCTCCGCCTGGCGCGAGACGCTCGGCCCCGACGCCGATCTCGTCCGGTCCCTAGGCTCACTTCCGCTCTTCCGCCGCGGGACGGACGGCACCGTCTCGACGATCGCCTAAATGAGCGCGTGACCCGAGGCGTCGGCGGTCGGTGCGCCTTCTCGCATGACCCCGCTCACGGGAAGATGGATTCCGGCCGACATCGGTCACGACGCTCCCCGCACACTGCGCTGGACGCGTCGCGTGGGCGAGCGAGGCCGGCGCCGCCCGATCGCCGATCCGTAGCCCCAGAGCCTCTTTCGCGAATTGTCGCCGCCGCTGAACGGGCAAGACAGCCGGCACCTGGCGCCCCGCAGAGCTCCCCGACCGTCATTGCCGATCCCCTACGCTTCAGGGTGAATCGACGTGCGAGCGGAGGAACGTTGTCGCAGGTCCTGAGTCCGACGAGGTCGAACAGGCAAAGAGAAGGGCTCTCGCTGTTCCAACGGATTGCTGACAAAGTGAGCTACGGCATGGGGACGCCGACGAACATCATCATCTGGATCCTGCTCGTCGGGACGTGGATCGCCCTTGGTCCGCACCTCGCCAAACACGACTTCCTGCCCGCGTGGTTCACTTCGAACGGTTTCAACCTCCCTCTGAACACCATCACGACGATCGCGGAGCTCTGCATCGGCTTCCTCGTTGGAGCGTCATCAAATCGATCGGAACGCAACCTCGAGCGCACCCTTTCCAGGATCAGTGCGCAAGACAAGCAGATCAGCGGCGTTGAACACACGCTCTCGCTGGCGCTTCAGGAGAACACCGATCTCACCACGGAGGTGCACAAGCTGGCCAAGCTGATCCACGACAGGGTCTTCGCCGTCGCCCCACCCGAAGCGTCGTGAAGCGGGTCGCGCCCGCTGGGCGCGCAGGAGCCACCATGCCCCGCCGAGTGCGCCCGCGGGAGAGATACCCCCGCGTTGTCGTCTGGCGATCAAGCCGGCGCGGGGTTGACCACACCGTGGACCGGATTCGGCAAGCTGCGACGACTTGGTGCCCCCCTGACTTTCGGCCTGGTGATCGCCTGTGCCGACAGCGTCCTCGCGGCTAGCGCAATGCCTCGTCCGAAACGAAAAACGAGTCGACAGCGGAAAAGAAGTCCCGTTCTCCCCGCGCCCAAGCCTCCCGCCAGGAGAGAAACCGATTCGACCCCGGGCTCAACGTTGCTCTCCCGGTTCGGACCGGCTGGGCTCGTCCTCGCACCCATTGTCTTCAGCGCGATCGAGCTGCGCGCCGAGTTCAAGTACGTTCCGCACCTGAACGACTCGGCCATGCACTCAGAAATGGTCCGCTACGCGACCGCGCAGTTCCAGGCCGGTCATCTCCCGCTGGACGGTTGGTTCCCCTATCTCGGACTCGGGTCGCCGCTGTTCCTCCACTATCAGAGCCTCGGCGCGATGCTCGCCGGGCTACTGGGAGCCGCAATCGGACCGAACCAGGCCTTCAGCGTGATGCTGTACCTCCTCGTCGTCGCCTGGCCCGTCAGCGTCTATCTCGCGGCAAGGCTTCTCGGGTGGTCGCGATGGGAGTCGGCGTTCACGGCGTTGCTGGCGTCCTTCGTCGTCAGCGCGACCGGTGTCGGGTACGAGCAAGTCGCCTATCTCTGGAAGGGCTACGGGGTCTGGTCGCAGGCCTGGGGGATGTGGACTCTGCCACTTGCCTGGGGTTTCACGTGGCGAGCGATCAATGACGACCGGAACTACCTCCCCGCCGCGCTGTTCGTCGCCTTGACTACCGCGTTCCACTTCGAGACGGGTTATCTCGCCTTCATCCCGATCGTCCTGTGGATTCTCGTGAGACCATCACAGATCCTCGAGCGTGTCCGTCGAGCGCTCGTCGTCGGCATCGGCGGGTTCTGCCTGGTGGCCTGGGCGGTTGTCCCGCTGGTCATCTACCGCGGTTGGAGCTCGATCAACGAGTTCCTGCAGAACGGTCCCGACGTCCGGTCCTATGGGGCGCGACGGGTCCTGAGCTGGCTGTTCAGCGGGCAGATCTTCGATTATGGACGGTTCCCCGTCATCACGATCCTCGCCGGCGTCGGCCTTCTCGCCTGCCTCGTCCGCTGGCGGCGCGATGCCAAGTCGCGGGCGCTGATTCTCGTGTTTCTCGTGAGCCTTGTGCTCTTCTTCGGCAGAACGACGTTTGGTTCCCTGTACTACCTGCTTCCAGGGAGCCGGGACATCTTCGCCCGGCGCTTCATCATGGGGGTGCAGCTGAGCGGGATCCTCTTCGCCGGCGTCGGCGCCGTCGTCCTCGGGAGCCTCGCCGTCGTCGCGGCGCGCCGCGTCGCCCACGGCGGGATCGAGAAGTGGTTCGGACGAGGATGGCGTCCAGCCCTGTCCCAGGTCGCGATCGCCGGTCTGATCATCGGGGCCGCGGCACCGATGTGGAGCGAGATCCGCACGACCGACGGCTACGACGCGCACCTCATCGCGACGCAGCGCGCCTCGTCAAAGGAGCAGGCGGAGATCGACCAGCTCGTCGCGACCACCAAGCTCATCGGGGGTGGACGCGTCTACGCCGGCATGGCTTTCTTCGGTTGGGGGGCGAACTTCCTCGTCGGTTGGGTACCGGTCTCCGAATACCTTTCGAGCGATGATGTTGACGAGATCGGTTTCACCAATCGCACCGCTTCGCTGATGAGTGACCCCGAGGCGTACTTCGACGACCAGATTCCCGCCGACTTCGCGCTCTTCGGCGTGCGTTTCCTCATCCTCCCCGACGGCCACCGAGCGCCCAGCGGTGCGCGACTGTTACAACAATCCGGCCCCTATCAGCTCTGGATGCTCCCCCAGGACGGGTACATCCAGGTTGTCGACACCTACGGCCCGGCGCTCGTCGAGAACAGGGCGCACATGGGCGCGGACTCGGCGTCGTTCGTGCGATCGGACCGCGCCGCCGAGGGTCTCTACCCCGTGGCCGCTTTCGACGGGCATGCCACCGCCGCGCCGACGCTTCGCTCGGCGAAGCGTCCGACGAGCCCGGCGGGAGGCGTCATCAGCGAGATCGACGATCTCGTCGAGGGTGAGGCGACGGCGACCGTGAGAGCGAACCGCACCGCGGTGGTCCTGCTCAAAGCGACGTACGACCCCTGCTGGACCGTTACGGTCGACAGCAAGCCGCGGCCGACCGAGATGATCGCCCCGGCATACGTCGGGGTCCGGGTGGGTCCAGGAACCCACGTCGTGGCCTTCCGGTACCGGTCCTTTGCCTACTACCCGGAATTGGCCGCCCTCGGGCTCCTCGCTGCCGTCATCCTCGCTTGCGCACCGCCGCTCTGGCGCCGCCGGGTACGTTCACGTCGGACGGTCGCGGGCGACGATACGAACGCCGGCTGAGAACGCGGCACGTTGCCGTTCGGCGCAACCGACGTCCTTGTCGGGCGGAACTTCGCCCAGGTCTGCTACCAGTTGAGTCCCGCCGAGACGAGAGCGTTACGTTCATCGGCAATGCCGCCCGGAGGAAGCCATCGATCCCGATCGCGTTGTTGAGGTACTTCCGGCCCTCGATGACCTTGCCGCCCGAGAAAACAGCATTCCCAGGTTCCACTGAACGTTCGGGTCTCGCGGGGAGGGCGCACGATCGAAACTGTTCCCGATCGTCGACGGAGTCGACGTCCGGAAAACCTCTCGACCGCGGGCCGCGCGCCGCCCGCGACGAGATCCGTGGGCGTCGGCCGATGACGAGGTGATGGCGAGGAACTTCGAAACGGCCGCTCAGGATGCCGGTCGGGAACTGGCCACGACCGAGGCCGGTCAGGCGCTCGGCCCGCGGTCAGTACCCGGCTACGAAGCGAGCCAACCTCAAGGCCCGCCACGCTTCGCCGGGCGCAGGTAGCGGCGGAGATCGACGAGCCAGAGGTGGAGGTGGTAGCTGCCGTCGGCAAGGACCCCCCGGCGGACGACGACGGGCTGGAACGGCCGAAGCGATCGCACCGCCCGGGAGAATCTTTGGCCGTCTGTGCTCATAAGCAACACCTGGGCGGGGCGGCGCTCCTCGATGTTCTGCTTGGCGAAGGCGACAAGATTGGGGAAGGGGCCGGTCACGGCGTTGAAGCGCGAGTGGAAGATGCCGATCGGTTCGGTGAGGGCACCGGTCTGCCTCTCTGGCCACCAGGTGAGGAGCTGCTCGCCACGATAGGCGGGGTGGCCGACGAAGCCGGGCAGCTCGCAGGTGACCTGGTAGCGCTCGACGAGCAGCGTGT
>Ga0187857_10000785_pt1 | contig 37051 bp, 37 predicted proteins | sample June2016WEW_8_10_FD_132984 | JGI IMG/M metagenome (GOLD analysis project Ga0187857, IMG submission 132984) | Peatland microbial communities from SPRUCE experiment site at the Marcell Experimental Forest, Minnesota, USA - June2016WEW_8_100 | ecosystem: Environmental > Terrestrial > Soil >... | reverse complement strand
CTCCTATCCCTACCTCGAGGTCGCGCCGCTCAGGGGGTTCGCCGGGCGCTAGCGAACCGCGGCGCGCTCCGGGCCGACGACCCGGAGTGCCCGCAGGGTGACGGGTCGGGAAGGCGACGTCGCGATGTCGGGTCTCGGGTCGCGGCGGTTCCTGTTGCCTTGCGATCCGCTCGGGCCGCGCGGCGGGCGAGAGGACGCGGCGGGTTTCGCGAACGAGCCGACGCGGGATGAGAATCGGACGGTACGGTCCTTGGGCCGGGCGGCGCTGGGTGTGGCGCGTCGCCGACACACCCTCGGGTCAAAGCGTGCAGGCATGAACGCTCCGGCGAGCGTCGGCGAGGTCGGTCCGGAGAGGGCGGATCGGGCGAAGAGCGTCGCCAACGGCGGCGAATCCGTGGTCAACGCTGGTCGGGGATCCGCCCGCGATCGCCTTCGGCCCTACCATGGGAGATCCCATGACCGAGCCGAAGGCGATCGTGCGGGTCACGAGGATGGTCCGTGCCTCGGTCCGTGACCTGCTCGACCAGTCCCAGCCCTTCGGTCGCCTCGCCCTCGTCCACATGGTCCAGGCGGCCGGTTCGACCTGCGTCGCCGTCTCACTGGCGGGATCGCTCTTCTTCTCGATCTCGCCGAAGGCCGCCGAGGGCAAGGTCCTGCTCTACCTGCTGATCACGATCGCGCCTTTTGCCCTTGTCGGACCGGCCCTCAGCCCGCTGCTCGATCGGGGTCGTGAGGCGCGCCGGACGAGCGTCGCGATCGCCAACCTCGGGTCGGCCGCGCTCTGCGTGCTGATGGCGCGCGACGTCCATGGGCTGCTTTTGTTCCCCGAGGCATTCGGCGTCCTCGTCCTCGGCAAGCTCTACCTCGTTGCTCGGGCCGCCCTCGTCCCGGAGATGGCCGCCGCGGGCGACGACCTCGCGAGCGCCAACGCCAAGCTCGCCGTGCTCGCCTCGCTCGCCGGGTTCGCGACGGCGCCGCTCGCCGTCGGGTTTCTGAAGATCGGTCCGAGCTGGGCGCTCTGTCTCGGCGCGCTCGTGTTTCTAGCTGGGACGGCGGTGTCGCTCCGGCTGCCGCGGCCGTCGCACCGCGTCGCCGTCACGCTCCATCCCTCTGTTTGCGCCGAATCGCCTTCCGGCGAGACGGAACGCGTCACGCCGGCGCGTTTCGCCGAGGTCCGCCGGCACCGGGGCATCCTCGGGCTGCCGCTGTACCCACCGGAGGTCATCGCCGCGATCGGCGCGATGTCGATCGCGCGGGCGACGGTCGGCTTCGTCGAGTTCTTCCTCGCCTTCGGGCTGCGCCGCGTCCACGCCGCGACCTGGTGGTTCGGCGTTCTCCTCGTCGTGAGCGGGGTCGGGTCGCTTCTCGGCTCGGTCGGCGTTCCGCGGCTCCGGCGCTATCTCAGCGAGCGCCAGATCATCGTCGGCGCGCTCGCGTCGATTGTCGTCGGGTCGTTGGCGGCGGCGATCGTCGGCGACCTGTGGGCCCAGGTGATGCTGGCGTTCGTCGTTGGCATCGGGCCGACGAGCGCCAAGCCGGCACTCGACTCGATCGTGCAGCGCAACGTCCCGGCGGCACTGCTCGGCCGGGCGTTCGGCCGGCTGGAGACCCGCCTGCAGCTCACCTGGGTCGTCGCCGCCGTCATCGCCGTCGTCGTCCCGTTCCCCTTCAAGCTCGGCGACGTCGTCATCGCCCTCGTTTGCGCCGTTGCCTGTCTGTCCTACGGGACCTTCGGCGGCGTGGCGCGCCGGCAGGCGGCCCAGCGCCGGCTGGCGGGACCGGCGCAGACGAGCTGAGCGGAAGGCCGTCTTTTTCGGGGATCCGCCTCGTGCCGCTGGCGGTGCCACGGATAGGGTGCGTCCGTGACCGAGACGACACGAAGACCCCGCGAGCTCGAAGCGATCGAGTTGCTCACCCGTCTCGTCGGCCCGCCCGTCGGCGACGAGGTCTGGATTGGTGACGACGCCGCCGTCCTCGACCCGTTGACCGGCCGCGTACTTTTCGCCACCGACCTCGCGGCAGAAGGGGTGCACTTCGACCGGCGCCAGGGAACGCTCGCCGACGTCGGCTGGCGGGTTCTCGTGCAGAACCTGAGCGACATCGCGGCGATGGGCGGCCGGCCCCGTGCCGCCGTCGTCGCCGTTGCCGGCGCCGAGCTCGACGAACTCGAGCGGATCTACGAGGGCCTCCTCGAGGCGTCACGGCGGTTCGAGTGCCCGGTCGTCGGAGGTGACCTCTCCGACGCCGCGGTCTTGAACCTCTCGGTGGCGATCCTCGGCGAGACCGCCGGAGTCGCGCCGGTTCTCCGCAGCGGGGCGAAACCGGGCGAGACGATCTACGTCACCAACCCCCTCGGTGCGGCGGCGGCGGGGTTGCGCGAGCTGCGCGCCGATCCGTCCGCCTCGTCACCGTGCGTCCAGGTGTTTCTCCGCCCCGAGCCCCGCCTCGCCGAGGGCGCCGCGGCGGCCGTGGCCGGGGCGACGGCGATGATCGACGTCTCCGACGGCTTCGGGATCGACCTGCGCCGACTCGCCGACGCCTCGGACGTCGGCGTGGCCCTCGACGAGCTGCCGGTCGCGCCCGGCGCGTCGCGCGGAGAGGCCCTCGGCGGTGGCGAGGACTACGAGCTCATCTTCACCGTGCCCGATCCCGGGCGGGTCGCGGCCGTCTTCGCCGCTCACGGCCTGAACCCGCCTTTGCGCGTCGGTTCGACGACGGCGGACCCGTCGGCGTTCCATCTTGGCGGCGTCAAGCTCGATCCGGCTGGCTACGAGCACCGGCTCGGCTGAGCGGCGCGCCGGGGCGAGTTCGCCCGGACGGCGCCTAGCTGGGAAGAGCGCTGCGCCGGCGGCGGGTCGGCTTCACGACGCGTCCGGCGCGGATGCACGAGGTGCAGACGTGGAGCCGACGGGGCGTGCCGTCGACGAGGACGCGCACGCGCTGGATGTTCGGATCCCACCGGCGCTTCGTCCGGCGGTGGGAGTGCGAGACGTTCATTCCGAAGCTCGGCGACTTCCCGCACACGTCACACACCCCAGCCACGACGTCCACCTCGTACTCGGACACGCTGCCCATTCCGGGTGCCGAAGCGCGCCGAAGGCGCGAACAAACCCGGGGACCAGCGGGTGAGGTTACCATCCTCGCCCATGAGGTCGCACGCGCGGCTGACGACCCGCCTCGGTGCCCGATGACCCGACGTGCCGCTTCGGGCGGTCGCGCCGACGCCGAAGCGACTCCAGCGGTCACGAAGGCCTTCAGAGCGCCGGAGATCGTCGCCGCGATGCTCGTCTACCGCGACGCGCTCCACCGGCACCAGGCGACGCTCAACCGCTTGAACGTCTTCCCCGTCCCCGACGGCGACACCGGGACGAACATGCTGCTCACCTTGGAAGCCGTCTGCCGTGAGTTGGCGGAACACCCGGGAGGCAACGGCGCGGGCGGCGCGCCCGGATCCATCGCTGATGTTTGTGGCGCGATCGCCCACGGCTCGCTGATGGGGGCGCGGGGCAACTCCGGGGTGATTCTCTGCCAGGTGCTGCGCGGGATCTCGACGACGTTCACCCCGCTCGCCGCGGCCGGTGGGCCGGACTTCGCCTTGGCGCTCGAATCTGGGAGCCGCGCGGCGCGCCAGGCGGTGCTTCGGCCGACGGAGGGGACGATCCTCACCGTCGCGGCTCTCGCCGCCGGGGCCGCCGCGGCGGCCGTCGACACCCACGCCGATCTCGTCGGGGTGCTCGACGCGGCGCGCGACGCCGGCGTCGAGGCGCTCTGGTCCACGCCGAGTCTGCTTCCGGTGCTCGCCGAGGCGGGGGTGGTCGACGCCGGCGGCGCCGGGCTCGTCCTTTTCTACGACGCCCTGTGCAACGTCGCCGACGGGCGTCCGATGCCAGACGAGCTCGAGCTGCCCGACGAGGTCGCCAGGCTGGTCGCGGTCGGGCCGCCGCCGACCGTTGCCGCGGCGCCGATCGCCCATTCGCGCGCCGAAGGGCCGTCGCCGCGTTACGAGGTGATGTACTTCCTGTCGGCTAAGGACGAGCTCGTTCCGGCGTTCAAGGACGTCTGGGCCGGTCTCGGGGACTCGATCGTCGTCGTCGGCGGGGACGGCCTGTGGAACTGCCACATCCACACCGACGATGTCGGGGCGGCGATTGAGGCGGCTCTCGATGCCGGGCGTCCCCGCGAGATCCGGGTTACCGACTTGGCCGAACAGGTCGAGGAGGAACGCTGGGTGCGCCAGGCTGTAGCCAGCCGGCCGGTCGTGCCACCGCCCTCGCCGGACGAGGTGCCGCTCACCGCTGTCGTCGCCGTCGGGAACGGTGAAGGGATCCGCCGGATCTTCTACTCGCTCGGCGCGAAGCACCTCGTCGCCGGCGGCCAGTCGATGAACCCCTCGACCCGTGACATCCTCGAGGTGATCGAGTCGACGCCTGCGCAACAGGTCGTCGTGTTGCCGAACAACTCGAACATCATCCCGGTCGCCCGGCAGGCGGCGGAGATCGCCACGAAGGCGGTCTTCGTCGTGCCGACCCGCGGCGTCCAGGAGGGTTTCGCGGCGCTTCTCGAGTACGACCCGTCATCGTCGGGCGAGGACAACGCCCGACTGATGGAGGAGGCGGCCCACCGGGTCGTCGCCGGCGAGGTCACCCGCGCCGTGCGGGCGACGAGTTGTGCCGTCGGCCAAGTCGCCGTCGGCGATTTCATCGGGCTGTCCCGCGCCGGCATCGAGTCGGTCGGCAAGGGCCTCGCCGACGCGACGATCGGCCTGCTCGCGGTGCTGCTCGGACCGGGTCACGAGATCGTCACCCTCGTCCAGGGCGAGGGGTCGACCGCCGCCGATACCCGCCGGGTCACCGAGTGGATCCGCGCCGTGCACCCGGAGATCACGGTCGAGCTGCACCACGGCGGGCAGCCGCTCTACCCATATCTCGTGTCGATCGAGTGAACCCGACCGCGGCCGGTCGCCGGCTCGGACAACTCGCGCAGCTCGACGTCGCAGTGCTGCGGGGGGTCGGGAACCGCAAGCGGGCCGCTCTCGGCCAGATGGGGATCTCCTCGGTCCTCGACCTTGTCACCCACTACCCGCGGCGCTACGCCGACCGGACGAACGCCGTCGCGGTCGGCGAGCTCGTCCCCGGCGACGTCGGCGTCGTCTCGGCGACGGTGCGGCGGGTGTCGCTGCGGCGCCTCAGAGGCCGCCGCAGCATCGTCGAGGTCGTCGTCGACGACGGCACCGGGGAGCTCGGCGTGACGTTTTTCAACCAGCCCTGGCGGACGCGGCAGCTTTCCGAGGGCCGCGAGGTCGCGCTCTTCGGCAAGGTCGACCTCTACCGGGGTTGTCTGCAGATGGCGAACCCCGTGGTCGAGGTCGTCGGCTCGGCACAGACGCGTCAGACCCGCCGCATCGTGCCGATCTATCCCCAGTCCGGGCGGGCGGGCATCTCGTCGGCTGAGCTCGCCTCGTACATTGCCGAGTCCCTGCAACGGGCCGGGGAGTTCGCCGACCCCCTCGCGCCGGCGGTGCGCGCCGAGTTCGGGCTGATGAGCCGGACCGAGGCGTTTCGCGCGATCCACGAGCCCGAGACGCTCGCCGCGACGGTGGCCGCCAGACGGCGCCTCGCGTTCGACGAGCTGTTCCGGATCCAGGTCGCTCTCGTCATGCGCAAGCGGGCGGCCGCCGTCAACGCCCGCGGCGTCGCCCACGACGTCGACGGCAGCCGCTCCGGCGGCCGTCTCGTCGCCGACTTCCTCGAGGCGCTGCCTTTCGAGCTCACCGCGGCACAGACCCGGGTGATCGGTGAGATCCGGCGCGACCTCGCCTCCACCGAACCGATGCACCGGCTGCTCCAGGGTGACGTCGGCGCCGGCAAGACGATCGTCGCCTTCGCGACGCTCCTCTACGCTGTCCAGGGCGGTTTCCAAGGGGCCTTTATGGTCCCGACCGAGGTCCTCGCCGAACAGCATCACCTCGCGGCCCGTGAGCTGCTCGCCGGGCTCGAGCTGCCCGACGGCCGGCGTCTCGGCGGTTGCCGGCCGGTGGCGATCGAGCTCCTCACGAGTCGCACACCGCCCGCGGCGCGGGTGCGGCTCTTCGCCGGGCTGCGCCGGGGGTCCGTCGACCTGCTCATCGGCACGCACGCCCTCATCACCGAGGAGGTCCGGTTCTCCTCGCTTGGGGCGGTCGTTATCGACGAGCAGCACCGCTTCGGCGTTGACCAGCGCGCCGCGCTGCGCGAGAAGGGTTCGGCCGCGGGCTTGCTGGGCCACGACCCCGACCTGCTGGTCATGACGGCGACGCCGATCCCGCGCACCGCGGCGATGACCGTCTACGGCGACCTCGACTACAGCGTGCTCGAGGAGCTCCCACCGGGGCGGCGGCCGGTGACGACGCGCTGGGTCGCCGACGATGGGGCCGAATCGGAGGTCTGGGGGCGGGTGCGGGCCGAAGTCGCGGCCGGCCACCAGGCTTTCGTCGTCTGCCCCCTGATCGCCGCCGGAAGCGGCGCAGTCGACGACGACGGATTGACCCTCGTCGAGACCGACGAGGCCTACTACGCCGACTTCGACGGGGGGCGGCTGTTCGGAGCGGTGGGCCTCGGAGCCGAGCGGCGCCCGCCCTGCGCCGCCGTCGAGGAGTTCAGCCGCTTGCAAGCAGGCGAGCTCCGGGGATTGCGCCTCGGCCTGCTCCACGGCCAGCTCCGTCCGCGGGACAAGGAGGGCGTGATGGCGGCGTTCCGCCGTGGCGCGCTCGACGTGCTCGTGGCGACGACGGTCGTTGAGGTCGGCGTCGACGTGCCGGCGGCGACGGTAATGGTTGTCGAGGATGCCGACCGCTTCGGCATCGCCCAGCTGCACCAACTGCGGGGCCGGGTCGGGCGCGGCACCGCCGCCGGCAGCTGCTACCTCATGGCGCGGGACGTGAGCGACGAGGCCCGCCGGCGCCTCGAAGCGCTCGAGGGCTCGCACGACGGCTTCGTGCTCGCCGAGATCGACCTCGAGCTGCGCGGCGAGGGTACGGTGCTCGGTTCCCGCCAGAAAGGGCGCAGCGACCTAAAGCTCGCCTCGCTCCGGCGCGACCGGGACCTCGTCGACCTCGCCCGAGACGTCGCCGGCGAGGTCACGCGGGCAGACCCGACACTCGAGGGGAATCCGCTGCTCGCCGACGAGCTGCGCATCTTCGTCGGCGAGGAGGAGGCGGAGTACCTGCTGCGCAGCTGACGCGGCGCGAGGTGACCGGCGGCCCGGGGTTACCGTGCAGGCGTGCGCGTCGTTGGTGGATCCGCCCGCGGCAGGCGGCTGCGCGCCCCGCAACGCGCCTCGGTGCGCCCGACCGCCGACCGGGTGCGCGAGGCGGTATTCGACGTGCTCTCCCACCTCGACGCGATCGAGGACGCCACGGTCGTCGATTTGTTCGCCGGGTCCGGGGCGTTCGGCATCGAGGCGCTCTCGCGGGGGGCGGCTGCGGCGACCTTCGTCGACTCGGATCGCGCCGCCGTTGCGGCGGTAAGGGCCAATCTCGAGACGACCGGCTTGTCCTCGGCGGCGACGCGGGTCGTGCGCGCCGACGCGCTGGCGTGGTGCGCCCAGGTGCGCGAGCCGTTCGATCTCGCCTTCGTCGACCCGCCGTACCGCTTCGCGCGCTGGCGCGAGCTCCTGGCACGGCTCCCGGCCCGCATGGCCGTGCTGGAGTCCTCGCACGAGATCGAACTCGCCGCTGGGTTCACCCTCCACCGGGTCTACCGCTACGGCGGTACGCTCGTCACCGTGGTCGTGAGCTTCCGTCCGGCGTCGCCGGCTGCCGGGACCGAGGAGCCCCGATGACCAAGGCGCTCTTCCCGGGCTCGTTCGACCCGTTCCACAACGGCCATTTCGAGGTCGTAGAGCGGGCGCGCCGGCTCTTTGATGAAGTCGTCGTGGCGGTGCTGTGCAACCCGCAGAAGGGCGAACCGCTGTTCAGCGCCGCCGAACGCGAGGAAATGGTCGCGGAGTGCCTTGCGGAATTCGACAACGTCGAGATCGTCTCGATGACGACGCTCGTCGTCGCGGTCGCGCGCCAGGTCGGCGCCGACGTCATCGTGAAGGGCCTGCGGGCCGTGACGGACTTCGAGAACGAGCTGCAGATGGCGCAGATGAACCAGCAGCTCTCGGGGATCGAGACACTGATGCTGCCGACCGGCTCGGCGTACTCGTTCATCTCCTCGCGGCTCGTGCGCGAGATCGCCCGCTACGGCGGCGACGTCAGCGCCTTCGTCCCCGACTCGATCGCCGTGCGGATGAAGGAGCGTTTCGGTGCCTGACGACGAGCCGGAAGGACGTGCCATCGCACCGGGCGGGGCGGAGCGCCTCGAGCTCGCCGAGATCCTCGACGAGCTGGTAGCGACGGTCGAGCACGCGAAGTCGATGCCGCTGTCGTCGTCGGCGATCATCGGCCGCGAAGAGGTCCTCGCCCTGCTCGCCGAGGCACGCGAAGCGCTGCCGGCCGAGTTCCAGCGCGCCCGTCGGGTGCTGCAGGACCGCGAAGAGGTGCGGGCGAGGGCGGTGCGCGACGCCGACGAACTCCTCGACGAGGCCCGCGCCCAGGCGGCGCACATGGTGCAGCGCACCGAGATCGTCCGCCAGGCCCGCAACAACGCCGAGCGGATCCTCGCCGATGCCGAGGCCGAGAGCCGCCGGATCCACCACGAGGCCGATGACTACGTCGACCGCAAGCTCGCCGCCTTCGAGATCGTGCTCGACCGGACGATCCGCACCGTCCAGGCCGGCCGCGATCGACTGAGCGTCAACGAGGAGGACGAGGCCGACGAGCTCGGGGAGACCGACGCCGCCGAGGACGCGTTCTTCGACCAAGATCTCCAGTGACGGGGTAGGCGGCCTGATGCGGGCGGCCGACCGTTCGCTGGTCGCGCCGGTTGCCGCGCTGCGACGCAATTCCGGCAACCGGTTGCGCGTCGAAGCCGTGCGGGCCGCGCACGACCTCGCCGTCAGCGGCTCACGCGTCCCCGAGGGCTCGCCGGTCGCGGTCGACCTCGTGCTCGAGTCGGTCCACGAGGGCATCCTCGTCTCCGGCACGGTCCGGGCGAGCTGGGAGGGCGCCTGCCGGCGATGCCTCGAGACGGCGACCGGCGATCTCGTCGTCGAGGTGCGGGAGCTCTGCGTCGAGAACGCCGACGAGACCACCTACCCGCTCGGCGGTGACGAGGTCGACCTGGAGATGATCGTCCACGACGCGTGTATCCTCGACCTGCCGCTCGCACCCCTGTGCGGTGAGGGTTGCCGGGGGTTATGCCCCGAGTGCGGCGTCAACCGCAACGTCGAGACGTGCTCGTGCGCCTCCTGAGGGGCTTGTCCCGGCGCCGCCGGAGGCGGCAGCCTCAAGACCGACCCCGCCGGCGCGACGAGTAGGAAGGCCGATGGCTGTCCCGAAGAAGAAGACCTCGAAATCGAAGAGCCGGAGTCGTCGCGCCGCGAACTGGACGCTCGACGAACCGGCGCAGAGTCGCTGTCCCAACTGCCAGCACGCCAAGCGTCCGCACGTCGTCTGCCCGAACTGCGGCTGGTACAAGGGACGCCGGGCGATCGAGGTCGACTGATCCTCCCGATCGCCGTCGACGCCCTTGGGGGCGACAAGGCCCCTGGCGAGATTGTCGCCGGGGCGCGCCGCGCCCACGACGAGCTCGGCATCCCGGTGTTGCTCGTCGGCCCTGAGGACGGTCGCCTCGGCGACGTCGGCGACCTCGAGGTCCTCGTGGCGACGGAGTCGATCGCGATGGACGAGGACCCCGCCCGCGCCGTGCGCGCGAAGCGCGACTCGACGCTCGTGCGCGCCGCCGAGGCGGTGGCCGAGGGGCGGGCCGCGGCGATGGTGTCGGCCGGCAACACCGGCGCGGCGATGGCTGCCGCACTTTTCCGGATGGGTCGGCTTTCCGGCGTGGCGCGCCCGGCGATCGCCGCGCCGCTGCCGATCCCGTCGGGCGGGAACCCGACGGTGCTCATCGACGCCGGCGCCAACGCCGACTGTCGTCCCGAATGGCTCGTCCAGTTCGCCCAGATGGCCTCGGCGTACGTGACCAGCCGCTACAGGGTCGCCGTGCCCTCGGTCGCGCTGCTGTCGAATGGCGAGGAAGCCTCGAAGGGCAGCTCGCTCGCGAAGGAGAGCCACGGCCTTCTCGCCGCCGCGGCCGGGGTGCGATTCGTCGGCAACGTCGAGGGCCGCGACCTGCTTGCCGGGGGGGTCGACGTCGTCGTGACCGACGGCTTCACCGGCAACGTCGCCCTGAAGTCGCTCGAGGGCGCGCTCGACGCCTTCATGGGCATCCTCGGTGCCGTCTTCGCCTCCTCGCCGGAGAACAAGGCGGCCGGGGACGTGCTCGTGCCGTCGCTCCTCAAGTACTCGAGCTACGTCGACCCCGAAGAGACCGGAGGGGCGTTGCTTCTGGGCGTCGATGGCGTTTGCATCATCAGCCACGGAAGCAGCTCGGCGCGGGCGATCGTGAACTCGGTCCGAGTCGCGGCCGATCTCGTCGCGGCCGATCTCGTCGGACAGGTTCGTGCGGCGGTGAGCCGGTAGCATCGAACCGGCCGGTACCGGCGCGCCAAAGGCGCCTGCTCAGTGCTGCAATCCAGGCGGCGAAGAGAAGGCAGCGGACCCCAAGGAGGTGGCGTGGAAGCGGAAGTTTCGAAGGGACGGATGAACCGGGAGCAGGTTCTCGAACTCATTCGGCTCCAGCTCGCCGACATCTTGGAGATCTCACCGGAGGGCATCAGCGAGTCGTCGTCGTTCAGCGGGGACCTCAACGCCGACTCGCTTGCTTTGATCGAGCTCGTCGAGTCGCTGGAAGAGGAGCTGCGCAACCAGGTCGCCGACTTCCGCATCGACGATGAGGATCTCGAGGATCTCCGCACCGTGCGCGATGCGGTCGACTACGTCACCGCCAAGCTCGAGGCAACCTGAGCGGGCGAACGAAGCCTGGCGCGGCTGCGGCGGAGGATTCCGCCCACGAGTCTGGCGATTCCGTCCGAGCACGCCAGCGTCTTGCCGGCCGCCTCGGACCGGGTGAGGTCGACCCGGCCCTCCTTCGCCTCGCGCTCTGCCACCGTTCGTACTGCGCTGAGGTGCCCGGACAGCAGTCGAACGAGCGACTCGAGTTCCTCGGTGACGCCGTGCTCGGGGTCGTCGTCACGGAGGCCCTCTATCGCCGCCGACCTGAGCTGCCCGAGGGCGACCTGGCGCGGATCCGCGCCGCCGTCGTGAGCAGCGAGGCGCTGGCGCCGTTCGGCGCCGCGCTCGGCATCGGGCCGGCCCTTTTCCTCGGCCGGGGAGAGGACGCTTCGGGCGGGCGCGAGAAGGCGTCGATCCTCGCCGACGCCCTCGAGGCGGTGATCGGCGCGGTGTTCTTGTCCGGAGGCATGACGCAGGCGAGCACGTTCGTCCTCGGGCTGATCGGCGACGAGCTCGACGAGGTGTCGAGGAGGGCCGAGCTCGGCGACGCCAAGAACCGCTTGCAGGAGATGTGCGCTCGTCTCGACGTCGAGCCACCCCGCTACTCAGTCGGCGTGCAGGGCCCCGAGCACGCCAAACGCTTTGACGCCGAGGTGATCGTCGGAGACGAAGTCGTCGGGCGCGGCCGGGGGAACTCGAAGAAGCAGGCCGAACGGGCCGCGGCGCAGGACGCGGTCAACCGCCTCGATGCTCGCTGGCGCGACCGGCCGCGTGCCTGAGCTACCGGAGGTGGAGACCGTCCGGCGCGGTCTTGCCGGTACCCTCGTCGGACGGACGGTGACCGAGGTCAAGATAAGCGGTCCCCGCACGGTGCGTCGCCAGGATCCGGCGGAGTTCGCGCGCCGTGTCGAAGGTCGCCGGGTCGTCAGCGTCGACAGGCGCGGCAAGTACCTGCTCGTTGAGTGCTGTGGGGGCACGCTCGTCATCCATCTGCGGATGACCGGCAGCCTTCGGGTCAGCGATCCCGGCGCCGATCGCAGCCGCCACACCCACGCCGTCTTCACGCTCGACGACGGGCGGGAGCTCCGTTTCGTCGACCCGCGCACCTTCGGCGAGCTCTTCTTCGTCTTCCCCGAAGAGACGCTGCTCGACGACGTGATCGGGCGCCTCGGGCCCGACGCCGCGAGTGATTCGGTCGATGCCGGACTGCTCGGCGATCTCGTCACCCGGCGCCACACGACGCTAAAGGCGTTGCTGCTCGACCAGAGGATGATCGCCGGCGTCGGCAACATCTACGCCGATGAGATCTGCTTCGCGGCGGCGTTGCGACCCGATCGGCGCACCGAGTCACTCGGTCCGGACGATCTCGCCCGGCTCGCTGCCGCGCTGCAGTCGGTGATCCAGCGGGCGGTCGAGGCCCGGGGGACGTCGCTCGGCGACGGCAGCTACCGGGACCTTGACGGAGCACCTGGGACCTTCCAGTCCGAGCACGCCGTCTACGGCCGTGGCGGCGAGCCCTGCTCGGTCTGCGGCACCGCCATCGCCGGCGGACGCCTCGCCGGCCGCTCGACCCATTTTTGCCCGAGCTGTCAGCGCTAGCCGGCTCGGCGCGGCGGTTCTCCGTCCCCGCCGTTGTCATCCGGCTGCTCGCGCCACCCGGGTAACGTGGCGACGCCGTGTTTTTGAAATCGCTTTGTCTCAAGGGATTTAAGTCGTTCGCCGACCCGACGACGTTCGAGTTCGAGCCCGGGATCACCGTCGTCGTCGGTCCGAACGGCTCCGGCAAGTCCAACGTCGTCGACGCGATCGCCTGGGTGCTCGGCGCCCAGGGGCCGAGCGTTGTGCGCTCGGCGAAGATGGACGACGTCATCTTCGCCGGCACAGCCAAGCGGGCGGCGCTCGGGCGGGCGGAGGTGACCCTCACGATCGACAACTCGGCGCGTCGGCTGCCGATCGAGCTCGCCGAGGTGACGGTGACGCGGACGCTGTTCCGCTCCGGCGAGAGCGAGTACGCGATCAACGGATCCCCGTGCCGTCTGCTCGACGTGCAGGAGCTGCTCTCGGACACCGGGGTCGGCCGCCAGCAGCACATCGTCGTCGGCCAGGGTCAGCTCGACGCGGTGCTCGCCGCCCACCCGGAGGACCGCCGGGCGATCATCGAGGAGGCGGCGGGGATCCTCAAGTACCGCCGCCGCCGCGAGCGCGCCCAGCGTCGGCTCGAGGCGAGTGAAGCGGGGCTCTCCCGCGTCCAGGACCTGCTGCGGGAGGTGAAGCGCCAGCTCCGGCCGCTCGAGCGCCAGGCGACCTCGGCGCGCCAGCACGGCGAGCTGGAGGTCGAGCTTCTGGCATTGCGGCTCCATCTCGCCGGACGCGAGCTCGCCGAACTGAGCGGACGGCGTGCCGGCCTTGACGAGCAGGCCGCAGGGCTCGACTCGGACCTCGCCCGGCGGCAGCGCGAACTCGAGGCCCTCGGCAGCCGCCTGGCGGCGATCGAGCGAGAGCTCGGCACGGCGCGCCCCGACGAGCTTGCCGCGATTGTCGGGCGTCTCGAACAGCTAAGGGAGCGGGCGTGGGGGCAGCTCGCGCTCGTCAACGAGCGCCGGCGTGGGGCCGCGGCGCTCGCGGCCGTGCTTGAAGGGGCTGCGACCTCGGCTGATCTCGAGGGCGAACTCCAACGGGTCTCGGCGGCGCTCGCCGATGCTGAGGCGGCAGGAGAGACGCTCGCGTCCGAGCTCGCGGCGCTCACGGCGGATGAGACCGAACTTGCGGCGGAACAGGCCGTCGACGAGGGGCGTTTCGGCAGCGGCGAGCTCGCGCCCGGACCCGCGGCGACACGCCTCGACCGTGATCGGGCGGCGGAGGTTCTCCGGACAAGCCGCGAGGCTGAGGTCCGCGCCAGCGAGCACGTGGCGGAGCTCAACCGCCGGCGCGGGGAACTCGCCCGCCGGCTGGGGGCGGCGACGGCCGAGCTCGACCGGCTTGGCACGGCACTCGCCGAGGCGAGCGCGGCGTCCAGGGCGGCCGACAGCGCCGAGGCAGCCGCCGAGCGCGCGCTTAGTGAGGCCGAGGAGGCGTTGCTGGGGTGCACGGCGCGGCGCGCAACGGCGCGAGCCCGGGTCGAGGCGCTCGAGCTCGCCCTCGACGAAGCACGGGCCCGGGCGGGGATCGAGCGGCTCTCCGGTGTCCCGGGCGTGGTTGGGACGCTGCTTGACGTCGTCGAGATCGACGACGATCTCGTGGCCGCCTTCCAAGCGGCGGTCGAGGGCGTTCTCGACGCGGTCCTCGTTCAAGGTGGCCCGCCGGCCCGCGCCGCCGTCGAGCGATTGCGGGCCGAAGGCTCCGGTGGGGCCATCCTCCCGTTGCTGCCCGGCGGGTCGGCCGGAAAGGCAGGATCTCTTCCTCCGGGGGCGGAGGCGTTGCGCAAAGCGGTGCGCGCCGCCGACCCGGCGGTCGCGCTCCTCCTCGACCGGCTGCTCGATGGCGTCGAGGTGGTCCGCGCCGGCCCGGAGGCGGTGATCGAGCGGGCTTTGGCCGACCCTTCGCGCACGATCGTCACACCAGAGGGCGACCGTTTCTCGCCGCTCGGCTGGCGCCTCGGGGCGGGAGGTGCCCGGGCGACGCGTGCCGCGCTCGGGGCGGCGGGCGCGCTCGATGACGACGCCGCGGCTGCCGCCAGGCAGGCCGCGGCGGTGGCCGACGAAGCCCGAGGCGAACTCGCGGCGGCGCGAGCCGCGGCGAGTTCGGCGCGTCGAAGCGTCGACCGGCTATCCGGTGCGAAGGCGAGCGACGAATCGGCCCGCGCCGACCTGTTGCGCCAGGTCGAGCTTGTCGTCGCCGAGGAATCAACAGCCACGGCCGACGAGATCGCCGCCACCAAGACGCGGGAGCAGGCCGAGCGGGCGTTTTCCGCGGCAACAGATGAGGTCGACCGAGCCGAGCGGGCTGAGGAAGCTCGCCACGCCGAGATTCGCGAGGCCGCCAGTGCCCGTCGCGAGTTGACCGAGCTCGCAAGGGCGCTCGGCGAGCGTCGCCGCGAGCTCGAGGTGCGCTCGGCCGCGCTCGAAGAGCGCCGCTCGCTGCTCGCTGCCCGCGGCGAGGCCCTGGCGCGCCAAGCCGCTGAGCTGCATCGACTTGCTAGGCCGCAAGGCAGCAGCGCCGCCGATGACGCCTCGCTCGAACGCCTGGCGACGACGCTCGCGGGGCTTTCCGAGCATCTCGAGCGGGGGCTCGCCGCCGCAGCAGCTGAGCGTGACCGGCGGCTCGCCGCCGCCGGGGAGCGCCTGGCGCGTTTCGACCTGGCCCGCCGGCAGCGCGACGAGCTCGAGCGGGCATTGGCGGCGCTCGGCGAGCGTCGGCAGCGCCTGGAGATCGAGCGCACTGAGGCGCGGATCCGCGAGGAGACGGCGGTCGAGCGCGTGCGGCGGGAGTTCGACTCAACCGCCGACGAGGCGGTCGCCGCCGAGGCGCCAGAGCTCCCCCCGGGCTGCGACACCGCCGGGCGGGCACGCCAACTCGAGCGGGAGCTCGCGGCGCTCGGTCCCGTCAACCCGCTCGCCGCCGAGGAGCTCGCCGCGCTAGTCGAACGCCGCACTTTCCTCGAAGGCCAGCTCAGCGATGTCCGTGCCGCCCGGCGGGAGCTGGGCCGCCTGATCTCCGCCGTCGACGGCCAGATTGTCGATACCTTCACGGCCGCCTTCGCCGACGTCGAGCGGCACTTCTCGTCGCTCGTCGCGACGCTATTCCCCGGTGGCTCGGGCCGTCTGCGCCTCACCGAGCCCGAGGACCCCCTGTCGACCGGCGTCGAGATCGAGGCCCGCCCGGCCGAGCGGAACATCCGACGCCTGACGTTGCTCTCCGGAGGGGAGCGGGCCCTCGTCGCCCTCGGATTCCTCTTCGCCGTCTTCCGCAGCCGGCCGTCGCCGTTCTACGTGCTCGACGAGGTCGAGGCGGCGCTCGACGACGTCAACCTCGGGCGTTTCCTCGACCTCGTCGACGAGTTCCGCGGCGACGCCCAGCTCCTCATCGTCAGCCATCAGAAGCGGACGATGGAGGTGGCCGACGCCCTCTACGGGATCTCCCTCCAGCCCGGCGGAGCCTCGAAGGTCGTGAGCGAGAAGGTCGAGCGGCGCGCGACCGAGATCGCCCGCCCGTCGACGGCGTCGCTTCGGGTCGCTGCCGGTGATCCGTCGTGAGGGGCAGGCGAAGGTGAAATGAGCATCCGCCGGCACCGGCCCGGGGAGGCGACCCCGTCGAGCGAGCGGGTGTCTGCCGCGGCGCCGCGGCCGAAAGAGGCTTCTTCCCGGCCCCGCCTCGCCGAGCGCCTTTCCCGGACGCGTCAGGCGGTGGCGGCACCGTTCGGGCGGATCGGTGTCGGGCGGATCGACGAGGCGACCTTCGATGAGCTCGCCGAGACGCTGCTCTCAGCCGACGTCGGCCTGAAATCGACGGGACGGATCCTCGACGCGCTGCGGGAGAAGGTGCGTGCCGGCGCGGTCGGGGCTTTCCCCGGGGCGCTCATCACGGCGTTGCGGGCCGAGATCGTCGCCGGCTTCGCGGGCGAGGATCGCGCCCTCAAAAGAAACGAGGAACCACCGAGCGTCTGGCTCTTCGTCGGCGTGAACGGCGTCGGCAAGACGACGACGATCGGCAAGCTCGCGGCGCAGGAGGTTGCCGAAGGCCGCAGCGTCGTCGTCGCCGCCGGTGACACCTTCCGGGCGGCGGCGTGCGACCAGCTCGCGAGCTGGGCGACGCGTTGCGGGGCGACGCTCGTACGGGGCGCCGACGGCGCCGACCCGTCGTCGGTGATCTTCGACGCCGTCGAGCACGCCACGGCGCGGTGCCGCGATCTCGTCCTCGCCGACAGCGCGGGCCGGATCCACACCAAGGCGAACCTGATGGACGAACTCCGCAAGGTGAAGCGCGTCGCCGACCGCCCCCCGGGCCGGGTGAGCGAGGTGCTCCTCGTCATTGACGCGACGACGGGCCAGAACGGGCTCCTCCAGGCTCGCGAGTTCACGAGTGCCGTCGGGGTCACCGGAATCGTGCTCACCAAGCTCGACGGGGCCGCGAAGGGCGGCATCGTGCTCGCGATCCGCGAGGAGCTCGGCCTGCCGATCAAGCTCGTCGGGATAGGTGAGGGTGTCGACGATCTCGTGCCGTTCGACCCTGATGACTTCGCCGCGGCGCTCCTCGGCGACTGACGTACCGCACCGGCCCGGGTCCGAGTGGAGCCGGTGACACCGAACGGGCAGTAGACCCCGCTTTGACGGCGACTAGCCTGGAGTTTTCATGTTCGAGATCCTGACCGGCCGCTTCGAGGAGATCTTCACGCGTCTGCGCGGACGCGGCCGGCTTACTGACGCCGACCTCGCGGAGGCGCTGCGCGAGATCCGCGTCGCGCTTTTGGAAGGCGACGTCAATCTCGAGGTCGCGCGTGAGCTCGTCGAGAAGATCCGCAGCCGCGCCTCGGGCGCTGAGCTGGAAAGGAGCCTCACGCCCGCTCAGCAGGTCATCAAGATCGTCAACGCCGAGCTCATCGCGACACTCGGCGGCGAGCAGCTCCGCATCGCCTACGCCCCGAAGCCGCCGACGGTCGTCCTGCTCGCCGGGCTCCAGGGCTCGGGCAAGACGAGCGCCGCGGCGAAACTCGCGCGCTGGTTCGTCGAACAGGGCCGTCACCCCCTGCTTGTCGCCGCTGACCTGCAGCGTCCCGCTGCCGTCGCCCAGCTGCGCCTGCTTGGACACGAGGTTGGTGCGGCGGTCTTCAGCATGCCGACCGACCCAGTCGACGTGGCGCGGCGCGGGGTCGCCGAGGCGGTCCGGGTCGGCCGCGACGTCGTCGTCATCGACACGGCGGGGCGGGTCTCGATCGATACGGCCCTGATGGACGAGGTTCGCGCCATCGGGCGTGCCACGTCACCGCACTACAGCTTCCTCGTGCTCGACGCGATGACCGGCCAGGATGCCGTCGCCACCGCCGTCGCTTTCCACGACGCGCTCGCGCTCGACGGGGTGATCCTCACGAAGCTCGACGGGGACGCCCGCGGCGGTGCCGCGCTGTCAGTCGCCAAGGTCGTCGGTCGGCCGATCGCCTTCGTCTCGACGGGCGAGCGCCCATCCGACTTCGAGGTCTTCCGCCCGGATCGGATGGCGAGCCGGATCCTCGGGATGGGCGACGTGCTGTCGCTGATCGAGCGCGCCGAGCAGACTTACGATCACGAAGTCGCCGGGCGTGCCGTCGCCCACCTGCGGTCCGGGCGCTTTTCGCTCGAGGACTTTCACGACCAGCTCCAGCAGATGAAGCGGCTCGGCCCGTTCTCGGGCCTGGTCGGCATGCTGCCGGGGATGCCGAGGGAGATGCGCAACGCCTCGATCGAGGATTCGAGCGTGACGCGCATCGAGGCGGTCATCCGGTCGATGACGCCGGACGAGCGCGAGAACCCGGCGATCATCAACGGCTCGCGCCGCACCCGGATCGCGGCCGGCAGCGGGACGACGCCGGCGGAGGTCAACGACCTCCTCAACCGCTTCAAGGAGATGCAGAAACTGATCCGGTCCTCGGGGATGATGGCACCGGTGGGTCCGAAAGGACGGCGGGACAAGCGCAAGGGTGGCCGGGTGACACCGGCCCGTAGCCGCTAGGCGGCGACGGCCCGAGCGGTGTCCCTCAACTCGGTCGATACCACAGAAAGCGAGAATGACGTGGCCGTGAAGCTCCGCCTCAAGCGGATGGGGAAGAAGAAGCAGCCGACATACCGGATCGTCGTGGCAGACAGCCGCTCGCCCCGGGACGGTCGGTTCATCGAAGCCATCGGGACGTACGCACCGCGCGCCGAACCGTCGCTCATCGCGGTTGACAACGCCAAGGCGGTCGCCTGGTTGACGGAGGGAGCGAAACCGAGCGAGACCGTGCGCAAGATCCTCGAGGTCTCCGGGGCGTGGGGTGAGTTCACGGCGAATAAGCCGGCCAAGGCACGCAAGCCGGCGCGGGGCAAGGCGGCGGAGCGCGCCGCCAGGCCGTCGAAGCAAGCCGCGTCGAAGCAAGCCGCGGCGAAGAAGGCCGCGGAAAAGAAGGCCGCGGAAAAGAAGGCCGCGGAAAAGAAGGCCGCGGAAAAGAAGGTCGCGGCGCCGACCCGGGGTGAGGTCGCCTCCGAACCGGCAACGCGAGTCGACGAGATGCCCGAATCGACCGCCGACGACGCCGAGACGGACGCGCCCGCCGACGGTGGGGAGGAGTGAGGGCCGATGGCGTCAGACACCCCGATCTTTGAGGGACCGGACTTCGGCCCGGTCGACGAGGTCGACCTCGAGGAGGTCGACGTCGACGAGGTCGACCTCGTCGACGACACCGGCGAGGACGAGGCTGACGAGTCCGGCTACGCCGAGCCCGACACCGACGACGACGCCGCCAACCAGGTGGTGGGTGGCGTGGCACGCTCGGTCCTCGAGCACGTCGCCCGCTCGATCGTCGATGATCCCGACGCCGTCGTCGTGAAGGCGGATACCGGTCGCAACGGCACCCGCTTCGACCTCCACGTCGCTCCCGGTGACATGGGGCGGATCATCGGCAAACGCGGCCGCGTTGCGCAGGCCCTGCGGGTGCTCGTCCGCTCCGCGGCGGCGCGTGACGGGACGGAAGCCACCGTCGACATCGTCGACTGACCGTCGCGTACGTGGCGCTCCTCGAGGTCGGCAGGGTCGTCAAGCCCCACGGGCTCGCCGGTGAAGTCGTCGTCCGATTCGTGTCGAACCGGCCCGAGCGACTCCGGCCCGGCTCGCGCCTCGTCGTCGGGCCGGCCGCGGCCGGCCCCGACCTGCCGGCGGAGCTGACGGTCGCCACGGTGCGGCCACATCTTGGGTGTCACCTCGTGCGGTTCGAAGGTGTCGTCGACCGCGCTGCGGCGGAACAGCTGCGCGGGGCGATCCTTCTTGCCGAGCCGCTTACCGACGCCGGGGCGCTCTTCGTGCACGAGCTGATCGGGGCCGAGGTCGTCGACGTCGACGGGGTCACCCGGGGAAGAGTGACCGCGCTCGAGGCGAACCCGGCAAGCGACCTCCTCGTCGTCGACGGCCGCCATCTCGTCCCGGTCCGCTTCGTCGTCGAGTCCTCGCCGGGAAGGATCGTCGTCGAAGTGCCGGCAGGGATCTTCGAGTGAGCGCCGGCCGACCCGACCACTGCCGCCGGATGGCGGTGCCCGCGCGGAGAGTCGAGGTGCTGACGATCTTCCCCGAGCTTGTGACCAGCTACTGCGGCGAAGCGATCCTTGGGAGGGCGATCCGCGCCGGCCTGGTCGAGGTCATCGCGCACGACCTGCGCCTCGGCGCCTCGGACCCGCACCGCTCGGTCGACGACACGCCTTTCGGCGGTGGTGCGGGGATGGTGCTCGCCCCCGAGCCGGTGTTCGCTGCCGTCGAGGCGATCGACCCGGCCCGCCCGCTCTACCTCATGAGCCCGGCGGGCCGCCGACTCGACCAGGCGCTCGTCGAAGAGCTCGGGGAACTTGGCGCCTTCTCGCTCCTCTGCGGCCGCTACGAGGGAGTTGACCAGCGCATCGCCGACCACCTCGTCGACGGCGAGATCTCGATCGGCGACTTCGTGCTCGCCGGCGGAGAGCTCGCCGCGCTCGCGCTCATCGAGGCCGTCGTACGGCTCGTCCCTGGCGCCGTTGGCAACGCGGTGTCGCCTGAGGTCGAGAGCTTCACGACGGGGCTGCTCGAGCACCCCCAGTACACCCGACCGGCGGAGTTCCGCGGCTGGGAGGTTCCCGCTGTGCTGCGCAGCGGCGACCACGCCGCCATCGAGCGCTGGCGGCGCGCCGCGGCTCTGTACAGCACGATCGAGCGCCGGCCGGACCTCATCGAGGCTCGCGGCGGGCTCTCCGAGGCGGAGATGCGGCTGCTCGCCGAGCACGGCTATCCTCTAGACGCTGCAGCGCCGCTCGCGACCTCCGCGCCCGGCCGGCGCCGTGTCCCCGCGAAGGAGCCGGACCGACAATGAACCCCACCGATCTCGTTGACCGCGCGACACTGCGCGACGACATCCCCGACTTCCGTCCGGGCGATACGGTGAGGGTGCACGTGCGCGTCGTCGAGGGCAACCGCGAGCGGATCCAGGTCTTCCAGGGCGCGGTGATGCGCCGCCAGGGCGCGGGCGCCCGCGAGACGTTCAGCGTCCGCAAGGTGAGCTTCGGGGTGGGGGTGGAGCGGACCTTCCCGGTCCACTCCCCGATCCTTGCGAAGATCGAAGTCGTTGCCGAGGGCGACGTCCGGCGTGCGAAGCTGTACTACCTGCGCGACCGGGTCGGCAAGGCTGCGAAGATCAAGGAGCGTCGCGCCACGCGCTGAACCGGTGATCGGAGGTTGGCGGATGAGGAGCCGACGTTGAGCGCCGAAGAGGACCTCGACCAGTTTGAAGCGGAGATCGAGCTCGCCCTGTACCAGGAGTACCGTGCCGTGCTGCCGATGTTCCGCTACGTCGTCGAGACCGAGCGCCGTTTCTACCTCGCGAACGAGGTGACGGTGACCCCGCACGAGGGCGCGGGGGCAACGCATTTCGAGGTCGAGCTCGGCGACGCCTGGGTCTGGGACATGTACCGCCCGGCCAGGTTCGTCTCGTCGGTGAAGGTAGTCACCTTCCGGGACGTGAACGTCGAGGCGCTGCCGGAAAAGGAGCTCTAGGAGCCGCGGCCCAGGCGGAGGCGTGGGCTGAGATCAGAGCGGGTCGGTCGAGGCCTTCCCGTTGTCGGCGACGCTCCCGGTCCAGCCGCGGCCGTCCCAGTAGCGGAGGGCGTGCCGACCGGTGACGTCGCGGTACCAGCCGAACAGCGGCTGGCGGCCCGAGCCGTCGTCGGGTGGCGGGAGGGCTGGGCTGTAAGGGGCCGGACCCGGGGCGACCTCGATCGGCGCGAGCGCCCCCGCGGCCGTGGCGCGCGACCCGCCGAACGCGAACTCTCCGCCTGAGGGCCCCCGCCCGCCGGGGGTCGGGCTCGGGCGGGGTTGGGGACGTGTCGTGAACTCGGCGACGAGCTCGAGGAGGATGCCGAAGGGCTGGAAGACGGCACACAGGATCGCCCAGAAGATCGACGGGAGCCGCCATGGGGTGACGCCCCGCGTCATCCGGTGACGCACGGAGATGCGGTAGCCGAGGAGCGCGAACACGACGGCGAAGGCCGCCGAGAGCGCGAGTTCACCGGTGTTGCCGGCAAGACCGAAAGAATGCAGGCCAATGGCCCCGACCACGAGGTTCTCCGTCGTTGATGCGCGCCTCGCGCAAAGATGAGTCTACCGCCGGGGTTGGCGATGACCGCCTCGGCCGTTGGAACCCGGCTCTAGCGGCCAGGGGGCCGGCTCGAGCGCCGATCCCAGCACGCCCCGTGCCAGTGGCGGCGCTCGGACGGCTCGGCGAGTGGCACGACGACGAGGTGGCCGACGCCCGGGGCGATCTCTTGGCTGCACCCCGGGCAGCGGTAGGGCTTGCGGGCGGCGTGGGGCTGGATCGCCCGCACCTCGGCGGTCCTGCCGGTGAGCGGATCGCGGGCAAAGACGGCACGCATTGGCGGCGGACTCGGTAGTCGCGGACGTGCCACGAGGCATTATCGCCTCCCGGGACCGGCCCTCGGGCGGATGGCCGCGCCATTCGCTACAACGTCGCGGTGGGCTTCGTCACCCTGGGCGTTCGCTTCCGTCCCGCGTCGCGCGCCGCCTCGCCGTGGTCCGGCTGCACCCCGGAGGAGCTCTTGTGGCTCGGGCAGGCGGTCGAGGGGGCCGGGGCAGACGCGGTCCTCTGCGATGGGGAGCGGTCCCCGAGCGCACCGGGGGACCCGTTCGTCCTCGTCGGCGCCCTCGCGGCCGTGACCAACCGGGTCGTGCTCGGCTGTGTCGCGAGCTCCGTCGGCGAGCGGCATCCCGCGGTCGTGGCGAAGGCCGTCGCCGCGCTCGACGTCTGTTCCGCCGGCCGCGTCCTCGCCTGTCTCGCTCCGCGAGCGAACGGTCTGGGGGGAGGCTTCGGCCAGCTCGCCGAGGCGCTCGACGTCGTGCGGGCGATGCTCGATCGCCCGGCGCCTTCCTATTCGGGCGCGCACTTCGGAATTGCCGGGGCCTGGAACGAACCGCGGGCGGAACGCCCGACACCGACGCCGCTCGGCGTGCTCGTGCCGCCGCCCGCCGCCCGCCTCGTGCCCGACGCACTCGGCGCGCTCCTCGCCGGGCGCGCCGACACCTGCTTCGTCGAGGTCGCGGCCATGGCCGCGGAGACGTTGCGAGAAATGTCCCGGGCGTTAGCGGCGAAAGGGATTCCGCTCGTTGCCCTCCTCGGCACCGAACGCGACGCCTCACCTGTCGGCGCCGCCGCGGCCGCCGGCGACGCCCTCGGCGCGGGGTGCGGCGGAGTCGTCATCGACTGGCGCGGGGCCCCGACGGGGGCGAGCGTCGTCCGGGTCGTTGCCGCGACCCGCGACGTTCTCGACCAACCTGAGGCGCGCTAGGCGGCCAGGCTGCGGCGCCCGTGCGGGTTGCCGCCGGCCCCGCCCGCCCCGGGCCGTCAACTGGTGATCGTCGCGGCGATCAGGCGCGCCATGGCCTTGGCGCCGGTCCCGCCGATCGGCATGTGGACGCCGTCAGGCCCGAACCACTGTGGGTGGCGGTCGGCGAGGGCGTTGAAGTCCGCGAGCCGGGCGTTCCGGTATTTCGGCACCTCGGCCTCAATCACCGCGTTCACCGAGTGGGCCCAGCTGTCAGAGGACGGGAGGTGGACGGTCACCACAACGACGCGCGAGGCACCCCCGAGCACGTCCATCATGGCGCGGAACTGTCCGAAGCTGATCGGGCCGTTCGTGCCGAGATCGACGACGACGACCGCTCCCAGCTGGTCATCGGCCTTCAGGCGCCGGGCAAGGGCGATCCCCGAGACCCACTGGCGGTCCACCGCGGCCTCGATGTCGATGCCCGGGATGTCGGCTATGAGATCGGGCTTGGCGTCGAGGAGCACCGAGTCGCCGAACGCCGTGACGCGTCCGGCGACGAATCCCGGTCCGGGGGGTGTCGTCGTCGTGGCCGCCCCGGGGCCTTTTCTGTCCCAGACGCAGACGACGTAGCGGACCTTCTTGCCGTGCACCTTGTGGACGCGGATCTGTTCGCTGTAATGGGTGCGGCAGCGGTGGGCGTGCCCGAGCGGGTACGGCGGATGGGAGATCGCCGTCGCGTCCGGCGGGGCCACAGCGAAAGCCGCGATCGCCACGAGCCCGGCGCAGGTCGTTGCCATCTGCCACGGGATACGACCCACTCGGACCTCGCCTTTCTGCGGAGAACCGCTGCCCGCGAATCTTGCCAGGTCCACCGAGCGCCCCGGGCGCGCCGCTCGCCGCCGGATGCCAGAAAGCCGACTTGCCCGGCTTCTCGCCACGACGAGGCGCCCGGGCCATCTGGGCGATCTGGCGCGGGCCATGGCGCGGCGGCACTTGGCCCGGGAGACGGTCGGTGACAGAGTCGAGCCGGTCTTCTGCGGGCGACCACGACGACCATGCGGTGGGCCCAGGCTCGCGGCGCGCGTCTAGGGGTCGATCTCGTTTTCGAGGAGCGAGGCGTAGACGGCCGCCGCCTTCTGGGTCTCCGGTCCAGCGATCCTCGCAACCTTTCTGTCGTCGATCGTCGCAATCGGCTGGATGCCGCGCAGGGTCGAGCTGAGAAAGGCCTCCTCGATCTCCGCCGCGGCGAAGATCGCGAGCGGCACGTCGCGTTCTGCGCCGCCGTGCCGCTCGAGCAGGAGGTCACGGGTGACGCCGAGGAGCAGGCCCGCGGACTGCGGCGGCGTGACGAGCTCGCCGTCGATCACGACGAAGACGTTCGACCCAGTGCCCTCACAGAGCATGCCGCCCAGGTTGCCGAAGATCGCCTCGTCGGCCCCGACGGCATGCGCCCGCTCGAGTGCCAGGGCGTTCTCGGCGTATGAGGTGGTCTTCAGCCCGCAGAGCGCGCCGCGCTCATTCCGGGGCCAGGGCGCGACCATCACCGATGAGGGCGTGTCGAAGGACTCGAACGGATCGGCGGCGACGACGAGGGTCGGCGGGTCCGTTCCCCGTCCCGATCCGAGCGCTCCCGCGCCGGACGTGACCGTGATCCGGATCCGGCCAACGGCGAACTCCGCGGTATCGACGACGAGGGCGACAGCCCGGGCGACGTCTGCGGAAGGAACGGGGGTGATCCCGAGGCCGCGCGTCGAGTACTCGAGGCGGGCGAGGTGGCGACTGAGCGCGAACGGACGGCCCTGGTGGAGCAGGACGGTCTCGAAGACCCCGTCACCGACGACGAGTCCGTGGTCGAAGACCGAGATGCTCGCCTGCTCCGCGGTTGAGAGCGCGCCATTGACGTAGACGAGTGGCATGCCACCAAGACTACGTAATCCCGCCTGTCGGCGAAAAACGACGCCGTCGCCGTGGCCCTTACGTCCCCGGGGTTTTTCCGCGCGGGGCGATATCAGCGGCGATTGCCGCGAGATACCGGCGCACGATGGGGAGATCCTCGCGGTGGGTGATCCCCAAACAACACGCCTCAGTGTTGACGACGCGCACCCGGTCCGCACCTGAGGCGATGAGATTCCCGACGACCTGGGGCAGGAGCAGCTCCGCGTCGCCCGTCCCCCGATCGAAGGAATCCAGCGCCCGCTCGAGGTGGTCGAGCATCCGGAGGTGGAAGCCCCAAAGGTTCATCGAGACCCGGACCGAGCCCGGGACGAACTCTGACTCGACGGAAGCGGTCCGCCCGTCAGGCAGGAGCGGCGTGGCGAGGAACCGCCCATCTTCGTGCAACTCCAGCGTGTGCTCGTTGATCCGGACGACCATTCCGTCGTCGTCGGACTCGCAAAGCCCGCGTTTCACCGTCGCTCCGCTGAACACAGTGCGCATGAGCTGGTAGGCGACGAGGACGTGGGCATCGTCGAACGTCCCGTCGGCGCGGGGTCGTGTGAAATGGTCGACGACAGCTCTGAGCGCTGATTCGCCGTAGAGGTCGTCGGCGTTCGCGACGCCGAACGGGCCGGCGAGGGCCGACCGGGCCGACGCCACGGCCTGGGTCGTCCCAGGAACGGGCGCCTGACAGACGATGGCGACGGGCAGCGACGCCGGCCAGCGGGCGCCGACGTGGTCCTCGATCTGGCCGCGGATCTCGTCGCGCACGACGAGCACGATGCCGTCGAACCCGCAGGACGTTGCGGCGAGCGCCGTATAGTCCATGATGGCTTCGTCGTGAGGTCCGACCGGGGCGAGCTGTTTCGGGCCCCCGAAGCGGGTGCCGTGCCCGGCCGCGAGGATGACGAGCTGCACCACGGCATCCTAAGTCGTGGTGGCCCGGTCATGAGGCGTACGAGCGAGGAGGCGAAATGGTGACGGCTGGCGCTGAGAACCCGGTGGAAGGTTCGCCGCCGCAGTCTGGTGCCGCGCCGATCGCGACGGCGGAGGAGGTGGCCGGAGAGCTCTCGCCTGAGGAGATGGAGCGGCGCCGTGCCGCGCTAGCCGAGATCGTGGATTTGATGCGCGAGGCGATCCAGATGGACGGCGGCGATCTCGTGCTCACCCGAGTCGACTACGGTGCCGGGATCGTCGACGTCGAACTGCGGGGAGCCTGCGGGTCCTGCGCGATCTCCTCGATGACGCTGCGTGCCGGGGTCGACCGCATGCTGAAAGAGCGTCTCGAGTGGGTGCGCGAGGTGCACGGCGAAGTCGATGAGTCTCTCGATTACTTCGAGAGCGAGGCGCTCGGACGGGGCGCCTACGTGCCGAAGTACTACTGATCGGCGGGGCGTTCCCGCCGCGAGTTCATGAGGCGCTCAACACATCAGCTGACATAGCGCGGAATAGCCGATCGTCGTGCAGGTCGTCGTCTCGGTCGAATGCGCGAGAAGCCCGTTCAGTCCTGCGAGGGCGCGGGCCGCGACCCGAATCCGCCTGCCGGCGGCTGTGGCCCAGTCCGAGCTCTCGACTAGTGCGACCGAAAAGGAACTTCGCGCCTCTGCTCGCCTTTATTCGCCGAGGCGGCTCCGCAGCGCAGAGTCCTTCGCCCGCACCTCGTCGCGGAGACGATCCTGGTAGCCGACGACCGCCTGCGCGACACCGCCGTCGGTGAGTCCGAGGATGCGCGCCGCGAGCAGCCCAGCATTGCGGGCGCCGTCAATCCCGACGGTCGCGACGGGCACGCCACGGGGCATCTGCACCATCGACAGCAGCGAGTCCAGACCGGAGAGCGTGGGATGTGCGATCGGCACCCCGATGACCGGCAGCGGTGTGACCGCCGCCAGCACCCCGGCGAGGTGCGCCGCTCCGCCCGCGCCGGCGATCACGACCTGGACACCGCGCGCCCGGCAGCCGCGGGCGTACTCGAGCGTGTCGTCGGGCGTCCGATGAGCCGAGAGCACGCGCATCTCCCACGGGATGCCGAACTCGTCGAGCGCTTCGGCGGCTTGGCGCATCACCGCTTCGTCTGATTCGCTCCCCATCACGATCGCGACGCTCACTACCTGTCCACCCTATGGCCTTCCGCTACCGGTGGCGCCTGGCGGACCGACGACGCGCCTCGGCATCCCGCCGCCATGGGGATCGGCCTAGTCACGTGCACCGAGTGGGGCCAGCCGTTTCCCGATCATCCCGAGCAACCGTCCGACCGCCATGCCGGCAACGACGTCGGAGGCGTGGTGGATCCGCACGTAGACCCGGCTCGTCGCGACGACCAGTGCCGTCGCGACATACAGCGGCGTGAGCGGGTCATCGCCGTCGGAGAGCAGAGTCGCCCCACAGAAGGCCGCCGTGGCGTGACCCGAGGGGAAGCTCGACGAGAGCGGCTGGCGCAGCGGCAGGGGGTGACCGCCGTTGTTCGCTGGCCGCCGCCGACGCACGAACGACTTCATCACCACGTTGACAAGGACCGATTCGACGCCGGTCGCGACAATCGCCCGCCACGCGGCCTTCTCGTTGAGTCGCCCGCCGCGCAGTGCCCGGAGCAACGCGAACACGACCCAGATCAGGCCGAATTCGCCCAATGCGGAAGCGGTGTAAAAGACCCGGTCGGCAACGGGATGCCCGCGGACGCGATCGAACAGCGCGTCGACGCGCGCGTCGAATTCGACGACGAGCCGGTGTGCCATCGGGGCCCGAGGCTAGTCGGCGCGGCTCGCGGTCGCTTCGTTCGCCGCCGGCGCCTCACCTCCGAACGCGGGGCAAAGTGCCTGATAGGCGCACGTCTTGCAGAGCGGAGAAGGGCTCGGGCGGAAGTCTCCGGTCTCGCATGCCCTGTCGATCGCGGCCCAGACCGCGAGGGCGCGTTGGCGAGCGCCGCGCACGCCCTGTGCGGTGGGGGACTCGACGAGCACGACCTCGTCACGCAGGTACATGAGGCGAACCTCTGCTGGGCGGGTGCCGAGGACCTCTTCGCAGAGCACGGCGTAGAAGTAGACGCCGCCGAGGCTCGTCCGCGACCTGTCGGGCAAGGGCGCGCGACCGGTCTTGTAGTCGACGACGGCGAGCGCGCCCTCGCCGAGATCGTCGAGGCGGTCGATGATCCCGCGCAGCTCGACGCCTTCCACGGTCGCGTGCAGGTCGAGCTCGAGCCCGACCTCGTGCACCGTGGTCGGGTCCTCGAGCGAGAAGTAGCGGGTGATGAGCTCGCTCGCGTCCTCGTGGAGGCGGAGCGTGTCGGCGTCGTCGAGTGCGAGCCCGGTGAACTCCTCGGATATCGGAAGCTCGGCGAACGCGGCGGTGAGCGCTTCCTCGGCGCGGGCCCGGGTGCGCTCGGCGCCCGTCGCCGATTTGAACAGCAGTTCGAGGGCACGGTGGACGAGGGTGCCGCGCACCTGCTGGATCGAGGACGGCTCGGGGATCCGGTCGATGTGGGCGTAGCGGAAGGCGAGGGGGCACTGCACGAAACGGGCGAGCTTTGACGGGGAAAGGGTGCTCGGCAGCGGAAGGGGCATCGCGGCCGCGAGGCTACGCCCCGGCTGTGCCTAGCGCCGATAGGACCGGTTCGGCGACTAACGCTGGGTCTGTCCGGGCCGAAGTGTCCGAGGCCCGGGGAATCCGCGACCGAGCCGTCGACCAGCCGCGCCGCGATCTCGCGGGCCGCTCGGGCGGAGAGCACTTCCGTCGCGGATCCCCGGCCGATCGTCACGGGGTACGTGGCCTGGCCGAGCCGTCGGTAGGTGTCGAATTGCGGCGCGAGATCGCCGATGCGGGTCTCGTACGCCGGCGTACAGGCGAGCTCGACTCGGCCGTCGGCCCGGTCGACGAACCCGCGCCCGATGCAGCCGACGAGCACCTCGGGGTTCGAGCTCGCAAGGGGCGGTCTCTAGCGGTAGTGCTCGGCCGCGGCCTCACGGGACGGATACAAGCCTCGTGATGACGGGCGAGCTTGTCACGCTCTCGTCCGGCTCGTCCGGCAGCGGGCGAGAAAAGACGATCGGTTCGTAGCAGAAAAGACCGGCGAACCGTCCCGGGCTTGCCGCGGCGGCAGCGAGGATCGCCGTCGCACCAAGCGAATGCCCGATCGCGACCGGGCAGCGCAGGCCGAGCCGGTCGACGGCGGCAGGCAAGTCGTCAACGAAGCCCTCCCAGGTGGCCGCGGCTGCCGCCTCCGACAAGCTATGACCGCGCAGGCCAAGGGCGCGCCACGAGGACCGTCTTGCAGGTGGCCAGGGAGGGCCCGCAGGCTGACGCCGATGAGACCGGCGTCGCGGACCAACAAGACGGGCGGTGCATTGCCACCGAGGTCGTAGGCGGTGAGCGATGTGCCGTCGGCACCAGCGAAGGCGACGGTCGGAACGCCAGCACCCTGCCGTCGGTGGGCGCCCAGCTCGCTGGCCTCGTGGCGAAGCTGTCGCCGTCGAGTACAAATGGGGCCGTGCAACACCTCCTCACCGAGTCGGGATACGCCGCGCTCGTCCTGCTGGCCTTCGCCGAGGCCTGCTGCGTGCCGATCCCGTCCGAGGTCACCTTCGGCTTTGCCGGCGTGCTCGCGGCGTCGGGACGACTGAACCTCGCCATCGTTCTCGCCGTGGGTGCGGCGGCGGAGCTCGCCGGGTCCTCCACCGCCTACGGCATCGGACGACTCGGCGGCCGACCGCTCGTCGAGCGGCTCGGCCGCTACGTCCTCGTCACCTCGAAGGACCTCGATCGCGCCGAACGCTGGCTCTCGGGCAGGGGCGAGTTCGCGGTGATGGTCGGTCGGGCGATGCCGGTGGTGCGCGCCTTCACGGCGATCATCGCCGGGACGGCAGAGATGCCGTTCTGGAGGTTCGAGATCTTCAACTTCGCCGGGACGGTCATATACACGGCGAGTTTCGCGGCGGTTGGCTACGGGGTCGGATACGGGTGGAAGCGTGTCGCCCACGATTTTTCGATTGCCGGCTACGTCCTCGTCGCCCTCGTCGTCGTCGCCGTCGTCGCGTTCATCGTCCTCCGGCTGCGCGAGCTGCGCCGCGAACGGCGGATCGGGGCCGCCGATCCCGTGGCGACCGGCCCGGGGAAGGGAATCACCGTCGGCTAGCCCAGCGTCTCGCACATCGCGTCCGGGGATGCGGCGTCGGGTCGCGGGCGCGAGCCGCGTCAGCCGTCGGAGCTACTCGGTGACGAGGGGGACCTCGAAGTTCATCTCCGTCCCGGATTCGGCCCCGGGCGCGATCGTGAACGAGCCGCCGAGGAGCTTGGCGCGCTCGGCCATGTTCGTCAAGCCCCGGCTGGCAGGCCCAGAGCCCGGTGGCAAGCCGACGCCGTCATCGCTCACCGTGAGGAGGAGGCGGTGCTCGGCGACCACGAGGCCGACATGGACCCGGCTGGCGTGGGCGTGGCGGGCGACGTTCGCCAGGGCCTCGCGCAGCACGGCGAGCATGTGACCGGCGACGTGCTCGCTCACCTCGGTGTCGATGGGGCCCGAGACCGCCACCGAGGGCTCGAAGCCGAGACTGCGGACCGACTCAGCGCACAACTCGAGGACGCGGGTGCGCGGGCTCCGTCGACCAACCGGTAGGGGCTCGAGGGCGAAGATCGAGGTGCGGATCTGGCGGATCGTGTCATCGAGGTCGTCGATCGCAGTGTGGATCACCCGCAGTGCCTCCGGGGCGGAAACCTGGCGGATGGCGCTCTGCAGCGACAGACCCGTTGCGAACAGCCTTTGGATCACCGTGTCGTGGAGGTCGTGCGCGATCCGAGCCCGTTCGGTGGCAACGCCGAGCTCGCCCACCTTGGCGTGCAGGCGCGCGTTGTCGACGACGATTCCCGCGGCGAGGGCAAGAGCCTGGAGAATGTCGCCGTCCTCCTCAGAGAACTCGTCGGCGTCGATCCTGTCGGTGAGGTAGAGATTGCCGAAGACCTCCCCATGGACGAGGACCGGCACACCGATGAACGACTTCATCGCCGGGTGGTGGGCGGGGAATCCGGCCGACGCCGGGTGCCGGGTCAAGTCGGCGAGTCGGAGAGGATGCCCGCTGTCGAAGATCATGCCGAGGAGGCCCTCGCCGCGGGGCAGGTGATCGATCCGGTCGACCTCTTCGGGGGTGAAACCGTCGTTCACGAATTGGGCGAGGCGTCCCGAGCCCGGTTCGATGACGGCGAGCGCGCCGTAGCGGGCGTTGACGAGCTGGCGGGCCTGTTCGACGATGTGACGGAGCGCGATGTCGAGATCGAAGTCGGCTTCGAGGACGAGGACAGCCTCGAGGAGTTGCTGCAGCCGCTGCGGGTCGGTCACCCTGCGGTACGGCACGGCGTAAGCGTGCCACGTGAACCGGGCGGTCCCGGCGTGATCAGGCTGCGGGTGCCGTGGCGGGACCTTTGACTCTGACCGGATGCGAGGGGCCGAGCGCACAGTTAGCGGATGGGCATCCGGATCGCCGTCGTCGACGACGTGGCCGCGGTCCGGCAGAGCGTCCGCAAGCTCCTCGAGGACGAGGAGGGCTTCGAGTTCGTTGGCGAAGCGGCGACGGCTGCGGACACGCAGCTTCTTGTCGAGCACACCCGTCCCGACGTCGTCGTGGTCGACGTCCGCCTCCCGGACGGAGACGGAGTCGAGCTGTGCCGGACGATCCGGCTGGCCTATCCCGCGACCGCCTGCGTCATGCTCACCGCCTACAACGACGAAGAGGCGCTCATCGCCTCGTTGCTCGCCGGTGCCGCGGGCTACTTTCTGAAGCAGATCCGCGGTGGCGACCTCGTCTCGTGCATCCGGACGGTTTCCGCCGGCGGCCAGTTCCTCGACAGCTCGCTCCTTGGCCACGTCCTCGCTTCGCTCGGCACCGGGTCGCGGTACGGCCTCGAGCCGGCCGAGGCCGCCATCGTACGGGGTGTCCTCGAGGGCATGTCGAACGACGAGATCGCCGTGGAGCGATCGATGTCAACGGAGGCCGTCGTGGCGCGACGCGCGGCGTGCTTCGACAAGGTCCGCCAGCACGGCGTCTATTGACCTGCCCCTCCCTCGCGGTAGGGCCAGATCGGCGCCTACGATGACGCGGCCACGCTCACCGCGGCGATATCGCCGTCTCGAGACACCTTGATTGCGGGTGCGAACCCGCTCTCGCGCACCCTGGGTAGTTGGACACCGAATAGAGGAGGGCCAGGATGGCCGAGGACCTCGGCATCGCCTGTGAGAACGCGGCCAAATGGCCAAGCAGCCTGGAAGCAAGCAGGCTGGCGGAGGCAGCCAGGCTGCGCGCCCTGGCCTGCCAGCTGACCTCGAGCGGCGCTTCGCTGGCGGCCCTGCGGGAGTTGCCATGGCCAAACGCCGGCCAGCGCTGAGGGGAAGCCACCCTAAGCGCCGGGGCCACTCCTTCGTCCTTGCCGCACGATGGCGACCCCCTTGGCCGCGACAACCAAGCGGGAGCCAACAGGAGTGCCGCTTATCAGGTCGTAGCCGCCATCGCTGAGTTCCACCGAGCACGGTTGCGCCGAATGGTTGATAACGAACTCGTACTCGTTGTCCTCGGCCGCCCTGACCACCCGCTCGACGCCCGGCACTGCCTTGGCCCCCCCGGCACCGCCTGACAGTGCCGCAACCCTGTCGTAGACCATCTCGAGCCCGGCGCGGTCGAGACGGGTGGCCAGGTAGTACGAGCGTCCCCGACCTTGGGCATGCTCGACCACGGCCGGACGGCCCACCCACGGGCCGCCAGCGACACGAGCCAGGACGCGCCCGTCCGTCTCTGTGGCCACATCGACCCAGAAGGTGGCTTTGGTCCGCGCCCCATCCTCCCACTCCAGCTCGATATCCTCACCGCCCGGAAGGGGAGCCACCTCGAACACGTCGCAGCCCAGCAGCGGGCGCAAAGGGCCGCCATAGGTGCCAAGGCGGACCGAATCGTGCTCGTCCACGATGCCGGACCAAAAACTGACAACGACCACTCCGCCGTTCTCAACATAGGCGACGATGTTGGCCCCTTCGTCGTCGGTCACCAGGTACAAGCTGGGCACGACTGCCGCCCGGTATCTGCCTAAGGCCTCGTCGGGACGGCAGAAGTCGACGGTCACGCCCCGGTGGTAAAGGGGCCCGTACATCCACTGCACTTGGTCCATCATCCTAAGGTCGGCGGCCGGTTTCGACTCGGCCTCAAGCGCCCACCAGTTTGGCCAGGAGAAGACGAGGCCCACCGCTGCTTCCACCGCCGCCCGATCGTCGACATCGAGCCCGGTCAGCTCCCGGCCCAGATCGCGCACCTCCGCCCAGATCGGCGAGGCGGTCCCCGAGTGCCCCAACATGGCGGAGTGGAACGCTTCCGACCCTGCCCGGGACGCCCGCCATTGGAAGAACAGGACTCCAGAGGCACCGCGGGCCACCGCCTGATAGCTCAGGCACCGCATCTGCCCCGGGACCTTGGCCACGTTGTGTTCCCTCCAGTTGACCCGGGACGAGGTCTGCTCCATCACCATCCAGCGCGTCTTCTTGTTGAGCGATCGCACGAGGTCGTAGTGCATCGCGCTGAGCATCTCGCACTCGGGATCGCTCGGGTCCTGGTAATTGTCAGTAGACACAACGTCAAGCTCCGCCGCCCAGGTGAAATAGTCGATGGGCTTCAAGAACCCCAAGAAATTGGTGGTGATCGGGATATCGGGCCGAGCGCTGCGCACGATTGCGCGCTCGGCGACGAACTCAGCCAGGAAAGCGTCATTGCTGAACCGCCGGAAGTCCAGCTCCAGGCCCGGGTTCAGCGGAGCCGTCGTCATTCGGGGCGGCACGATCTCGGCGATCGTCCCGTAGTGCTGGCTCCAAAAGGTCGTTCCCCAAACCTCGTTGACCTTTTCCACTGAGCCGTAGCGTCTCTCCAGCCAGGACCGGAATCCTGCCGCATGGTGCTCGCAGTAGCAGTAGGGGACGTGACAGCCGTACTCGTTGTGGACATGCCACATCTTTACTGCCGGGTGCCCCCCGACCTCCGACACGAGCCGCTCGACGATGCGCCTGGCCAGGTCCAAGTACGTCGGGTTGCAAACGCAGAAGTGTTGCCGACTGCCGTGGCTGTAACGCGCTCCCCGGACATCCACAGGCAAGACGTCCGGGTACCTCGTCGTCAACCACGGAGGCGGGGACGCCGTCGGCGTGGCCAGGTCGACGCCGATCCCGGCCTCTCCCAGCAGGTCGAGCACATCCTTGAGCCAATCAAAGGTGAAGCTGTTCTCGGTCGGCTCCAACTGCGCCCACGAGAACACCCCCACGGTGACGAGATCGACCCCTGCCTCCTTCATCAGGCGGACGTCTTCGTCCCACACGTCTCGGGGCCACTGTTCGGGGTTGTAGTCCCCGCCGTAATGGATCCGCTCACTCACCGCCACACTCCTTCTCGGTCATGAGCCAATCTTTTCGAGCCAATAACGACCACGAAGGCGCAATGCAACACCGGGGAGCCCACGTCCTGGTTTGAGCAAATCGCCCTCCTACGACTTCGCCTGGAGCACCCTCACGTCCCATGCTTTGAGCGTGACCCGGTCTCCTACGTCGAACCTCTCGCCGGAAACCGCGTCTTCCAGCTGGAACCGGGTCGTCACCGACGCGGGGTCCCAGGACCAGTTGTGCAGGAAGTGCAGCCGGCGACCGTCGTTCAAAGTGGCGGTAGTTGCCCGGACCGGGCCGAGCAGTCGGCCCCAGCCCGCAACCGGCTCCGGCACGAGCCACGCTGCGATCGAACGAGCGAAGGCCTGCCCGGGCACCGTGCCGATCACCGTGACCCGGCCAGAACCGTGCCGTCGCGTCGTAAGTGCCGGCCATCTACCGAAGTGGGGGTGCACATAGTGGGCCAGAGGTTCGGCGTCGACCAGGTTCAGGCAGTCGACCCAATCGGTGGCAACGGCACCGGCTTCCAGCCCGAACTCGTTGGCTCCTGTGGTGCGCACAGGTACCGGTTCGGTGAGGTTGGAGAACTCTTCGTACCATGCACCGGCAGCCTTGTGCAGGAAGGCCGGTTGGACCTCTGCTCGGGCCCGGCCCTCCGCGTCGGCATACCCCGTCCTCGGGCCGAGCACGAGGTGGCCTCCCGCTGCAGCGTAGGTCTCCAGCCATTCGAGGTCCCCGTCGCTGGCAGTGAAGAAGGCCGGCACCAAGAGCACGTGGTTGGCTGCGGCAAACATGGCTGGGCTGGTCGGCTGCTGGTTCGTCCCGCCAGGACGGCGGGGACCGAAGAGCTGGCGGGGCCGCACAATGCGCACCTGAAGCCCGGCGTCGAAAGCGCCTCTGTAGAAGGCTGAGACGATCCGCCAGTACGAGTCGGGGTCGGCAGGACCGTCCGGGCTCCCCAAGGGAGGCTGGCCAGCAAGTGCGAACTTGCTGTCTGTGTCGTAAAGCACCACGACGTCGCGGTCCGGGACGGCCTCGCAGGCGAGAGAGCCGACCGAAGCGAACTCCTCCCCGATGCGTGCCACCTCCTGGTAAACCCGGCCTGGCACCTGGCTGTGGGGTAGTACCCCTTCCCAGTAGGTCTCGGCACCGAAGACCAGGCTCTGCCAAGGCCAGTACTCGACCATCCTCGCCCCCCGCGACACCAACGCCCAAGCGGCTTGGCGCCATTGTCCGTCGTAGGCGGGCATGTTCGTCGAGGAGCCTCCTATCGATCCGGCATTGGTCTCCGTCACGAAAAACGGCGCCTGCTTCGACGAGTACATCCGGTCCGCCAGCTCGTACACGGCCCAGATCCCTCTGGCGGCCCACCCCGCGACCCTCGGACGGTCCGAAGGGTGGGCAAAGCCATCCTGCATTTCGTAATAGGCGTTGCCCGACACGATGTCGACGGACGAGGCGATGTCTGCGTCCTCCACGCCGGGCCTGTCGTAGGCGATGCATGTCGTCACGAACTGATCAGGCCGCGCGAGCTCGCGCACAATCCCGGCCTGCCACGCGATGAACTCACTCACGAGGCCCGCCTGGAACCGGCGCCAGGCGAGGTCGTACTGGGGCTGGACGTTGCCGTCGGGGGGCCACAGGTCCGCCCAGCTGGTCAACCGGTGCGACCAGTAGACGAGGCCCCATTCCCGGTTCAGCGTGGCGACGTCGCCGTAGAGGTGGCGCAGATGGTCGACAAAGCCCTGGAACACGTTCCGGTTGTGCAGCAACACCAGGCCAGGCTCGTTGTCGACTTGGTACCCGATGACCGCTGGGTGGTCCCGGTAACGGGAAATCACCTTGCGTATGAGCCGCTCCGCGTACCAACGGTAGGTGGGGTTGGTGAAGTCCATCTCCTGTCGGGAGCCAAAGGACAGAGCCCTGCCGTTGGCGGGCACCGCCGCTATTTCGGGGTGCTGTCGGGGCATCCACATCGGCACGGCGTACGTTGGTGTGCCGAGAACGGCGCTGATCCCGCGCTCGTAGGCCGCGTCCAGGACTGGGGCCAGCCAATCGAGGTCGAAGACGCCATTTTCGGGCTCCCAGGTGGACCAGACGGACTCGCCTACCCGCACGACGTTGAAGCCGGCTTGTCTCATGAGGTCGAGATCGGTACGCAGGCGCTCCTCACTGTCGCGCCCGAGGTAAGCGGGCTGGTACTCGTGGTAGAAGGCCGCGCCGAATAGCAACCTGCCAGCAGTCGGCCAAACCGTCACGGTCATCTCGTATGCCGCCTCGCGCACAGGTGCCCGATTGTTGTCATTCGCGTGCGATCGACCCGAAACT
>Ga0187857_10000772_pt1 | contig 37417 bp, 23 predicted proteins | sample June2016WEW_8_10_FD_132984 | JGI IMG/M metagenome (GOLD analysis project Ga0187857, IMG submission 132984) | Peatland microbial communities from SPRUCE experiment site at the Marcell Experimental Forest, Minnesota, USA - June2016WEW_8_100 | ecosystem: Environmental > Terrestrial > Soil >... | reverse complement strand
GCCGTCGCGCTCGCCGTCAACGTCATCGTGTCCGACTTCGAATAGACCGGAGTCGAAATCGTAACGCTGTTGCCGCTCGCCAGAATCGTCCCCGTGAGCGTGCCGCTCAACGCGCCGCCGCCGCTGGCTACGCTCAAAGTAATCGTGGTGTCGCTCGTCGGGCTCGACGGATTGCCCTCCGCATCCTGCGACTGCACCGTCACGCTAAAAGGCGTCCCCGCCGTCCCCGTGGCCGGCACCACCGTGTACGCCAACTGCGAAGCCGCCCCCGCCGTGATGTCGAACGAGGTGCTGTTGGTGCCAGTGAGCGGTGAAGAGGTGGCCGTAAAGGTCAGGCCGGAGGCGGCGGTGTCGATGACCAGGCCGCCGAAGGTGGCCTTGCCGGTGCCGTCCGTCAACTGGCTGAGGGTGCCGCTGGTGATGGTGCCGCCGTTGAGGGTGAGGGTGATGTTAGTGCCGCTGTTGGCCAAGGGGTTGCCGTAGGCATCCTGGAGCTGAACGGCGATGCTGCTCAAGGTCGAGCCGGCGGTGGTGGAAGCCGGCTGGGTGGTGAAGACCAGCACGTTGGTCGCCACTTCGAACACCGTCCCGTTGCCACCTCCTCCACTCGAAGTGTATTGGCTCGTACCGTAAAGAGTTTTGCCGTCGCTGCTGAACGTCAATCCGGCCTCCGGATCCGTCGCGTTCACACCGTCGAATGACGCGAGCGTGATCGGGGCCGCCAGGCCGCTGGCCGGCACTGCGAACACCGTCCCATTGCCGCTGCTGCCACCTGCGCCAGTTGTGCCGTAAAGAGTGCTGCCGTCGCTGCTGAGCGTCAATCCGGCATCGGGTGTCACCCCGCTATCACCGCTGCCGGTGAATGACACGGACCAGGTCAGCGAACCCCCGCCGCTGGCCGGCACTGCGAACACCGTCCCGTTGCCGCTGCTGCCACCATCGGCAGTTGTGCCGTAAAGAGTGCTGCCGTCGGCGCTGAGCGTCACTCCGGCTTCCGGATGCAACCCGGGATTCGCCCCGCTGCCACCGGTGAACGACACGAGCGTCGTCAGCGTCCCGCCGCTGGCCGGCATTGAGAACACCGTCCCATTGGGACTGCTGCCACCTCCTCCGGAAGTTGTGCCGTAAAGAGTGCTGCCGTCGTGGCTGAGCGTCAATCCGCCAACCGGAGCCGTCCCGGCGCTGCCACCGGTGAAAGACCAGAGAGGGGTCGGGTCCGCGAGGCCGCTGGTCGGCACTGAGAACACCGTCCCATCCCCACTGCTGCCACCTAGCTGAGTTGTGCCGTAAAGAGTGGTGCCGTCGGGGCTGAGCGTCAATTCGGCGCCCGGAAATTCCCCGTTAGCACCGCTGAATGTCACGACCCAGATCGGCGCCCCGCCGCTGGTCGACTCTGCGAACACCGTCCCATCGGAATCAGGCAATCCGGTGGTGGTACCGTAAAGAGTGCTGCCGTCGCTGCTGAGCGTCAATCCGCCAATCGGATACTCACCGCTGGCACCGCCGGGGAACGGCCAGAGCGTGGTCAGGACCCCGCCGCTGGCCGGCACTGAGAACACCGTCCCATCCTCACTGCTGCCACCTAGCTGAGCTGTGCCGTAAAGAGTGGCGCCGTCGTTACTGAGCGTCAATCCGGCAACCGGATTCGCCCCGTCGGTCCCTGCGAACGCGTGCAGCACCTTTATGGTGGCGATCTCCGCCCCGGCGTCCCCACACCCGAGGGCTGAGATCAACAGCCCGGCACAGAGGACCCAACAGAGGGCCGGAAACGGCTTTTTGGCGCGCCACTCCTTCATTGATGCTGCTCGGGCAAAGGGAGGGTTGTCGAGAGGCAACAGGGCCGCGCAAGGGGAGGAGGCAAGTACATTGCTTTTCATGATGAGCATTAGCATTTTTGACGCACATTTCCATACCGCGTTTTCATCGCTCGGAGAAAGCCGCGCCGGCTCTTTCTCCATAGGATGTATTGACTTCTACTCCTTCTTCAAGAACTCGGCAAGGGGAAAAAAGAAAAGCAACTGTTCAGGTGTGGGGCAGACCTCCTGGTCTGCCGGTTCACGGAGCCTCCGGCTCCGCGCCCCTGCGGGGTGGAAACTCCGGGCCGGAGGCCCGCCTAACCGGCAGACCGGAGGTCTGCCCCACACCCCGACGTGAACAGTTACAAAGAAAAGAGGCAGGAACACTCGTTCCTGCCTCCATCGAACAGAAATACTTCCGGCCAGGCAACTCGCTTAGGCGAGCTTCCTGCGAACCAACCCCAGGCCGCAAAGGGCGCCACCGAGCAGGATGGCCGTCGCGCCACCGTCGGGCACCCCCGCAGAATCCCCTGGCGAGCCCCCGGCCGGGTTGCTCGAAGTGAACGAGAAGAAGCCACCGGCAGCGGTGCCCAGGAAGGTCCACGTGCCGGAGGTGTCGGTATGGCCGGTGATTTGCAGAGTGCCATTGCCCGAAACCTCGACTAGAGACTTGGTTTGGATGGCGGAAGTCAGACTGTTAAGCAAAAAGTCATAGGTCACGCCACCTGCCGTAAAACTCCACAGGGGGTTTGACGCGGCGAACGGCTTAAACTGAAAGCCATTCATTGTCACGGCGTCCCCGCCGGTGCCCGCAAAACTGCCTGTTGGGCTGTCTAGCAGGCCGGTCGCCACGGTCACACCGCTGAAGCCGGTGAATGTCGTAGCCGTCAAGTCGCTGCCGTTGAGAGTGTAGCTTCCTGACAGTGAGATGCCACCGGTGATCGGACCTGCGCGAACGGTTAAAGCAAGACCCAGCATCACCGCTGAGCCTGCCACGTACTTAAGAGTTTTCCATTTCATTTGCTGTATCTGCCTTTCTCTTTGTGTTTTTTGTTATGGTTAACGATTGCATTTGCTTTTAAGCAACTGCGGTGCCAACGGTGCGGAGACTCGCCGCAGGTGGAGTTCCAAACACGTAACCAGTTGCGTTCACGGGAGTTATGAACTTGTCTCTTAGGGACCTTGTTTGTCGCGTTGAAGCACCGAGCCTCGAAAGCGTAAGGGATTCCGACACCGGCGGTTGACTTAAGGGGCAACTTATTGACCTAACATGCTGATTTGCAATGAGTTCCGCGCCACAGCCGCGCAGTGTAAACATAGCCGACGGACCTTGCCGGTTGATGGTTTTACTATGACCGCGCGATCTTGTTCAGCAAGGCGGTTGTCGACTTTCCCGGCACAAAAGGGATGAGCACGACTCGTCCCCCTCCTGCCTCCACCGCCCGCCGCTCGTCCGCATCGAGGGTTTCCAGCGTGTAGTCGCCGCCTTTGGCGTAGATGTCCGGCTGCGCGGCGGCCAGGAAACGCGTCGCCGTCCGCTCGGCGAAAATGCAAACGCCGCTCACGCTCTCCAAAGCGGCGAGCACAGCCGCGCGGTCGTTCTCTCCATTGACCGGCCGGTCCGGGCCTTTGAGTTGCCGGACCGAATCATCTCCATTGAGCCCGACCAACAAGGCATCCCCGTGAGAGCGGGCCGTCTCGAGGTAGGCAACGTGGCCGGCGTGCAGCAGGTCGAAACAGCCGTTGGTGACGACCAACCGCTTGCCGCCGGCGCGCAGGGCCGCCCGCCATTGCGGCAGCTTCTCCCAGCCAACCAGTTTCTCTCGAAAACTCACCTTCTCACTTTGCCTGAGGCCTTTGCGCTTTGGCAAGGAGAAGTGCTTGAGATTATAATCGGCCAATGTATTGTGTTGGGCATGCCGCGCACCGACCCAGCGGTCAAAGGATTTGCCCACAGGCTGAGGCGCAGGCTCATGCGCGCCAGGCGAGAGCTCTATGGGCTGCGCGCCTTCGTGCCGGGCCTCCGCGAACGCCACCGGCTGGAGGCCATGGTCGGACCGCTCGGGTATTGGAATCAGCTCCGGCGATACCATCTGCGGCTGCTTTGTGCGAACGGACTCAGGCCCGGACACACCCTGCTCGACATAGGCTGCGGCCCGCTGCAAGGTGGGATTGCGTTCATTCGTTACCTGAACCGAGGCGGCTACACCGGCATCGATATCGACCCCGTGCGCGTCGACACCGCCCGCTCGCAAATCGCACAGCACAAGCTGGCCGGGAAGGAACCCCGCGTGTTCGTTTCCTCGTCGTTCGGGGATGACGAACTCGAGGATTCGACATTCGACTACGTATGGGCGTCGCAGATTCTCTATTATTTCGGCGCCGCCGCGATGGCACGCCTTTTCGCGATGACCCAGCGGCGCCTCAAGCGAGACGGGAAGTTTCTCGGTGACACATTCGCCCCCGATCACTACGAGTTCACCAACCCCGAGCATCCCGGACGCTACGTGCGCCACACGTACGAATCGCTGTCCACGCTCGCAGCACAGCACGGCCTGGCCGTGCGTCGGCTCGGGATCATCGGAGACTATGAATATCCCAAGCGTCTTTCGCTTCGCACCAATCCGCTCTTCGAGGTGACCCACGCCGGTTCGGCGGCCACACCCGGTTGATGCAAATGGAATAGCCGCGAAAAGGCAAAAAGCGCAGAAACCCAGGGTTTTTGCGCCTCTTGTGCCTTCCCGCGGCTACGTGGATTGTGTCGGGTGCGTTTCACTTTTCCAGGTAGCAGTTTCCGGCCCCCAATCCTAATCCTGCTCCTAATCCTAATCTTGCAGGAGATTAGGAGAAGGATTAGGATTACGATTAGGATCGGTTACCCAAATAGGTGGAATGCATCCTGGTGTGTCTTATCCTCCTAAGTCCTGTGTAACACCCGAATCTCTCAAGAAACGGCTGGCAGCGGTTTCTGCTCCTCGCTGGGGCCGGCCTTCCGAGAGGCGGGCCCGGAAGGAGGGTCCAATGGCGTCAGTCCGGCCCAGAACTCCGCCATCGTGCGAGCGGTGGACAGAGGCACCTTAACTCGCGCGACGGCCCTGATCGAGGGGGAAGCCACGTAGAGGCGGAGCGGAATGCTCCGCGTGACGACGCAACCGGCGCCGATCACCGCTCCCTGTCCGATGCGCAAGGTTTTGCCCGCGCCGCAGATGAGCACGCAATTGGGCCCAACAAAGGCATCGCGTTCGATGATGACTTTGCCTGGACCACGGGTGTGGGCGATGATGATCGAACGAATGCTGATCTGCGCCCGATCCTGAATCTCGATGCACTCGGGATATTCGTTGTCCAGGTACACGTCATCGCCGATGAAAACCTCCTTGCCGAGCTTGACTCCGCGCGCCCGGTGCAGCAGCGGACGAATGCTCCTGGAACCCGGCAGCGCCCGGGCCAGCGTGTGGCAGAGGCGATTGACAACGCGGCGCAGAATGGATTTGCTCACGCGGACTCCTTGCGGTTAGGAGGATTCGGGATTCTGCTTGCGGCGCGCGAAGGCGCTCAGGCGCCTGATGGAATCGAAGTTTTCCGGCGTCACCTCGGTCTGCTCGACGGCGATGCCGAATCGCTTGCCGACAAATTCGACGAGTTCCATCACCCCCAGGGAGTCAATGATGCCTTCGCCCAGGAAAGAGGCATCGTCGGAATACGGAAAGCCGTCCGCGCTAAACAGCAGGTTCTTGGCGATGAAGTCCTTGAGCTGGTCTTCGATGGTCGGGGTTGGGTTCATATAGTTCGATCGAAATTCAACTGATGCGCCCGCGGATGCTTTTGGGCAGGAAGCGAACGATGCCTTTGAGGGCTCCCAGCGGGCCGGTCCCCAGGCAGCGCCGCAGGAGCCGGTCCAGGGCGCCTCGTCGCCGAAAGAGGATGGTTTCGTTCAGGCGCCGAACCTGGCCGGCGCTCAACCGCCACCCGGAGGCCCCACAATTCTCGATGACGCGGGCGGCATCATTGCTCTTGGGAATCGCAACCACACCGTCCAGACAAAGACACCAGTTGAGCGCGATTTGGGCGGCGGTCCGCCCGGTTTCCCTGGCCAGCGCCGCCAAGGTGTGCTTCGGGTCGCAGTCGTGGATGCGCTGGAATTGCCGGGCCAGCGGACTGTAGGCAATCACCGTTACCCGGTTTGCCTGGCACCAGGGCAAGACCTCCTCCAGGGCGGTCCGATCCGCAAGGTTGAGCCGGATTTGGTTGGACACGATTGGGTGTTTGCGGGTGGCTGCTTGTGCCCGGCGCAATTGCGCGACCGAAAAGTTGCTCACACCGATGAACCGCACCTTGCCAACCTCGACAAGCTCTTCCAGGGCTCCAATGGTTTCCTGGATCGGAATCGTCTGGTTGGGCTGGTGAAGCTGGTATAAATCCAGGTAGTCGGTTCGCAGCCGGGTGAGGCTCGCATCGGCAGCCTGCAAGAGGTCCGCGCGCCGGAAGTGCCGCGGGGAGACTTTCGAGGCCAGAAAGACCTCCGGGCGCCGCGACTTAATCGCCTCGGCGACCACCACCTCGGTGTCGTAGGATTCGGCGGTGTCGATGAAGAGCGCGCCCGCATCCAACCCGGCTCGCAGCACCTCGGGCCCCGCGTGGAACCCCCAAGTGCCCAGGCCGATCTCCGGAATCCTCGAGTCCGACGAGCCGAGGGGTTTAAACCAGACTGGCTCGGCAGTTTTCAAGGGGAGGGAATCGGGATGGGCGGCATCCGGAGAAACTCGGTGCTCCGCCCTTTACGAATGAGATCAGCGAATGCTCGAGACACCTGGGTTTCCGTCAAACCCATCGTGGTGGCGACCTCGGGGATGGGAACGTCGTGTTCCATGGCGAACCAGAGCAGGTCGAGCACTGCGAAGGGCAACCGGAAAAAGAACTCCTGTTGATCGCAGGGGGCGCTGTACGTGTCAGAGGTGGGCGGACGCCGCCGGATTTCCTCCGGCACTCCCAGGTGTTCGGCCAGTTGATAGATTTGTGTCTTGTATAAGTGTCCCAAGACCTTCACATCCACGCCGGCGTCGCCGTGCTTGACAAAAAATCCCTGGTCATGCTCGTTCTTGTTCGCCGTGCCGAGGACGGCATAATTCCGAAGCTCGGCATGGTAGTAGAGGATGGCCATCCGGGTGCGCTGTTTGAAGTTGGAAGCGGCCACGATCTGGAGGAACTCGCTGGCCGGCAAAGGCTTGGACAACTGCCGGCCGTCGGGCGTGATGACGGTCACCGAGAAACAATTGAGCGTGCCCTCCTCTATCAGGTTGGGGGGCAGGGTGATTTTGACCTTGTAACCCTGCTGCGCATCGTATTCCGGGAACAATCTGCGCACCGCTTCATCGCGCCTTCGATAACAGCCGAAGCCTGCCACGGCCGGGGTAATATCCTCCAAAATCGGCTCAACCCCGAACTGGGCGGCCAAGTCGCGGGCGAGCCGCTCGCTGAGCGGCTCGGAGTCCTTTTCCGGCATCATGACCGCCACCACCCGTTCCGGGCCGAACGCCCGGACCGCCAGCGCCAGCACCACCGCCGAATCGACGCCCCCGCTGATGCCGACCACTCCGCCGGAGCGGCGCATGACCTGCCGGGCCAGCCGGCGCAGCTCGAGGACGATGCGCTCGGTTTCGGCAGCCGGATCGATGCTGATGGATTCCTTGGTAAATCTCATATCAGTTTGCGGCCGGAGCCACCTTCGAGCCACAGCGTTTCACATCATCGCGCGGCCCCAAGGGCGGGAGTCTTCTGAAGCTCTTGACGAAGTGGAAATGGACCAACTGAGTCGAAATGATGCCCGCCAGCGCCATATCGTCGGTCTCGCCGATCGCCGCGCCAAGTTCGATTTTGCGCACCAGTTGGCTGACGGCCTCGGGCTTGAACAGGCCCGCCTCCCGCACCTGCTCGACCGAGCACAACTCGCGCACGTATTCCGGACTCTGGCGGTTAAAGAAACTCCGGTGAATAGGGGCGCGGTAAGGGCGCTTGGGGCGCTGCCAAATGGCCGGTGGCAGCCATCGCTTGGCGGCCTGCTTGAGAAGGTACTTCTCGGTCAAGCCTCTCAATTTGAGCCTCGGCGGCAGTTGCGCGCAGTACTCCACTACACGGCAGTCCAGAAACGGAAACCGGCCCTCGACGGAATGAGCCATCGCCACCCGGTCGCCTTGGGACGAGAGCAGGTATTGGGAGAGGAAAATGCTTATCTCCAGGTACTGGGCCCGCTCGAGATCCCCCCACCGGGCAAAGCCGCCGGGGATGGGCACCTGGTCCAGAAAGCCGGCCGCAGGCGCAAGCGATGCCTGCAGCACGGAATCGGAGAGAAACCGGCACGTGCGCCGGTTATTGCGCCAGCGGATGAAGTGTGAATACCACGGGGCGCTCGTCTCGGTCAGTTGGTCTTTAAAGAAAGCGGCCAGGAAAGCCGCGTTGGCCTGGGCGAAGCCGGGGATGTCCCGATAGAGCCGCTTAAGCAGCAGCGGCCGCCAGGCCGAGCCGGGCTGCCGGGCCCAGAAACGCCTTACCTTGGCTTCTTTGAAGATATCATAGCCGCCGAGCAGCTCGTCGGCACCCTCGCCGGTCAGCACCACTTTGTAACCGCTATCTCGCACCAGCTTGGAGAGCAGGAACATGGGCGCCGGCGAGGTCCGCATGACCGGCACTTCGGTGTGCCAGATGACCTCCGGGAAGACGCGCCCTATATCCGCGTAAGTGGCCTGGATGACCTGGTGGTCGGTGCCCAGGTGCCGGGCCATGTCGCGCTGGAAGTGGCTCTCGTCGAAATCCTGGTCGTCAAAAGCGATGGAAAAGGTGTCCAAGGGCGTGGAGGTGCAGTGCCGGACAATCGAGGCGATAGTCGAAGAATCCAACCCGCCGCTCAGGTAGGCTCCCACCGCCACATCGGCGCGCAAACGGATGCGAGTGGCATCCACCAGCAGATCCCGGAACTCGTCCACATAGTGGTCCAAGGGCTTGGGGTTGCCCCTCGAGCCAGCTTCGCCGTTGCCGCCGCGAAAACTCGGTTCCCAGAAAGCGCGGACGGTGGTTGCGCCTTCGCGGGCGAGGAGAAAGTGCCCGGGTGGCAACTCAAAGATGTTGCGGAAGATAGTGCGGGGAGAAAGCGGGCTCCAGTAGGTGAACACCTGCTCCAAAACCTGCCCATCCAGTTCGGCCCCCCGCCCCACGGAGAGCAGAGCCTTGATCTCCGAGCCGAAGAGCAGCCTCTTGCCCGTCTGTGTGTAAAAGAGCGGGCGTACTCCCAGGCGGTCGCGCGCCAGGAACAGGGTGTGGTCCCGGGCATTCCAAATCGCGATGGCAAACTGGCCATTGAGCCGCTGGAGACATGCCGGACCGAGTTCCTCGTAGAGATGCAGAATCACCTCGGTGTCGGTGTGGGTGGCGAAGCGGTGGCCTCGCGCCTCCAACTCGGGCCGCAGCTCGACGTAGTTGAAGATCTCTCCATTAAACACCACCCACAGGCTCTGGTCTTCGTTGGCGATGGGTTGTTGGCCGGTGTTCAGGTCGATAATGCTCAAGCGGGCGCTGCCCAACCCGGCCCGCTCGTCGCAATAGATGCCGAATTGATCCGGCCCCCGGTGCCGAATCATGGCCAACATCTGCCGGAGTTCGCCTTCCAAATCCGGGCTCGCCCCGTCCCGCTCCACGATGCCTGCGATCCCGCACATCAGCTAAGCTCTTTCTTGGTGATCTTGCCCGAAGCCGTTTTGGGAAGCTCGCTTCGAAACTCGACCTGCTGGGGCACCATGTAATCCTCCAGATGCGCGCGACAATGGGCCAGAACCTGGCCCGGGGTCAAGGTGCGGCCGTCGGCCAACACGAGGAACGCTTTGATCGCCTGGCCTAGCACCGGGTCGGCCACGCCCACGACCGCGGCTTCCCGCACGCCCGGCAACTTGTACAGGACACTCTCGACCTCCTTTGGCGCCACCTTTTCTCCGCGGCTCTTGATGATGTCGTCGGAACGGCCCACAAAATAAAAAAAACCTTCGGCATCCTGCCGGAAGAGATCACCGGTGTAGCAAACCCGTTCCCCCGGCAGGGGCCCCGGACGATAGCGACGGGCTGTGGCTTCCGGCGCCTGCCAGTAACCGCGCATGACGTGACGGCCTCGGACCACCAATTCCCCAACCTCCCCGGCAGCGCAACGGCGTCCGGCCCCGTCTTCCAACCAGCATTCCGTGCCCGGAATGGCGAGGCCCACCGATTCGGGCCGCCGATCCAGTTCCTCGGGCGGCAGATAGAGGGTGCGCTTGGTTTCAGTCAGCCCGTACATCGAGTAAAGGGTCGCCCAGTGGAACTTGCGCCGGAGTTCCTGAATATGGCTCGGGGGCAGCGCGGCCGCGGTGTTGGTCAGATACCGCAAGCTGGAAAGGTCGAAGGGGGACAAATCCATTCCCAGCAACAGGGCAAAGAGAGTCGGCACCCCGGGAAAACCGGTCACCCGCTCGCGCTGGATCGCCTGCAGGACCGCCGCCGGGTAAGCAAAGGAGTTCTCCAAAACCAGCGTGCCCCCAAACAGAAACACCATCAAGAGTTGATAAAGCCCGTAATCGAAGGCCAGCGGCAGCGCATTGATCACAATGTCCGCTTCTGTGTTCCGCAGGTATCCGGTAATCGATTGCGCCGCAAAGACCACATTGCTATGGTCGCTCATCACCCCTTTGGGATCGCCGGTGCTGCCGGAGGTGTAAATCAGGCAAGCCAAGTCCAGATCAATGCCCACTCGTGGAGGACGGGTGCCGGGCGACTCGTTGAGCAACTCCTCCCAAACCAGCATCCGACCCTTGGGATCGCTGAAACTGGCGGCCTTTTCGCCGCAGAAAATGAGGAACTTCAACGACGGCGTGCCCTCCAGGAGCCTGGCGCCCAGGCCTTGCTGAGCTGCCCCACCCTCGAGCAGCAGCGCCGTCGCCTGGCAATTGTTCAGAATATAGGCCAGCTTCTCCGCCTTGGTGGTTGGATTGAGCATCAGGAAAGTCCCGCCGGCCTTGAGCACGGCGAAAATGCCCAGGACGGCTTCCACGCTGTTTCTGAGACAAATCGCCACGCGGTCGCCTCGTTGGACCCCCCGCTGGCGCAAGGCGTTGGCCAACCGGTTGGCGCTAGTGTCCAACTCGGCGTAAGTAAGGCGTTGGCCTCCATGCACCAGGGCTGTTTTGTTGGGCAGCCTGGCTGCGCTGGCTTCCAGAAAGTCTTGGACTAGCATAAGGTTAGGGTGAATCACCGCGAGCGACCGCGGAGGGCTCCGATGATCGTGTTGGCCGCCAGGAACATCCTGGGATGCCTGGCCAGATGGTTGTCTCGCATTTCTGAAAGCGCTCTCCTCAGGCCCACGCGGACCCGATACTTGAACCGCGGCGACCAACGGACGCCGTCGGGGCCGTTGGCCACTTTGACGGCGACCGCTATGCTCTGCCTGGGCTGCAGCCGGGAGCAAAACCTCACCGCGCCATCAACCAGGTCGTACGCGACCGGATGGCCATCGACGGTCAGGCTCCCGACCAGGTTCGGATCGGGCTCCGGCTTGGAGAAGACAAAGGAAGCGGGCTGATCAAGGGGGTTTTCGAAGGAGAATTGCGGGGTGAAAAACTGAACCTCGATTCCCCCGCCGGCGGACATGCGCCGCAAGTGCTGCCGCGGCAGCGCGACCTCGAGCGAGGGCCAGGACAAGCCGGGTTGAGCGGCCTTGAGCCACTCCACGCACCTCTCGAAATCCGCGCACCCGTGGCGAAACCAACCATGATGCTCGACGATATGCGCCGGCCGCCCGAGGAAGAGGTCAAGGGCACAAACCTGCAGGTCCGCCGGGTACCGCCGCCCGAAGATGGGCAGGCCGGAATGAGCGGTAACCGCCGGTTGGAGTTCCCGGGCAAGGGTCAGTGCGGCGCCCGGACAGTCCACGGGCACCCGCGTGGTGTTGACGGCGGCCAGGAAGCCCGCGCGCCGCAAGGCCCGCATTGCGACGGTGGAAAACTTGCCTTGGGGAAAAACCATGACTCGACTCGAGCCCAGGGCCGTCCGGTCCCGGTGATCGTCCATACGTTCCAGTGCGGCCAAGGCCTTGGCGGTGAGCCAGTCCTCGCTGCCTTCACCGAATTCATTCCGGGTGTGGTCACACCCGTGGACGCAGAGGGAATGACCCGGAAGAAACGGCGCGAACCACCGGGCATCCCGGCGGGTGGTTCGCCGCCGGTTCCACGGAATGAAAGCCGTCGTAACACCACAACCCAGGCGTCTCATCGAGCCAAGCAGTTCCTCGTAGCGAAGGCAACCATATCGCCGTCTCAACAGGGGGTCGTCGATGATGACGCGGGCGGTCTTGATCGGATTCTCCCAGCACTGGTTGCCGAAGGCCGAGCGCAGGAAAACCAGGGCCGGGACAAATCGGTCGCAACGCCTTGCCAGGGCCGCCTCGGCAAACGCGGTTTGGGGGCCGGGAATGGGGTCAGCGTGAGCCCAAAGAAAAAGCGGATTGCCGGCCCGTTCGACCCGGATGAACACTGGGGAACGGCCAACCTCCAGGATTCGCTGGAGCCCGGTTTCCGCCCCCAATTCAAAGCCGGCGTCCCGCGGTGCGGGCTCGCGCTCAAAGGCGCATCCCGAAAGTGGTCCCACCAGCGGCGCGCCGTCGCGCGGAAAGGAACTCCGAAGGGCGTTCGGAATTGCGGTAATCGCCCGCACGGCAGCGTCGGTCAGACGCGCAGCGAGGTCTGCGTGCGCGGGAGTCGGCTGGAATCCGTAAAGCAGGATGTGTTTTGCCGCACCCCTGGTTAATTCGGAAAGGTCTCCAGAGACCAGGCCGGGCGTCTGGATCGCGCAAAAGGCGGAGGCGCTGATTGCGAGGGCGGTTGCGGCTTGGAGTTGGTGAGGCAACGGGTCGGCGGTCACGCCCAGGGAACCAGCGCGGACGAATTCGGCCTCAATGCCCAGGATGCCGGCGAGGCCGAACAGATTATGTTCCGTCTCGCTCCTTTCCTCGTGGTGTACGATGGCCAACAGCGGGCGCATAACGCGTGACATTGACGGTTTGCACGAACCCTAGAACAAGGCGAACCGTTCGGGCACGTAGATGATGTCACCGGGTTTCAGGTCGAAGGACTCGGCGGGCTTGCCACGGAGGGCCTCTTTCAAATTGAGAATGTGATACTCGGCGCGGCCATTCTCCTGCCGGATTATCCGCACCTTCTTCAGATTCGCTTTGGTGTAGTCGATGCCGGCTTCCATGGCGGCTTCCATCGCGGAAATGGGCCGATCCGACATAATCTTGCCGGGCCGCAGCACCGCGCCCGTGACATAAACCGCAAAAATGGATGACTCCACCGCCACGGTGACTTCCTTGACCTGGAGGTGGGGGTCGTAGAGTTTGACCAGTTCCTTCTCCATCTGGCTGGGCGCCAGGCCGGCGGCCTTGAATTCTCCGACCAGGGGCAAAGTGATGTTGCCGTCACGCCGGATCTGCTGGACCGTGTTCAGCGTGGGAGCGCCTGGGAAGGAGATGCGCACACTATCCCCTTCGCGGAGCAGGAGTTGCGCTGGCTTATTGGTCTGGGCTCCCGGAGCAACCGGTTGACTGACCGCCGGATTTGCCGGCTGGACTTGCGCGGGAGAAGGGCTGGTTGGCGGGCTGACAGGCGGGCTGACAGGCGGGCTGGCTTGGGCGACCGTCATGGGCGTCGAGATGGCAGGCTGAGTTGGCGGGCTGGGTTGAGGCGCGGGGTTGGCCGCCGGAGCCGGCGGATTGGATTGGGGCGGCGAGTTGGCGGTCTGAAGCGCCGGCTTGGGCAGTGGGCTCGCAGCCGGGGTCGATGGGCTGGGTTGAGGCGCGGGGGTGAAGGCGGGAGTTGGCGCATGGGACTGCTCCGGGAAATTGCGCTGCGTCCATTCCTGGGGCGTTAGTGGATGAGTTTGGGCGCCAGACGGCTCAACTTGCGTCAACGGTTGCGTCGCCCTGCAGCCTGCGGCGCCAGCCACCACGGCCAAGGCGAAAAGGCAAGCCTTCACAGAATGAGCCAGCGCAATACGGAAGCCCTGAGTTTGGGAGGCGAGGTTGACGGCAACCGCCCTGGCGGATCGGGATCGATCCATCCGTGGAAAGGGTGGAGCGGCTGAAGTCGAACATGAGATTGTATTCATAACATCATTCGGTCATTGCGGTTGGCATCCATAGTATCACTCGGGCTCGACCACGACGCCGGCGCGTTCGGACTTTTGGATGCCCAGTTTCTCCATCAGTTCATAGAGGGTCGGGCGGCTGATTCCGAGTTCGGCGGCGGCGGGGGCGATCTTGCCCGAGAACCTGCGAAGGGCGCGAGTAATCATTTCGCGTTCGGCGGCCTCGCGCGCCTCTTTGAGGCTGGTGGCGTGGGACGCCGGAACGGGACCGGCCAGCTCGAGGTCCCGGGCGGTCAAGCGTTTGCCCTCGGCCATGATCACGGCCCGTTTCACGCGATTCTCCAGCTCGCGGACGTTGCCGGGCCAGGGGTGGGACAACAGGGCGCTGACGGCGCCCGGGTCAAGAGCCAGCCCCTCCCTCTTGTTCTCCGCAGCGTATCGACGGAGGAATTCCTGGGCCAAGAGTTGAATGTCACCCTCTCGGTGCCGTAGCGGCGGCAAGGTGATGACCACGACCGCCAGGCGGTAGTACAGGTCCTCCCGGAATCGTCCGTCACCCAGCAGTTTGTTCAGGTCGGAGTTCGTGGCGGCGACCACGCGGGCATCCACGCTAATCGGTTGCCGGCCGCCGACCCGCTCGATGGTCTGTTCCTGAAGGTAGCGGAGGAGCTTAACCTGCAGCGAGGGGGCAATTTCTCCGATTTCGTCCAGAAAGAGCGTGCCGCCGCCGGCGGACTCGATTCGCCCCTTGCGTTGCGCGTGGGCGCCGGTGAATGAGCCTCGCTCGTGGCCAAAGAGTTCGCTCTCCAGGAGGGTTTCCGGGATGGCACTGCAATTGATGGCCACGAACGGACCGTCCTTGCGCGCACTGCGCTGGTGGATGGCCAGGCTGGCCCTTTCCTTGCCGGTTCCGCTTTCGCCGAGGATCAACACCGGCGCATCGGTGGTGGCCACCTTGCGGATGGCGCTGAACACGTCCTGCATTTGCGGGCTGGTGCCGAGCATATTCTCGAAAGCCTCGGTCTGGAGCTGCCGCTGCAGTTGGCGGTAGTCACGCTCGAGGGCGGCGACGTGGAACGTGCGCTTAAGGATAATCTTGAGCTCGTCGAGGTCGACGGGTTTGGTCAGAAAATCATAGGCGTCCGCCCCGATGGCCTGGAGCGCATTGGCTTTCTCGCCCTGGCCGGTCGCAATAATGATCTTGGCCGGGCTATTCTGGGCCAGCAGATCGGAGAGCGTGGCAAACCCCTCTTGCGGGCTGGTCGGATGGGGAGGCAGTCCGAGGTCAAGCAACACCACCAGCGGCGAGCGGCGGATGAAGGCCTCCAACGCGCTCGCGCGATCGCCCGCCAGAGAGATTTCGTAGTCCTGCGCCAGCGCCCACTTCATCTGCGCGCAGATCTCCTCGTCGTCGTCAACAATCAGCAGTCCCGGTTTCATTCTATTTGGCTGGAATATGGCCATGCTATGCCTGCGTTAGCGGCAGCAGCACGCGGAAGGCCGTGCCTTGCCCAGGCGTGCTTTCGACCTCGATTCGGCCACGGTGGGCTTCCACAATCAGTTTACAATGGAACATCCCGATGCCAATGCCGTTCTTCTTGGTGGTTTGAAACGGGCGAAAGAGGCGGTCCTGGATGAATTCAGGACTCATGCCGCAGCCATTGTCGGCCACGGCGAGGACCACCCAGCCGTTGCGCCGCCTGGTTTCGACGCGGATGCAGCCCCCGGGACCCAAGGCATCTCGGGCGTTCAACACCAGATTGGTGAGGACCTTTTCAATCTGAACGGGGTCGAGCCGCATTTTAGGCAGCGGCTGGAATTCCTTGACCAGTTGGACGCCCGCGGCCTGCTCCTGGGCTTTGAGGACCCCGCTCACCAGTTCGTTCAAATCACATTCCACCGGCCGGATGGCCAATTCCCGGCGCAGCAGGGTGAGCCGGGTGATGACATCGTTCAAGTGGGCCACCGTTCTGGAGATTCCCCGCAAGGCATCCTCTCTGAAGGCGGGGTCCTCGTAGTGGATCGGCAGGTTCCGGAGCATGAGCGAGAGCATGGAGGCAGTGTTCTTGAGATCGTGAACGAAGAAGGCGGACATGGCCTGGAAGGCTTCGAGTTGCTTGGCCTCTATGAGCCGTTGCGAGAATCGAACGTTCAGAAGGCTGGTGGCGGCCTGGTCGCTCACCGATTTGAGCAGGTCAAGGTCCTGAAACGAGAACGGAGCCCCGCCCACGCGGTCGCCCAGCGTGATGACGCCTACCCATTCGCCGCCGGCGATGAGCGGGACCGCGAAGCGATTGCCGCCATTGGGGAACTGCGCCGGATGACATAGCCTGAGCGCTGAAGCCCAGATTTCCTTCGAGGCGTCCAGGTCAACCGGTTCCGGGCGGCTGCGCAACGCGTCGATGACCTCTCCAGCGTCGGCAGGGTCCAACTGGAGCGGCGCGGCCTTTTCGGCTGAAAGCAAGGTCGAAGCGGCGAAGAGCAGCTTCTCTTTGCGCTCGTCGGCCAACCAAATGGTCACCGATTGCGCCTGGAATATTTCCGAAACCAGCCTGGTGATTGCGCCGCACAAGTCGCCTTGCTCGACCCGCCGGGTGGTGCCTTCGGTAAAGGTCCTCCACACCAGGCGATAATCGTACAAGGGCCGGTTAAAATGCCGGCTGACCAGTTGTTTGATGCGCCAGCGCACTCGTTCGGACAGCACCAACAACGCCAGCAACGTCAGCGAGATCAGGATCAGGAAGGCCTTGAGATGAAAGGCGGCACTGCCGCCGAAGAGAGTGATCCACTGGGCCAGCACGCCTATGATGACAAGGTAGATCCCCGCCAACAGGAGAGTGAATGAGTTTCGCAGAACCGCATGGGAAGGATAGACATCCACTTTGAAAGGCGCCGCGCGGAGCAGCGAAGCCAGGATGAGCAGGCAGGCCACGAGCAGCCCGGCGGAATCCAGCGGTTGAAGCGACAGGTCCACCGTGCCGAACAAGTGGGCCTGGCTGCCGGTATAGACCCGAACCACGAATAGCGCTCCCAGGCCGAGAATCATGAACTTGATCCGCCAACGTATCGTCCCAACGGACGCCCGCAACGTGTGCTCGAGATTCATCAGCGCCAGGACGGCGCCGACCAGGAACACCAGGCTCACAACCAAGCCGGGCACTCCCAACCGAAGCAGCCAGTGGTGCGTCGATTCCTTCTGGGCTATCGAGACGAGCAGGTCTCCTTGGAAGGCCAACGCAAGGGTCACCGGAACCACGCAGACACCTGCCAGCACATACCGCCATTGGGCTAGCGATTTGCGGTAATTGCCGCGCGCGTAGGTCAAACTGAAGCAGAGCCACGTGCAGGGCAAAAGCGAAACCACAACCAGCCTCCAGTTCTGCCAATACACCATCTGCTCAGGCAACAGGGCGGTTTGAGTCAGCCCGGAGAAGATGCTTTCGGCCGACAGCAGGCCCATGCCCGCGACGAAACACCAGCGCGGGAGGGAGGGCCGCACATCGCGCGCAACGGCAAGGGCCAGGGCAAGCAGGCCTGAGCCCAGTGCGGCCGAGAACGCGAGTATGGCTGCGATTTCCATGCGAGTGCCCCGTGTGGTGTTTGGTGAATTACTTCAACTCCGCAAGCGCCCGCCGGGCCTCGGTGGCGCAATTGGCCGGGAGCCCGAGGGCCAGGGCGCGCTGGAGGGTCTCCTTGCTTTGGGCCCGTTGCTTGAGCCGGTCCTGAGCCATCCCAAGATAATAAAGCATTTCCGCGTCGCTGTCTGGTTTGCGGGCGCCCTCGGAAAGCAATTGGGCCGAGCGCGAATAATCGCCCTGGCGATAGGCCAGGATGCCCAGGGCCCTGGCCAGGCGCGCGTCTGCCGGGAAAGACTCGCGCGCCTTGGTAGCCAAGGCGTAGGCCTTCGCGTCCTGGCCAAGCTGTTCGGCGCACAAGAGGGCAAGGTTCCTGGCAGCAGGCGCAAAAAGCGGGTACCGAGCCAGGATGCGGTCGTACAAGCCCGCTGCTTCCTTAGGTCTGTTTTGCTGCTCGTCGGCGAGGGCGGAGAGGAACAGGGCGGGGACGTAGGCGGGATCGGCGGCCAGGGTCTTCAGGAGTTCGGCGGCGGCCTGCGCGGTCTGCGTTGGGTTCCTTGAGGCGGCGACCATGGCCAGGAAGCGCCTGGCCTCGGCGGCGCCCGCAAACGTGGCGGCCAGGGCGGGAGTTTGCATGGCGGCCTCGGCTTCGGTGACGCGTCCCAGGCTGTAGTAAGCCCAGGCGAGATCATACAGAACGGCGGGCTCGTTCGGGAGTTTGCGGGCGCTTTCCTCCAGCAAACTGGCCGCCCATTTGTGGTCGCCGGCTTGATAGACCAACCGCCCCAGCAGGTGAGAAATCCGCCCGTCTTCCGGCGCCAGGTTGTGCGCCTCTTTGGCCAACTCGAGCGCCTTGCGGGGGTCGTTGAGGTGGTTGGCATAAAGCTCGGCAAGCCGCGACAGGCCGGAAACGTTCCGCGGATTGTTTTTCAGGCCGGCCTCATAGATGCCGGCCGCCTGGTCGAAGGCGCCGTCACGTTCGAGTATGGCGGCCAACCGGCTGGCGGCGACGGGGTCATTCGGGCTTTGGCTCAACCGCTTTCGCAGTTCAGCCACCTGACCGGCAGTGGCTGTTTTCACGTCCAGCGCCAGCATGGCCAATCGCCGGCGGGCTTCCTCCTTGCCTGGGAAATCCTTGCTGGCCTGAACGGCTGCTTGCAGGGCCACGCGGGCGGGGTCCTCTTCGCCCACCATATAATGAGCCATGCCAAGGTGAAACTGGACCTCGGCGTCGGCAGCGAGCTTGAGGGCGCTTTCCTGGATCATGGCGAGTGCCCAGTCGTACTCGGCCCGCTGGAAATGGATCCAACCGAGGGTATCGGCCACTGAGGGGTCATTGGGCAGTAATTGTCGCGCCTTCTCTGCCAGGGCGTAAGCCCTGTCCGGTTGTCGCAGCGGTTCGGAATACAGATAGGCCAGGTTGTTGAGAGCAGGAGTGAAGTTGGGATCGACCGCGATCACTTTTTCGTAGGCCTCACGGGCGGCCGAGAAATTCTTGAGTTCGTCGTGGATCATGCCGATCTGCATCAAGGCGGTGACGTCGTTGGTTTTGGCCACAAGGCTATTGAGCCGGTCCAGGGCCTGCTGGTGTTTGTTAGAGGCGACATAGAGTTGGGCCATCAGGTGGTAGGCGGGTTGGAGATTGGGATTGAGTTCGATGGCCTTGAGCAAGGCCTTTTCAGCCTGATCCACCTCGGGTTGCGTGGCGGGGACATCGGCGAACCGGAGTTTGGCGGAAGAGGGGGCGGAACGTTTCTCCGATTTTTGCGTCACCAGCGCCACAGCTTGAGCCAGGTGGATTCTGGCCATGAGCAGCCACGGTTCGGCCACGCCGGCATTTTTGTCGATCTGTTGCTGGATGCGAGCTTTGGCGCGGGGGTATTGCTTTTCCGCGAGGTCCAGGTCCACGATTTGCTCGAGGGCCGGCAGAAAACCGGGCGCCAGTTCGAGGGCTTGCTCGAAGGCCCGGCGGGCGTCGGCCGCCCGGCTTTGGCGCGCCAAGAGCATGCCCAGCAGCAGTGGGGCCTGGGGTTCTTTGGGAAAGGCCTGGGTCATCTGGCGATAGACCTCTACAGCGTCGTCGGGGTGTTTCTGAGCCAGATGCGCGTTGGCCAGCAGCATATAGGCGCGCGGGATCTGCGGTTGTTGTTTCAGCAATCGTGTCAACGAGATGATGGCGGAGCCCGAGTTGGCCTGGCGGAGGTTCAGATCCGCCTGCAACAAAATGACATCCACGTAGTTGGAATTGAGGACCAACGCGCGGTTCAGGTTGCCATCGGCCTTGATCGGCTCCTTGTTCAGCAGATGCGCCACTGCGAGCCGGTATTGGACTTGCGGGTCGCGGTCGTAGGCCTTGGCGAGCCGTTCAAAATGAGAGATTGCGTTGGTGCTGTCGCCCTTGGCCAGCGACAAGTTGCCGCGCAGCAGCAGCGCGTCATAGTTTAGCCGGTCTCGTAACAGGACCTTGTCGAGGAGGGCGGCGCACTCTTCGGTCTTGGCCTGGTCAAAGGCGAGTTGGGCCAGAAGCATCCAGGCGGGCACGTAATCCGGCGCTTTCCGGGTGATTTCTTCGAGCACGCGCTTGCCCTCTTCTGCCGCCCCGTTCCTGACCTTGAATTGCGCATATCTCAGCCGCACGGCCGAACGCAGCGGCGCCAGTTCGGCCGCCTTTTTCAGGGCCGGTTCGGCCTGCGCCCGGTCGTTTCGCGCCACGTAAAGCGCGCCCAGGGCCATGTAGGCTTCGCTGGACTCTGCATCGGCGGCCACGGCCGCCTTGAACTCCGCCTCCGCCCTGGCGAGGTCCTGCTCGAGGAGCGCCAGTTTGCCCAAGGCCAGATGGCTGCTTGCCCTGCCTCGGGCCGCCGCGGGGAGTTGTTCGATCCGTTGCGCTATCTCCCGAACCTGGTTGGTCGTCGCCGCCTCGGCCAGCACCAAGAGGGCCTCCTGGTTCTGCGGCTCTTTCTGGAGCACCTGCGCCGCCGCTTCTCGGGCCTCTTTGGGCTGGTGAAATGACAGGTACATCAGCCCCATTTTGAGCCGGACGCCGAGGTTGGCCGGTTCCAGTTCGGCCGCTTTCTGCAAGAAAACAAAGGCCTGCGGGAGCCGGCCCTCGGTGTAGTAGAGCAAGCCCAACTGCCGAATCGCTGCCGGGTTCTGGGGGGCGGCCCGGAGCACGATCAAATACTCAATCTCGGCTGGGTCGTACTTCTCCGCCTGGAAATCACGATTCGCGCGCGCGAGGTGGCGGCTAATCCTGGCTTGCTTGGAGCAACCAGCGCCCCCGGCCAACGCCAGGGCGAGGGCGAATAATATGAACCAGCACCGGCTCGGGACCCGCCCTCGCGCCGAAGTCCCATACCCGATGTGCGCTGTCTGAACTGAGTTTTGGCACATATAAAAGTCCCTGGAAAGTTGCAAACCGATTATGACTTTGAGGAGGTTAAAGATGACTGATCGGAGACCACGCCCGGCCTCTGGGCCGCAGCAGCCACCTTTGGCAGGTTCCTGGATTCGGACCTTCGGAGCAGGGCCAGCAGCAGGAAGAACGGGATCAGGGACAACGCAAAGAAAAGCGGGCCGCCGTGATGGTGGATCGGGGAATTAATCATGTCCGGGCTGACATGCACGCAAAGCTGGCCTATCGTAACGATACGCAGGCCGTTGCGCGCCAGCGCCAGCGGGATCACAGCCACCGTGAGGGCGGCCCGCCGCCAGGGCGACTTCAGAAAGAAATAGCCCGCGAGCCAGCTCGTGATGAACAACACCAGGCTCGAATGAATCCCGCAGCATTGCGGCGCCACTTCGAGGGAAAAGCCCGGCAACTGAAACTCGGTGCCCTGCCGGAAGACCGGCATGCCCGACACCTTGAAAAGCAACTCCGCAGCATCGGCCGAACCGTGCTGAAAGAAACTCTCGATTCCCTGCCGCACCATGACCGGAAAGGGCGCCATAAAAATGAGGAAGGCGGCCGGGAAGGCAACCCGCCGCAGGGTTTGCAGCCCCAGGAACAGGAAGCCGCCGCCCCACAGAAACAACAGAAAGCAGAGAGTCATCAAGGCCAAGTAATCGTCAGGCTTTGGTTTCCACCCGGCGCGCGCGGCCCACCAGTACCCGGCCAGCAACCCCCCGCCCAAAAGCATCGGAACCACCGCCCACCCCTGGGCTCTCCCGGAGTCCAACGCCAGGTCCCGGCGCTTCAAAAAGATAAGATAGGCGCTGATGAACGGGACCAGCAGGATATGCGAATACAGGTCGCTGTGCAACGCGCACCTCGCCAGTTCGCAGAGCTGCGCTCCGAAGCAGAGCACCAACAGCGCCGCCAGCGCCGCCAACCCGGCGATGCGTCGAGGAATCGTGTCCTTCATGTATATCCCCAGGGCTCGTGCCGGCAGGGAGGCGCCGGCTCGTCGTCAGCCCAGAGAGTTGTGTCACCGCATCACCTGTCAATAGCGGTAGCTGAGGTCGAAACCGACCTGGGTGCTCGAAAGGTGGTACTGGGCAAGGGTTGAGGTGTTTTGCAATGTCTGGTAAAAGACTCCAGCCGCCCCGCGCTTCAGGAAGGGCACGCTCAGCCGGACGTTGGCAAAGGTGAAATCGTCCTCCCGGGTTTGGTTTGGACCGGCCGAGCTCGCCTCGTAGGAGGTTACGCCGTACCCGGTCGAAACATCCAGGCTGAGCCTCTTGAAAAACCGCTGATGAAAACTGCCGCTGACCGTGGTGCCTTCACTGACTAACCCTTCAAGATAGGAAGGGCTCACCACGCGGCTGGCGTTCAGCGAGAGCGTGGTGTCCTCAAATGGCCTATAGACACCCGACACCATGAAGATGGGGTTGAGCAAAGCCGGCTGCGGGGAATTGAGGAACTGCATATCGTCAAGGCCGCCGCTTACCAACAAGCTCACTTTATCGGTCGCTTGCCAACTGATCCGCCCCTGAAGTTGCTCATAAGACATGTCCGAACCGGCGCTGAGACTGACATACCCCGCGCCCACGCCGAGCGCCGCGCCGAACCTGGGCCAGAACTGGTAGTTGAACCAGTCCAGGGTTGACCAGACTTTGGAGTCGACCAACTGTACCGATGAGGCATTCTGGCCCGCGAACTGGAAGTTCTGGTCGAGTCCCGTCTCCAGTGATGCCTTGGTGTTGAAATGGTAGGCGGCGTTGATGGCAGTGTCGTAGCTCTCCAGGCCCGTTTGGGCGCCGGTCTCGACCAGCGGGTAGGACGTCGTGGCATAGCGCTGCGACAGCCCCAGGGTCCAATCCTCATAAGTCGTCGCCCCTTTCAGAGCCACCGACTGGTCGGTCGTATCCCGAAAATGGCTGTTCGAGTAATAATGGAGGGACGGTGTATAGTCCAACTGCCAGTGGCTCCCCACCTGGAACAGGATTCCGGGATAGACCTCGTTTATGGCCGTCGTGAGCTTTTCACCGGGCTGGGCCGGAACACCGTCGCCGTACAGGAAACGGTACAGAAAATGCGGATAGAACTTGACCGGACCCAGCTGCAATATCGGCACGTCGGGCAAAGGAGCCACCGGCGGAGCCGAAAGGACCGGCGTGCCCGTCGGCCCTCCTTGCTGGAACTGGGGGCCTTGGACCGTTCCTGAAAAATCCAGCGGGGGCGGCGCCAGGACGCTCTGGGCCGAGGCCCCGGCCAGGAATGCGAACGAACCCAGCCCGGCGCAACGGCAACCCAAATGCAGCGCCGATGCCTCCCAACGCGGCAGCCATGGCCTGGCGCGCGGATTCCGAATCTCGCGCCCCAATAAGATGCGGTCGACTACCGCCGTGAGTTGCCGTGACCCAAATCCAGGCCGGGCACAATCCGGCCGCGTCCGCTGCGGTTGCTTTTGATTCACAAAAAGTCCTTGAAGGTCCAAAAGGTTGAAAAGAGAATGGCAGGTGCGCTCTGGAATGTCAAGCCGTTCCTGGCACTGGACCCAGGGCCCAAAAACCGCACTTTTATCCCAACTCGTTCAGGTGCCTTTTATTTATCCAAGGCAGGCTCGCGGCCGGGCTCGAGCAACCGGACGGGCTGGAAGCCCGGCCGCCAGGCTCTTAGGGCCTCGGCCAAGGCTTCCTTGACGGGGCGCATTTTGACGCCAGTGCTCAACAGTTTCGTCACGTCGAGGATGCAACTGGAGCGCGGCGCGCGGCCGGGCTCGCCATAAAATTCCTCGTCATCCGCCCAAAACTCGGGCCGCCGAGAGGGTTTGAGGATGTGCTGCATCATCTGGACCACCTGCCGGGTGCTGACAGCTCCCGGGTTCGTGACGTTGTAGGTGCCGAAGGGCGCGCGCCGCTCCCACAAATCAAGGCACGCTTGCGCAAAATCATCCACATGCGAAAGCGAGGTCACGTGGTCATAGATCCTGGGGTAGCGCCGGAGCTTGGAAAGGAGATTGGACGGTTCGTCCTTATCGCCAAAAGGGATGCGTGGCCGCCATACATAACATTGCGCGAAATCCCGCAGCACTTCCTCAGCCAGGGCCTTGGTCCCGTCGCAGAAGCTGCAGGGCATGGACCGAAACGTAAAGTTCGGCTTCTCGAACTCAGTGAAACCGAAGAACCTCTCCGGCTCAGCGTCGAACAGCCTCCGCACTTCCGGCGCGTTCAGGTTCTTTACGATGCGCATCCTGCCATTTTCGAAAACCTTGGCCCCCGAGTAAATGCAGCCCGATGAGACATGCCCCCAGGGCGTATTGGTCGCCAGGCAAACCTGCGCGACCGTCTGCGGCAGGATCGTGTTGGCCAGGAATGTCACCATGCGCTTCTCTTCGCAAGCGTCCACGTTGGGCTTGCCCGAATAACCCGCCGCGTTGATGAGGAACGCTGGCCGGATTTTGCGCACATACTCGAACAGCAGGTCAAACTGCGTATAATCGAAGGCGCTGCGTGAGAGGGGGACGAAAGTACTTCCGCGTCGCCGCAACTCGCGGCAAAAGGCCTGGCCGATGTAGCCACTGGCACCTAAAACAAGAATCATGACGCAAGCGGGGTTTACAGCCGCCACCTCGGTAAAGCTCCCTTAGGAGCGCCATATTTATAGTCCCACAGGCGCCGAGGGCGCAAAGCTCCCTGAGAAGTGGCATGGCCGGCCAGCACAGTCCACAGCGCTGACTCGGCCTTTTTTGCGCCCTTTCGCGGCCACCCTCTTAACGTTACCCGGCGCCGAAATCGACGGAAACGGCCTGACCAGTCTGACCGATGCAAGGCTCCATACGCCTTCCGGCAACCGTTTGCGCTTCAGGGAAGCACTATCCATACCGAGAATAGAACGTTTGTGATACAATTGTGCAACTGGTTGTTGAACAACAAGTTGCGCATTCAATTGCCGCCGAACTCCGGGACCAAGGGCAGCGATAAAGCGTAAGGTTTTCCGTCACTATCCTGTCACATTCTCTCGCAAGGGGTTGCACGTAAGCCACTTACGGCACAGAATGAAAGTGTAAAGCTAAACCCGCACTCGACACTCGACCCTGCTTACGTTTGCCTTGGCGGATGAAAGAGGAACCTGGCGTACAGATACGCCAACCCTTCGCTCATGACCTGGGTGAAACCGTCGATGCTCGCCCACCAATACTTTGGATCGAACCCGTTCTCCGGATGGGAGATGATGCCCACCCTCACCTCGTCACCGAGCGCCTTCTGGAATAGCAAACGGCTCCGGCGCGCGTGAGCGCCGATGGAATAGACATTCACCTCCTTTACGCTAACATTGGTGCCCCGGAGCCATTCCTTGATGGCTAGGGCGGATGCGTAAGTGCGATCCCGGCTGTGTTCCGGCTCGGCGGTGGCAACGATGAGCTTCGGGTCCAGGCCCAAGGCGGCTAGATTGGCCGCCGCGAATTCCCCGCCTGTCTTGAACCGTGACTGGAGCCAGGACACCGGCATTGGGCCGCCGGAGGAGACCACGTATTTGTAACCACCGCGGTTGAACTCCTCAATCGCGCCCCGCATGGCGGAGTCCGGCAACCAGCACTCCACCACCAGCACTTCAGCCGCAATGGGGCGATTCACGCACAAAAAACCGTGAATCGAGCAAGCCCCCAGCCCCACGGCCCCGAGCAACACCAGGACCAGAACCATCCAGCCCCGAGCGGTCGGGACCCAGCATGGTTTGCGCGCGAATAGCCGGTTATGCATCACGATCGGGAGGGCGCAGGAAATCGGGGGGCAGAGGCCAGAATCGTCTAAACTACACCGCCTTTCTTCGCAATGAAGGCTATCCACGGACTGATCGCCGGCAACCGGTGCAAGCCCAGGATGCGCTCGCACCTGACGAAAAGCGGAACCAAAGGCGAGTTGCTTGCCCTCACGAAAGGGGCCCAGCATAACCCCTCTTCATGAACCAGGCGGAAACCCGTTTTGAGGAGCTCTCTTCTCCACTGTGGATAAACTCTGCTGTAAAACCCGTCAGAATGGCGGCGGAGCCAATATTTAAGGCGAACGAGCAGCCCACGCCAGGAGGCAAGATTCCAGCACACGCCAACGAGCACACCCCGCTCCCGCAGCACGCGGAAGGCTTCGGGCAAGAACCAGCCACTCTGAACCACCGGCCCGACCTCGATACAGACCACCAGGGCCAGAGAACCCCTCTCGCAGGGGATGGTCCGATCGCTTGGGCTGGCGAGGATGCAATTAGCGCCTGGCACTCTGCGCCGGCAGATGTCGAGGGTCCTCCGGTCGACGTCGATGCAGGTCATTTTCCAGCCCGCATCCGCGAGCCCCCTCGACCACCGTCCGTTCCCGCAGCCGATTTCAAGCGCCTCCGAGGGGCGCCCGGCCAGGGCCACGGACCGCTGGATCACCCGATTCTCGGACTCAGTGATGTAGGAGCCCCAGCGGGTCGTTGCCACCTTCTCCCACAACAGGGTTGGCTCCTGGGCAGAAGCTGCCTCGGTGGCGCCAGACCGGACGCACTCCTGGTTGTCGGAATCCATGGGAAAACTGATTGAACGGTTTCCTCGATGGGCGGGTTCATGCTTTCCAGACCTGACCGGGCTTTGCTTTGACCTCGGCCATGGCATTGCGGGCATCGACGATACACTGGGACCAATCGGCCAGCTCCTGGTAATCGACCACCTGGTGGTTGGTGGCGATGAGGACGGCATCGCAGCTCTGGATCATCTCCCGGCTCCAAACCACGGAGTGCGTGCCCGCCCAGTGCGGGTGCTCGCGGGTCGGGCGAATTACGGGGACGTAAGGGTCGTAGTAGCACACCTCGGCGCCGAGCCCTTTGAGCAAATCCATGAGCACGTAACTCGGTGATTCGCGGTCATCATCCACGTTGGGCTTGTAGGCCAGGCCCAGGACCAGGATCTTCGAGCCGTTGACCGCTTTTCGCCGGGCGTTGAGCGCTGCCGTCACCCGCTTGACCACATATTCGGGCATGGACGTATTGACCTCGCCGGCCAGTTCGATGAACCGCGTGTTTTGGCCGTACTCGCGCGCTTTCCACGTCAGATAGAACGGATCGATGGGGATGCAGTGGCCCCCGAGGCCCGGTCCGGGATGAAACGCCATGAACCCAAAGGGCTTGGTCTTGGCCGCCTGGATGACTTCCCATATATCGATGTCCATGGCGCTATAAACCATCTTCAACTCGTTGACGAGCGCGATGTTGATGCCGCGGAAGGTGTTTTCGAGCAACTTCGTCGCCTCGGCCGCCCGGCAGGATGACACCGGCACAAGTGTCTTAATCGCCTTGCCGTAAAGGGCCTTGGCTTTTTCGAGACACGCGGGCGTAAGTCCGCCGATGACCTTCGGGATGACCGCGACTTTGCTGTCGGGGTTGCCAGGGTCTTCGCGTTCGGGCGAGAAAGCGAGGTGGAAATCGGCGCCGGCTTTCAGGCCCGAGCCGGCCTCCAACACCTCGCGGAGGTCCTCATCGGTGGTGCCGGGGTAAGTGGTCGATTCCAGCACGACCAAAGTCCCCTTTTGGAGCTGCGGTGCGATGCTCTTGCCGGTGTTGATGATGAACGAAATGTCCGGCTCGCGGTTCTTATTGAGCGGCGTCGGGACGCAAACAATGACCGCGCCGACTTGCCGGATCAGGGTGAAATCGGTCGAGGCGGAGAACTTCTTGGCCTTGGTGACCTTGGCGATGGCATCCGACTCGATATGCCTGATGTAACTCCGGCCCTGATTAATCGCCTCGACCTTCGCCGGGTCAATATCCAGGCCGACGACCCTGACCCCCGAACGGGCGAACTGGAGTGCGAGCGGCAGGCCAACGTAGCCCATCCCGACGATCGCTACGTCCATGGCAGCCGGCTTAGACCGTGCCTCTTGGCTCTTGGCTCCGGTTTTCTGTCTCCCACTTGGTGCTGATGTTTGATGGTTATGATCGGTAGTCTTCATGCATTACGAGAACAATGCCTTCCAGGTGGAGACACGGAGCGCCATGCGAAGCACGTCCTGCTCCTGATTTCCGACGATGGCTTCGCCCCACAGGATTCCTTCCAACTCGAAGCCGAATTTGCGGTTGAGATTCAGGTTGCGGATATTAACGTCCAGAGAATGGATGAAGACCTTGTTGAAACGCATGATTATGAACACGAGATAAAGAAACAGAAAGGTGGCCCGCTTCCCGACGCCTTTGCCTCTCAGGGAAGGCTCGCCCACGAGCTTTCTCATCTCCAGCTTGCGGGAAGCAGGATCGATGTTTTCCGCCCCCATCAGGCCCGCAGGCTGGGGCCCATGAAAGATGACAAAGTATTGGCGCAGCGGGTGCTCGAAATAAGCGCGCAGCTCGGCCTGCGATTCAGGAAACGGCGGGTGGAACTGGCCGCGCACTGCAGGGTCGCGCAGCCAGGATGCCACCAAGGGCACCAACGAGGCGTGGAATGGCGTTAGACTGACTTCTTCGACGGCCAGGCGCCGCTTGGTAATCCAATCGTCTTGAACGTCCTTGATGCAAAATAAGTGGTCATAATGGTCGAATCCTGGCTGGGCAGGAGAATCCTTCTGCATAAGGTTGTCCAGAAGATGCGCGGCCACGGTCACCACCTCCGTCGGCTCGACCCCGTATGCGACCAGTTCTTTGTAGAAGCCCTTGGCCACCAGCTTGAGCATTTGCTCGTGCCTCACGGAGGTTGCCAAAGCACTGTTTGCCGTTGTGCTGTTCATACGAGTTTTCGGAACCGTTTGTCGCGGCCTATCGATGCTGCAAGACTGAAATGGGATTGAGCTTCATGGAATTCACAGCTTTTTGAGCCAGATTTCCCTCCAATATTGGTAATCAGAGCGGGGGCAGCCTCCGAATGCATAATAGGCGCTGTCGCAGGTGGCGCCTTCCAGGATTACCGTATTCCGCATCTTCCGCATCTGCCCGGTGCCTTCGGCGATCCACTGGTCGGCGCGGCGCCGCACGCGGAACTGCTTGCCGCAGAGCAGGCCCATATCGGCGGAGAAGTGCAGGCCGCGGTTCCTCCCGTTCTTGTCGAGCGTTTCGAGGATAGCGGCCAGTGGCTTGACTTCCACGCAATCGCCCGGCATCAACCCGAGCTCCTCGCAAGGCGTAGAATCCCGGGTCCCGCGCGGCCACGGGCCGAAGACTCGACGCAGGACTCGCGAACGGCACCAGACGAACGTCTGTTTGATCATTGCCAGAGGGCTGTAATTGCCGATCTGTATGCCGCGCCACCACTTGCCCAGGCGTTGCCATCCGCCCAAGTGGCTGGTGGCCTTGAGGATCTCGCTGGACTGGCAGTAATAGGTGCCGGCGGCCGCTTGGGTTTTAAGGCTCGACAACAGGGCGTCGGCCCCATTGGAAGCGGCTGGGCCAGGCGTCGAGCCCTTATCAACCGGGCGAAGCCAGGCCTCCTTCCAAAAGACCAGGCAACCGCGGCCGCACCCGTCGTGGGCAACTCCGCAACAGCGCACCTCTTCCAGCACCACCACATCGTCGTGCTTGAACTCTCTCACGAATGACTCCGTGTATTTCGGACGCAGGAACGCGGTATCGATCACCGCCTGGATAACGTGGTGGAAGACGCGGAACCGTTGCCCACAGAATTGAGCCATTTCCGGCATAAATGGCAGGCCGTCGAGGCTGCCGTTGCCGTCCAATGTCAGGGCGATTTCATGCAACGGCCGGACTTCCACGAGGGCCCCGCGCCGGAGCGGGGATTGGGAACCAGACTTGCTCATGGCGGCTGAACTGATGGTTTGAAGAGGGCGGGCGGCATCTCAGGTGCGATGCCCAAGGAGCTTCAGGCCGCCGCCAGTGCATCTGCCTCCGCCTGCCCCTGGCCGCCTGACCGAGGCCGGTTTCCCTCAGGCCGCGAGTGACCACCGCCCAGGCGGGCCTTGAGTTCTGCGGCCAGTCCGCGGACATAGGGCTCGACGAGCATGGCATGGGGGTTGACGGGAAGCTCGACGATATCGAGCCCGCCGAGGGCCAAATCGCCCCAGCCCATGTTCGGGTCGGGATAAAACTTGTAATTCACGTGGGGCTTGAACAGGGTGAGGCGCCCCGGGAATGGCCGCGGGAGATAATGATCGGCCGCATGATCGTTTATCGCCTGGACCGCAGCTTCGGCTCCGGACTCCGCCCGGCTCACACCCTCAGGGCCGGACGAGCCGGGCCTGGAGGTCAGGAGGTTGGCCAGTTCGCCGTCCTTGGCGAGGCGAACCTTCTCACGAACATATTTGACCATTTCGCCCGGGCGCAGGCGGACGAAGTTCCCCAGATGAAATTTCAGCTTTTCGAACAGGAAGGCGGCGAAGCTGGCCTTCAGAGCCCGGCTGAAGTTATAGGTGTCGAGCATGGCAACCAAGGCGACCGCTTCTCCTTCCTGATGGAGCGTCTGGGCCATTTCATACGCGATGGTCCCGCCCAGGCAATAACCGCCCAGGTAGTACGGTCCACGCGGTTGCACCGTCCGGATCTGGCGCAGGTATTCGGCCGCCATTTCCTCGATGGTGTTGAGCGGGACGCTCTTGCCGTCCAGGCCCAGGGATTGCAGGCCGTAAAGCGGATAATCCGGGGCGAGATGCTCGGCCAGGCAACGATAGAGGAGCACATTGCCACCGGCGCCATGAACCAGGAACAAGGGGCGATGCGAGCCTGCCGGCTGGATGGGCACCAGCGAGGCCCACTCTTCGTTTGCTCCGGGACTGCCTTGCAGCGCCCGGGCCATCTGTTCGATCGTCGGTGCCCGGAAGAGGGTGGCCAGGGGCAGCTTCTTGCCGCACTCGCGCTCGATGGCAGCAAATAAGGAGACGGCCAGCAAGGATTGCCCACCGAGGTCAAAGAAACTATCTCGAATTCCAATGTTTTGCACCTTAAGGGCCTCCTTCCAGACTCGGACAAGGGTTTCTTCGAGAGGATTACGGGGCGCCAGGTAGCGGTCTGCGGTTTCGAAACACTCTGGGGGCGGCGGCGGGAGGGAGAGCCGATCGATCTTGCCTTGGGCCGTGCAGGGCAGTGTCTCGAGGACGACAAAGGCCGAGGGCACCATGTAATCCGGCAGCTTTCGTTTGATCAACAGGCGTAATTCGGAGCGGAGGCCGTTGGCCCCGGAACCATCGAGGGGCTTTTGTGCGTCTTGGGCAGCGACGACATAAGCGGCGACCATGGGGTGTCCAGACTGGTCCTCCCGTACGACGGCGACGGCCCCGCGCACTCGGGCATGGGTCAAAAGGATCGCTTCGATCTCTTCCAGTTCGATCCTGTAACCCCTGAGTTTCACCTGGAAGTCTCGACGCCCGATGAACTCGATGCTGCCCTCGGGCCGATACCGGGCGAGGTCCCCGGTGCGATAAACGCGGGCGCCGGGCTCGCGGCTCAACGGATCCGGGATAAATTTCTCCTTGGTCAACTCGGGCCGGTTGCGGTAGCCGCGCGCGAGGCCGACGCCGCCAATGAGCACCTCGCCGGAAACCCCCACGGGGACGGGCTGGAGTTCCTGGTCCACGATATAAACCTGGGTGTTGGCGATGGGGCGGCCGATGTTGATCGGTTCACCCGGCTTAAGCCGGCTGGTGGTCGACCAGACGGTCGTCTCGGTCGGACCGTACATATTCCATAATTCGCTGCAGCTACTCAGCAAGCGTTCGGCCAGATCTGGGAGCATGGCCTCGCCGCCACAGAGGACCTTGAGTTTCTTGTTGCCTTTCCACCCGCTGTTGAGCAGCATGCGCCAAGTGGCGGGAGTCGCTTGCATCACGGTGACACCGCAACGCGTGATGGTTTCGGCCAGCCTTTCCGGGTCGATCGCCACTTCCCGCCCCACCATGACGACGCGCCCGCCTACGGTCAGGGGCAGGAAGAGCTCCAGCCCGGCGATATCGAAGGACAAAGTGGTCAGGGCCAGCGTAACGTCCTGGGGCGTCAGGCCCGGTTCCCGTTTCATGGATTCCAGGAAGTTAACCAAGGCACCGTGAATGACCTCGACGCCTTTGGGTCCGCCGGTCGAGCCGGAGGTGAACATGACGTATGCCAAATTGGCCGGGCCGGTCGGGGCGGGAGCCAGCACCGTATTCTCCTTGCCGATGATGTCCTGCTCTTCGTCAAGGCACACAAGGCGGGCGTTGGTTTCCGGCAGGCGCGGCAGCAACGAGCTCTGGGTCAGGAGTACCGCCACCGAGGAATCACTCAGCATGAGTGAAATGCGGTCGGCGGGCAGGTACGGATCGATCGGCACGTAAGCGCCCCCGGCCTTGAGCACGCCCAGCACGGCGACCACCAAATCGAGCGAGCGCTGGACGCACAGGCCCACCAGGACATCCGGCCCGACACCGAGCGCGCGGAGATGGTTGCCCAGTTGATTGGAGCGGCTCTCCAATTGCGCGTAGGTCAGCGACTCGGCCTCCCATTGGACGGCCACGGCGTTAGGGGTGAGGGCCGACTGGGTGGAGATCAGGCTGTGAACGGTCGCCTCGCTTGGGAACTCGCGTTTGGTGTCGTTCCACTCGACCAGGAGCTGCTTCCGCTCAGCCTCGCTCAACAGCGGCAGTCTTTTGATCGGCTGGTCGGGGTTGGCGACGATCCCCCCGAGCAGCGTCTGGAAGTGGGCCAGCCACCGGCTCACGGTCTGGGGATCGAACACACTGCGATTGTAGTCGCATTCGACGAGCAAGGTCGGGCCTTCGTCCACGAGGTTGAAGCCCAAGTCGTATTGGAAATAGGACCTGGGGGCGGCGGTCATTTCTTGCGTGCAGCCGGCGAAGAGGAGGTTCTTGATCGGAACGTCGAGGTTAAAGGTGACCGACACCAGTGGGACGCGGCTGGGATCGCGGGGCAGGTCGAGTTTTTGGCTGAGCGTCCCGAACCCGTAGTTCCAGTGCTCATGGGCATCGATCACCCGGTCCTGGGTCTGTCGCACCAGACTGCTGAAGAACTGCGCGGGGTCGAGCTTGAAGCGCACGGGCAGGGTGTGGACACACTGACCGACCAGGGTGTCGAGCCCGGCGCTGCCCTGACCGGCAAAGGGAATGCCGATGACCAGATCGTCCAGGCCGCTCAGCCGGTGAAGCCACGTCTGGTAGGCCGTCAACAGCAGCGAGAAGGGCGTGCTCCCAATGGCTTTGGCGGCGCGTTTTACGACTTGAAACAACTCCGGCGACAGCCGCAGGCTCTGGCGGTCGCCTGCAAACGAGCGGGCGGGGGGCCGCAGGTGGAAACTGGGCAAGTCAAGGGGCGGCGGCACGGTGTTGAACTGCGCCATCCAGTAGGCCTCACACTCTTTGGCCTCAGCGGCGTGTGCCGGCTGTCCGAGCCAGGCCGCATACTCCCTCATGGGCGTAGCCGGAGGCAGCGAAACGGGTTTCCCCGCGACCAACCCTGAGTAGATGGCGCCCAGATCTTCCAGGACGACGGCGTAAGCCCAGCCGTCGCAGATGATCATCTGCACCGTGAACACCAGCAGATGCTCTCGGGGGCTGAGCCGGATGATCTGGAACGCGACCAAGGGTCCTTTTTCCAGGTTGAGCAGCCGCTGACCTTCGGCGGTCAGGAGCCGGGACACCTCCGCCTGGCGATCGGCCTCTGAAAGGCCGTGCAGATCGTGCAGAGGCACGTCCAGGGCCACGGACGGGGCGACGATGAACCGGGTGCCATCGGGGCTGACGGTGCATCTAAGGGCCTCGTGACGGGCAATGACTTCGCCGATGGCGCGCCGCAGGGCGGGAACATCCAGGTCACCCGAGAGGTGGATCACGTTGCTGCCATGGTGCGGGCCCGCCGCCTCGGGACTCATTTGGGCAGCGACCCACATTTCAGTTTGTCCGGCGGTCAGCGGGAATTCGTTCTTGGGGGACGGAACGGAAGCTGTGGATGCCGGGGCCTCGGGGCGGACGGTCGGCTGAACCGGGACGGGCCGGGGCCCGCTGGCGGGAAGAAAGCCCGCTTCCTGCATCTCGGCCACGCTCTGATCGAACGCCTTGACCACGAACTCGACGTCACTGTCCGTGTGGGCGGTGGACAGATGGCAAACTCGGCCTTCCCAGATGTGCACGCCGCGATCTCTCAGGTAATAGAACAGCAGCCCCGCATGGTGCAGGTCGGGGTGGAAGTCATAATAGAAGATGGCGCTAAAGGGCTGGAGGTGCATCGGCAGCCCCCTCTGGTCAAAGAGGGCGTTGACTTGCCCGGCCAGGCGGGCGGTGCGCTCGTTGACGGCCTGTTGGAGTGCCGGCCCGGCAGCCTTGAGATGCTTCAAAGAGGCGTTGGCGGCGGCCATCGCCAAAGGATGCCGGACGAAAGTCCCGGCAAAGAAGGTTACCCCGACCTCCGGGAAGGAGTCGTCGCCGTATCGCCATTGCCCGCCATCCAGGGCATCCATGAACTTGGCCTTGCCCGCCAGCACCCCGATGGGCAGGCCGCCGCCGGCGACTTTGCCATAAGTAGCCAGGTCGGCGCGCACGCCGAAGTATTCCTGCGCGCCGCCGGGCGCGACCCGGAAGCCCGTGATCACCTCGTCAAAGATCAACGCGCTGCCGGTTTGCTCGGTCACCCGCCGCAATTCGTGCAGGAATTCCCGCGGTTGCAGGTCGGGGTGTCGCGCCTGGACGGGCTCGACCAGGACCGCGGCGATTTCTGCCCCGTGCGCCCGGATCGCCTCCAGCGAAGCCGGGTTCCCGTATTCCAGGACGATGACGTTGGCCAGATGGGGCACGCCGGGCGCAATCGGCATCGCTCCCGGCAGACCGTCGACGAGTGCCGGCTTCGCCAGGACTTCGTCGAAAATGCCGTGATAATCGCCCCGAAAATAAACGATTTTGTCGCGGCCGGTAACGGTCCGGGCCACACGGAAGGCGGCCATGACCGCCTCGGAGCCGGTGTTGCAAAAAGTGGCGCGCTCCATGCCGGTTAGCTCGCAGATCATCCGCGCGTTCTCGCCGGCCAGCGGCGACTGCGGGCCAATCTCGACCCCCAGTTTCATTTGCCGCTCGACCGCCTCCATCACGAACTCAGGCGAATGGCCGAGGTAATTGGCCCCAAACCCCATCGTCACGTCGACGTATTCATTGCCGTCGATGTCCCAGATGCGCGAGCCAAGCGAGCGGGCGCAGACGATCGGATAGACCATCTCCTTCCACAACTGGCGGAAGTTCCCGGCGGCGCGCGGGTCGCAGAAATGCTGCCGATGCTCCTGCGCCATTCTCTTGGAGGCAGCCGTCCGCCGGTTGTAGCGCGCCGTCAGCTCTGCCAGCGCTCTCTCCTGCGTCGGGGTCAGTCCGCCGGCAGGTCCCTTCTCGATCCCCTTGAAAGGTCCAAACCGTTTCGAGCCCTCCTCCTCGTGCTTGATCGCTTTGACCACCGGACGCCTCGGGCCGGCCACAGCCAAGGGAGAAGCGGTGGCTGGCTCCGGGGCTGCTTGAGGGCTGAGAACCGGGCTGGCAATGCCGTTCCCGGAGAGGGCCCGGAGGATCTCGAGTTGCTGGGCCATCACTTCGAGTTGCTGGTTTACCAGCCGCCCGAGCGGACCCGTATCGGCGGGCGGGAGCGCGGTCGAACCGGGCGTGGGCGTTCCGATGGCGACCGGGCTCGGCGCCGGTCTGGCGATGGGTGGTTGCGGCGGCATAATACAGACGGGTTTGGTTTCGAGCACGGGTTCACTTGCGCCTGCCGGCGCTGACGCCACTGTGGCGTTTGCCTCGGCAACGGGCGGCGGGGGCATTTTTTGCGCGAGAAATCCAGCCAAAGCGTCCAGGGAAGCCAAGTCGTTCATGATCTGTCGGAACGTGATTTTGATCCCGAACCGGTTTTGGACCGCCTGGCTTACCTGGGTCAGCAGCAGGGAATCGAAACCGATGTCGAGAAAGCTGGCGCTTGCATCGACCCCGCTTAGATCCTCGCCACTCAACTCGTTAAAGAGTCCCTTTAACTGTGAGACCAATCCAGTTTTCTGGTTTATCATAGGCCCGCTATTTTCTGTCACCTCTGGTGTGCCGGCTCCCGTGCGCCTCCGGTCAGCTCCGCCCCATCCCCAGCGCTTCCAATTGTGATTTCATCAACCGAAGTTGGCTGTCCATCACCTGCTCCGCCAATGCCAGTGAAGCTGGCTGGGCTGGCGCGAAACCGGAGCGTTGGCTCTCCTGGCCGTTCTTCGGCAGGGCAAGGCCGTGCTGCCCGTTCCCGGAACTCACCGGTCTGCCCGCTGAACCGCCCGCCGACCCGATCGGTTCTTTGGTTCCCGACCCATTTCCGGAAACCGGCTTCGGCGGCTCGACCCAACAACGTCGCCGCTCGAAAGGATACGTGGGCAACGGGAGGCGCCGCCGCTGTTCCGCACCGTAAAAGGCATCCCAATCCACTTCCACCCCCTCCAGCCACAGCCGGCCCAGCGCCGTGAGCAGCGCCACGCTCTCGGCAGGCTCTTCAATGGGGGGCATCGAAGCCAGCGCCAAAAGCTGCTTGGGCCGCTCCGGATGCTGTTGCACCAGCGTGGTCAGTGTCTGCCCAGGACCCACCTCGAGCAAAACATGCCTGCCTGCCTTCATCAGTGATGCCGCCGCGTCCGCGAAACGGATGGTGTGCCGAAGCTGCCGGGTCCAGTAGCTCGGATCCGTCCACTCTTGGGGCTGAATCCACTGGCCGGTCAGGGTGGAAATAATCGGGATCTGTGCCGGGGCGAGCTTCACCCTGCCCACCCGCTCGCCGAAGGGGCCAAGCAGCGGCTCCATCATGGGCGAGTGAAACGCGTGCGACGTATGCAGCGGTTTGCACGCCGCGCCGCGGCCTTCCAGGGTCGCTTTGAGCGCAGCCAGTTCTTCATGCGGGCCGGACACCACGCAAAGCTTGGGCGAGTTCACCACGGCCAGGGCCAGACAACCGCTCAGGAGCGGCCGCACTTCCAGTTCGGGCAAACGCACCGACAACATGCCGCCGGCGGGCATGCTCTGCATCAGGCGCGCCCGCTCGGCCAGCAGCGCCAGCCCATCCTCGAGCGACATCACGCCTGCCAACACGGCCGCGACGTACTCGCCGACGCTGTGACCGACCATGGCCGCGGGGCGAATGCCCCACGCCAGCCATAGCTTGGCCAGCGCGTACTCGACTACGAACAGGGCCGGTTGGGTGATGGTCGTTTGGTTGAGTTGCCCGCGCGCCGCGTCCTCATTGCCCGGCGGTGGAAAGAGGAGCGAGCGGAGGTCCAGCCCGAGGATCGGCTGGAGAGTGGCGGCGCACTGGTCCAACGCTTCACGGAACACCGGCTCAGTCTCGTAAAGCTGCCGGCCCATGTTCACATATTGAGCGCCTTGGCCCGGGAACAAGAACGCTATCCGGGTCCCGGGTTCGCGCTCGGCCTGGGTAAAGACCCGCCTCGGCTCCGGCTTCTCCAGGAGCGTGATCGCTTCCGCCAAGGTGGGCGCCGCTACGGCGCGCCGATGCTTGAACAGGCGGCGGCCGGTCTGGAGTGTGTAGGCGATGTCCGCCAG
>Ga0187857_10000762_pt1 | contig 37617 bp, 52 predicted proteins | sample June2016WEW_8_10_FD_132984 | JGI IMG/M metagenome (GOLD analysis project Ga0187857, IMG submission 132984) | Peatland microbial communities from SPRUCE experiment site at the Marcell Experimental Forest, Minnesota, USA - June2016WEW_8_100 | ecosystem: Environmental > Terrestrial > Soil >... | reverse complement strand
CGGCTACGGCGACGGCTCCGGCTACGGCGACGGCTACGGCTCCGGCTCCGGCTACGGCTCCGGCGACGGCTACGGCGACGGCTCCGGCTCCGGCTCCGGCTCCGGCTCCGGCTCCGGCGACGGCTACGGCGACGGCTCCGGCTCCGGCTCCGGCGACGGCGATTTAGATACAAAAATTTTAAAAGATTAGGGAGGTAGCCAGCCATGAAAAAGTTGAGTAAGGCGGTGGGCGGGAAAGGGGCGGGGAAATGAATAAGGTTTATAAGTTTATAAACATACGGAATGTTAACCAAGAAATATTCGCAGAAAAACCATGCTATAGGATTTTTAATAATAAGTCACAGGCACAGTTAGGGATTATTTCGTGGTATAAACCGTGGAAGCAATATGTTTTTTCATCCCAACCAGAATGTGTTTTTAATAATTCGTGCCTTCAAGATGTTTTAGATTTTATGAATAAAATAGGGAGGTAGCCAGCCATGAAAAAGTCGAGTAAGGCGGTGGGCGGGAAGGGGGTGGGGAAATGAGTTTACCAAAGCCATATTATCAGGACGATTGGGCTACCATTTACCACGGGGATTGCAGAGAGATACTTCCGCTTTTGCCGAAGGTGGACTTGGTGCTGACTGACCCGCCGTATGGACATAATAATAATAATGGCGACATGATTAGCCGCCGGGAAACAATATTTGGTGGTGAGAAAGTTGAGCGAGAACGCAGACCAATTTCCAATGATGGGGAGGAGGCCAACGAATTGGTTCGGTGGTTTTTCTGTGAGGCAAAGAAGCTTTTGGTTGTGGGAGGTTGTTGTTGTTGTTGTTGTGGTGGTGGTGGGCCAGACCCTCAATTCGCTCGTTGGTCTTTATGGATGGAAGAAGCGATTGGATTTAAGCACGCTGTCGTTTGGGATAAGGGGCCAATGGGCATGGGGCATCATTACAGGCGAAGTTATGAGTTTATTTTAGTGGGTCAGAATGGCAACCCATGTAAGTGGTATGCGGAAACCAAAGATATTGAAAATATTATTAGGCCGGGGGATTTAGAAGTGAATAAAATTATACCATCTGCGGAACAGCATCCCACTGAAAAACCTATTGGGCTTATGAAATGGTTTATCCCGCTCCACAGCAGAATCGGTGAAACCATTCTCGACCCCTTCATGGGTTCGGGAACCACGCTCCGAGCGGCAAAGGATTTAAAGCGGAAAAGCATTGGCATAGAAATCGAAGAAAAGTATTGTGAGATAGCAGTCAAGAGGCTCCGGCAAGAGGTCTTGATTTAATGCGACCAGAAACAGTAACGATTTTGACCAGGATATTTCCCTGCATCAGTTTGGTTTTAAATCTCTGCGCTAGTGTGATTTGTTTGACATGTGGGGATTGGAAGCATGGGGGATATTGGGCAAGTGCGGCATCTATAAATCTGTTTATTATAATTTTGTAAAGGGAGGTAGCCAGCCATGAAAAAGTCTGCGGGAAAAAGAAAAGTATTTAAAGAGTTAATCAAGAAAGAGACAACATCATGAAAAGTTTTAATGGGGTAAATAAAATATACACAGAAGATTGCATAAATTTTATGCAGAACTGGAATGGAGATAAGATAAGCGTTATAGTTACATCGCCACCTTATAATTTTGATAAAGATTATTCAAAATATAAAGACAACAAAAAGAGACAGGAATATATTGACTGGATGGGAGAAGTAGCAAGAAATAGTTATAACATTTTAGTTCAGGAGGGTTCTTTTTTTCTTAATATTGTTGGAAGACCGACAGACGCACTATTACCGTTTGATGTGGTTAGGGAGTTCTGTAAATATTTCCAGCTACAAAACACAATTCATTGGGTTAAAAGCATTGCTTTGAATCAAAAGCACAAAGGTAAAACCACAAAAGAATTGAATGGCGATCTCGCCGTTGGTCACTTTAAGCCACTTAATAGCGATAGGTATTTTAATCAGTGTCACGAATATATATTTCATTTCACCAAAACAGGAAATAATAAATTAGACAAATTAGCTATCGGTGTTCCTTATGCTCATCCAAGCAATCTTGTGAGATGGAAAACAAAAAATAAAACAAGAGATAGAGGTAATGTTTGGTTTATCCCTTATGAGAATAAACAGGGTGCTTTTATTCCGATTAAACACCCCTCAGAGTTTCCAGAAAAACTTCCTTATCTATGTATTAAAGCTCATGGTGTTAAAAAAAATATGCTCGTATATGACCCATTTACTGGATTGGGAACAACCGCAATGGCATGTGTGCGACTTGGAATCAATTTTATAGGAACCGATATTGATGCTAACTATGTAAAAATAGCGAACTCACAAATAAAAGCGCACGAAAAATATTTGAAAGAATCTAACGCTGTTTAAAAAGTATTTATTGATTACAGTAATGGGAAAAAAGTCAAAGTTAGGGTGGAGGAGGTGTGAGTGAGCCAGCCAGCAAGCGGAAAACCAAATAAACGCCATTGGTGTCCAGAGTGTGGCGGATCCCTTGGACTAAAGGACGTTTTAATTTGCGCGACATGTGTCGAAAAGGCAGACAGGGCGATGGCCGACGTCATGAGCTACAGCCAGGCCGCGCAGGTCGTCGACATGGAAATCCGAAAGGAAATCAGCGTAGACGCGAGGGAAAATAAATGAAGCGCCATAATTGGCGACTATTACAGCAGGAGTGGCTGGAGGGAGGGCATCAAACCCTTTTAGAATTTGCAGCGGCAGTCAAGGTGCCGGCAAGCACCGTCGAAAAATACGCGGCAAAACATCGCTGGAAACAAAAAGGCAAAGAAGCGGCAATTTTAATCGAGGAACAAGCAGAGCAAAAGTTTATTGAGAGCGTGTCCGATCGCATAGCAAAAGCACGGCAAAAGCACGTCAAGATCGGCGAGATCCTTCAGGATAAAGGACTCCGCAGCTTGGCCAAGGCCGAAAACTTGGACGCTGGCCAGGCCATAACGGCCATAAGGGCGGGCGTTGATATAGAACGCAAAGGCCTGGGCATTGACGAGGCCCCGGGCGGCACCACAAACATACAGAATAATAATTTTATAACGGAGGTCCAACAGCTTGTCATTAACGACCCAGGAGCTCGAGCTTTACTTGAGCAAAGGATTCGAGAGCGCCTCCGAGCCTGAAATCCGCAGGCTGGCCGCGGCCACGCTGCCAGAGTGGGCAGAATTTGACGAGATCCCGGCGCCTCCTGACATGCTGCTGGATCACCAGGACTATTTAAACCTTAAGTGGAACCCAAAGACAGAGCAGGGCCTTTACCCGGCACACCGCGAGGACATCCTTAAAATATTCAATAACGATCAGATTGAGGAAGCCGTTTTTATTGAGGGAATCGGCGACGGCAAAAGCACAAAGGCCGGGACCATAACGGCTATGCTTATTTACTACCTGGAGACGCTAAAGGACCCGCAGCGCAGCCTGGGCGTTATGAAGGACCAGGGTATCGCGCTTATGAATATGGCAACAAGCGCCGGCCAGGCCAAAGACATCGTTTTCGGAAAAATAAAAGGAATAATTGACAATAGCGTGTGGTTTAAACGCTATTGCCCCTATGACCCAAAGATCGCCAGCCGTTTGCGTTTTCCTAAAGACATAAATATTTTACCCGGTAACAGCTCGCCTAATTTTCCGCTTGGCTATGACATCCTTAATTTTACAATGGACGAGGCCGCTTATTTGCGGCAGCCAGGCATAAACACCAGCCGAGACGTCAAGGACCAGGCGGAGGAGATCTACACGGCCGGCCAGCGCAGGATCCGGAGCCGCTTTGTTGCGCTTAAGAAAAAATCATTTTATAAACTTTTGAAATACCTTAAGCCGCTTATGGTCATAATAAGCAGCCCGCGCCTCATTAATGACTTTATAGAGCGTAAGGCAAAGCAGGCGCGGCACAATAGCAAGATTTACGCGGTCCGCCGGGCCCTATGGGAAGGAAAGCCAAAAGGCACGTTTGGCACAAAGACTTTTTGGGATCCTATTATTAAAATGCGCGTGCCCATTGAATTAAAGGCAGATTGGGAAGCGAACGAGCATAAAGCCAGGCGCGACTTGGCGGCCCGGCCGAGCAACGCAATTACGCCCTATATGGACGTCGAGCCCCTGGAGCGGATCCTGGCGGCCAGCAAGCTGCGGCACCCGGTCAAACAATATGATCAGGACGGCTACCCGCTGGCGTTTCACGAATGGTTTAAACCTATACCCGGGGCGCTTTATGCCGTGCATATTGACTTAAGCGTAAGCCGGCACGGCTGCGGTTTTGGCCTGGCATACTGGGACCGGGTTCAGAAAAAGGCTATTGTGCCTTATTACGAGCGATTTGCACCGACGCCGACAAAACACCTTGATTACGCCAAGGTCCGCGCGATCGTTTTTGAGCTGCGGCGCATGGGATTTAAACTACACGTTGTCTCTTATGACAATTTCCAGAGCGAGGACAGCCTGCAGCTGCTGAAATCAAAGAAAATAGAGACGAAAAAGCTGTCCATTGTTTCCAGCATGGGGCCCGCTGACAATTTTGTCGCGCTTATAAACCAGGCGCAGCTTGACATTTACGACCGGACCTTTGAGACCGCGGAGGGCGGAGGCGTTACCCTGGCCGATGAATGCCGCCAGCTGGAGCTGCTGGACGGCAAAAAGGTCGAGCCGGCATTAAACAGTAGCGACGATATTTTCCACGGTGTGGCCGGGGCCCTATTTTGGGTCGGCGAGATGCGATCGACGACAAGACAGCCCCTGGCTAAAACTATTGTAAACAGGCCGGTCTCGGCTATAATGAATCGCAGAGCTGCATATTTTAATTGAGGAGGCCCCGAGCTATGGCAAAAAGAAAAAGCACCCCCGCTCCACTACCGCCGGATCTGCAACCGCCAGACACCACTCCAAAGATTAAAAAAATATTTTCTAGGATGCTTACGCCCGAGGGACCGATTAAAACATTTTATGAGAGCCTGCGCGGCGAAGATCCGCTCACCGGGCAGCCGCGTTACCAATTTAACGCCGTGGTACCAGTCGAAGAATATTACGAGCGATTCCGGATCCCGCAGACCGTCACCGTGGGCGAAGGCAAAGCGGCAAAGACAGAGGCAACGCGAGTGAGCGGTATTTTTTGCCTCGTCCGGAGAAAAATTGACCCGATCACAAAGAAGGCCGTCGGCTATGAAGTAGTACGCGAGCGCATAACGGATCCGGATTGGACAAGGGCCGCGGAGACGAAAGACCAGGCCGCCAAGGGCGCGCGCAGCGCCGCGGAGGATAAGTCCAGGAAAAAAGAAAAGAGGCACACCGTCGCGGACCTTATGAAAACAAAAGCCTGGAAAATTTCCAAAATGCTGGAGGCGGCACCGGTCGCGGAGGCGTTTGGAGATAATGACAATGATACCCAGGGACTGCAAAATGTTTTTGACAGCGGATATTTTGGATCGCCAAACAATGAATTTATACCGGTGCAGCCCGGGCCCTTCAATAAACAAAAATATATGTACGACTATTTAAAAGCGCACGGCTGGTGTTTTTATATGAAAAACCACAGCGCGATAGCCCAGGCGCTTGTCAATACGAAAACCAATTACGTTATGGGAAAGGGCGTAAGCGTCACGGCGCTAAACGACGACCTGGACGATTTCATACAAGACTATATACGCGTGAATGACAGACAAACAAACTGGTGGATCAACTGCGCGTCGACAGTTTGGGCCGGCGAGTTTATGGACTGGAAAAAAACAACGCCCTGGGAGGCTATACCACTGGTGAGCCAATTTATTGATCTGGCGGAAAAATACGCCGGGAAAATATTCCCGACACCGCAACCGATCGACCCATCGAGCGTTTGGGAAATAATAACCGAGCTAACAAATATAAATAACCCTTTTTATTATCACCAGCAAATGCAAACACAATATCAGCTAACTTGGAAACCCAAGGACAAGGCGTCGGAATATGTTATCAATGACATACCGGCCAATGAGGTTTTGCATACGCGCGTGAACGTGGTCCAGGGCGAGAAGCGCGGCCGCGCGGACCTGGAGCCGGTGCTGCCATGGCTTAAGCTGGAGGAGGATTATCAAAAAAGCAAAGCCTTCCGGGCCTTTGTCGAGGCGTCGTTTGTTATGAAAACTAAAATAATGGGCGACGACGACGACGTGAATCGCTATAAAGAGGATCCCGAGGTCAACAGGATCCCGGTGCCCGGCAGCAAGCTAATAGAGAACGAGGCCGTCGACACAACGTTCCTGGAGACCAAGGGGACCAGCAGCAGCGGAGCCGACGAGGTCGGCGAGAGTTTAAAAGCAAAATGCGCCGTGGGCATTGGTTTGAGCCCGGACATGCTGGGCGCTCATAGCGGCACCGGCGGCTCCGGCCGGCAAAGCGGCCTCATGAAAGCGGAGCCCGCGCACAAAAGTTTAGAGATGCGACAGACCGTGATGGAGTACGCGATCCGCAAGGAACTGGACTGGGCGATAAACATCGCGCGCGAAAATGGATTGATCCCGGCAACGCAGACGCGGCAAGCCAGCATGAAATCAATTATGCAGGCACTGCGCCGGCGCGACTTTAAAGGCGTTATGAAAGAAGCCGCCAGCCTTTTAACCATGGCCGACGTCGAGGAGCCGATCGAGATGACATACGAGGTGACTTTCCCGGAGATATTGAGCGAGGACCGCAAGGATAAACTTAACATGCTGGCGCTGGGAGAGGCGCAAAACTGGTGGAGCAAAGAAACCGCAGGCAACGCGGCCGGTAAAGAGATGAGCTTCACGACCTATGATTTTGACACCGAGCAGGAAAAAATAAGAATGGAGCAGCAGACCGACCCAAAGGTCCAGGCCATGTATGACGCGGGCGCGCCTCCGGCCAGGCCGCGGCCCATGGCGCCCAGCCAGGCAGCTCCGGCACCTGGGCCCCAAGATGATAAGCCAAAGCCAGGTAGCGGCGCAGACAAGGTTAATTTTAAAAAAGACGCCCGGAGAAAATAACGCGTGAACACCCAGCAGCAGGTGATCGCCAAGATCATGGACCAGAGCCAGGCAGCGCTCCGCGGATCCGAGGATGAGTACCTGGACCAGCTGCAGGCCGCCTACCAAGCCGCCCAGGACGCGATCGCGGCACGGATCGTGTCGCGTTTTGGCGCCGCGGGCAGCTGGACCCTGGACGACGTCAAGGCACAAAAATTTGACGCCCAGCTTTTAACCCATATTGACGAGACGATCGGAAAGCTAAACCAAAAAACTAACCTATTGCTGGAGAACGGGATGGCCGACCAATATTTACAGGCCCAGCAGTGGTCTAGCTACATGCTGGACCAGGTAACCCCGGACACCATAAACCCAAAAGTAACAATCCTGACCGACACCGCGATTCGAGCACTGGTCAATGAACGTTTCCAGGGCGCCATGTTTTCCGAGCGCATAGGATTAATAACGGACGGCATGGCCCAGGACATAAAGGACGGCCTCCTGCAGTCTATGATTAGCGGCGAGACCATGGGCCAGGCCGCGGATCGCGTGGATGCCGTGATCGGCGACGGCAGCACCTGGGCCAACAGGGCAGAGATGATCGCGCGCACCGAGATCATGAGAGCGCAGAACCTGGGCCGGTCTGCTACCTATGAACAAAACGCGGATCTTATGGACGGGACCGAGTGGGTCGCGACTGGCGACGACCGCGTGTGCCCAAGCTGCGGAGGCCGCGACGGCAAGACCGACGAGGAGATCCAGGCCGGTATAGAGGACGACGAGTTCGACGGGAGCATTGACACGCCGTTACATCCTAACTGCAGGTGCACTAAAGCGCCAAAGCTGAAAAGCTGGCGAGATCTTGGCGTTGATATGCCGGAGGATTGGGCAGACGACGCCCGCGGCTACAGGGACGAGGACACAGGCAAGTGGCGCATAGCCCCGGTCCAAAACTTTGACGATTGGCGCCAGGACAAGCTGCCGTATTTAGAACAGGGAGGAGGTGGGGAGTAATGGCGACGCCATGGTGGGGATATTTTTTATTTAATTTTTTATTTAAGAAGCCGACAAAAAAGAAAAAGAGGCCTAAAAAATGATTGAGGTCGAACAGGAAAACAAAAAATACTTGACCGTTGTCATTGACGGCAGCGGCGAGACGGTGGACGGACACAGGACCGTGATCAGCCTGCAGCATGAGCAGGGGCTAGAGCTACATCGGCAGCTTACGGAGTATTACGGAAAGCTGGAGGGCGCCAAACTGGAGCGGCGCCGGCCAGGTTTTTTCAAGAGACTATTTGCAATGGGAGGATAGGATGCAGCAGACCGATGACGAGGCACAGCGAAGCATAGACACTTACTTGCATGATCTATTTTACTGCATACGCGAGATCCCAGCGCTTAAGGACCTGGCAGACCAGATCGGGATCCGAGTTTATAACTACAGCCGGTTCCGCGGCATAAAGCCAACACTGGTAACGTTTGGCGCAATTTACTGGGCTCCCCTGGACGGAATGTGGAAAATCGAGCCCCTGCAATTTGAGGAAGGCCCGGACACGAGTCCTATAATTTTGCCGCCAGAATTTACGCAAATAAAAGACGTCATAACGGATATGCCAGAAGTCGCCAAGCTGGTCCAGGCTATAGCCGGCCAATTAATGCCGCGAGTCCGGACCCATAAAATAAAAGGCCGTAAAATCAGTTTTTCAAAGGTCGTATGGCTGCCAGATAATTCCATTTTATTTAAAGCATACCGCAAGCTCGACAATGGCAGGCTGGACACCATAAGGCCAGAAATGATAACCCTACAATGAGTCACCGATACGCGCCGAGGCTATCTAGGGCCACGCTGAAAAAAACTTTTAAAAACATTCTTTACGCAACCCTGCTCCCGCGACCGACCCTTTGCAATTATTGTTTTAAGGAAGATTGCCCCATGCTGGTCACTGACGATAAAAAAGACTGCTCTTTTTTTCATGAGCCGGAGGCAAAAGAGGCATGAGCGAATTTGTACCGCTACCCGAGGAAATAAATTTGTTACGCGCGTTGCGCGGGACGCCAAACGCGCAATTTATGATCCGGACCAACGAATACGGCAAAATACAGCATGTAAAGGTTGAACGTGTTTTGACGGAAACCATTGTCAACGTTACTAAAATCCGCGTCGTCCAGGATGCCGGGCCCCGCGGCGCTTGACACTTAAGCGCAATCTGTTATATTTTTATTGAAAGCAACTGTTTAAATATTTAAAAAGCTGGGCGTTACAACGAAGCGCGCCCAACAAAAAAAGGTCGAACTTGCAAGGTCGTAGAGGCCGGCAAGGTTCGATCTTTTTTTTTACGGAGGATCCCTGATGGCAAAGGAAAGAAAACTAGATCCGCAGGTCGGGAAAATGGCCGGCAAGCTGGCGAGTCACCCGGAAATTGATAACCCGTATGCCCTGGCGCAATGGATGGCAAACCAGGGTTTTAATATTTCCGGTGAGGCGCTGGTCGACAAAACAGGCAAGCCTGCAGATCTTAAAAAGCTGATCACGGCTTTTAAAGCCAAGCGGCCGCGGCCAAAAGCTAAAGAAGCCGCCTCCGCGAGCGCGTTCGCAGCGTTGACGCGGCCAAAGGTTAAGCGGCCGGATCTGCAGTCCCAGGCATACGCCTCCGAACAAGCCTATAAAAATTTCGTTCCCATTTATGAAGCGGCGACCATGGATGCCTCGAAGCGCGAGATACGGTGCGTAGTCCTGACCGAGGGACCGGGCAACCTGGTAACAAAAAATTATTACGGCCCGGAGGCTATCGAGGACGCGGCCCGCAAAATAAACGAGGGTAAATGTTTTATTAATCATATTGATAAGTTATCGGCGCAGCTGCGGCCCGTCGGCGACATCCGGGACCTGTCCGGGTTCTGGAAAGACGGCACCGTGCTAGAAAATTATTTTATTAAGGACCTGGGACGTAAAGGCAAAGCCTGCGAGGCGACCCTTGTCCTGGACCAATCGGACGCGGGCTCGGAGGCACTGGCCAAGGTCCAGGCGCAAATGCTTTTTAGAAAATCTTTCCCGGCGAGCGCGGAGGTCTACGCGGGGATCAGCATCAAGGGGCAAACGCTGGAGGACGAAACCAAAGTCGTTCCGGGTTTTGAAGATTGGCACTACTGCGTGGAGTTCGCCGACGGCCTGGGCGCCGACATTGTGACCCAGCCGGCGCGCGGTGGTGAGTTTTTGGCGATAGAGCAAGCCGTCACGGAGGGCAGAGCCTGGCCGGACGGAAAAATAACAAAAGAGGAGGTACGCGTAATCATGAAAGCAACCGAACTGAAAAAAGTCGTAACGCAGCTTAACGCCGCAGAGGCGCAGCTTAAGACGACCAAAGACGGCGGCATAATTAAAAAGCTGCGGGCAACAATCAAAGCGCTCGAGGCTAAATTGCAGCTGCACGTTCGCGAGAACAAGAACGAAGGCGAGGACAAGGACTCCAAAGATGGCCTTGATATGGAGGCCGAAGGCATGGAGGCAATTAAAGCCCTGATCCCGCAGCATGAGGACGAGGAGGACGAGGCTTACAAGGCGCGTTTGGCTAAAGCTATTAAAGCGGTCAAGGCGTCCAAGGCCGGCGAACCCTGCCCCGAGGGCGAGGCAACACCAGCGATGCCAACAGCGTCCCAGCCCGAGGACGGCGAGGATCCAGAAGATGGAGACGGGGATGGCGACGGAGCTCCTGCAGCCGGCGCGACCCATATTCATATACACGGCAAGGAATCAAAAGAATCCCGCGAGCTGGCGGAGCTGCGGGCGTTCAAGAAAGACAAGGAACGCGAGGAAAGAATCGTCAAGATGAAAACCAAAGCGCTGCGACTGATCACGGAAGCCGGAATCCCTGCGGCATTTTTAACGCCCGAGGACCTGGTCAAAGATGGCACCGACGAGAATGCGTGGAAACGCACGATCGCCAGGACCAAGGCGGCCATGGAAGGCGGCACCAGTTACGCGTTTGCGATTACCGAGGAAAAAGATCAGGCAAGCGGTAGCGAAACGCAAGAATCCCAGGGCAACCTTTTCAGCAGCTTTAAAAACGCCGGCGTGCCGGTCAAAAAATCTTAAAATACTAAAGAGAGGAGATAAACGAACATGGGAACAACGAACAGCACCGTACCAAACCTTGGTTACGCCAAGGACGCAGATCCCCGGGCCGTGCAGCCCTTAAGCACGCTAACGATCGTCCCGGGCGACTTTGCCATGTATAACACCAGCGGTCACTATTGGGACATTTACTCGAACGTGACGGGTCCCGCTTATTTTGGCGGATTTTACGCCGGGCAGCAGCCTCCACAAAGCAACCCGTTCCCGTCGGGCGCTGGAATACCTAGCGTACCCGAGCCCTTGATGTTGATCCAGCAAACGGGCGTTTTTTACCCAGGGATTGCTTTAAAAGCAAGCGACACCGTCGAAGATGGCTCGCCCCTGGCAATTAACAACGCCTCCAGCGTTACGCTTAACGGCGGCGCTGATACACTGGCCGCACCGACGACAATCGGATACGCCTGGATCCCTGGCGGCGGAACTTTTATCGGAGACGGCACCACGAAAATCCCGATCAGGATTCGGAGCAACTTCCCGAGTCCTTTTCTAGCCAAGTAGAGAGGAGGAAAAGAGAGTCATGGAAAAAAGAACCGATATTAATTTAAGGCTGCAGCAAGATCCCAGGGCAATTGCAGAGGCAAAGGACGCGTTTTTTAATAACCTAACCGCCGTCTTTGCCGCGCAGATGGGGCAGCAGCCGCAACGCATGGGCAGGCCCGTTAAACGCGTGGCGACCTTGCGCGACCTGCACGAATCCAAAGAGGTCCGCACTTACATCACAGATGGTGTCATAAACGCGGTCGAGAATATTATTGACTGGGAAGCCCCGGACTTTACACTGCAGGCGCTGGAGTCCTGGTGCTGCGACCATTACCGTGAGGTAGGGGAAGCCAGCCCAGCCTCTGCTTTTGCCGCTCTGACCCGTGCCGGCGTTCAGCAAGACGCTAACATGTGGTATGAGAACGCGCCGCGTGAATGGACCCAATATATTAAAGAGGTCTCCAGCACCCGGCCGTTTGAAATTTATCCTCCGTTGCACCGCGCTAATTTACCCCAGCGCACCGGAGCCGGTGAACCTTACGCGCAGAGCTATCCCAAAGGGCTAGTCGTCACCATAGAAAACTTTAAATATATGGGCGGCGAGTCTTTTGAGCAAGAGCTGGTCGAGGATGACCAATCAAACCAGATCCAGAACCGCAGCCAGGCCCTGGGCGAGGCGCAAGCCACGCTCGAGGAAGTTTATGTGGCCGCGCGCTTTATGGGTTTTGCCAATACGATCGCCGGCGTCTCCATACCGGCCTCGATCTGGCAGGGCTATAACAGCAGCGGCACGCTGATCACCGTTCCTTTTAGCGATGACCTGTACGGCGACGATTACACCCATCACGGCAACGTGCCCGATGGCGCTGTATTGAGCACCGGCAGCACGCTAAACGGCAGCGGATTTGTCCAGCTGACCCTGCCCGCATTAAAAACGGGCATCCAAAAGCTGGCCAACGCAACCGGGCTAAATGGCGTCAAGATGGCCGTGGTCCCGGACACCCTGGTCGTGTCGACTTTTGATTATGTCAACGCCGACACTTTTGTTCATAGCGAATACTATCCCGCGACACCGAGCAGCACGACCGGGCTCGCGCAGGGCGTATTTTCAAAGAACAGCCAGTGGATCCGCCGGCTACTGCCCGTTGGAAATGCCTTTTTCAATAACGGAGCCTGGGCATTAATACAGGGCAAAAAAGGAATCGTTTTCCAGCGCAGGACGCCGATGCAGATCGTCCAGGAAAACCCCTTGAGCGGCAAGAGCTTTGAAAATGACCTGACGCAATTCAGGTCGCGCAGCCGCTGGGAGGTTGAGTGGATCGACCCGCGCTTTGCTTACCTTGGCAATGACGGCAGCGCAACGGTAGCACAGAGCTAAAGCACCAGCTTTAAAATTTGAACCGGCCCCGGGGCCCTTATATGGACCCCGGGGCGGATACGGCTCATCATAGGAGGTTCAGCCATGGCACCAGTAGCACCGCTCCACAAACAGATCCAGCCAGCGCAGACCGCAGACCTACCCGGAGGACCGCCCAGCGTCGATAAATGGGTCCAGGAGGACATCCGCGACGAGCAGATGGCAAATAATATGAACCGTCGCATCCAGGCTTTTAAGCCTGACATGGTCGATGTTATTGTCGCAAAGGCTTTTAAATTGCCCCTGCCTATTTACTGCGAGATCCCGCGCGTAACGCTTCCCGGGCTCGTGGATCCCGTAACGCGCCGCCGGCAGCTTTGCACACGGTTTTATAAAAAAGCCGCCTGCTTTATTGACTATCCTGCTACACCGGCGGACTTGGAGGCAAAGCAACGGGCTTTTGGCCAGGAACAGTTTAAAAACTTTATTTACTGCTGGGCGATGCCCGGCGAAAATTGCGACGACCTAGAGGCCAGATTACACGAAAGGATCAAGGAACATGAGTCAACGGGAGCGGCACGCCCGAGCGCACAAAGCAAGAAAAAGCGGCGTCCGGGTTCACGCAAATAAATTAAAAATGAGGCACCACATTAAAAAGCCCGCTAATAGGAAGCTGGAGGCGTGATGGGTAACGAAATTTTAGCACTGTCCGATCTGATCGCCGGAGCCCGGCAGCATATTAACGACGCCCTGGATCACCATCTTTACAGCGATGAGCTGTCCGATTTAATAGACGGCGTGAGCCTGGTTTATTATCTGACTAATCGCAATCTGGTCGACAAGGCAAACGACGGGGCGCCACTGGACCCGCTGGTCCGTGTGAATAACGTTGTTTTGGTCGGCGCGACATTTGACAAGCAAAACGGGATATTGACTTTTCCAACAGCACCGAACCAGGGAGACCTTGTCGTCGCGCAATATTATTTTGAGCTTATGACCGATGACGAGTACGTCACTTATGCCCAGGGGCTCCAGAACTTTTTAGGTTTTGCCGTTACGTCCAACACTAGCGGCCGCTGGACCGGGCCCACGGATAACAGCAGCACGATCCCGACGCTATACACCGACGCGGCCGTGAATTTTGTCGCCAGCAAGGCCGCGGACCAAATGGCCAATTTAAGCGGCTGGTGGTACCGGGCCAATGACGGAGACAAGTCGTTTGACAAGGGCGCAGTGAGCCAACACTTTAAAGAAATGGCGATCAATTTAAAGAATGAGGCGGAATTTTCCAGGGATGGAGTATATACCAGGCAAGGACGGCGCGAGGCGCCAGCCTGGGGACAAAGCAATTTGCGGCCGCAGATCGATCCGCAACCGAGGCGGTGAGCCATGGGCAGCGGGCCGGTTTTAAAAATGGATAAATTCGACAAGGAATTTTTTACAAACGCGCTTAAGGAGACCAGCGGAATATTTGACGAAGCCGTCACCCTTAAGCGCTGGACCGGGACGACCGGCGGAGACGACGCGGCCGGGATTGCTGCCCAGGATGTTTTTGTAAAAATACCGACAAAAGCCTGCATTAAAAACCTAGCCGCTCGTGAGATCAACTATCCAAACACCATTTACGCGCAGGGCGACCTGACCGCAGAGTTTACCGTGCCGGTATACGGTGAGGAGACAGGACAGGGCGACGGGCAGCCGGCGGGCCGCAGATCTGATCGTGTGCTATACCGCAACAGGGAATATAAGTTTGTTGGTCATGTCGAGCGCAAATTTTTAGCACGGCGCACCTTTTGGCGCGGCGTCTTAAGACAGGTGGCGGCGACATGAGCACAGCGCGGGCGTTTAATGTAATTTTAAATTATCAATTCACCCAGGCGGATATAACATTAAACACAAACACACTGGAGACCGTCACAAAATATTTTGACACCATGCACGCGGATTTTGTGGACAAGGCGCAGCTGGTCCACAGAAAAAGCCTTTTTCAAATTTTGCGATACCTGATCCGGATCTGCCCGGTCGATACCGGCCGGCTACGCGGATCCTTTACGCCCTTTATGGATAAATACGGAGATACGACATACAACAAGTGGATGGCCGACGCCTCGATGGCGCCGTCGCAGCGCAAAACACCTAAAAAGGGTTTTAACCAGGAGGCGGTCGCGGATGGGAAAGCGCAGGGCCAATTTATTGACCAGCCGATGGACACCACGATCGTGACAAATGTAAGTTACGCGGAGGACGCCGACAAAAAAAGCGGCTACATAAGCCGGCTCATGGCATACGCGGACAACCAATATAATAAAAACTTTTCTAATTTTCTTGAGGCCGCGGCAAAAAAAGGCTTGATCCCGGCCGTGGACCCGAGCGCGGAATCCGACGAGGGCGGTGTATGATGCCCGCTATATTGCCCAGCTACACGGAGCCGACCGGGAAAAACAACGTCCTGACGTCTATTAATAAATGGCTGCAGGCCAACGTGCCGCCAGCCAATGACGCGGATTTTAAATATATCTTTACGAGCGAGGTCGCGCCCGTGGTTTTTCCCATGGTCACGGTGACCGAGTTCCCGTTTTTTGACCCAGGTTTTAATGCCATGGGCAACGTGCTTTTTAATGCGGCAAATTATACGTCGGACCAGGGCCGCATAAACCATTTGATGCTTGATATAAATATTTATACGAGCAACGCCGTGGACCCAAACGCTAAACGGAACATGCTGCGGATCCGCGACCGCATAATTAGTGGGCTAACAAAGGCCGGGCTTTATGACGACGACACAAACGTCCAGCTGGCACCGCCGATCAGCGTCCTTGACTACGACAACGGAGCAGCAGACACCGGGACCGTGGCCAGGGTCGCTATAGAAGAAGCAAACTATGCCATCGAGCGCTACTATCCGCCGAGCGCCGACGTGCCAGACGTGCATCGCTATCAGCTCCTGGTAAAGATCCAATATTTTGAAATGTTTTGAAAATAAAAAAAGAGGAGGGCAAATTTTATGAGCACTAGAAACCCCTTGTCAATTTTTACGGGGCAGCAGGCACAGATCCGAGCGGTAAGCCAAAGCCACGGCATAATCCGGCCAAACTTGGTCGATGGCGTGGATTGGACGCCAAAGATTACGGGGAAAGAGGTCCCGGAATTTGACAACCCGCAAAACGCGTTAATTTATACAACCTTTGACGGAGGCTCCGGCAAAATTTCGTTTTTAAAATCGAACCAGGGTCAGCTTGAGGCGCTGATGATGGACACCGATCCAACCGTCGAGCAGGTGTGGGTAAACCCCGCGGGCTTAAAACCTTTTACGATTTTTGAGAACTTAAAAGGCCTGGACGGAAAAATTAAGGGCTCATTTATTCTTGAGGGCTGCTTACCGACCGGGAGTCCGTTCACCAGCACTGTTAAAGACGCGGCAAAGCAAACGCTGGATTTTATGTTTATAAATGCCCATTGGTTTAGCGGCTTGGCCATACTTTACAGCAGGGCCCGCGGATCTGTAGGACCAGCCGGCCAGCCTTCAATTTTAGGACTGGCGACGACTACGACCGGCGGATTACTGTCGCCCGAGACATACTACGTCCGGATTACAGCAGTCACCGCCGCCGGCGAAAGCCAGGGATCTATAGAACAGGACGTTGTGGTCCCTACCGGAACAAGCACGAACCTAATCACCGTCACGACACCCAGCCCAAGCGGAGCCATAACGAGTTTTAACGTTTACGTTTCCGACCGGAGCAACGGTGAGCGCTACATTGGAAACGACGCAGGATCTGGCAGCTTTGTTATAACGCAGCTGCCGGTCGCCAGCGCTACAATTTGTCCGAACATTGACTCGACCGGGGCGTACCAGGCCGCGGGCGATCTTACGTTCGCTGGCAACCTGGTCACGCTGCCAAAAGCAGCTTACCAGATGCCACAAAACGGGCTACCCTATGCCTTGGTCATGCAAAACGGCCAGGTCGTGGCAGATCCCGTAAACCCTGCCACAACTGACAATTTTTATTTTAACGCTGCAGGAACCCAGTTCGGCGTCGGAACCACACCAGCATCAACTGACTGGTGGGACATTTTCACTTTATACCAGCCATAAAGAAAAACGGCGAAACAATTAAAGGGCCGGCGACAAGCTGCGCCGTAACCCAGCTTTTCCGCTCGCGCGGGAATAGCCGGCCCCTTAATACGCGCGAGGAGGAAAGATGGATAAGGACGAACTAAACGGGATGACGAAAATTTTAAATAAACAGGTCGAGATCCACGTCAGGCGCTATAAATACGAGATCCAGGGACTTAAAAAGAAACTCGTGGAGCTGGAGGCGGCCAAGGGAGCCCGGACGGGCCCGGGCCTGCTGCGCTGGCTTAAAAGAAAAAAACTACCGCACCTGGATGACATGATCAGCCAGACAAAGAGGCAGATCGAGGAGCTGGAAAAAGTTTATATTGATGGAATTTTAACGCCCCTAACGGTCCGGGACCGGTTTTTATGCCTTAACGAAATGGAGGCGCACCGGCTCGTAATGATGGAACGTTTGACCGAGACAAAGAGCCTGACCGAGGCGCGCAAAAAAGCATATGAGAGGACAATTGACATCACCGGCGAGATGATATTCAGGGTCGCCAGCCTATCCCAGGTTCTAAAGAAAAAAACCCAGGGAGGCCTAGAGCAATTTTTTACTTTTGACGAGGCGTGCAATTTAAGCCCGCAACTGGTGGTGGATATAATGAATTATCACGCTTCCAATTTTATTTTAACGGAGGAAGAAGCAAAAAAATAACCGGCGTCGAGGACATGAAAGACCTGTCAATTTTAGAGACACACTTGTCGGTCGGCGCGGAAAACGGTTTAACCTTAACTGGATACAGGGATCAGGGCGATATGCCGGTCCAGCTTTTCCGATTAATACTTATGATCAAACGCTGGAGAGCCAAGCCGGATGACACCACGATCCACACGGTAAGCGATGGGACGTAAAACATGGCAAGCTCACTACAATTTAAAATTGCGGCACAATTGGACAGCCAGGGATTTAAAGACGCGGCCGCGGCGGTCCGGGACATGGGAAAGGCTGCCGGCGAAGCCGGAGGCCAAACGGACAGCCTGGCCGGATCCGTGAGCGGTCTTAAAAACATTTATGGGGCACTGGTGGGCGCGGGCATCGTTGCATTTTATAAAAGCTGCGTCGATGCCGCAGCAAAGCAAGAACAAGCGGAAACCGATTTACAGCGTAAGCTGGAGGCTGGCGGCGTGAACTGGAGCAAGGTTAAGGGCCAGATTGATGCCTTTACAATGAGCCTGGAGCAAAACACCGTGTACAGCCGAACCGAGGCCACGGACGCCCTTAATAAATTGTACGGGCGCCTGGGCGACCTTGGAACCGCGGAGACATCGCTCGAGGAGGCGATGGCCCTGTCAAAGAGGACCGGAAAGGACCTAACAGAGACGACCGAGATGGTGGCCAGCGCGCACCAGGGATTTGCGCGGGGCCTATTGCAGGTCGGCCGCAACCTGGGACTCACGGCCGCGGAGGCAAAAAACCAGGACGCCGTGCTCGCAGCGCTGCATAAAAACGTTTCCCTTTTAACAACCGGCCAGGACACCCTGAACGAATCCATGAAAAAAGCAAAAAACCAGTTCGATGAAGCCAAGATAGCGATCGGGGAAGGGCTGGCGCCAGCCGTCGTTTACCTGGCGGACATTTTTGATAAAGCCATGCGGTCGATCGCCGACATCGTTTCTTTTACAATGAACACCATTTATCAGGATGCCCTAAAGGTAGAGCTGGCATATTATAAATTTTTAGCAGTTTTTGGGAGCAAGGACGCAAAGGCGCATATTATCGAGCTGGAGGGAGCCCTTAAGGAGCTGGACGAGGACGCGGAAAAGACGGCGGTTAAGATCGCGGACGTTTGGTCCGGGAAAAAGGCCGGCGGCATAGAGGCCACGGCAAAGCCTGGACCAACAAAAAAAGAAACTGCGGAGGCCGCGGACTATACGGATGCGCTTAAAAAGGTTAATTCAGAGCTGGACGAGTACGTCAAGAAGGGCGAGAAGGCGTCCGGTAAAGAAAAATCCGAGCTGGAGGAAGCCCAGGCAACGCATGACAAACTGATCTCCGAGCTTAAGGCATACCATAAAAACCATATGATCGAGGACGGCGAGTTCGATGACGACGTGGAAAAAGCAGACAAGGCGCTCGCGCAACAGCAGATCGCAATCCGAGCCCAGGCAAATAAAAAAATATTAGAAGAATATTCCAGCGGCGTCCAGGGTATGGCGCAAATGACCGGGAAGGCGCTCGCTGGCGATAAAGAGGCATTTAAAAGCTGGGCAAAAGACACCGTGGACCAGGTCGCTAAAAAGACGGAATCGGCCACAATGATGAACGCGATCCAGGGAGCCAGCGAGCAGGTCGCTATAGGAGACTGGCCGGGAGCTGCTGCATCCCTGGCCTGGGGCGCGGCCCAGGTCGCAGGTATAGAAGCGCTGGCGAGCGTTGTCGGCGGCGCCAGCGGCGGAGGCGCGTCGAGCTCCGGAGGATCTACGGGAGGCGCGGCCGCGCCGGCAACGGCAGCGGCGCCAGCGGCGGCCGGATCCGCGGCGAGCCAGGCGGGAGCTTTAACAGTGAATATTCAGGGAGACTATATCGGGGATCCGGCCTTTATTAATAGGCTGGCGGAAAAATTGAGCGCGGCGGTCGAAAATCAAAACGTGAGGCTGGTCGCGCAGCAGACGGTGAACGGATGAGCACAAGCCAGTTCCGATTTATGCCAAAACTTTCAACGGGCCTATTAATTTTAGAATCATTCGAGAGCGCAAACTTTATAACCGACCAATTATGGAACGTTTTAAACGGAAACCCCGTTCAGGGCTTAATAAATCCATATGATGGTATTTATTCCCTGCCAATTGACAGCAGCTTTCCGCTACTGCAGATCGACGGAGGAGCAACGGCTCCGCAGGTTTTTAATGTTCGCCTATGGGACGATCCGACAAACACAACCGGCGCTGCTTCATATGTTTTTGTTTCTGCGACGGCCGGGACGCCTGGGGCCACAAACTGCATAGGGATTGGCGTAGACAACGCCGTAAGCACTGCCAACTATGTCATTTATAAAAACGGCATTAAATCGGATTCCGGCGTCCCGCGCCAGGCTGGTTATATTTTTTTAAACATAACTACAGACGTCGGCGGGGACTACTGTTACATAGGTGGATCAAAATTAAGCTATGGGACCTCGATCGCTGGGCGCTATTTAACCCTGGGAACCCTGGCCACGACTGGCAACGTGCCGTTTAATTACTTTGACCTGGTCCAGATCTACCAGCAACTCGCGATCCAGGTTTATGGTTTGCAGCCAGGACAATGGATCTGGCTTTTGGATTTTGATAATTCTACGACGACATCCGTCGCGCCAATTTATACTTACCATAATTTAAAAGCACAAGTGGAGGTCCCCGTTATTGGACCGGCTTCCTTAATTGCCAACCTTGGGATGCAATCCCCTTTAAATGGTTTTTTTGTCGTGACTGACGAGGAATATATTATTAACTACATATCGCCGGTGAGCCAGGTTACGATTGGCGACATATGGACTTTTGACATGGTGGATTTTGGGCGCCGGGCTACCATGATCGACGTTTTAAAATCGGTGACGAGAACAGATAAGGAATCCAACAGCGGCGTCAATGAAGCCGTTTTTTTCAACGCCCGGGAAAATTGGACCTTTACGATGACCGACATCACCGAGGCGCAGCGTACGGCCTTGGACCGCTGGTGGTCATTTGCACAACAGGCCAACGAATACGCCGTGGCCGTAAATTCAGACAAGGCGTCGTTTTTCTTTTTAGCTGCAGCAACGGCGCCCATGGCAACGTCCTTTTTAATTGAGACCGCAAACAATGAGATCCCGGTTATACCTAACATTGCGCCCGGCGACGTCCTGATCCTGAAAAACCAAAATAATTTAAACTTTGAACAGATCACCGTGGCGTCCGTTGAGCAGGTGAATATCCATGGATTTGGTTTTGATGCAACGCAGATCACAACTAAAGACCCCATACATAACATTTACCAGGCATTTGATATTGTTCAATCGACCTTATACACGCCTTTTGCAATAGCCAGCGATAAGCAATTAAACGTAAAATTAACTAATGCAAAATTGAAGCGCTGGGATCTGACCCATAAATTCAAGGAGGCACTTTTTTAATGCAGGCCGTCGGGACAAGATACAGCATAAAGCTCCAGCAGCTGAATAAAAAACCGATCTACGTGGTGACCTTTGCGGGAATACCGATGAGATTCAGCACGGATGTTTTGCAAAATCCGATTGGGCCTTACAATGACCTGGTCGGGAATATAACGGGATCCGGCAGCCAGACGACGATCATCGAGGGTAAAACCTGCATAAGCACCTTTTCGTTTGACATAGAGGATCAAAACCTGGTTATGACAAAGCTGCTTTTCACTTACCCGTTTCCCAATAGGCAGGCCACGGTCACCATGGGATTCGCGGGCATGAATGAAAACGAATTTATTAAAATATTCGTAGGCTATATAATTGACTACACGCTAAAAGACGACAACGTCACGTGGGCTTTTCAATTGAACGATCAGAGCGTTCGGCCGACACAATACATTTTTAATGCTTTTACGGAAACCATGGCCGCAGTCAACCCGGGCGATTCCGTGATAGCAGTCGCAACCGTGGGCGCCTTTGCGCCGGCTAGCGGGATTAAGGATTATATTGTTATTGACGACGAAATAATCAGCTATACCAGCGTCACGCCTGGGACCGCAACGACGCCGGCTTATTTTAACGGCTGCCTCCGCGGTCTTTTTGGCACAACGGATACATCACACGACAACGGCGTTCAAGTTAATAATTATATTGTTCTGCAGGACAACCCAATAAACATCGCTTTAAAAATAATGCTGTCAACCGGCCAGGGGACTAATGGTCCATATGATGTTTACACCCAGGCGCAGGGCCTTGGTATACCACAGGCGCAGATCGACGTGGCGGCTTTTGAGGCCTGCCGGGACATCTGGCTCGGCTCATATATTTTCCAATTTGAATTTAACGGCCAGGAGACGGCGAGCAGCTTCCTTGAGTCCGAGATCTACCAGTTTACTGGATCATATACTTTTATAAACGCTAACGGCCAGCTGGCGCTTCATACGTATTCGGGGCCATACGGCAACGCCCAGTTCCCGGTTTTAAATGACGACAATATTGTCGGGTCGCCAAAATGGAAGGGAAACCTTTTGAAGAATTATTTTTTTAATGAATTTGATATAAGCTACGATTACGACATTTTGAGCGACCAATATGAATCCGAGGAGCTATACGAAAACGCCACGTCACAAATAAAATATTTTAACCTGGTGGAGTGTTTGACTTTACAAAGCCGCGGAATAAGATCGGTCGTAACTGGGCAAACCATAATCGATAGGATCATAAACCGGATCATGAATCGGTTCGGAGATCCTACGCCGATCGTGACCGTTAAAACATTTTTAAGCCAGCGCCTGATCGAGATCGGCGACATCGTGAACTTGACCAGCGCAAAGCTTCCGGACATAGCCCGGGGCGCGGCCGGTGTAAAAAATGTTTTAATGGAAGTTATAGCCGCGGTCCCAAACTACCAAGAGGGCTCGGTTACCTTTGACCTTTTAAATACGCAATTCAGCTACAATAAAAAATATGGAGCCATATCACCGTCCGCGCAGCCGCCGGTAAATTTTCCACAATTTCAGAATGCCACGACATCGGAAAAACTTTATTGTTTTATTTCTGAATTAGTGACGCCGACGCTAGGAAAAATGCTGGACGGCACAGATGGGTATTATATAACGGGATAAGGAGGATCAGATGCCAGTAGTTTCAGGAACCAATTTTATAAATATTGACAGCACGCGGGTCGCGGTCAATGCGCCGGTTTCAACTGACTTGATGACCGACATCGTCGCGGATTTAAATTATTTAAACAATGGGAATTTTCAAAATTTATTAATATTAAATACACCAGGGGTTGGTAATTGGATACCGCCGGCAGGATGTAATAAGATTTTGGTCAAAATGGTAGGTGGGGGCGGTGGGGGAGCCGGCACAAATTTAGTCCTTGGCTCTACCGGAGGAGGAGGCGGCGGCGGAGCTTATCAAGAGTTTTATTATTCAGTGACGCCAGGTGTGCCAGTGGGCTATAACGTGGGAGCTGGCGGGGGCGGTGGAGTTAATACAAACGGAGCGGATGGAATAGACACGTCGTTCGGATCTATAATTGCAATGCCTGGACAGGGAGGTAATATTTCAGGAGCGGGCGGCGCTGGCGGAGCGCCCTCGATCGGCACAAATCTATGGGGCATTCCTGGGCAAGCCGGGCAACCTTACCAGCAAGGATCCCAAAATCGCGGAGGTTATGGCGGAGCGTCTGTATTTGGACCGCAGGTTTATACTGCTGACGCGGGATCCCAGGGAGCGGGAGGCGGCGGCGGAGCATACTCCGGTCCGACATCAGGCGGAGCGGGTGGCGCGGGCGTAATTCTGATATATTATTAAACGAGAGGAGGGATGGGCGTGCAGAAAAACGATCAAATTTTGAAACTGGTACGGATCACGACAAAGACCGCGACGCAGATCAACGGCCTTGTCAAGATCAGCTCGGACACAGCCAGGACCGTAAGGAGGCATGACGCGGCGTTTGTTATTTTAAAAAAGGGATGCCAGCTTTTGCGATCTGGAAACAACGGGAACGGCAACGGGGCGTGCAAGACAAAAGAAATCCAGGCCGCAGAGCAGCTCCGCCAGGAGGCAAGTTTTATAATGAAATTTTGGCACAGCCTTCCCGATACCATACAAACAATATTTATCGTCGCTTTTGGCATGGCCGTGTGGGAAACATTAAAACAATTTTTTGTAATTGTAAAAAACTTGGTTTTAAAAATAGGAGTATAGGAGGGTAGGATGGATTTAACACAAGCGGGAATTATAGGAGCGGGCGGGATCGGTATTGAGCCCATGCTGGAGCACGCCGTAATAAACCACGTTCCAGACGCATTAAAACCAGCGGTCGCTTGGATCGCTGCCGCGGCATATGGAATCGGGATGAACGCGGCCGCCGGCGGAGATTGGAAACAAGCGGTCGCCACTACCGTCGCAACAGTCGTGTACCAGGAATTAAAACACCAGAGCCCATGGGGAACAGACGCCACGCCGGCGCCGGGATCTCCTTCGGCACTAGCAGCAGCGGGACCGAGGCCAGGATATGCGCCTCCGATCGCGCCAGCTACAAAATAAAAGAGGAGGAAAACAGATGAAAAAATATTTTCTGCTGGTGCTGCTTTTAGCGCTGGCAACTAGTTCAGCCTGGGCGAACACCAGCACTTTTACGGCTATCGCCACGGCTACAACCACGGCCACGGCTACCGTGCCGTCAAATACATATACATCAACGGCTACCGGGACGCCGGGATGGTGGATCCATAGTGCTACGGCTACAGCAACGGCAACAGCAACGAGAACTCAAACGCTAACAAAGACAAGTACGTCCACGACCACGGCAACACAAACGGCCACGGTCACGGGTACGAATACGCGGACCACTACGGTAACGTCGACGGTCACCGCTACTTTTACTTTTTCAAATACGCCGACGACAGGGCCGACGCTTGTGTCTACGCTTGTGATCGCAAATATAACCGTAAAGGGATTGATTGAAGATAACACCGGCGGGAAACATAAGCCGGTTTATTTTACCCAATCCGGAACTTTTAGGGATTACGCTATTATGGTCACTGGCACAGCGAGCATGATAACATTTTTAGACTGGGCTTATATTTCTTCAAGCGATTCAAGCGTTATATGGCTCGAGGCTTTGCCGTCCGGAACTACCTTAACGGGCTGGCTGTATTTGAAAAATGGATTTATACCCTTGGTGCCGACAAATTCCTCGGTGCTTGGAAAACCTAAATTTGGCGACAATATAGTTTTGAGGGTTTTAAATGGAGCCACGGCAACGTTTGGCTTGACTGGCGAGTTTTACACGCATTAAAGGGGCAAAAATGAAAAAAGTTTTTCTTTTATCGCTCCTGATTATTAGTTATGGCGTGGGCTTTGCTTTGTCGCAAACAGCGATCAAGCAAACGCCCACGCTGTCACCGACCAAGGCGCCGACATCAACGCAAACGGCCACGGCAACACCGACGGCAACCGCAACCCAAACAGCTACGGAAACACAAACTTTGACGTCATCGCAAACCTTGACATCGTCCGTGACAGCCACGACAACCGCTACAGGAACGGCAACGGCAACCTGCACGCTCACCGTGACGATCAGCTGGACACCGGTGTCGTTGCGGATCCTTTGCAAAAACGCCCCTCCTTTTTTTTACAAAAACATGCTGGCGGCACTTAAGCAGGAGGTTGACAACGATCCGGAGGGCATGGACTACGAGGATATGACTTACGCGGAAAAGGTTGACGCGCTAAAGCAGCGCGCCATGGACACGGAGCCGGAAACCCTGATCTTTAACTTTGGCGGGACCCCGGTCGTTATAGACGACCAGGACATTGAGACGGCGGGGATCAAATGAAAAAATGGATCGCGCTATTTTTATTTTTTCTGCTGGCGCCGGCTGCGCTCTGGAGCCAGACTTTTGACGCGACCCCTTCGGTGGCTGGGACGTGCGACCCTTACGCACCAACCACGGTCTACCCTTCCTATACGAACATCTCCAGGGGCTACATATACGGCACCGAAATAAACTACACCTGGCTCTATTGGGATTTTTCCGGCTTACCCGCGAACGCGGTCATCACCGGCACGCCGACTCTGACCTACAATTTGACATATGCATATTACCCGGACACTACCGTTTATTTTTACCGATTTAAAAGCGGCGACAATGGATGGTTCGCCGGGGGTTCAGATCACGCTACCTGGAATTACCAAAATCAAGCCAGTACGACTGCTTGGCTGGGAGGGAACTCTGGCACCTATACCCTGGGCGGGATGACTTTCCCGGATGGCGGTGGAGGGGTTCCTGACACGGATTTTTTTTATACCGGTGTCAGCGCTCTTTTTGGCGGCGCTCTTGCTTCCGGAACACACACCATTAATTTTGACCCAGCAGAAACCCAGGAGCTCCTGAATAGCAATTCCGGAATCATTGGATTCCCCGATCCCTGCGTTACCGAGAACTGTTCGGCCATGGTTTTTGACGTGTTTGGCGCGACCTATGACTGGGAGCTAAAATTTAATTACGTTACGGCGACCCCAAACACGACGGATACCTACACGAACACCGCTACGGCCACGGCCACGGCCACGGCAACACCGACGGCAACCGCAACCCAAACAGCTACGGAAACACAAACTTTGACGTCATCGCAAACCTTGACATCGTCCGTGACAGCCACGACAACCGCAACGGCGACACAAACGGCCACGGCTACCAATACGGCGACGCCGACGACAACCATCGTGGCGTGTGGCCCAGCCATAGCAGATAATTTTGATCGCGGACCAGCCTCGACCCTGGGCTGGGCCCTGCCACTGCCTCCCAATACCGGCCAGTCGTGGAGCCAGAGCGCGAACGGAGGCACAGGGATCGGGATCACGGCAGGAAACCAGGCGTATTTATCTTATACGGGATATTTAAATTACGCGACCATAGACAGCCTGGTCGCCAATGGATTTGTTTCCATGCAACTGGGAACCGCGGACACCACGGCTACAACGGGGATAATTTTCAGGGTAGCGCCTGGGACATTTAATACATATTGGTTTTTTGGACCAGACGCAGCGAACAGTTATCAATATCATATTTACTGCATTTATAACGGCACCGTGGAGATTAACCATTATATAAGCAACGTGGGCGCCACTAACGATTTGATTCAGGCCTGGTTTATTGGAACGTCTGTAAACTTTTTTATTAATGGCGCGCCGGTCGACAATGAAACCGACAATTGGACGTCAAACAATACACAGATGGGATTCTTAATTAACAATATTGGCGTAGGGACGTCGACAACGATCAAAAGTTTTAACTTTAATGCTTTTGGCCCGGGCTGCTACCCTACCAGCACGCCGCTCCCAACATCAACTTTTACGCCAACGGTCACGCCGACTTTGAGCCCGTCGTCTACCGTAACGGCGACACAGACCGAGACGTTCACGGCGACCGCGACCGCGACCGCAACGGCAACGCAGACGACAAGCAAAACATCTACCGTGACGGCTACGTCAACCAAAACGTCCAGATACACGACGACGGTCACGACAACGAACACGGCAACCCAAACCGCTACTATAACGGGATCGCGTACATCTACCAGGACCGCAACGGTTACGGCAACAGGGACAAGAACTGCGCTCCCGACCGCCACGGCCACGGGAACAGCCACGGCAACCGTGACCGGATCCAAGACCGCCACAGCATCCGCGACCAGGACGCAAACCAGGACGGCAACCCAAACACCGACGCCAACCGTGACGGCAATTCCAAGCGTCACCTGGACCACGATCCCGACGAGGACCAGGACGGCAACGCCGACATACACCGCTTTAACGGCCACGCCTATACTGACAAACACCTGGACCGCTATTTTTACCAGGACAAAGACCTGGACGCAGACCGCGACAGCAACCGCAACGGCAACCGGATCCGTGACTTTTACTTATACGGTCACCAGGACGAGGACCTGGACCGCAACGCCCACGGCCTCCGCAACGCAGACCAGGACGGCCACGGCTACCAATACCAGGGATTTTACAGGAACGGCAACGCAAACATGGACCTGGACGAACACCTGGACTCCGACCTGGACGCAGACCAAGATCCCGACCAGGACGGCCACGGCGACCGGTACCGGATCCGCAACCAGCACCAGGACCGGCACCATAACGCAGACATTGACGTCGTCTCTGACCAGGACGTCGTCGCAGACATTGACACCGTCGGTGACTTACACCAGCACCGGCACAACCACGGCCACAGCAAGCCCGAGCTTCACTCCTGCCAGCTGCGGGCCTGCTATCTTTGACACTTTTTTCAGGACCGGTGCAACCCTGGGAACGGCCGACAGCGGGCAGATCTGGACGCAATATTTCGGAACGCTGGCGACCGTGGCAGGCAACGCATACAACCCAACGATCCCGAATTTTGGCGAGGCATACATTGACGCCCTGGTCGCCAATGGAACCGCGTCGCTGCAAATAACAGCTTTTCATCCTGACGGTAACATATGGCTATTTTTTAGATATAAGGACGGCGCCGACACCTGGAGCGTGGAGGCGGTCCCGGCCTGCTACGTCGTGCAATGCGAATTAAACGGAAATTACATTTTAAGGAAAATAATTCCGCGGGCCCCGGCCCTTTATGACACCGTCACAGCGCAAGCCGTGGGCCCTTATATTTCAATCTACGTAAACGGCATACTGGTCGACACCGAGATTGACCAAACTTTTACCGCGGCCACAAAATACGGATTCGCGTTATACCGGCAGAGCGCAGCCCAGCAGGAGATCGCGGCTTTTTCTTTTGACGCGATAGGACCAGCCTGCAGCGCAACCGCAACGGCAACGCAAACGGGGACGATCACCGTCACGGCCACGGCTACAGTTACCATGACAGCCACGACGACAAGCACAGGCACAGCGACAAAGACAGCCACTGCAACGGCAACGGCTACCAGGACCAGCACCAGGACGGCCACAGTAACAAACACCGCAACAAAAACACCGACACCATAGGAGGAAATCGTGGGCGCGCAATTTCTACCAGCTTTTAATAACACAATAGGCTACGAGGGAATTTACAGTTGTGATCCGACAGACGCAGGAGGAGAAACCGTTTACGGCTTGTGCCGGCGTGATGACAGCAAGTGGGCAGGCTGGGCCCGCGTTGACCATTGGAAAACTCAACCTATTTTTCCGTCGAACATGAAAGGCGATGAAATATTATTGAATCTGGCGCAGGAATATTTTAAAAATAATTACTGGTCGCAGATCCATGGCGACGATATTTCAAACCAGGACATCGCGAACCTTATGTTTGATATTGCCGTAAACCAGGGAGACGGCAACGCGCTCGAATGGCTTAAAAAAACCCTGGATTCTTTGAGCCTGGGACAAAAGGGCGTGCTTTATCCTGCCTTGAGCCTTAATAATGGAGTGGTGACATCCGCCATAATAGACACGCTTAATATTTATTTACAAACAGAGGACCCGTGGTTCGTTTTAATAAGCCTGCGGGCGTGGCGCCTGGTCGGTCATGAAAGTATAGCCTTGGCAGATCCTAACGACCTGGACGACACCAGGGGATGGATAAACCGGGATTTTTTGAGGCCGTAAAATGAAAATAAAAAACAAAAAAGATGCAGACGCTTTTTTAAATATATTTTTCGAGGGCATGGTTATATTTTTTATTTTTGCCATGATGGTCGGCTTGGCCATAACAATTATTTATTTTAAATAGGAGGGCGAGACAATGCAACTAAAGGGAAACTTAAAAACCGGCGACGCGCTGGTCCAATATGACAGCCCTTTTAATAGCGGATGGGCGTCATGGTTTAACCTGCCCTGGGTCGTGGCATGGCTGGGAATAACAAGGTATCAAGAAAAATATTTCGGACAAAACGCCGACACGGCCGCGGATCACGTGATGCTATACATAGATGACCAGCATATTTTAAACGCCGTGCCGCCCTGCGTTAAATGGAGCACCGTGGACGAGCTGGCCTCGGCAAAGCTGAAAATATTCAGGCCGACATTTTACAGCTTTACGCCGGAGGACGCGGCACTGATGATCAAGACCTTTGAAAGCCCGTCGACATACACGGACACCGATGGTGCACAACAGACCTACACGCTGATCGGATCGGCCTATGACTATGACCAGTGTGCCGACATACTTATCGCGGGCCAGCTGGGGAAGCCCTGCCAGGAATCGTACGAGCTGCTGGGTGGAGGAAAGGATCATATAGTCTGCAGCGTGGCCACTGCAACTTTTTTTGAGAAATACAAACAGCTGACAAACGCATCATACCCTAATTTATTCTCTAAAATTAAGCCCGAAAAATTCATCGGTAACCTGGCGAACTTATACAAGGCAACGCCGATGGGCCAGGCCGTCGTCGGTTCTTTTAACGCGCAGGGTTTTGTTGCGATCGAGGAGATCACGCCGGCGCATTACGCGAACAGCAGTTTTTTTGATGACAGCTTTACACTGATAGGCCAGACCTTTTAAGGAAGCGCACCGGGCGGCCAGAGCCCGAGTCCTTCCTCCCGCGCCCCGGGGACCCCGCAACCGACCCCGGGGCGTTAATTTTTAAAATCAAAATATCGCGTTTTAAGGACGATTAAGGGACCGGTAGGGGCTTTACCCATTCCCACGGCCTGCGCTTAAACTGGCGCAACGTGGAGCGATTTCGGCTTTTCATAAAAACCCGCATAAAACCGTTATATAATAAGGACAAAACACGCCAAAATGGCCCCGGAGCGGATCCGCGGGCCCCGGGACCCACTGACCAGCCCAGGAGCGCCTTTTTAATTTCTTATTTTTTACCATTGACAAAACATAAAAAAGCAGGATAATTATTAAGACAGAAAAAAGGGGAGGAGGTGATCGAGATGGCATTAATAAGCAAGGAGGACCTTTTAAAAGCCCTGGAGCTAGAGGCCGAGAACGCAAATGAGCGCTGCCTGGCCATGGTTGTAAAGCAAGACGCCGGCGGACTGGACCGCGCAAGCGGCGTATGCGTCGGGCTGGCGCGTGCTATTGAGCGCGTCAAAGAGGCCGACGAGATCGAGCAGGGACCGCAGGCGGAGGACTTCGGTTCCTTTGTATGCAGGATTTTTAAACCAAGCACAGGGGCGAAGAGCTAGGCCGCCTAAAATTTGAAACGGGAGGAAGAAAAGATGGGACATACAAGCGTGCCAAAAAGCGCCAGATCAGCTTCGAGCTATTTAAAAATTGAGGCAGACAAGCCAGGCAAGCGCGTCCGGCTTTTATTTACATCGGACAATAACGAGATCCTGCCGATCTACTGGCATCAGATCGAGCCGGATCCAGCTATTAACAGGCTGCGTCATCGCTGGCTTTGCATAGGCAGCCGGGCCGGCTGCCCTCTTTGCGCGGAGATGAACGAGAGCTTGAAGCCAGGCCAAAAGATCGCGAACAAGGACCGGCTGTACCCTTTCCAGCTTAAATTTATATGCAACTGCTACAGCTACGAGGACAAGGCGGTCAAGATCTTGGAGATGGGGACCAAGCTGCAAAAGGCGGTCGAAAAAATAGAGGACACCCTGGGGCCGGCCTTTGAACATACGGACCTGATCATTAGCCGCGAGGGCGAGAAGCTGCACACGGTTTATTATGCGATCCAGGCGCCGGCGGATCCTAAATTTCTTTTGCCAAAGGATTTAAAACTTATCGACCTTAAGGCGGAGATCGCCAAGAGCGCCCGCACCGAGGAATCGCTGCGCGAGGTATTGAGCGGCGAATATGACCGCAAGTTTCACAATGAGGATACCGGAAAAGACACGGATCCAGACCCGGTCCCCGCGGAGGAAACAAAAGCGCACGCCTGGGAGCCGCCAACAGCCTGGGTAGACAAGGCGATCAGCTATTGCAAAACAATGGAGCTGCCGTTTGAGAACGTGGTCGCCTACTACTGCGACGTTATTTTCAAACGCACAGAGGAGAACTGGACAAAACAGGATTGGACCAGGTTCGGCGCTGGCCTGGCCGTGGCCTCAAAAACAAAAAGCGATACCGAGATGCTGGGCCGCGCTATTAAGGATTACCTGGCAGCCCGGACGGTCCAGGCCGACAAACAACTCGCCGGAGAGGAGGTACCCTTTTAATGGAAACAACACTAGTACTGACAAGACAAGCAATCGAGATTAAGGCAAAGACGACCGAGCTGCATTTGTGGGCTTTGAGCCATAGCAAGATCGAGACGCAGCGAGATTACGATTACGGCGTCGCGCTGATCCAGGAAGTCAAGCAGGCCTATAAATTCCTGGACGAGGAACGAACAAAGCAGACCGCCCCGCTAAATCAACAGATCCGGGACATAAACGACCTTTACAAGCCAACGCTGGCGACATTAGAGCAGGCGGAGACAACCGTCAAAAAGGCCGTGACGACCTGGAAACAGATCGAGCAGGCCAAGCGGGACGCGGAGCAAAAGCGCCTTGAGGCGGAGCAGGAACAAAAGCGCCGGGCCCAGCAGGCGGAGCTGGCGCGGATCGCGGAGGAGGCCCGTAAAAATGGATCGGAGGAGGCGGCCCGCAACGCAGAGATCAAGGCCGCGGAGCTGGAAAAGAAAAACAGCGAGGCCACGGTGCTAGCTGCGCCTACCTTTGCCCGCAACCGGGCGGAGTCGACCCGCAAGATCTGGAAGGCCGAGGTCCAGGATCTTAAGGCTCTGGCCGCGGCCTGCGTAGCTGGCACGGCTGATCTGGCGCTGATCCAGGCTAACGACAAGCTGCTGGGCTCCATGGCACGCGGCAGCCAGGGCGGGATGACGATTCCGGGCGTGCGCTTTTACTACGAGGAAAGCCTGGCGGTGAAATCATGACAGCAAAAAAGACGCCAGCAACGCCGGCACCAGTGAACCACAGGATTCCGGAGGCCGACGGGCTTCCGGATCCCAATTGTCCGTTATGCATGAAACAGTTGAAGCATACGGAGAAGGAGCACCAGAAGGTCCGCCAGGCGACGATCAGGGCGAACCAGGTCGCGGAGGACATAAAAGAAAAACAGCGTCGGGAAACCAGATTAAAATACACAAGGGAGGCGCAGGAACATGGCAAAGGCTAAAAAAGGAAAAGAAATTTTAACTTTTCAGGTCCAGATCTGGCAGGCTCGAGCCATTGACAATATAGCCAGGATGGAAGGCACGGATCGAGCAGCCGTGATCCGTGGAGCGCTTTACAAACAACACCCGGCGCTCGTGCCGCGCTATAAAGAAAAACAGGAGGGCAGCCGATGAAATACGCGCTTAAAACAGTTAGCAAAAACATGACATCATTTGCTGTAAACGCCAACGGGTTCAAGTGGCCCAAAAGGGGACGCGTGGCCTGTAAAGATTGGAATGATCGCCAAGAATGCGGAGGCGGTCTCCATGCCCTGCTTAACGGAGAGGGCGACGCAGGACTATTAAGCTGGGAACTTGATTCGGTGTGGCTGGTCCTAGCTATACCAGATACGGTTAAAATTATTGATCTTATTGGAAAGGTAAAATTTCCAAAATGCAGCGTTATTTTTTCCGGAGATCGCAAGGGCGCAACGGATTTAATTTATAAAAAAACCAAAGCGCAACGAATTGTGGGATATACAGCGACCGCCGGGGATGAAGGCACAGCGACCGCCGGGGATGAAGGCACAGCGACCGCCGGGGATAAGGCTATTATCCAGCTGCGTTACTGGGATGGCGACCGCTACCGCGTGGCCATTGGATACATAGGCGAGGGTGGTCTGGAGCCTGGCGTTAAATACAAACTGGATGATAGCCACAAAATTATTAAGGCGGAGGCGTAACCGTGGGCGCGCTGGCAAGGGAACCCTTTCCAAAATTTAACGGGCCGGATTATATACCAGCCCGAGACCATGGGCGCCTTATGCACCAGCACGACCGGATCCGCCAGCTTATGCTAGATGGCAGATGGCGGACCCTGACGGAGATCACGGAGGCCCTGGGCGGCGAGACCGTCGCCCCGGGCCCGTCCGTCTCCGCGCAGCTGCGGCATTTACGAAAAGAGCGATTTGGCAGCTACCAGGTCTACCGTCGGCACCGGGACGGATCCGACGGCCTGAACGAATACCAAGTCCAGCCGCCACTGCCCAGCGGCCAACTATATCTTGTTTCAATTGTGCGGAACACCGCACAAATTAAGCAAAGAGAGGAGGAAAAATCATGAAAAAAATCATCATTCTTTTAATCTTGGCCGCGCTATTTATTGGCGGCTGCGAGACCGCCGGAAACCCGGCAGCATCGCAAGTGAAGGAAACGACAACTCCCACGCTCTGGCAGTAAATTTAAGCTATTGATTGGAGACAGGATCGGTGCTATATTTCACCTTACGAAAAAGATAGCAAAACGGAGCCCTAAAAAATGGATAAAAAAACAATGACCGGCCATGGACCAGGATCACGCGGTTTAAACCCTTCGGGGCTCCGTCCGCGCCCAGGAACCCAGGCCGGTTTTATTTTTATGGAGGCGTGATGGCAGACCAAGACGAACAAATAGGCGTCCGAGATCGCCGCGGGGGTGGGTGGTGGTGGGCGGACAATGAAGCTTTTGGAATAGCAAGGCAATGCGGGGAATCTGCTTTTTTACTTTATTGCTACCTTTGTCGCATAGCAAATAATTCAACACAAAGAGCGTTGCCCTTAAATAGCGAGATCGTTAAAGAAACTGGAATATCTTTGAGGAATATTTTTAACCTAGACGACAAGTTCGTCGAGTATAGGATTGTAAAAATAACTAAAGAGAAAATAAGGGGCCTCCGTGGCGTTCGCGTTCGCAAGGTTTACACTCTTTTAAAACTTGGAAAAGCTTTTAAATTAAAGGATAAAAAAAATCAAACCGGTGCAAGATTTGCACCGGAAAGACAGATACAGGTGCAAGGTGGCGATCTTCCGGTGCAAACGCCTATTATTAATCATAAACAAGACTCAGTTGAACAAGACTCAGGAGAGGGCGCCCCGCAGGAATATAAACCGCATACCAAGATCAAGGACACACCAAAAAGCCCGGTCTGGACCCTTACCATGGAGCTACATGCAGTTTTAAACGCAGCGAGAGAAAACCTAGGATTACCTCCCGAGCCCATGGAGGAGGGCCCGGATTGCGGCATGACCAGGGACAAGCTGGAGCGAGGTCCAGAGGACCAGGATCCGCGCAGATATAACGCTAAAAACATGCTGGCCCTGGCGCGTACCTATTGCAAGCCGCCGGAGCCCGAGACGCGGGACGTCAAAAAGGCATGGTGGACTGGAGAGCCGCCGAAATTTAAGAATTTTATAGGCCTGATCCATGACGTAGCAGATTGGACCAGGCTATATAAAACAAAAGGGAGGAAAAGCGCGTGAGTAAAAACGAGGATTTGACAATCGACGACGTTCTGGACGAGCGCCCCAGCCTTTTAAAAGCCGTGGGCGTCGACTATTTTTTTTATACTTATTCCTGGAGACCAAAGGAAAAGATATACGTGAAAAGCGGCCGGATCCTGCCGGTTACTACTAATCTGCTTTATATAGCGGAGGTCAAAAAATACGGCGAGGACGAGGCGTGGAAGCGCTATTATTACCGGGAGCGGCCGCGCAGAGTCCAGGATTACGCGGAGCTAATGAAAGCCAAGGAACCGGAGATCGGCCAGGCGTCGGCCCGGCCCGCGGGCTACCACTACACGGAGACGCAACAGCCCAGCGGCTCGGAACTGGCCAACGCCGATGCTTAAGGGCTACATAGCACCCATTCAGCCATACGTCCAAAAACGCCCGGTTACCATAAACCTGGGCGGCCGCATCATGACGTTTGTCCCGAGCAACAAAAAACAAAAAGAGCTCCGGCTCGTGCTCAAGCAATTTTTTAAAAAGCCGATCCCGGCGGAGTTCAAGTTGCGCCTGACTTTGCTTATTTACCGCAAGACCTTGGCCGGGGATACCGATAATTACTTAAAGGCCTTTGAGGACGCCGCAAACGGTATAATATATGACGACGACAGCCAGATACACGACGTCCGGGCCGTAAAGCTACTGGACCGCGAGGCGCCACGCTGGGAGTTTTTTATAGAATACTTTACAGAAGCGCAATCGATAGCAGAATATAACGACAGATTAATTAATGCCGGTAATTGCAATTTGCTAGTAAAATAAAACGGGAGGAGGAAAGAAGGATGGGCATAAATAAAACGGGAGGACAGGCGCACCAGGTGTCGACGCAGGCGCAGCAGGTGTCGACGCAGGCGCAGCAGGCGGCAACAGGCCGGGCCCTGGCATTGCGAGTTATAACGCCCCAGGATTACGACGCGCTGGTGGACGAACTAAAAGGGATCGTGACGGAGGGCGTCCACGCGAGCCGCTGGCTTTTAATAAAGACATACCACAAGCTCGGCGCCACTATTTTAATGAATGAGGCGTCTTTGAAGCCGCAGTATGGCGAAAAATACATCGAGCGCCTGGAAAAAAGCACGGAGATCAACAAGCGCGATCTTTACTACGCGCTGGCCTTTGCCAGGAAATACCCTGACTTAACAAAGATCCCGGACGGGAAAAATGCCAGCTGGTCCAAGCTGGTGAAAAACTACTTATCGGATGGGAAAAAGAAAAAAGCGGATCCTGTAAAATGCACCTGCCCGAAATGCCAGACCGTTCACGACGTTAAAGAAATGAGCAAGTCATGATCGAGAACTGCAAGCTGTGCGGCAAGGAGGTCGCGGTGGTGGAGACCGAGCAGGGCGAGCGGATCGAGCTGGACATGCACGTGCCGATTTACCGTGTCGAGATCCGCGAGAAGCCAGGCGGCCAGGTAGGCAAAGAGGTCGCCTGCAAGATCATCGAGTGGTACTACGTGGACCACAAAAACGCCTGCCAGGGCCGCAATGAGGCAGAAACCTCTTCGCCGCAAGGGATAGATGCACAGACAAAAAAGCCACAAAACGATGCAGGGCGATGTTTTTATTGTGGGCATCTGACGACCGATCACAAATGTGAGGTGGGCCATTGCCTTCACTATACGCTGACTGAACGAGGACCGATTCGATGCGAGTGCATGAAATTTATCCCTAAAGAGGAGGCATAGCCATGAGCCAGTCGGTCTGCAAGTGCGGCAAGATGATCGTGTGGGCGACCGGCCCAAAGGGAAACAAGATACCGCTGGACCCTGCGCCTCCGACATACGTGGTGGATCCGGAGGGCCATGCGGTCCGGTCCGTGGCCATGGTTAACCATTTTGCGACATGTCCGCTGGCGAATGAATTTAAAAAGAAACCAGAGGAGGCATCATGACATCATCCGAGCGTAAGGATGCTTTGGAGTTGGCACATAAGCGATTAGATTATTATGCTGATTGTGTTCAGGCTTCACAAGGAACTTGTGGGGAAATGGTTGACATAGAAATCCTTGCCCACGCCCTCATCTCGCTGTCTGCGGAGTTGGATAAGTGGAAAGGGTTGGCAGAGAAGGCGGTTGAGGGGTTGAAATTTTACGCAAAGAAAAAACCATACATTCCAGCAGTAGAAAGAACGGGAGTTATGCAAGTTGATGAAGGTGATGTGGCCCGTGAAATCTTAACCTCGCTTTCCGAGAGCGGGGAGAAGGGAAAGTGAAAACAACTCGTAAGGCGGTGGGCGGGTTTGAAACAAAAATGGGTGGTGACCAACACCAGAAGGAGGTCGTTATGAAAGGCAAATCAGTTTTGATTAGAGCAGATAGGGCGGGAGTGTTTGTGGGGATATTGGTATCGCATAAAGACGGTGAGGTTGTTTTAAAAAATGCCCGTCGGTTGTGGTATTGGGACGGTGCGGCATCTATCTCTCAAATTGCAGTTGATGGCGTAAGCAAGCCAGAAAATTGCAAATTTCCCGAAAGCGTTTCAGAGATTTTGATTAATGGGGTTATTGAGATTATCCCTATGACAGAAAAAGCCGTGAAGTCAAT
>Ga0187857_10000748_pt1 | contig 37990 bp, 33 predicted proteins | sample June2016WEW_8_10_FD_132984 | JGI IMG/M metagenome (GOLD analysis project Ga0187857, IMG submission 132984) | Peatland microbial communities from SPRUCE experiment site at the Marcell Experimental Forest, Minnesota, USA - June2016WEW_8_100 | ecosystem: Environmental > Terrestrial > Soil >... | reverse complement strand
GCATAACCGACGTGTCCGTCAAAGCGGGGCAATCCCAGTCATCTGCGTTTGCGTCACGCCAAGAGGGGTCCCGACCAAGTGTCGATGTCAGCGGCAATCTGGTCGGCGGTCGCGTCAGGAACGAGTGCTTCATCTGCAAAGCTGCGCCACTTGGCGACGACTTCCAGCACCTGTTTGATGACGTCAGATGCATCCGGCACTGCAAAGCGATCGCCGATCTGCATTACATCGCCCCGGGTAATTCCGTTGGCGCGACCGTTCACGGCCATAAGATGTTGCCGGGTCCATTTGCTCGATGGTGCGTGGGCGTGCGTCACGTCGTACGCGGGTGCTAGTCGCCAAGTTCCAGCTTCCGGAAGCAGAAACGAGAAATTCTTCGTGTGGTCGTCACAGATCGCGGTTGCAACGTTGAAGGTCATGCGGCGAAAGACTTCTTGCCGCGTGTCGGGGCCAAGTCCGAGGCGTTCAAGCAGCAGAAACAACTGTGCGTAGTCGTGAGCACCGATCTGTCTGAAGTCCAAGTGGCTCAAGGCACACAGGGTTTGCGTGTGAGTCTTGCGACCGTCGTCGGCGCGATCAAAGCGACGAGTCATGAAATGCGCGCGACCTCCCTCTTCGAGGAGCCGGCACTCTGTCATCTCGATTCCGGCCGCGAGTGCCATGCGGTAGTAGGCGTACTCGATCCGGCCGAAGTTGCCAGTCGCTCCGAGATCAGGGTCTGCGCCAACGCCGTCGAACTTGAGCAGCCATTGCTCGAAGCCAGGATCCGCGGGGATCTGGCCTGAGCGCAGCTCGCCCGTTGCCGGGTTGAGCGCGACTACTGCCTTGGCTCGCGCGCCGCCAGCCGAGGTTCCGACCGCTATGAGGTGCTTCAGCGCGTCGGTGATGCCGCCCTCGGTACCGATGTCGCCCGCGAGTGCGCTCCTCGCTGCGACGACCAGCTCCGACAACTCGATCGCGGTCGCCTTGCGTGTTCGCGGGCCGCGCATGGGATGGAACTCAAGTGCTCCGACGCCACGGCTGCCGAGATACGCAAGACGATCCAGTGGCGTGATGTCCTCGGGGCGGACACCCTCGTTCGCAAGGTAGGCAGTGGTCAGTGCATTGCCGAAGTCGTCGGGGAGCGCGTCGGCGATCATCGCTGGCAATCGGTTGTACGTCTCGACCGGTAGTGTCGGAAAGACGAACGGCGCCGTCGCCGCAGTTGTGGGCATGTAGATCGGTGCCAGCTCGACACCGGACGCGGCCCATGTGGGTTCGTACTCGAACGCATAGAACCCGGACGTGGGGTCGCGCGCGAGCGCACCAACCCGCGCGCCCCAGCATCGTATTTCCACGACGTCGACCGCCTGGTACGGCATCAGGGGGCAGCCTCCGGCTTGCGCTTCCGGCTGGCCCGCACTCGTGGCCGCGGTGTCTTCTGCTTGCTACGAAGCAACTGCATCGGCGACACACCCACGGCCGGTGCCAGCGACTCGACCCAGTCCGTTCGCCCGAGCGCGCGGAGGACGCCGATCAGGGTTCGGAGCGAGGAGCCTTTCCCACGCTCAAGGTTCGAGACGGCTCCGACTGACACGTCGGCGAGCTCGGCGAGTCGCGCCTGATCCATGCTTCGGGCGATCCGGACCCGGCGGACTTGGTCGCCGAGGATTGCCTCCCACTGGTCGACTGTTCTGTAGTTGCGGTCTGCATCCATTATTCTATGTATTGATCGAAATAAATGTGCCTACACACAGAATACTATGTACTAACCGGCTGTCAAGTAGATGCGGTAAACATATAGAAACTTATGTACTAAAGGGATCACAGGGCATCTACACACAAGATTCTAGCTATTCTCCGACGACGCTGTGATCGCCGCAGCGCTGAGGGTCCGACGGCAGATCGACCGGACGGACGGCTCGTCCGCTATTGCCTCCGTCCGGGGCCTGGCGAGCCCTCGACGCCGAGGACGAGTCGGACGAAACGCCGGTGCGCTAACACTGGTGGTGAACTCTCCACCCGGTGCCACGGGTTTGGTTGCTACCGCACGGGCAATCTTGGATAACCGCGGCATCGCGTGTCGGCGAAGCAGAAGACGAGGATGCAGCGTACCTCTAGGGCTCACCGAGAGGCTCACAGCTCACCCCTAATCGACTGAAATGGACGAGGGTGATGGTTCCTCCTCCCTTCGGTTCCTAGCCCGCGCTAGGGCCTGCTACAGAGCCACTTAGTTTTCGTACTCCAGCTCAGCTGTGCATGAGCATGTCTAAGAATGCCCTGTTCAGTGACTTGGCGTGATCTTCCGTCACAGGTCGTACCACCCTCTCAAGCTGGAGACACGGGTTCGAATCCTGTTGGGGCTGCCCGAGTGGGGAGACGTCAGTTTCGGCGACTTCGCAGCCGGTGTCGAGGGTCCGACCCGGCTGTTGACGTCATCTCCGGTCGGGTGCCGTCCAGATCTCTACGCCTCCGATCTTGTGTGGTCGTCCGAAGGCGCGCTCGAAACGGGAGAGCACGAACGCGGCATCACGACCCGCCGGTTCGAATATGACCGCCGTGATGTCGTTACGGCGAACGTAATCACGAAGATCGCTCACCAGCTTCGAGTTCGCCGGCAGTCGCTTCCGGGAAACGGAATCGGCGATTCCCCTCGGCACATCCCAGTAGTCGAGGAACTCCTGGACCGCAGGCGGTTGCAAGGCAGGCGGCAGTTCGCTCGATCCGCTCGGGGTCGGGATCAGCGCGTAGCCTCCGATGATCTTCCACCGCCATTTGTCTACCGCCTGCCAGAGCATTGCTTGGTTCCATGGGTACGTGGGGAACGGGAACGCGAGGACCACGGCACCGTCTGGGATCTCGCTTGAGGCAGGGGTGCGGAAGAAGGAAGGGACAGCGGAGTTCGGATCGACTGTTGGGTAGGGCCAAGCCGGGACGAGCGACAACAGCGCGGCGACTGCCAAGACCGCGACTGCGACATGGATCGGCAGCTGGCGGCGTGCCGGCCGCGGTCGCGGTCCGCGTGTCACCGACGCGACGGCCAGCGAGATGATCACCGCCACGAAGAAGGTCGCATACAACGAGATCCGTGCGGGAAGGATGTTGTCCAGGAGGGGAAGCCTGCCGAGGATGTCGAACGGAAGCGCGATCTGCGTCAGGTGATTGGCGACCACCAGGCGCGGACCAAGCGACAGGACAAACGCCGACGCAGCGAGCACCGAAAGCAGGCGGATCCAAGGATTTCGCCAGTATCGGACGATGGACGCGACCGTCAGCACCAACAGCGGGATCCCGAGGTAGCTGCCGTTCTCCCCGAGGTCGCGGTCGACGTAGCTTGTGCCGATTTCCGCAAGGTGATGCGGTGCGAAGAGCTCGCCAAGAGTCGGGACAACCATTCCGAGCAAGTCCGCTCGGTAAGGGCTGTTGAGCGGAAAGGCAGGTCCGTTGAGGTGACTCCTCCCGACGAGCAGGAAGTAGATGGGGTAGGCGAGAACCACCAGCGGGATGCCGATTCCGGGCGCGAGCGCGTGAAGCACGTGATCGACACGGGCGCGATTGATTGATCGGAAACGCGCCGCAGCGAGGACGATTAGAGCGATCGCCGACATCACCAGGACCGTCGCGAGCACCTCTGGCGAGATGAGGTACTGCGCCGAGATCAAGACGCCGGCGAGGACACCCCACGAAAAAGGGCTCGATCGTTGGACGACAACGATTTCAATGAGCGCCATGAGAATGAGCGGCGGCAGCGGCACGAACACGAGGTTGAGGTGCACTAGCCCCTGGTTGACCATGTATGGCGAGAAGCCATAGAGCAACGCTCCGAAGAAAGCGCCGAGATTCGAACCGGTCCAGCGGCGGAGGACGAAGAAGGCCGACACCGCCGACAGGGGGAAGGCGAGCCAGAGCAACAGTCCGTAGCTCGCGATGGGCCCTGCGGTCAGGCTCAACGGTGCGGTGATGAGGCCGAGGAGCGGCATCTCCGTGTTGGTGGCGAGGTTCACTCCCGACGGGAAGTCGAACCAATTCGTGAAAAAGAGGTTGTGACCGTGGAGCAATGCCCACGGAAGCCACCCGAGGAACCAGGACTGCTGCACCGAGTCACCGCACGCGCAGGAGACAATCCGGCTCGGATCTCCGGGCCAGGCGGGTAGGTAGGCGAACGTGCCTAGGAAGAAGAAGAGGATGATCGCCCCGACGGCGAACCGGGCACGTCCAATCCTGTCGATCCGACGGAGCACGCGAACCACGTCCAAGCCTGCACGAGCCCGACCCTCCCGGCCGGGGTCGGCGACCTTCCCGACCTTGTCATCTGCCGGGTTGCGCGCCTCGTCCGTCGGGTTCACGATCCTTCGGTTGGAAACACTCCCTCACACTCCTCGACGTACCGCACGAGAGACTCTCGGCACCCGAGCGTGTCTGCGGTCGGGGGGATCCTCACGGCTGGTTCCCCGGCATCATCGCGCCCGAGGACGCGGCTTCGCGACGCCACAGGGACGAAAACACGATGAGTGCCGCGGGGCACGGATCCGGACCCCGACGATGTTCCGTCAAAGTGCAGAGAACCTGCAGTCCGAAGGGGCGGATGTCCGTGAGCGCGGAAAGCCGGTCCTCTCCGTGTCCCTGGTTGCGAACGGGCTGTTTGTTCGGACCGTTCGGGCAACGACGTTCGTCTCCGGTCACGGCTCGGACGAGGACCTCCCTCGTCCGCGGCGAACGCGGTCCACAAAGGCCGGAGGCCGTGCATGACGCGGAGCACCGCACCGGTCCTTGGCTCTCCGGAATCCTCACGCCAAGTGGGGCCCTTGGTGTCGGCGAGGCGCCGACCTGCCCGAGGCATCGGGGCCGGGACCCTCGAGGAAGCTCGGCACCGCTTGCGGACTCGCGAGTTCGCGAAAGGGGCGCGGTGCCGAGGTGATCCTCGTGACGATGGTCAGCCAATGGGCTTTTGCTTGACGACTACGTACGCCGCCTGGCGAGAAGCAGGGGCAAGCCCGCGAGCAGTACGAGCAGGATGCCCGGGACGACGAAGAACCAGGTTAAGAGGTTGAGGTTCGGCAGACTGTCGACCGCCGCGAAGTTGTTCACCTGTGCGTTCATCGTGTCGACGATCGGCTTGTAAAAGGCGAGTCCTGGCGGAACCTCCCTGAAGATCGGAACGAGCCTCGGGAAGTTTGTGAGGATTCCACCCAGCATGGGTGAGTTCGCTGCTAGGAGGCTGTTCACCTGTGCGGGCGTCATGTGCAAGGCCTTGGCGAGTGTGCCCAAGAACGTGGATACCTCGGGCGCGGCCGCCACAGCTCCGGTGGCAAATGGGCCCAGTGGCGTGAACGTGTTGACGTCGTAGCTGACCGTCGTGCGAACGCTGGCAGGCTGCATAATCGGGCGAAAGGCGTTCAACAGCTTCTGTCCGGCGCTCGTTCTGCTCGGCATGGAGACCGTGAACGGCAATACGATCAGCAGAACACCGATGACAAGTACTGGCCAGAAGAACTTCCGGCTGGTTCTCTCGCTCATGTCGTCACTCCTGATTGGGAATCCGTGGGCTTATTGCCTTGGGACAAAATGTTCGGTGCGCCGTCAACGATTCAGCGCACTTGGTTCGCGTTGAGTATCTAAGTCGATTTTCTCGGGGATGACCATCCCCTTGTTCGTGGGACGGGCCTGCGTGTAGCCCATCGCTCCGACTGGGGAGAACGTAGCTGATCGAGGACGTGACCGTCTTGCGAGAGCCGAAGCATGCGGGCTTGGTGGCGCGGCTCGACTCGAGATTCCCCGCGTCGGCCGGGAACGAGCGGAACGGTCCCGCCGGGTCGGGCGCGGTCAAGGCAGTTCGCCGTCGGGACATGAGGTGCCGTTTGCGCTTTGAAAGGGAGGGAATGCCGGCGAGCGGTCGCACCGCCCGACGAGCTCTTCTTGGCGTCCTGAGGCTCCGAACGCGTCGGCAGCGGAAATTTGGCCATGACCGATCGCCAGTGCGGGAGCCGACCGGGATCACCCTTCCCACCAAGCGAGCCGACCACCTGCTGGCGGGTGGGGCGGCGCCCGTTGGCAGAGGCCCCTCAGTCGATGCCGGACTATGTGCGGTCATGCCCATTCACCGACGCGCCCAGGGCGGCGACACAGGCTCGCGCCGAACTCGCTTGGATCGCCTTCCCGGTCGCGCCTCCGCTCCGTCGTCCGTCGATGCACCGGGGTTCGCCTCGGGCAAGTTCGATAGCCAACTAGAGTGCGCGGACGAGACGCTCGATGATGCCGTCGTGACCCACGGAGTTGTCCGGGACCGGGTCCCAGCGCGGAGCATCGTTCATTCGATGTATGGCACGAACTCAACGGGAGTCACCGATGCGGCGTGGTCGATGGTCGGGGAGAGGGGCCGTATGGGTAATTGTCGCCGTCGCCGCATATCTCGCCATCGCGTTCTTGGCCTACTGGCCGGTGGGGCCGCTCGACGAGACGCAGATCGTCGGGTGCGCCTGCAGCGACCGAATTCAGGAGGTGTGGTTCCTCGCATGGATGTTCCACGCCATGAGCCACGCGCTCAACCCCTTTTCTACAGGGGCGATCAATTATCCCTACGGGATCAATCTCGTCGACAACACGTCGATGCCGCTGATCGGAGTGCTTGCATCGCCGTTCACCGGGATATTTGGGCCTATTGCCGCCTTTGGACTGTTCACCAGGCTCGCCTTCTTCGCCTCTGCGACCTCGATGATGTTCGTCCTCCGGCGATACACGAAATGGCTCCCGGCGGCGTTCATCGGCGGACTGCTGTATGGGTTCTCCCCCTACGTGGTCGACCAGGGGTTGGGTCATCTCTTCGTCGCCTTCGTGCCGATCCCGCCGCTCGTCGTCCTCATCATCGATGACCTCCTCAGGCACCAGGAGAAAGACGCGCGCCGGTACGGGGTAATCCTCGGGCTGTTGTTAGCCGCCCAGTTCTTCATCTCAATCGAGGTCCTCGTGACGACGGTGATGTGTTGCGCCGTCGGGATTCTCTTCGCGGCCGCGATCTCGCGCTCGAGTGTGCGACAGCGCGCTGCCCATGCGTTGCGAGGGGCGAAGTGGGCTCTTGTCAGCTTCGCGGTGATCGTCGCGTTCCCGTTGTACTGGTACTTTCTTGGCAGCTGGCATGTTTCCGGCCAACAGCACACGCCAGCCGAGCTCGCCACCAACCAAGCCGACCTGTTCGGGACCATCATCCCGACGATAAGTCAGCTGTTCGCGCCGCATCACCTGGCCGTGATCGGCACGAGCTACGTCGGGAACGACATTGCCGAGAACGACTCTTATCTCGGGATTCCCCTCGTCGTCTTGCTGCTTGTCTTGCTCTTTTGGAACCGGCGTGACCGGTTCGTTGTCACCTTGGCCTGCGTGGGATTCGTTGCCTACATCCTCTCCCTCGGATCACCGCTCGTTATCGGCAATAACGCCACTTCGATTCCGCTGCCGTTTGCGATCGTGCGCAAGATTCCCATCATCAACGTCCTCATCGCGTCGCGATTCGCGCTGTACGTCGATCTCGCTTCGACGTTCGTCCTCGCGATCGGGTTGGATCGCTGGAAGGCCGACCTCAGGTTCCCCGAGAGAATCGGCCGGGCTCGCTATCGACGGCGACCCGAGTCGACCTCGACCGCCCGGAGTCGTTTCGCGTCCGCGAGCGTTGTCGCGCTCATTGGGTTGGGTGCGCTCGTCCCACTCGTTCCGAAGGTGCCCCTCGTTTCGCGACCGGCCGACGTGTCCGCGTACTTCACGTCCGGGGCGGTCAAGGCGATTCCATACGGAAGCGCGGTCGTCACGTATCCCTATGACATACGCGCGGTCAACTACGCGATGCTCTGGCAGGCGGTTTCGGGTTTCTCCTTCAAAATCGTCGGGGGAGAGGCGGCTAAGCCGGCGCCTGCCAGCACCGGGGGGACCAGCGGCAACCAAGTGCGGCCCTTCGACCTGTCGCAGCTGTTTCGAGCCGGGTACAACGGCGATTTCACCTATGCGCCGCGACTCAGCCCGCCCGAGGAGGCGCTGGTCTACGAATTCCTGACGAGATGGCACATCGGCACGATCATCTTTTTGCGGGTCGGCGTCGATCCCGGGATGGTCTTGCGCTACCTGACGGTCGTGCTCGGACGGCGGCCGGTGAGCATCGGGGGGGTCGACGTCTGGTACCACGCGGACGGTCCCGCCGCCCACCGAGTTTTCCCGAAGAAGTGAATTTCGCGAAGGCCGCGGATCGACGGCGCAAGGTGCTGGTCACCCAGAGCCCCGGGGGATCTCTCGGCATTAGCGTTGGCGACGCAGCGGCCGCATTCCGGTCGTCGTGGGCCTCACGGGTCGTCCGAGAGGAGCGCCCCGCCGGGTGGAGACCGGATTGCTAAGCACAAGACCTGTGGCGTGATAGTCGTGCCGTGCGGGGGTGGAGTGATGAGGGCGTGTGTGTACCGCCGCTACGGCGGCCCGGAGGTTCTCGAGGTCGTCGACCGTCCGATGCCCGTTCCCGGTCCTGGGGAGGTCCTCGTCCAGGTGATCGTGTCCGGCGTGAACCCCACGGACTGGAAGACGCGCCGTGGCTCGACGGTGCCGCGGGAACTCCCCTTTCCCGAAATGGTTCCGCAACAAGACGGGGCGGGAGTCGTTGTCGACGTCGGCGACGGTTGTGACCCCGCCCGCTCGGGTGAGCGCGTCTGGCTCTGGGAGTGCGCCTGGCACCGCGCCGACGGGGCGGCGCAGGAGTTCGTCGCGCTAGCCGGAAGCCACGCCGTGAACCTGCCGGACTCGGCTTCATTCGATCTCGGGGCGAGCGTCGGCATTCCGGCGCTCACGGCGCACCGCTGCCTCACCGTCGGTGTGGGTTCGACGGGAAGGCTCGGGCCCGGCGCGCTGTCCGGTGCCAGAGTCCTCGTCGCCGGCGGCGCTGGCGCCGTCGGCCACGCGGCGGTCGAGCTCGCCCGGTGGTCCGGGGCCCTCGTGATCGCGACGGTGAGCTCCACGGAGAAGGAGGCGTTGGCCGAGGCCGCCGGAGCGCATGCCGTGGTCAACTACCGGACCGAGGACGTCGTTTCCAAGGTCCGGGACTTCGCACCACAAGGTGTCAACCTCATCGTTGAGGTCGATTCGGTCACGAACGCCGAGATCGACCGCGGGATCCTTGCCCCAAACGGCACGGTCGCGGTCTACGCCAGCGACGGGCCTGATCTGTTGATGCCCGTGCGGGGGGCGATGACGCTCAACGCCCGGTACCAGTTCATTCTCGTTTACACGGTTCCCGGCGCGGCGAAGTCTGCCGCCGTCGAGGACGTCGCCGCCGCGATCTCTGACGGGGCGCTACGCGTCGGGGACGCCGCCGGTCTTCCCCTCCATCGCTTCCCGCTCGAGGCGATCCGTGAGGCCCACGCCGCCGTGGAGAACGGCGTTACTGGCAAGGTCCTTGTCGACATCTCCGAACCCGTCGCGCCCAGCTGAGCTCGGCACCGCAACTCGGCGGCGAGGCCGGGTCGGGGGCCCGCCCGCACCCGGCGGCCGCTTCAGGTGTTCGACCCGTAGACCTGTCGAAAGTTGGGAACCGAAGGCTCGAAACGTCCAGCCGGGCCCCGGCCGAAGAGGGCGAACAGATTCCCGGTGATTCGTCGGGTCACCGGCGCCGGGCAGTAGCGCGCGCCGGGCGAGCACGGTGTCAGCGAAGCGATCCACGAGGTCATGCCGCTGTCGAAGATCCCGGCTCCAGTCTTCGGGTCGGTCCAGTACGTCGTGTCGGCATAGAGGAATCCCTGTTGAGACCCAGTCTCGCTCATCGCGTCCGAGAGGCTGAGCGGTGAGTGCATGAGGATCTCGAGGTCGCCCGGGTGATCGCCGGGATCGAACTCGTCGAGGTCGCCCGTGACCACTCCCGGCACGGCCGAGCCGGGTCGGAGCCCGGTGCCGCGCAGGATCCACGCGGGCGCCCCGCGGGCGGCGACCAGTGGTCGAGGTTCCGCTCCGCTCAGGAGGTAGCCGACGTATTGCTCGCCGACAAACCCGATCTCTGGCCAGTTGGCGGGCGGTGAGCCCCACGTGTTGCCGGTCACTTCGAGTGGGTTGCCCTTGCCGTCAAGGGGGTCGGCCGCCGCATCGCGGTAGTCGACCTCCTCGCGGTCCGTTCCCAAGGGCGAGGCCTGGAGGCGCACGTGTCGCAAGATGGCGCTCGCTCCGAAGAAGATCATGTTCACGCCGTGGGCCTCGGCGCTGTCGGCTGCCAGGCGTTCGGTCAGCGACCAGCACTCGTCGTGGCCGAGGGACATCATCGTCCGGTGAGCAGGCAGCAACGCCGGATGCTGCTCGACGGTGACATCTGTGACGTAGGTGACATCGAGACCCGCTTGCTCGACGAAGCGCACGAGCGGGTACTCGCTACTGAGGAAGTCTCCAGCGCCGTCGCCGTAGTCGTAGGGTCGGTCGAACGAGACGACGCGGGCGCGGTTGCACTCCGGGTAGACGCCGGGCGGGCACGTGCCCGGGCCGCCGTAGAAGTCGTAGCCGCCGTAGAGGTTCCACGCCTGCCAGGTATAGACGTCGCTTTTCAAGACGTAGGTCGCCGTGCTGGTCGGGTTCCAGACAGTCAGCGGGACGTAGCTCTGCTGGCCGCCGCTTCCGACGAGCTTGAGAAGGTAGTCACCCGGGACGAACGCATTCGTGATCTTGAAGGTGAGCGTCGGCTTCCAGTTGTCACAGGCGACCATGTTCGTCCCGGCTGTCAGCGGACACGGTAGCTGGCGACGCCCGGAGACCTCGGGTGACCGCCACGCGAGCCGGGCGCCCTTCGCCCGGTAGTAACCCATCCGATAGGCCTCGACGTGCAGACGCCTCGCCGTCGTCGAAACGTAGAGCGTGACATGGTCGCCACGTGCCGCATACGTCGTGGACGCGAACCCGGCGATCGAGCCCGGCGTGCCCGGAGGGATCTCCCAGTGTGTCGTGCCCGGACGCTCGTTCTCCTCGACGACCCAACGCGCCTGCATCCCATTAGGGCTCATCGTCGTGGCGCCCTTCTTGCCCGGAGCCGGCTTGTGCCGGGCACTCTGGGGTACCGGCCCGGTGTGATCGTGTCGCACGGCGGTCACGCCGCCCGATGGGGCGGTGAGCGCCAGGGCGGTGGCGATCACGAAGGCCGCACCGGTGAGCTGGGCGCGGCGGCTCAGCACGCCGGTCCTCCGAAGGGGCGATCGTGCCCGAGGCGCCGTGGTCGATCCGCGGTCAAACGATCCTGGAGCCCGGCGAAGCCCGGACGGGCTGTCGCGCGCCGGGCGAAATGCCGACTCGTTGTCATCGTGGGCCCTGTTCTGCGGTGTCTTCACCAGCGTAGGACTGTACGTCGACGGCGATCGGGGCTGTGGCCGCGGCGCGACGAAGAGGGCGACTGTGTACGGCACGTGGCGACCCGGGCGTGCCGTGTCGTCCACCGACTCCCGCTTCTCGCCTCGATACATTCCGCCAACGCTCGATCGGAGCAGCGGCGCGCCCTCCGGCCGATGGTTCGGGTCCTGGTCCGACCTGCCAGGGCCCCTCGGGTTGTCGTTCGTCGGCGAGGGGATCAAGACGATCGAGCGCTCGCCGCGCTCGCCTGCGAGGAGTTCAGGGTTGCTTTTGCCCCCTGCCGGCCGAGACCGAGGCCGCATTCCGCCACGCTGGCCACCCGGCATGCCCAGACAGCCCGCGGCCGTCACCCGTCAAGCCGCCACTTCTGTGTGGCTCGGCCAAGGTCGTTGCCTTGGCGCCCTGGCGCTCGTCCGGGACCTAGTCCCCTGGTCAGCTCGCGTCCTCGGTCCCCAGACTTGCCGGAAGTGCAGCTGGCAATGTTGGCGGTAGACAGGACGGCTGATCGACGGGGCAAGCCGCTTCCATGAGACGGCTGGGCCGCAGGCGGGCCAATGCGATGACCGAGCTTGCCGGCGCGCCGCGAGTCGGGGACGGCGACCGCCAGTGCCCGCTTCCGGGCGTCGAGCAGGTCGCCCGGCCGTCCGGTTCCGCGTTCAGTCCGGGCGTCCCGCGTCACGAAGCCAGGCGCGAGCTGATCGTGCTCGTCGTCGTCGTCGGTGTCCTGATGACGGCGGTCGATACGACGATTGTGGTCCTCGCCCTCCCGGCGATGGAACGGTCGCTGCACATCGCGCTCTCGGCTGTCGTCTGGGTGATCGTCGCTTACATCCTCGTCGTCACGGTCCTCGCGACTCAGGTCGGTCGTCTTGGCGACATGTTCGGTCGGACGCGCATGTACGAGCTCGGCTTCTTCATCTTCATCATCGGGTCGGCCCTGTGCGCCACGGCCACCAGCGAGACGACGATCATTGTGTTCCGCATCGTCCAAGGCCTCGGCGGGGCATTCCTCACCGCCAACAGCGGCGCGGTCCTGGCGGACGCCTTCCCTAGACAGGATCGGGGGAAGGCCTTCGGATACAACTCAATTGGTTGGAACGCCGGGGCAATCCTCGGGATCCTGCTCGGCGGTCTCATCATCACCTACGCCTCGTGGCGGTGGATCTTCTGGATCAACGTGCCGACGGGGACGGCGGCTTTGGCGTTGGCGCTCAAGGTCCTGCCCGGCAACAACCCGCGCCACCGGCAGCGTCTCGATCTCATCGGCATGGCCCTTCTCGGTGCTGGACTCTTCGGCGTGCTCTGGGCGATGACGAAGCTCGCGACGTCGAAGCTGTCGGGCTCGCTCCTCGTCGCCCTCGTCGGCGGCGGCGCCCTGTTGGTGATCTTCGTGTTCGTCGAGCGCCACCGCGCCGCTCCGCTGGTCAACCTGCGGCTCTTCCGGATACCGACGTTCTCCCCAACGCTTCTCGCTGCGCTTTTCCAGGGTCTTGCGAACTTCGCGGTGCTGTTCCTCGTCCTTATGTACCTCCAGGGCGTGCGTCGTCTCTCGCCTCTCGACGCGTCGTTGCTCCTCGTGCCGGGATACCTCGTCGGCGGCGTCATCGGACCCATCTGCGGCAGGTTGGCGGACCGGTTCGGCGCGGTCTGGCCGGCGACGATCGGACTCGGTGTCGAGGTCGTGGCGCTCGGGGTCTATTCCCAGCTCACCACCACGACCCCCTATGTGGTCGTTGCTCTCGCGGCGGTGTTGAACGGGATCGGTGCCGGCGCGTTCATGCCGGCGAACAACTCGGCGGTGATGAAGGTGGCGCCTGGTCGGGACTTCGGAATCGCCTCGGGGATGCTGCGCACCTTTGCGAACGTCGGCATGGTGTTCTCGTTCTCCGTCGCGATTCTCGTGGCGGCGCGTTCGATCTCCCGCCAACTCGCCTTTGCCATCTTCGTCGGCACGACGAGTCTGCCCCGCAGGCTGGGACCGGCGTTTACGACCGGTCTTCACGCCGCGTTCTTCTCCTCGATCGGTTTCATGGCACTCGCGGCGGTGCTCTCCGCCACCCGGATGTTCGATGCCAGGCGGAAGTTCGCTGTGCCGTCCGCTGGCGAAGCAAACGCGCCGGCCCACCCTGGGGTGGGCTCCGATGGCACGGTGGGCGGTGCTCTGGGCGACCCCCGCGTTTCATAGATGGACCTGGCTCGGTGGGTGGAACCTGAACTTGCCCTGTAGGGGCGATGGCGCTCGCCGACCTCGCGCAACGCGGGGCGCGGCGGGCGTCGCTGTTAGGCGCAAGAGCCAACTCCTGTCGCCGCGAGACGGCACGGTGCTCATGGCCGGCGACGAGATCGCTTTGCTGGTGACGAAGGACGTCGAGCACGCGGTCTACCGGCTAATCGTCGGTGCCTAGCAAGCGTCCGTTGGGCTTGCCCGGAGACCGTTATCGAGCGTGCCGCGTGCCGCAGGCGATCGCGAGGCCATCGAGGGGCGGACCGCCATCGGATCGACCGTGACCTGCGGAGAGGAGGGCTGCGTCGTATTGTGCCGGGTGGCCGCCGGATTGGGACGGAGGGTCTCGGGCGACGATGGCGGAAAGATCGTGAGTGTGACGAGATCCAGCTTTCGATTGATCGGGGTTCCCGCCCTGGTGGCGGTCCTTGTCGCGGTCGCGGCTTTGGCAGTGGCCGGCGCGACCCCTCCCTCAGCTCTGCGACACCCGTCGGCCGCGCCCGTGGCCCGCGCCACGGTCATCGTGCGGCCACCCATCGCCACGGCGACCGCCATGGTCGGCGACGCGGTCCGGGTCGAGCTCGTCGCGTGCGCGGCGAGCTGCGGTTACACCTGGCGGGTGACGAGCGGCCCGGCGGCGTCGGTCGCGAGGTATGTCTCGACGAAGTTCCGCCGCTCCCCGGCGTCCAAGGGCCTCGTGGGCGGGAACGAGATCGAAACAGTTACGTTCCGCGCGACCGGCAAAGGGTCGACGTCGATCGTCTTCAAGTACTTTCCCCCCGGCCAGAACCGCAAGCCGTCGAGCTCGTACCGGCTGGAGTTGCGGGTGGACTAGGGCGGGTTCCGGCCTCTTTAGGGGAGCAGCAGCGACGCCAGTCGTCGTGAGGTGACCGTCAACCCGACGATCCCGAGGGCGACGAGGTAGGCAGCGTGGCCGACGAGCGATAAGGAGAACGCCCCGGCGTCGAGGCTCCGTTCCAGCGCGACCGCCTGGTAGAGCGGCGTGCAGCGCACGACGAGCTGCAGCCAGCCGGGATAGACGGTGAGCGGGTAGAACGTCGCCGAGAAAAGGAACATCGGGATGATGGCGAGCGACACCTTGTCGAAGTCCTGCCAACTAGTCATGAACGATGTCGCCGCTAGTCCGACGCCGGCAAAGGCGAACCCGATGAGCACGGCGGCGGGGTAGCACAGGGCCGCCCACGGCGACAGGACATAGCCGAACAGTGCCATGACGACGACGAACACCCCCGAGTACGTCGAGCCGCGGATGAGCGACCACCACAGCTCGCCGAGCGCCACGTCGCTCGGCCCGAGCGGCGTGGAGAGGATCGCGTCGTAGGTCTTCGCGACTTTCAGCCGGAAGAACATGTTGAACGTCGCGTCGAAAAGCGCCCCGTTCATCGCCGAGGACGCGAGCAGCCCGGGTGCGACGTATGCCGTGTAGGCGACGACCGCACGGCCGATATGCAGCGCCCCGACGAGCTTGTTCAGGCCGACGCCGATCGAGAGCAGATAGAAGAACGGCTCGAAGAACCCCGAGACGAAAATCAGCCAGCTCCGGCGGTAGACGAGCAGGTTCCGTTCGACGAGGTGGAGGGCGCGACGCGAGCCGAGGAGGCCGATCGGCGTGATCCGGACCGGCACCGTCATCGTCGCGCTCATATGACGAGCCTTTTCCGGTAGCTCCGCACGGCGAGCAAGTAGCCAGCCGCGACGAGCGCGACGAGATAGGCGGCGTGGACCAGGCCCGCGGTGAACCCGAGGTCGCCGAGGACGAAGCCGCGGCACAGCGCGACGCCGTGGTAGAGGGGTGTCGCCTCGGCGACGATCTGGAGCCAGCGGGGGAGCTGGGTGACCGGGAAGAACGTCCCGGAGAAAAGGAAGAGCGGGATGAGCCCGAGCCGGTACAGGGTGGAGAAGCCCCGATCGCTCTCCTGGGCCGCGGCGAAGGCGGCGATCGGGACGACGAAGGCGAGGCCGGTGAGCACGCCCGCCGGAACGGCCAGGACGGCGAGTCCGGAGCGGAGGGTGCCGAAAGCGTCCATGATCGCGAGGTAGATCGCGCAGACGGTCGCAAGGCGGAGGGTGATCCACGCCAGGTGGCCCCGCACAACATCTTTCACGGTGAGCGGCGTCGCCAGCATCGCGAAGTAGGTGCGTCCCCATTTGATCGCGTCCATCACCGGGTACGTCGACTCATTGGCCCCGACCTGCATCGCCGTCGAGGCGAGGAGCCCAGGGGCGAGGAAATCGAGGTATGTCACCCCGGAGACCGCGTGCACGTGGTGGTCGACGAGCGAGCCGAGGCCGACGCCGAGGGCGGCGAGGTAGAGCACGGGGTACAAGAAGCTCGTTGTCAGCGAGCCCCGCCAGGTCCGCTTGTACTGGTAGGCCCAGTAGGCGAGCGAGCGCAGCCAGCGCGGGGTGCCGACGCGGGGCTCGTCCGCCCGTTCGAGTTCGCTCACCGTTTCGCCCACGGCCTAGTCCACGAGCGTGCGGCCGGTGAGGTGGAGGAAGACGTCCTCCAGGCTCGAGCGACGCACGAGGGTGCTCTCCGGGGTGAGCCCGAGCCGGTGGACCTGCTCGAGGGTCGCGTCACCTTCGTCGGAGTACAAAAGGATGCGGTCGGGCAGGATCTCGCGACGTACGGCGATTCCGTCCAACCGTGGGGCGACTTCGGCCGGTTCGGTCTCGCCGAAGCGCAGCTCGACGACCTCACGCGTCGAGTACCGGGCGATGAGCTCCTGTGGGGCGCCCTCGGCGGCAAAGCGGCCCCGGTCCATGACCGCGAGGCGGTCGCAAAGCTGCTCGGCCTCGTCCATGTAGTGGGTCGTGATGACGAGGGTCACGCCGCGGCGCTTCAGGCGGTAGAGACGGTCCCAGAGCAGGTGCCTCGCCTGGGGGTCGAGGCCGGTCGTCGGCTCGTCGAGGATGAGCAGCTCCGGCTCAGAAACGAGAGCACGGGCGATCGTGAGGCGGCGCTTCATGCCCCCGGAGAGCGAGTCGACCTTGTCGCGGGCGCGCTCGTTCAGCTGTACGAAGTCGAGCAGCTCGTCGGCGCGTTCCCGGACGACGTGGCGCGGCAGGTCGAAGTAGCGCCCGTAGACGAGGAGGTTGTCGAGCACCGTCAGCTCGAGGTCAAGCGTGTCCTCCTGGGGGACGAGGCCGATCCGCCGGCGGATTTCCGGCCCTTCACGGTCCGGGGCGCGCCCGAGGACCTGGAGTGTTCCCGCCGAGATCGGCGACATGCAGGCGATCATGCGCATCGTCGAGGTCTTGCCGGCCCCGTTCGGACCGAGGAACCCGTACGATTCGCCGCGTCCGATCGTGAAGTCGATGCCGTCGACCGCGACGACCCCGCCGAATCTCTTCACGAGTCCGCGGGCGACGACGAGCGGTTCGCGGCTTCCCGGCAAGGCGCGCGTCGGCGCCTCGAACGTGTTCGACGGATCCACGGTCGGCCAAGTTAGCTGGCGGGGAAAGGGCTCCGACGAGGGTTGACTCGGTGGCCGCATCGAGAGCGACGCGCCTGGACAACCTGGGTCCCGCCACCACCAAGGCCTCACCGAGGCCTCGGTAGAAAGGACGCAGGCTCCGGCCTGGGCCCGTTTTCCCCACCTGACCTGCGTTGGCGTAGTCAGGCGCGTCTCGTGGTCGAAGCCGCAGCGACTAGTTTGGGGCCGCTGGGGCAGGCGGGTGCTCCCGGCTATCGGGCGAGGGCGCCGGTTCGTCGCGCGCGCAAGAAAGCCTGAGGAGAGAGAACGTGACCGATGCTTTCGGCGAACCGGGCGGGATCTCGATCGACGCCGTCGGGCTGACGCGCCGTTTTGGCGACCTTGAGGCGGTCCGAGGCGTGAGCTTCGAGGTCGCAGCGGGCGAGACATTCGGTTTTCTCGGACCGAACGGGGCGGGCAAGTCGACGACGATCTCGATGCTCTGCACGCTTCTCCGCCCGAGTTCGGGAACTGCCCGGGTGGCGGGTTACGACGTGACCAGCGCCCAAGCCGAGGTCCGTCGGCGGATCGGCCTCGTCTTTCAGGACACGACGCTTGACGACTACCTCACCGCCGGGGAGAACCTCAGATTTCACGCCGAGCTCTATGGCGTGCCTCACGTCGAGGCCGCGAGACGGATCCATGACGTGCTGAGCATGGTTGGCCTCTGGGATCGGCGGGACGGGTTGGTCCGGGCGTTCTCCGGCGGCATGAAAAGACGCCTCGAAATCGCCCGCGGCCTCATGCACTCACCACGGGTGCTCTTCCTCGACGAGCCGACCGTCGGACTCGACCCGCAGACCCGGGCGCATATCTGGGGCTACATCAACGAGCTGCGCCGTCGGGAGCAGATCACGATGTTCCTCACGACGCACTACATGGACGAGGCCGAGAACTGCGACCGGATCGCCATCATCGACGAAGGTGAGATCGTCGCCAGCGGGACTCCCGAGGCCCTAAAGGCAGGCGTCGGCCAGGATCGGGTCCAGCTCCACACCGAAGATGACGAAGCGGCGATCAGCGCACTCGCCGACCGCTTCAAGCTCACGGCGACGATGAGCGAAGAAGCGGTGACCTTCTACGTCTCCGGTGGCGAGCAGTTCGTTCCTCGGCTGTTCGCCGAGCTCGGGGTGGGCATCTCCTCGGTGAGCATCGCCCGGCCGACGCTTGACGACGTTTTCATGGCGCACACGGGCCGGACGATCCGGGACGCCGAGGCGTCGACTGCGGATCGAAACGCGGCTTCGTCCTGGCGACGGGCGCGGGCGAGGCGGAGATGACCGGAGTCGGAAAAGGCGACGACACCGGAATCCCGCGGGCTTTGTCCGTGGCCGCGTCCGGTGTCGTTCCGATGGCGTCGCCGCGTCCGCGCGCCGTGCCGGCGGCGGTTCGGGTGGTCGGGGGCGGCTGGCGGGCTGACATCCGGGGCGCGACGGTCGTTTGGCGCCGTGAGCTGATCCGTTTCTCCCGCAACCGCCTGCGGATCCTGACTTCGCTTGCCCAGCCGATCCTTTTTCTCTTCGTGCTCGGGACGGGGCTTTCCTCGCTCATCTCGCGCGGCGCCGCCACTGGCGACGGGGCGAGCTTCAAGACGTTCATGTTTCCCGGAGTTGTGGCAATGACCGTGCTGTTCACCGCGACGTTCTCGGCGGTGTCGATCGTCTGGGATAGGGAATTCGGCTTCCTGCGGGAGATGCTCGTCGCGCCGGTGGGGCGCGGCGCGCTCATCGCCGGCAAGTGCGCCGGGGGCGCGACGGTCGCCACGCTGCAGGCGCTCATCATGCTGGCGTTCGCGGGGTTGGTCGGCGTTCCCTACTCGCCCGTCCTCATTTTCACCCTCATCGGGGAGATGCTTCTTGCCGCGGTGGCGATCACCGCGCTCGGCACGGCACTCGCCTCGCGAATCGCCCAGGTGGAATCGTTCCAAGTCGTGCTGCAATTCGTCGTTCTACCGCTGTTCTTCCTCTCCGGGGCCCTCTTCCCGCTGCACGGCCTGCCGACGTGGCTCTCGGTGTTGACGAGGCTCGATCCGCTCGCCTACATGGTCGACCCCATGCGGCGGGCCGTCTTCGAGCACGTTGCGACGAACCCGGCGATCGCCCGGCTGTTCGGGGCGACGATGACCTGGGGTTCCTGGCACCTGCCGATCGTGTTCGAGCTCGCCTTGACTGCAGTCTTCGCGGCGCTCATGCTCACGATCGCCGTGCGGGAGTTCTCCAAGACCGACTGAGCTACCGGCGGGGGCCGCTCTGCTGACCGGGTTCTAGGGTCGCGGCGGGTTCGGTTTGCGGGCGGCGCCGCCGACGACCTTCCAGGCGGTGGGGAGGAGTCCCGCGGCGAGCGCGATCTTGATTCCCTCGCCGGCGAGGAACGGCACCAGTCCCTTTCCGATCGCCTCGGCCGCGCTGAAGTGGTAGGAGGCAGCGAGCCAGGGGACGCCGACCGCGAAGATGATCGCGTCGCCAACAAGGATCGCCCCGATGGCGCTTTTGACCTTCCGGTCCGCTCGCCGTTCGGCGAGTAAGCCACAAACGGCGGCGGCGAAGACGAAGCCCACGACGTACCCGAACAGGCCGCCGGGCCACCCTGAGGCGTGACCGGCAAACCAGGGCACGCCGGCGAGCCCAGCGGCGGCGTAGAGGGCGAGGGCTGCGAAACCGCGGCGCATCCCGAGGGCGCTGCCCGCGAGCACGACACCGAGCGTCTGACCTGTGATCGGCACGGGGGTCCACGACAACGGGATCGAGACCTGCGCGAGCAGGCCGACGAAGCAGGCGGCCCCGCAAACTATGGCCGCATCCCGGGCCAGCACCTCGGGGAACAGGTCGGCGAGTACGAGCCCTCTTCGTCGGGGAAGAGTGACGAGAGTCGTCGGCATGGGCTCACCTTATCGAGCGATGCCGCCACGCCGAATTGGCAGGCGCGACCCGCTCGGCGGACGGCAGCGGTTCACGTCGACTCGGCCTCCCGAGATGAGCGCGATGACATCGCCTCGCTCTGCTCGACCCAACGATGGCCGGGAAGCTGACCGGGGAGAGCTGAATGTCGAGCGATGAGGTCAGTAGCCGGGCAGTCCAGGAGCTGAGAAGGAACGGGTGATTGCCACGCTGAGGCCGGCCGGCGTTTCGCTCGCCTCGACGACATGCACGTGATCGGACGTCACGTAGGAAACGCCGTGCGCGGCAGAGAAATTCAGCCCATTGGCAACGACCCCCGATCCCCACCAGCGTCCGTGCCGCACGAGCCGATAGTTCTCCTGATTCAGCCCCAACGCCGCCCGGTTCTCTGTGCCGGCCTTGATCCGGAAAATGAGGACCCAGGTGATCGCGGGGAAGTACTGATTCCCGCGAGGGGCGGGCGCGGACACCGCACTCGGCGAACCCAAGAGGATTCCCGGAAGCACATGCCGGATGTTGACCACCCAGTTCCACAGCTGACTACTTCGGCTGAGATTCACTACTGCCGCTGGCCCCGGGAAGCACAGCCGGAAATCTCCCACAGGCGTCGTGTACTCATCGCCATTTGCGGCTTGCGGTTGCTGCACCTGTCCGACGTAGCTGTCGACAACCTGGCAGCTCCCCAGGGTCGTCTGGTGAGAAAAGACCGTAAGCCACAACACCGTCACGACGGCCGCGGCCCCCACGACGGCGAGAATCCCCACTCCGATTCGCGCAGCCCGCGCCCGGTCCGGACGAGCACTCACGCTATTGCCCTCTTGTCGGGGAAGGGGTTCACGGTGTGCTCAACTGCAATCACCCTGAGCGCCATTCTTTGTCAGACAACTATCCCTTGACTGCCGAAGTCCAGGGATGATTACCAGCTTGCAAGCCGGTGGCGCGCCCGTGGTTCCCGTCGCACGGTGTCAGTCCCACGTCGGAGGTTCGCGCCCGATGCGCTCACCTCCAGCGAAGGACCGATCCGCGTCTGACGTGCTCATGGTGGTGGGCTGTCGTGTCGCGGCCGTGTCGGCGGGATGAACGCCGCGTGAACTCGCCCGCCCTGGTGTTTCGCCCGCGGCTTCAGCTGCGCCGTGACGTCCGCGGCTCCGGAGAGCGGCCGGCCGCGGACACCTCCCCGGTTGCGGACCGGCTTGGAGGCGTTCAGGCGCGAATTGCGTCGAGCCGGGCCATCACCTCGGGAGTGAGCAGGGGTAGCACGTCGAGCGCCCGCAGGTTTTCCTCGATCTGTGCGACGCGGCTCGCGCCGGTGATCACCGTTGACACGTGCGGGTTCGTCACGCACCAGGCGATCGCGAGCTGTGCGGGAGTGCAGCCGAGCTCGCTGGCGAGATCGAGGAGCGCCGGAACGCGCGCGTTCCTCTCGGGCGTGACGACGATGTCGCGCAACCACTCGAACCCCTCGACGGTCGCCCGGGAGCCCGCGGGGGCGCCGCCGAGGTACTTGCCGGTGAGCACGCCCCAGGCGAGCGGGCTGTAGGTCGTGAGACCGAGCCCCCAGTCCTCGTAGAGACGTGCGTACTCGACTTCGACGCGGTCGCGTTCGAGCAGGTTGTACTGGGACTGCTCGGTGACCGGCTTGCGCAGATGGTGTCGCTCGGCGATCTCGAAGGCCGCCCGCAGGTCGTCTGCCGGCCACTCCGATGTCGCCCAGTAGGTGGCCTTGCCGGACGTCACGATGTCGTGCATCGCCCAGACGGTCTCCTCGATCGGCGTGTGGGGGTCGGAACGGTGGCAGAAGAGCAGGTCGACGAAGTCGAGGCCGAGTCGATCAAGGGAGCCGTCGATCCCCTGGAGCAGGTATTTGCGGTTGAGCGTGTTCTGGACGTTCACGTTTTCGTGGATCCCCCAGAACAGCTTCGTAGACACGACATAGCTGTAGCGCGGCCAGCCGAGCTCGGCGAGGGCGCGGCCCATGATCCGCTCCGACTCTCCTTTGGCGTATTGCTCGGCGTTGTCGAAGAAGTTCACGCCACCCGCACGGGCCGCCTCGAGGCACGACTTGGCGAGCCCGGTGTCGAGCTGCGGTCCGAAGGTCACCCACGAGCCGAGCGAGAGCACACTCACCTGCAGTCCCGATCTGCCGAGCCGCCGGTATTCCATCGATCGCTCCAATCTCCCGGTCTTTGCCCCATCGGTGGCACCCGGCCGGTGGGGCGCGCCCGACGATTCTCCAGGGTCCGTCATAGCATGCGCGAGCGTCCACCCGACCAGGCCGCGGGGTGCGGCTCGGTGCTGGACGGGAAGAGAGCGAGGTGGAGGAGGGACGAATGACGAGGGATCGGCCCGACGGGCGGCGCGACACGGTTGTGCTCGTCGACGCCGCGGGCGTGCCAACCGGCGTGGCGGACAAACTCGCGGTCCACGAGGCACCGGGCCGTCTCCACCTCGCCTTTTCTGTCGTCCTCTACCGGCCCGACGGGCTCGTCCTGCTCCAGCAGCGTGCCGCGGCGAAGTACCACTTCCCCCACACCTGGGCGAACTCCTGCTGCAGCCATCCGCGACCAGGCGAGGACATCGTCGAGTCCGCCGAGCGCCGGGTGAAAGACGAGCTCGGCCTGGAATGCCGGCTCCGAGACGTGGCCACGTTCACGTACCGCGCGATCTGCCCGGTCTCGGGCCTTATCGAGCACGAGTTCGACCACGTCCTCGTCGGAGTGGTCGAGGCCGATCCCGCTCCCGACGCGGCGGAGGTGGCCCGTGTGCGCTGGGCCGGGGCGACCGAAGTTCTCGAGGCGCCTCCTGCGGACAGCGCACCCTGGCTCCTACCGGTGCTTCGCCTCGCCGAAGAGGCGCGCCGCGCCGCGTCGCCCCCCGGCTAGGGGCGCGGGCCCCTTACTGCACCTGGCGGTCCGGCGACGAGCGCGGCCTGGCAGGGCGTCGCGCGCGGGCAAAAGGCCTCGGCGAACCGTCCCGCCGCGGCCCGCGAGCGGCCGACGGGCACGCGCCAGGCGTGGCGCTCGTCGGGCAACGCCAACTCCGCCTGGCCTGGGCCGCTGACGAGACCCATCACCCGCTCGCCCCCGGAGAACGCCGCCACCTCCGGGCCGAGGTCACAGACGAGCCGGCGATCTCGAGACCGGGTACCGAGGGATCCGAATCGTCGGGCGGCGGATGAAGCCCGGTCTGGAGAAGATCGGCAGCGTTGAGGCCGGCGGCGACCCGCACGAGAAGCTTACGTACCGGCGGCGTCGGATCGGCACGTGCAGCGACCCGATGGAGCCTTTGGCGATGACGACCCTGCGCACGGATCCAGGCCAAATACCACGATGCGGTGCCGTGACGCCGCGGCGAAGCCGTCGGTCAGGGGCGCCCTGCGGCGTAGGCGCCGGGTGGGACCGGGGCGATCGAGATGCGCGTCCCGGTCTGCTCGGCCTGGATCGCCTGGCCGTCTCCGACGTAGATGACGACGTGGTAGATGTAGTCGTACCCGGCGTAGAAGATCAGGTCGCCCGGCTCGAGCTCCGAGAACGGGATGTGCTCGATGGAGTAGTACTGGTCCTCGGCGCTGTGCGGGAGGTTGACGCCCGCCCGGCCCCAGGCCCACATCGCCAGTCCCGAGCAGTCGAAGCCGTAGCCGGGCGACGCCGCGCCCCAGACGTAGGGCACGCCGATCTGGGACTCCGCCGCCCGGACGGCGGCGAGGCCGGATGCGTTACCGGCTGGCGCGTCCGTGCCCGAGCTTGGGGCGGGATTCGAGGTCGTCGGGTCGGACTGCTGCTGTGCCCGTTTGATGGTCGAGGCTGCCGCGGCCCGTGCTTCGGCTTCGATTACCTCCTCCCGCTCTTGCTGCGCGACGGCGACGGCGAGCGAACCATTCACGTCCCGCAGGGTTGAGGTGAGGTTGACCTCGAGCTTGTCGGCATTCGCGCGGGCGGTACCGAGCGCGACAAGCGTCTCGTGGGACTGGGCCTCGTCACGGCCGAGCTGCGCGATGCGCTCGACGAGGACGTGCTCGGAGATACGCAGGGAGCTGACTGCCGTCGAGAGGTTGCCGGCGGCGGCCTCGAGGTAGGCCTGTTGGGCGGGAAGGGCATTCTCATCCACCGCGAGCACGGAGAAGACACCCGAGGACGCTTCGCCGCTCACGTAGGCGTCGATCACCTGTGTTTGCAGCGCTCGCCTGTCAAAGTGAACAGTCGAGCGGGTCGAGGCGATCGACCATTCGTCCTTGTCGATGTCGCGTCTTAGGAGCGATTCGCGAGTCGACGCCTGGTCGTACTGCTCGTCGAGGACCTTGAGCTTGAACTGGATCGCGTCGATCTTGGCCGCCAAGGCGTCGGCCCTCGACCGCAACGTCGAGACGGGCTGCGAGGCACCGGCCGTGGCTGCGCCGAGGACCGGCACAAGGGCTCCAACCGTTGCCAGGAGCACCGCACCGGCGGGAATCTGCCAACGCCGGTGCGACCTGCGAGCCGAGTCGCATCCACTGGGTGAAGACATCACCGGCTTGCTGCCCGCGACAGAACCCTCTCCAGGTTGCGCACTGTGAACTCACCGTATCGGGGGCCCACCATCTGGTGCAAGGGAAACGGTGCTGAGCTGGCACCCGACAGAGTTCGGACCCACTTTCTGCCCGCGGGCGACGGGTCAAGGCCGCGGGACGAGGAGGGACCGATCCGCGACGGTCAGGATCCGTCGGGCCCATCGTTCGGGCTCCGCAGCTGATCGAAACGAAGGATCGGAAGGGCTGTCCCGCGATAGCTGTCGGCTCTCGTGTCCCTGCCATATCTGGCACCGGCTTGACGGCGGGCCGCCGCCTCGGACCACGCCCCGCTACGGTGAAACTGCCTTGACCGAAAAGGACAGGGGCGCGTTGGCGCCTGTTCGGCAGAAAGGACGACGACATGGGCGAGGCTGAGCCTGTTTCGGCGGACGGATTCCGGATCGAACACGATTCGATGGGCGACGTGCGCGTGCCCTCTGGCGCCTTGTGGGGGGCACAAACACAGCGGGCCGTCGAGAACTTCCCGATCTCCGGAGGCTGCGTCGAGCGTCCGATCATCGAGGCGCTCGCGATCATCAAGGGGACCTGCGCGGCGGTAAACGCCGAACTCGGGACGATCGACGCCGCCGTCGCCGAGGCGATCGGCGAGGCCGCCGCCGAGGTCGCGTCGGGTTGTCACGCCGACGCCTTCCCCGTCGACGTCTTCCAGACCGGTTCGGGCACGTCGACGAATATGAACATGAACGAGGTGCTCGCCCACCTCGCCGGCGGCCTGCTCGGGCGGGAGGTGAACCCGAACGATGAGGTGAACGCTTCGCAATCCTCGAACGACACTTTCCCGGCAGCGATCCATCTCGCCTGCGTCCGCGAGATCCAGGCCGATCTCGTTCCCGCGCTTGAGGTACTCGCCGCCGAGCTGCGACGCAAGGCCCGGGACTTCGCCGAGATCGTCAAGGCCGGTCGCACCCACCTCATGGACGCGACGCCGGTCACCCTCGGCCAGGAGTTCAACGGTTACGCGACGGCGATCGAGCACGGCATCGACCGTCTCGGGTCGAGCCTCGCCCGCATCGGCGAGCTACCGCTCGGGGGTACGGCCGTCGGGACCGGACTCAACGCCAAGCCCGGCTTTGCCGCCGAGGTGGTCGAGCGCCTGCGCAGCGCAACGGGGCTCGCTCTTACCGAGGCGCGGGACCATTTCGAGGCCCAAGGGGCGCGCGACGGCCTTGTCGAGGCCTCGGGCGTGGTGCGGACGATCGCCGTGTCGCTGTTCAAGATCGCCAACGATCTGCGCTGGATGGCGTCGGGTCCGCGCTGCGGGCTCGCGGAGATCCGCCTTCCCGATCTCCAACCGGGTTCCTCGATCATGCCGGGCAAGGTGAACCCCGTCGTCCCTGAGGCGGTGTGTCAGGTCGTCGCTCAGGTGATCGGCAACGATGCCGCGGTCGCCTTCAGCGGCGCGTTGGGGAACTTCGAGCTGAACATCATGCTGCCGGTCATGGGGCGGAACCTGCTCGAGTCGATCCGCCTCGTCGCGTCGGCAAGTCGCGTCCTTGCCACGAAGTGCGTGGCGGGGATCGAGGCCGACGCCGCGCGGTGCCGCGACTACGCGCTGTCCTCGCTATCGATCGCGACGGCGCTCAACCCGTATGTCGGCTACGAGAACGTGGCGAAGGTGGTGAAGCGCGCCCTCGCCGAGGGAAAGGACCTGCGCGCCGTCGTCCTCGAGATGAACCTGCTCGGCCCGGACGAAGTAGACGGGGCCCTCGACGTCCTCGCCATGACCCGCGGCGGCATCATCGGCTGACGGTCCCGGGTGTGTGCACGCCGACATCGGTATCCTGAGGCCCGATCCATCCGAGACGGGGAGTGGGCATGGGTGAATCGATTGTGTTCCCGGGTCAAGGCGGCGAGCGGCACGGCTATCTCGCCACGCCGTCTGGGGGGCAAGGTCGCGGCGTCCTCGTCGTCTCGGAGTACTGGGGCCTCGTTCCCCATATCGCCGACGTCTGCGATCGACTCGCCGGCGAGGGCTTTGTCGCGCTCGCACCGGATCTCTTCGGCAGTCGGGTGACGAGCGACCCCGAGCAGGCCGGAGAGTGGATGATGGCGATGAACCCATCCGAGGCGGCCGGGGACCTGTCCTCTGCGGTCGACGCCGTCGGGTCGCGCTCGGGAGCGCGGGGAGTCGGCGTGGTCGGATTCTGCATGGGCGGCGGGCTCGCCTACGTCCTCGCGGCCGAGCGGCCGGACGCGGTCCGCGCCGTCGTTCCTTTCTACGGGGCGATCCCCTGGCCCGGTGTCGAGCCCGACTACGCGGCGATCACGGGAGCAGTCCTCGGTCACTACGCCGCGAACGACCGTTGGGCGACGCCGCAGCTGTCCCGGGACATCGAGCGCCGGATCCGTGCAGGGGGGAACACCGACGTGACGATTCACGTCTATCCGGGGACCGAGCACGCCTTCTTCAACGACACGCGCCCCGAGGTCTACGCCGCCGCGGCCGCGGCGCTCGCCTGGGAACGCACGGTGGAATTCCTGCGCGACCGGCTCTCGCGGGGCGACTGATAGCGGGCCGGGCGTCTCGGGCGGGCCGGTCGAAGCCGTGAAGGACGCTGGCGCGATCGTCTTTGCCGGCGAGCCCGACCCTTTGGTCTCGGTGGTCGTCACCGCCTGGGGGTCTTCGCCGCATCTGTTCGCCTGTCTGCAGGCGCTCTGCCACCAGCGCGGTGCCACGCCGTACGAGGTGGTGCTCGTGGAAAACGACGTCACCCGTGACGTCGCCGACGAGGTCGTCGGCCGCGTCCGGGGGGCGACCGTCATCGAATCCCGGTCGAACCTCGGCTTTGCCGGTTCGGCGAACGTCGGGGTGGCAGCGAGCCGCGCCGAACTCGTCCTCGTCGTCCACGACGACGTCGAGATCTCACCCGACTGTTTGGACCAGCTCACGGCTGCGGCGGCGTCACACCCCGAGGCCGAGGTCATCGGCCCTGCGGTTGTTGCCGCCGAGGGAGGGTCCTCGCCGGCTCCGCCGGGCGACGCGCCGGACACGGGGCGAGCCGTCGGCGCGCTCGACGGTTCGCCGGGGCCCGGCGAGTCGGGTAGGGCCGACATCTCCGAGTGCGCCTTTCTTCTGCGGCGGGCGACATGGGACCGGCTCGGCGGACTCGACGAGACCTTCTATCCTTTCGGGTTCGCGACGGCCGACTTCTGCGCCCGGGCCGCCGAGACCGGCGGAGGCGGGCGCGCCGATCCTGCGGTGATCGTGCGTCGCCACCGCTCGGGACGCTCGAGCGAGCGGTTCAAGTCCTTCGTCGTCGCGCTAAACGGGGAGCTTTTCGCGGCGCGGCGATCCCGGGTTCTCCGGGTTGCGGCGGATCGCGGCAGGCCGGCGGCTCCTCCGGCGGCTCCAGGTCCCGCCTTGTCGCCTCAGGAGGCGCGCGGGCGCGCGCCCGGCGGTCGGCGCCACCTGGCCAGCAGGCCGCGCGTCTTGATCATCGACGACAGCGTGCCCGAGCCGTCGCTCGGCGCCGGATCCGGTCGCATGGCCGACGTCATGGGCGAACTCACGGCTACCGGCCGCTTCGCCGTCGACGTGCTGCCGCTCGTCTCGCGCAGCGAGGCCGACCCCGTCCGGGCCCGAGCGCTCGGCGTCGACGTCGTCGCCGGCGACCTCGCGGACGTGGTCCGGGGCGGGCGGCACTACGGGGTCGTCATCGTCTCGAGGCCGCACAACTGGACGGCTTCGATCGAGAGCCTGCGCGCCCTCCTCCCGGGGGTTCCCGTCATCTATGACGCCGAGGCGCTCTTCTACCGCCGACTGGAGCGCCAGATCCCCTTTGTTGTCGACGCGCCGACGGCCATCCGGGTCGAGCACGACGCGGCGCGACTCGCCGAGGTCGAACGGGGTATCGCGCGCGAAGCCGACCACGTCGTCGCGATCTCACAAGACGAGGCGGCCTTCTTCCAGGGGATCGCCTCGACACCGGGCCGGGTGACCGTACATCATCCGCTGCTTTCGGCTCCGTGTCCGATCCCGGCGCCACTTGCGGGAAGGCGGGACATCGGCTTCGTCGCGGGATGGGGCGCGGGGCCGGACTCACCGAACGCTGACGCGCTGGATTGGTTCGCCCGGAAGATCCTGCCGCACATTCGCGCCCGGATGCCCGGGACGCGCCTGTTGGTGACGGGCAGCGATCCCCCGGCAAACGTTCGACGCCTTGTCACCCCGGCAGTCGAATTCGTCGGGCACGTGGCGAGCCTCGCGGACTTCTACGGCTCGGTGCGCGTCGTCGTAGTGCCGATCCGCTATGGCGCGGGAGTGAAGCAGAAGACCGTCGAGGCGATCCACTACGGCGTGCCCACCGTGGCGACGACGGTGGGTGCCGAGGGAGTCCCCGTCGGGCGGCCGGACGTGCTCGTCGTCACCGACGATCCCGGCGAGTTCGCCGGGCACGTGGCGACGCTGCTCGGTGACGACGTGGCATGGGAGTCCCAGCGGCGGCGCGTGGTCGACCAGAGCTCTGCCTGGGCGGCGGGGTCGGTGTCGATCTGGCCGTCGCTCGTCGAAGAGCTCCTCCGGGACGACGCCACAGGGGAAAGCCCACGGTGAAGGGCAGGTCGAAGGCGTCGAGTACCGTGAGTCCCGTGGTGGGAGCGACCGCCGACGAGGTGTCCGCGGGGGCGCAACTCGCGAACCGGGTCCGGGCTGAGACCGAGCAGCTGCGCGAGGTGGAGTACCAGGCCGTGCTGCGCGAGCTCGCCGTCAAGGACGCCTACGTGCACGAGGTCGAACGCGAAATCACGCGCAGCGAGGAAGGGGCGCGCGCCACCCGTGACGAGCTCGCCGAGGTGCGTGCCCGGGCCGCCGAGTTGTTCGCAGATCTGGAAAAGGCGGAGGCGGTGATCGCCGCCCTGAACGTTGAGATCGCCCGGCTGCAAGGCGAGATCGCCTCGATCAAGGGCACAAGGAGCTACCGCTTCACGGTGGCCGCGACGACGTTCCTTCACCGTCTCCCCTCGCCGGCGCGTCGGAGTGGACCGATGAGCCCCCCGTCGGGCGGCAGCTGACGGGCGCGATCGCAGGTCCCGTCGGTATCGGCGGCCGCGGGCGTGCGCGCCCGCAGGACGAGGGATCTCCGGCGCGCCCTTTGTTGTGCCGAGCGCGGCGCGAAGAGGCCTCGCCGACCTCGACGGCACACCCCGAGCCGAGCGGAGAGGCTCCCGGCAACACCGGGGTGTCGGTCGGGGCCGGCCTTTCCCGCCCGGCTAGGTTCTCCGGCCGGCACTCGACGGACCGGCGCCAGGACGAACCACTACCCTGAGCGCGGTGCGGGTGACCCTCTTGTTGTGTGATGCCGCCCAAGTCGCGGACGGCAAGCTCTACATCCTCGGCGGAGGGTGGAGCCTGATCGGGCCGGATCCGACGCCCTCGGCCGTGGCGATGAAGATCGACGTCGACTGGACCGAGGTCGACCGGTTGCACCACTGGGAGCTGTTCTTGGTCGACGAAGACGGACAACCGATCGTCGCCCCGACGGCCGACGGACCGCAGGCGATCGAGGTGCGAGGCGACTTCGAGGTGTCCCGCCCGGAGTCCGTCCCCGAGGGGAGCCCGGTCGACGTCGCGTTGGCGCTGAACTTTGGTCCGCTGCCGATCGCGCCCTCCTCGCGCTACACCTGGCGACTCTTGATCGACGGCGAAACGCAGGAGGACTGGGTGCTGCCGTTCTCGACCCGCGCGCCGCGCGATTGACGGGACGGAGCGAGATCGCGGTACCCGTGACGACCGCCGAAATCCGGCGTGCCCGCCGCCTCGTCCAGCCGATCCGCCGCTGGTGGGCAGGGACGCGCGCCGAGCGGGACCGCCTCCCTTGGCGCGGAACGCGCGACCCGTGGCACGTGCTTGTTGCGGAGACGATGCTCGCCCAGACGCAGGTCGCCCGCGTCGCGCCGCGATTCCGCGAGTTCGTGGCGCGTTTCCCGACACCGGCGTCGTGTGCCGTGGCGCCGCTCGGCGAGGTTGTCCGGGCCTGGATCGGTCTCGGCTATAACCGGCGCGCTCTGGCACTGCACACCGCCGCCGAGGAGATCGTGCGGGCCCACGGCGGACGTGTCCCGAGCGCGCTCAGTGAGCTCGAAGACCTCAACGGGGTCGGCCCCTACACGGCGCGGGCGGTGATGGCACTGGCCTTCAACGCTCGTGTCGCAGCGGTCGACACGAACGTCGGACGGGTCCTTTCCCGTGCCGGGCTCGCCCGGCGCCTCCTTCCGAGCGAGGTACAGGCCGTGGCGGACGGACTCATTCCAGCCGGGTCGGCTCGTGCCTGGAATCTCGCGCTCATGGACTTCGGCAGCCTCGTGTGCCGGGCCCGCCGCCCCGCGTGCGTCGCGTGCCCGGTGCGCGCCGCCGGGGCCTGCGCCTGGCGGGCCGCGCCCCGCGGCGTCCCGGATCCCGCGGTCGGATCGGCGCGGGTGACGTCCCGTCAGTCCCGGTTCGAGGGGTCGGACCGGCAGGGTCGCGGCCGGCTCGTCCGGGCGGCCTGCGCCGGGCCGATCGCGCCGGGAGAGGTCGCCGCGATCGCCGGCTGGCCGACCCAAGATGGGCGCGCCCATCGGGTCGCCGAGGCGCTCTGTGCCGAGGGGATCCTCGTGCACGGGCGATCCGGCGAACTGTCGCTCGCCTGACCGGACCCGTGAGTGCGGCCGCCGCCCACGGGAAGCCGGAAGAGCGCCAGACTGTCTGTGGGTGTCGTGGATCACGTCGGGGAAAGGACGTAGATGGCCGAAATCAGCGAGTCGAAGCTCATCCGGGACGTCATCCACGTCGTTCCGGCTGTCCACGGCGACGAGCGCGGCCGGTTCGTCGAGACCTACCGCAGGTCGTGGTTTCCCCTCGGGAGGGAGATGGTGCAGGCCAACCGGTCGGACAGGACCAAGGGCGCGGTCGTCGGGCTGCACTACCACCTGCACCAGGCCGACTACTGGTACGTGACGCGCGGCCATGCGCGCGTCGTCCTTTTCGACCTGCGCGTCGGATCGTCGAGCGAGGGGTCGTTGGAACTCGTCGACTTCGGCGACGACGAGCGAGGGGTGTTCATCCCGCCCGGCGTCGCCCATGGCTTCGCGTCGTTGACCGACGTCACCCTCACCTACCTCGTCGACGCGTACTACAACGCGCACGACGAGCTCGGTGTCGCCTGGGACGACCCGGACATCGCGGCCGACTGGGGGGTGACGGACCCCGTGCTGTCCGACCGCGACCGGTGCAATCCACGACGGTCCGAGATCCCCGAAGCGCTCTTGCCGCGTGCTGGATTGCGGACGTGAACATTTCATAACCGCGGTGCGTCACCGGGGGTGGCGCGCTTGAATGGAGCGCGTGCGATGTGAAACGGAGGGTGCTGCTTGTTGATCGCGGGCATCGCGATTGGCGCGTTCATTCTCGTCGGGAGTTTCGCCGTGTGGTCGCGGCTCGGCTCCCATCGTGCCGAGCGGCGGTCGGTCACGACCCACCAGCACGCCCTCGACGTCCTCGGCACGGCTTCGCGGCGCTGGGAGGGCGTCGCGCCTGTGCACTTTCCCAAGGCGGACGAGGTCGCGCGGGCGCACGTCCAGCCCATGGGCGCCCCGAGCGCGCGCCAGCGTGCCGACGACGCGCCAGTGCCGACCCACCGCCCGGCGGTGCGCCTCGTGCCGCCTTCCGGTGCGACGCCGCTCAAGTTGCCGATCTCCATCGATGGGGGCGTCGCCGGTCCTCGAGCCCGCGACGGGCTGGTATCGGGCGAATCCGGGGGAGATTTCGCCGACCGACCACCTGACGAAATCCCGGGGCGCCAAGGTGCGACGCTGTTCGACCACGAAGCGCTCGAACCGGCGGGCGCGGCGCGGAAGTCGAGTCGGAACCGTCACCGCTACCGCGGTGGCCGACCCGCCCGGCGGGCGGCGTCCGCGGCCGCGGCAGCAGTCGCGGTCGCCGCGATCGGCGTCGCGAGCTGGCAGCTGATGTCGGGGGGCACGCCCGGGCGGCACGCCAGAGCGGCCACCTCGAAGACGAAGAGCAAGACGCACGCTGGCGCCGGGGGCCACAGCGAGCGGCTCGTGCCGACGTCGGCCTCGTCGAGCGTCGTCGCCTACCTGACGCCGAGCCGCACCTACACGATCAACTTCTCTGCTTCCGGCCCCTGCTGGCTCGGCGTGCAGCAGGGTGTGAACGGCAGGTACCTCTGGATGGCCACGCTCACCGCCGGGCAGGAGGCCTCGTACAAAGCGAGCGGGCCGGTCGCCGTGCGACTCGGCGCACCGGCGAACATCAAGGTGGAGGTGGACGCCGTGAGCGTCGAGCTTCCCGCGAAAAACGTCCAGCCCTACGACATCACGTTCTCGCCATCGCGCCGCGCCACGGGATCGCCCCACCAATCGCTGAAGCGTCCGTGAAGCGCTAGGGATGCGTCTTTCCAATTCGGGCGGATCTGAAGGTTCTGGCCACGACGATCAGTCGGCCGCCCAGCGGATCGGAATGACCTGATCCTGGCCGCTGTTCGTGAGGAGTGACCAGGAGGCCGGGCTGTCGCCGGGCCGTCCCGGTGTCCGGCGGCCAGTCCGCCAGGTCCGATGAGAAAAGGCCAGTTCGGGGGTGTCTCGCGGGACCCGGGAGTTGTTACTATACGGATAGGAGAAATCCCGTCCCGCGGGAGGGGATCGCGACCGAACGGAGCTCGACGGCCCGATGGCGATGACTGACCTCAACCTCGACAAGTACGCGCTCGGCTGGAGCGACGTCGAGGACTACGTCTACAAGCCGCGCAAGGGACTTAACGAGGAGATCATCCGCGAGATGTCGCGACTCAAGGGGGAACCGGAGTGGATGCTCGCGTTCCGCCTGAAGAGCTACACGCGCTTCCTCGCCAAGCCGATGATGCCCTGGTTCGCTGACAAGATGCCCGATCTCGACTTCGACGACATCTACTACTACATCAAGCCGATTGAGACCCAGGTCGACGTCTGGGAGCAGCTCCCCGAGTCCGTGAAGAACACCTACGAGAAACTCGGCATCCCCGAAGCCGAGCGCAAGTACCTCGCCGGTGTGACGGCCCAGTACGAGTCTGAGGTCGTCTACCACCGCAACCGCGAGGACCTCGCTGGCAAGGGCGTGCTCTTCTGCGACATGGACACCGCGGTGCGCGAGTACCCCGAGATCGTCCGGCGGTACTTCGGCCGGATCATCCCGCCGAACGACAACAAGTTCGCGGCGTTGAACTCCGCGGTGTGGTCGGGCGGTTCGTTCATCTACGTTCCCCCCGGCGTCGAGGTCGACATGCCGCTGCAGGCCTACTTCCGTATCAATGCGGAGAACATGGGTCAGTTCGAGCGGACGCTCATCATTGCCGACGAAGGAGCGCGGGTCCACTACGTCGAAGGATGCTCCGCCCCCGTGTACTCGACCGATTCGCTGCACTCGGCCGTCGTCGAGCTCGTCGCTCTGCCGGGCAGCCGGATCACCTATACGACGATCCAGAACTGGTCGGCGAACGTCTACAACCTCGTGACGAAAAGGGCGCGCGCCGAAGCCGAGGCGCACGTCGAGTGGATCGACGGCAACATCGGCTCGCGACTGACGATGAAGTACCCGTCGGTGTACCTCATGGGACCCAGGGCTTCCGGTGAGGTCCTCTCGGTCGCCTACGCCGGCGCCGGCCAGATCCAGGACACGGGGGCGAAGATGTTCCACTGCGCCCCCGAGACGACCTCCACGATCATCTCGAAATCGATCTCGAAAGACGGCGGCTCGACGACCTACCGCGGCAAGGTCCACGTCGATCCTGGCGCGACGCACGCCAAGTCCTTCGTGCGCTGTGACGCCCTCATCCTCGACGAGGACTCGGTCTCGGAGACCAGGCCCTACATGGAAGTCGGCGAGCGCGACGCCGAGATCGGCCACGAGGCGACGGTCTCCAAGGTAGGCGACGACCAGCTCTTCTACCTCATGAGCCGCGGGCTGTCCGAGGCGCAGGCGACCGGCATGATCGTCAACGGCTTCATCGAGCCGATCACCCGGACGCTTCCCATGGAGTACGCGGTCGAGTGGAGCCGGCTCATTGAACTGCAGATGGAGGGCGCGGTCGGCTGACCGTGGCACCGGCAGTTCGTCGGTCAGCCCAATATCCTTGGATGGCGAACGGAGCGCGGGAGGTTGGGCGCGCGTGGCGATGCGTGAGGACTGCAAGCACTTCCAGTCGAGGACATACGCCTCCGGTGAGGTGGCGCGATTCTGTGTCCTCGACCTCGCGCCCGAAGCGCCGTGGCGCTGCCCCGAGGGCTGCCACTCGTACGAGCGGCGGCTCGCCGACGCCACCTGGACCCACGGGTCACTCGTTCCGCCGCCGGGTGAGCCCGAACCGGACGAGCCCCCTGCGGACGTCGGCGAACTGCTCGCCTCGGCCGAGGAGATCGTCGATTCGGCTGCCCCCGAGGAGCTTGCCGAAGTGGAGGCCGAAGAGGATCGCGCCGAACACAGGTCGCAGGGTTCCGCGGTGAAGCGCGTGCTCCGCCGGATCGGCCGGCGTGGGAGGGGGGCCGGCAGCGAGGGCGATCGGCGCTGAACGACCTCCGCTTCACCCCGGAGCTCGCCCGCTCGATCGCCGGTCCCACCTGGCTGCGCCGCGCCCGGGGGACCGCGGCCGAGCAGTTCGCGGCAACGACCCTGCCGACCGAGGCTGACGAGGACTGGCGCTACGGGCGGATCGACGCGCTCGACCTTGGCGCGTTCGCCGCGGTCGTCACCCGACCGGATGCGAGTCTGCCGGAGCTCGCGACGCGGCCCGCGACCATGGTCTCCGGGCTCGCCTCCCCGGCGGCGTTGGTGCGGACGCTGGACGGCTTCGTCCTCTCGGCCGATCTCGGCGCCGATGCCCGGTCCGCCCGGCTCGCGGTCGCCTCGGCGCTCGGCCTGAGCCGCCCACCTCCTGGGTTCGGGTCGGTCCTCGCGCTCGCCGAAGACGCCTTCACCCTCCTCGCCAGGGGTTTCGGACCCGACGCCGTCGTCATCGTCGTTCCACCGGGAGTGCACCTCGGCGGTCCGATCGTCGTCGTCCACGAGTTCGGCGCACACCCCGACCCGACGGTCATCTTCCCCCGGACCTTCGTCGGACTCGGCTCGGGGGCGGAGGCGACCGTCGTCGAGCATTTCGTCTCGGAGGAAGGCGAGGCGCTGGTCTGTCCGGTCACCGAGCTCGAGGTCGCGGACAACGCCCGTCTCTCCTACCACTCGATCCAGGAACTCGACCGCTCCACCTGGCAGCTCGGTTACCTGACGAGCCGGGTCGGCCGCGACGCTGCGCTGCGGTCGTTCACCGCTGCCCTCGGCGGGGACTACGCGCGCCTGTGCACGCACTCGACCCTTGACGGCGAGGCGGCGTCGAGCGAGCTGCTCGCCGCCTACTTCGGCGACGGCGTCCAGGTCCAGGACATGCGGACCTTCCAGGAGCACGCCGCCCCCCGCACGAGGAGCAGCCTGATCTTCAAAGGCGCGGTCGACGACTCGGCGCGCTCGGTCTACAGCGGGCTCATCCGGATCCACAAGGGAGCACGCAAATCGGACGCCTCGCAGACGAACCGCAACCTCGTGCTCGCCGACGGCGCCCACGCCGACTCGGTGCCGAATCTCGACATCGAGGAGAACGACGTGCGATGCAGTCACGCCTCGGCGGTCGGTCCGATCGATAGGGCGCAGCGCTTCTACGTCGAGTCCCGCGGTGTGCCCCCCGAGGTAGCCGAACGGCTGATACTCCTCGGGTTCTTTGATGACCTGTTGTCCCGCGCCCCCGAGCCCGGCGTCGCGGCCTACCTCCGGGGCGCGGTCGAAGGTCGGCTGTCCCCGGTGGGCGCTGAAGGCGTGGGCAAACGAGGCGGGCGATGAGTCTCGCCGGCAGCAAACCCGTCCGCCTCTGTGCGGTGGGCGACTTGGCGCCCGGCGTGGCGCGACGCTTCGAGGTCGCTGGCTTGGACATCTGCGTCGTGCACTGCGACGACGGGTTCCACGCCGTGTCCGACACCTGCAGCCACGAGGACTACTCGCTCGCCGAGGGCGAGGTCGACCCGGCTCGTGCCGAGGTCGAGTGCTGGAAACACGGCAGCTTGTTCTCGCTTGTCTCTGGCGAGCCGCTGACGCTCCCGGCGACGCGCTCGGTCGACGTCTACGACGTCATCGTCACCGGTGACGACGTGTCGGTGCTCCTGCCATGACGGCACCGCAGTCGAAGGCAAAGGCGCGCCGATGAGCACGCTCGTCGTCGATGGGCTCACCGTCGCGGTCGGCGGGGTCGAGATCCTGCGCGGGATCAACCTCGAGGTGCGCTCAGGTGAGATCCACGCGGTGATGGGCCCGAACGGAGCCGGCAAGAGCACGCTCTCCAACGCCCTTTTCGGCCACCCGGAATTCGTCGTGACCGGGGGGTCGGTGACGCTCGACGGGACCGACCTGCTGGCGCTTCCGACCTGGGAGCGTGCCGCGCTCGGGTTGTTCCTCGCCCCGCAGTACCCCGTCGAGCTGCCCGGCGTGCGGGTCCTCGACGTCCTCGCCGAGGCGCTCGCCGCCCGGCGCGGCGGGTCGGATCCCGGCCGCGCCGCCCTCGAGCGGCGGATCGCGGCGGAAGCCAGCGAGATCGGCCTCGGGGCGGAGTTCGTGGCGCGGGCGCTCAACGTCGACGCTTCGGGCGGGGAGAAGAAGCGGCTGGAGACGCTCCAGCTCGCCGTGCTCGGGCCGGGGATCGCGATCCTCGACGAGCTCGACTCCGGACTCGACGTCGACGCGCTGCGCGACGTCGCGCGCCGCATCGAACGCGCCGCCCGACCAGGGGCGCGAGGCTCGGGGCACGGTCGGGAGCCTCTCGGCGTACTGGCGATCACGCACTACAAGCGGCTCCTCGACGAGCTGCGCCCCGACCGGGTGCACGTCCTTTTCCAGGGGCGCATTGTCGAGTCCGGTGGCCCCGAGCTCGCCGAGACACTCGAGCGGACCGGTTACCAGCGTTACGGCGAGGAGCCCGCAAGCTAGCGGCGGGGCCACCCCGGCGCGCTGACCGCGGAGGTTTCCGCCTGCCGGTCCACCCGCCTGAGCCCGGCGCCGCTTGCCGCCGGCGTCCCGCCACCGCGAAGGCTCAGCGCAGGTAGCGGCGGAGATCGACGAGCCAGAGGTGGAGGTGGAAGCTGCCGTCGGCAAGGACCCCCCGGCGGACGACGACGGGCTGGAACGGCGAAAGCGATCGCACCGCCTGGGGGAACCCATCGCCGTTCACGCTCATCAGCAGCACCTGGGCGGGGCGGCGCTCCTCGATCTTGAACTTGCCGGCGGCGGCGAGCCCGGGGAACGAGCTCGTGCTCACCGCGTCGAACCCGGAGTGGAAGATGCCGATCGGCCCGGTGAGGGCACCGGTCTGCCTCTCTGGCCACCAGGTGAGGAGCTGCTCGCCACGATAGGCGGGGTGGCCGACGAAGCCGGGCAGCTCGCAGGTGACCTGGTAGCGCTCGACGAGCAGCGTGT
>Ga0187857_10000733_pt1 | contig 38533 bp, 37 predicted proteins | sample June2016WEW_8_10_FD_132984 | JGI IMG/M metagenome (GOLD analysis project Ga0187857, IMG submission 132984) | Peatland microbial communities from SPRUCE experiment site at the Marcell Experimental Forest, Minnesota, USA - June2016WEW_8_100 | ecosystem: Environmental > Terrestrial > Soil >... | reverse complement strand
ATAAGGCAAGGAGAGAACCATGAGGAGAACCATAGTCGTTTCAATTGCAATCGCATTGATCGGATTGTTCGCATTTGCAGGTTTGTCATACGCTTCGGGTAAAGACGATGCAAAGGCCCTGGTGAAGAAAGCGGTTGCGTATGTGAAATATCAGGGAAAACAGAAGACGATTGCAGAGATCAGTAAGCCCAGGGGGATGTTCGACAAGGGCGAGACATATGTATTCGCATACGATCTTCAGGGCGCTATGATTGCTCACCCGAAAAATCCGGCACTGATCGGGAAAAATCTGATTGCCGTTCCGGACAGTGAAGGGAAGTTGTTCCGCAAGGAGATTGTGGAATTGGCGAAGTCGAAGGGTTCCGGATGGGTCGATTATATGTATCTGAATCCGGAAACGAACGAACAGGAGCATAAGACGACTTACATTTACAAGGTGGGCGACATCATTTTATGCTGCGGGGCGTACAAGGAGTATAGCCATGAAGGAGATTGAACCTAAAAAGGTTCGTCAATGACAAGACTCTTCTTGTGGTCATAGTGAGCCTGAGAGCTTTGTGGCAAAAGCCTGCTATGACAAAACTCCCGTTGCCAGATATCCTACGATGAGACAGGAGAGCGTGAGGGCATGCACTTTTATTGTGCCGAGATTCGCGGGTGCCATTTTTATCTTGTCCATGTAATTCTTATTCAGTATACGAAATGAATCGTATGCAACCGGTAATGTGAGAAGCGCCAGGAGGACACCGAATGAGGTGACTCCAAAGGAAGCCGACAGGAACACGGTAGCGTAAGCGCAAACCAGTCCCGCTACATATAATATTACACCCTGCCTTTTCCCCAGACGGGCGACGAGATTCAGCTTGCCCGCCTCGCGATCCTCCTCATAATCGGGTATCTCATTTATGACGATCATGGACCACATGAGGAATCCGGGGACAAAGGAAATGACAAAAGGTTCCCAGGCAATCGATCGTGTCTGCACGTAAAATGCACCGAGACAGATAACGGGACCGAAATTGATGAGCAGGCTCAATTCGCCGAATCCGCGATAGCCGTACCTTATGGGCGGCATGGTGTAAAAAACGGAAGAGAAAACGCCAATGGCAGCGAATAAGAGCACAGGCCAGCCGACGAGGACGGTCAGGCAGATAGCTATGGCGATTCCTATGAGATAACAAACAATCGCTGCCGCCAACACGTATTCGGCGGGAAGGAGTCCACCGGTCAGAACCCCGCTGCCCCCTGTATAGGGATTTTTCTCCTCACCGTGTGGACGGTCCACAGCGTGAAGATAATCAAAGACATCATCGATCATGTTGAGACCTATGTGGTGCATCGTCACGCCGATGATGACCATGACAAAATACAATAAATTGAATTTCCCTAATGCCGCCCATGCAATCACACTTCCCAGGAGGGCAGGGAAGATGCTTGTGGGCACGTAATGCAGGCGGAATGCCTGAATCCACGTACCCATGCTGCCCAGCGGTTTCCCGTCTTTCCGTACGAGCTTCATCCTTAACGGCATCTTAAGCACCTCAAGTGTCTCGTAGGTCGTTTTACAATTTGCATGTTAGATTTCTCACTTCGGAGGCCGTGCAATAACATGAGGAAATGTCATTCCGAACGAAAGCGAGGAATCTTTCAGAGCCCTCCCTTCGGTCGGGACAAGGATTTCTCGAATCCCCTTCGCGATGTTCAGGGCTTCGACGCACCGAAATGACATATAAAGAAACTGTGACATATCCTCGCATGCGAGACGGCGGCCTTGTAATCCTTCAAACGCAACAGCCGCCCGGGACGCCATCGTAATTCTCAGTATAACCCGGTCTCGCATGATCATTGTTAAATTAAATTTGCGCTTTATCAATACATATTTTACGAAAACAGCAGTTAAGACATTATGAAGAGACAAATCAGCCGTTCCCCGATTGAATGATTTTTCTATTTTTAATAAAAAATATTTGGTACATAATAATAAACTCATGTCCGCTGTTTGAAATGCTCAATTTTTCTGAGCTGCTTCGTATTTTCGGTAAATTACATTTCGTACGTGGCATTCCAATATTTTGGTAATTCTCAAAACGGGACAGCATCCAATTGTGAGGACAACTCAACCGGAAGGAAAACGACGATGACGAAGAAAAAAACACCCACTGCAAAAGCCTTGACGAAACGCCTGGCATGGAAGGCTCTCGCGGAGCATTACAGGAAGGTTGGCGATGTGCATCTGCGGTCGTTATTCGCCGATGATCCGCGCCGGGGCGAACGCCTCGCAGTTGAAGGCGCCGGCCTTTACCTCGACTACTCGAAGAACCGCATCACCGATGAGACGATAAAGTTCCTCATAAATCTCGCCAATGAGTGCAACCTCCGTGAGTGCATAGAGTCCATGTTTGAGGGCCGAAAGATCAACGTCACGGAGAACCGGGCAGTTCTTCATATCGCTTTACGCGCGCCCAAGAACGAACAGATTCTGGTCGACGGAGTCAATGTCGTGCCGCAGGTGCACGAGGTTCTTGACAAGATGGCTGTCTTTTCAGAACGGGTGCGGAGCGGCGAGTGGCTGGGATATACCGGGAAGCCTGTCCACAGTATCGTCAACATCGGCATTGGAGGCTCCGATCTCGGCCCTGTCATGGCCTATGAGGCGCTGAAGCACTACAGCAAAAGGGAATTGACCTTCCGTTTCGTCTCGAACGTTGATGGAACGGACTTCGAGGAGGCCACCCGCGATCTCGATCCCGAAGAGACACTCTTTATCATCTCTTCAAAGACCTTCACAACTCTGGAGACCATGGCCAATGCACACACGGCGCGCACGTGGGCATTGAAGGTCCTTCACCACGAAGGGGCTGTGGCCCGCCACTTCGTGGCTGTTTCGACCAACGCCGAAGAAGTGGCGAAGTTCGGCATCGACACGGCGAACATGTTCGGGTTCTGGGACTGGGTGGGCGGCCGGTACTCCATGGATTCGGCCATCGGTCTTTCTACGATGATAGCTATCGGTTCGGAGAACTTCAGGGCCATGCTCGAGGGCTTCCGCGCGATGGACGAGCATTTTCGCACCGCTCCATTTGAGAAGAACCTGCCAGTGCTCATGGCGCTCTTCTCTATCTGGTACAATAACTTCTTCGGCGCGGAGACCGTTGTCGTCCTGCCTTATGACCAGTACCTCAAACGTTTTCCCGCCTACCTCCAGCAGTTGACTATGGAGAGCAACGGCAAGCGCGTGACGATAGACGGCGCCGCTGTCAACTACCAGACGGGGCCCGTCTACTGGGGCGAACCGGGCACGAACGGCCAGCATTCGTTCTACCAGCTTATCCATCAGGGAACGAAACTGATCCCGTGCGATTTTATCGGTTTCTGCAAGGCGTTGAATCCCATCGGCCGTCATCACGAAGTGCTCATGGCGAACCTGTTTGCCCAGACCGAAGCGCTGGCCTTCGGGAAGACTGAGGACGAAGTCAGGGCAGAAGGCGCGCCGGAGGGGCTGACGCCGCATCGCGTCTTTGAAGGCAACCGCCCGACCAATACCATTCTCGCAGAAACACTTTGTCCGGGGACCCTCGGCAAGCTAATTGCACTCTATGAACACAGCGTCTTTGTCCAGGGAGCGATCTGGCATATTGATTCCTTCGATCAATGGGGCGTCGAACTCGGCAAGGTGCTGGCAACCCGGATCATCCCTGAGTTGGAAAGCGTCGGGGAGCCGCAACTCAAGCATGACAGCTCGACGAACCACCTCATCCGGCGCTACCGCAGGCTAAAAGGAGGGCGATCATGACCGCGAAAGCGAATCCAAAAGCGGGAATGCCTGCAGAACCTTCCATGCTCGTCGACGTGACCAAACTCATCACGGCTTACTATAAGGAGAGCCCCGACCCGTCTATCCCAGGACAGCGGGTCGCGTTCGGGACATCGGGACATCGCGGTTCGCCATTCGAAAAGTCCTTCAACGAAGCGCACATCCTTGCCGTCACACAAGCCATATGCCTTTACCGCAAACAACACAAGATCAATGGTCCTCTCTTCCTCGGCATCGATACCCACTCGATCTCTATGCCCGCTTTTCATAGTGCCCTGGAAGTGCTCGCGGCAAATCGGGCAGACGTCATGATCGCCGATGGAAATGAATACACACCGACACCGACCATTTCCCATGCGATTCTTACATACAACCGCGGACGCAAGAAGGGACTTGCCGACGGCATTGTAATCACGCCCTCGCATAATCCGCCTGAAGACGGCGGCCTCAAATATAATCCCCCGGAAGGCGGGCCAGCGGAGCCCGCTGTCACAGGCTGGATAGAGACAAAGGCAAACGAGTTTCTCGCAAACGGCCTCTTGGGTGTCAGACGCATTCCCTTTGAGAAAGCCTTCCGAGCTTCTACGACACACCGGCACGATTACATTCGCGCATACGTCGACGATCTCGGAAATGTGATAGACATGGACGCCATTCGCGGCGCCAAAATCAGCTTGGGTGTGGACCCCTTGGGCGGTGCCGGGGTCAATTACTGGAGGCCGATTGCGGAACGCTACAGCCTGAACATCACCATTGTCAATGATGCAGTTGATCCGACATTCCGCTTTATGACGCTCGACTGGGACGGCCGCATCCGCATGGACCCGTCGTCTCATTACGCTATGCAACGGCTGATCAGTTTGAAAGATCGCTTCGACATTGCTTTCGCGTGCGATACGGATCACGACCGGCACGGGGTTGTTACGCGTAGCGAGGGATTACTTCCGGCCAATCACTATCTTTCGGTCATGGTGCACTACCTCTTTCAGCACCGGCCCGAATGGCGGCTGAATGCGGCGGTGGGCAAGACGCTGGTGAGCAGTGAGATGATCGACCGCGTCACCGCAAAGCTGGGGAGGAAGCTCTACGAGGTGCCCGTCGGCTTCAAGTGGTTCGTGGACGGGCTGCTCACGGGTTCCCTCGGCTTCGGGGGGGAGGAAAGTGCGGGCGCGTCTTTTCTGCGGCGTGATGGCACGGTATGGGCAACGGACAAAGACGGGATCATCTCGGTCCTCCTTGCGGCGGAGATCACCGCCCGGATGGGGCGTGACCCCGGCGAGATCTACGGCGACCTCGCGCATGAATTCGGAGAACGCTTCTACGATCGTGTTGATGCCCCTGCCACGCCGGAGCAGAAAAAGGCGCTGGGGAAACTTTCAGCCGATCAGGTTCCATTTACAGATCTGGCCGGCGAAAAAATCCAGGCAATAGTTACCCATGCGCCGGGCAATGGTGCTCCCATCGGCGGCGTAAAGGTGATTGCCAAAAGCGGCTGGTTTGCCGCGCGTCCATCAGGAACAGAAGACATCTACAAGATATACGTCGAGAGCTTCCGTGGAAAAGAGCATCTGAGGCTTATTCTGGAGGAAGCCCAGACCATAGTCAATGCCGCTTTGGCGGCTGCGACATCCCGACAAACTTAATTGAGCCTGCCTTTCAAAGGCCAGCCCGCTATCATTACAGAAGAGAAAGGAGTTTTTGCCATGAGACCAAGAACAATGCGTTTACTTGTGTTTTTTCTGCCTTTGTTTTTTCTCTCTGCCTGCGCGGCAGGTAACGCCAATATTGCCGTCGACAAGGGCTCGGTTGCACCCGGGACTTCCGTGACGAGAGAAGGACACAGTCTTAAACTGCTGGGTACAGCAATAGCTTTAGGCGACGTCCTGCCATCGGTAGATCTAGTGGACGCTATGACTATGCAGCGCGTGGACCTCTCCAGAGATATGAGAGACTTCATCCTTTTCGTGAGCGTTGTTCCCTCTTTAGATACCTTGGTCTGCGAAACACAGACCCACTACTTGAATGACCATGGAGATAAGCTCCCGCCTCAGGTCAAGAAGATTACCGTCAGCCGCGACACACCGTTTGCCCAGAAACGATTTGCGAAGGAGGCAAAGATTAAAGACATCCAATTTCTTTCTGACTACAAGGAGGGCGCTTTTGGCCGCGCCACCGGTCTCCTGATGGACGGTTTAATGCTTTTGGCGCGTTCGGTTATCGTTGTGGACAAGGAAGGAAAAGTGCGCTACATCCAGGTTATTCCCGAGATTACCCACCTTCCGGACATGGAACGGGCAATTCAGGAAGCCCAGCAGCTGGTCAGGTGAAGAGTATCTGACGATATATTGCAGAAGTAATTCTGCCATTTGATGCCGTATTTCAAAAGCTCTATGCGAGGAGATAATATGACAGACGCAAAGAACACCGGTCAAGACCAAAAGAACATCTGGAAGATAGTCAAAGTGGCGCCTGAAAACATCGATATCTACTCGCTCTATCTCGAAGGATCTGACGAAAAGTTTGCCAAGAGAAGGGCAGGCCAGTTCGTCTCCGTCAGCATCATGAGGCCTGATGGATGGAGCGAGCCTCACCCGTTCACGATTGCCGGCGCTCCCGAAGACCCCATCTTGCGTCTGACAATTAAGAAAGCGGGCCAGTTTACCTCCGTCATCCCGAATTTCAAGCCGGGAACTGAAGTAAGGTGCATGGGTCCCACAGGCGTATTCTGCAAGGATATTGACACTAAGCCGTTGGGAGTCATGATGGCTGGAGGAGTGGGTATAACACCTTTTCTGAGTGTCCTCCGGCACTTCAAAAATATCAAAGCGGGGAATATTGTAACACTCTTCTGGGTGAACAGGACCATGGAAGATGTATTCTCTACAGAGGAGATCCGGGTAATGACCATGGAACTCAAACTGACGGTAGTTTATTGTCTCTCCCGTGCCGACGATGTGCAGGGCTACTACCGGCAAGATTACCCCGGTGTCTTCTATGAGAAAGGGCGTTTGAGTGGAGATATTTTAAAAAGATATGGGGCTACTAAAGAGGCATCCTTCTATCTCTGCGGCCCGCCTCCCATGATGGAGTCTGCACTTGCCGAAGTCGGCAGCCTGAATGTGGATCAATCTTCGGTTGAAAAGGAGAATTTCGCTTGGGCTAGAAAAGGATAAATGAAGTCTTACGTAGGTGAAAGAATGAAAACACGAACGATTCGACAGTCTGTAACATTTAAAGCGAAGTCCCACGACGTGTACGAGGCGCTGATGGATTCGCGCAAGCATGCAAAGTTCAGCGGTGAAAAGGCCGGCGTAAGCCGCAAGATCGGCGGAAAATTTACGGCCTATGGCGGGTATATCGAAGGTGTTAATCTGGACATCATGCCGGATAAAAAGATTGTCCAATCATGGCGCGGAAGCGATTGGCCGGCTGGTCATTATTCGAAAGTCACCTTTTCTTTTAAGAAAGTAAAATACGGCACGCGCCTTACCTTCACACAGAGCGGGGTTCCGGATCAATATTACAGAGACATAAATCAGGGCTGGCGTGATTATTACTGGAAGAGAATGAAGGAGATGCTGGAGAAATCCAACCAGCGGCAAAGGACATGAGGCGTTAGTTAAATAATTTCTGCGTGCGTGTCTTCTCGCATCTTCCTTTCCTTTAACATACAGCGTGTCCAAAGGGATCGGCTACGGATTTATCAGCTATGTCCTAGTAAAAATTTTTCCAGAAGGTTGCGGAACGTCCATCTCCTCATGTATCTCATCGCCCTGATGTTTGCCCTCTACTTTCTCTTCTCCAGCCTTCTGGCCTATTTATAAACCTGAGATGAATTAATATATTGGATTAGTGAGATTAAGCGTTTCGCCTATGGGAAAAAAGACATGAATCTGTAACGATAAATCCTGAATGGGCGGCGGTGCTTCAGTTCAAATGCTTTGAAGTTTCGCACTTTTATTTTCTGAGGAAGTAATCTTTGGATCACCAAGCCGTGCAAGTCGCTAATCTATGGCCTCTGGCCGTTTGCAGGGCGGCAGTCCTTCTACTGGAGGCTACCATTACCGAGCGTTCCTATATCTTGGGCGAGAGACATACGGGGAAAGCTACCAGCCTTGAAAGGAGATCATAGAACTGGGTTGCCGGGTCTCAGATTGTGGAAAGAGGGGAAAGAAAATGAGTCAACAGAAGTACGAAATAGGTCTGGTCGGCCTCGGTGTCATAGGGCGCAACCTGATGCTAAACATGGCTGATCATGGTTATGCAGTGGCCGGTTTCGACAAAGACCCGGCAAAGGTCAAGTCCCTCGCCGCGGAATCCGCAGGCAGAAACATCCGGGGAACGAAAAACATCGAAGAATATCTGAATCTCCTAAAATCGCCGCGGTCCATCATTATGCTTATCCCTGCAGGCCCCCCCGTTGATGATGTCATCAGGGATCTCCTCCCCTATCTGAAGGCGGACGATATCCTCATCGATTGCGGCAATTCCCACTTCACTGATACAAACCTGAGGCAGAAGACTCTGACAAGAGCGGGAATCCGGCTTCTCGGCGTGGGCGTATCCGGTGGAGAGCATGGAGCCCGCCACGGTCCGAGCATCATGCCCGGCGGTCAGCCGGAGGCCTATGAAAGGGTGCGGCCTCTGTTCGAGGCAGTCGCCGCCCGCGTCCGGGAGGAACCCTGTGTGGCATACCTGGGGCCGGGCTCGGCGGGACATTTCGTCAAGATGGTCCATAACGGCATTGAATACGGGCTTATGGAACTTATCGCCGAGACCTACGACCTGATGAAGAGAGGAATGGGACTGAACGATGATGAACTGGCCGAGATATATGAGCGATGGAATGAACATATTTTTCATTCCTACCTTCTGGAGATTACCGGCCATATCTTCCGTCATGTGGACGAGAAAACAGGAAAGAGGCTCATCGATGTGATCCTTGATGAGGCCCGGCAGATGGGGACGGGAAAGTGGACGTCCCAGACAGCAATGGATCTTCAGGTGCCTGTTCCCGTCGTCGATGCCGCCGTCTCCACAAGGGACATCTCAGGCTACAGAGCGGAAAGGGAAGCGGCAAGCCGGGCTTTAACAGGCTCATCCGTTGCTTTCCAGGGAAAACGGGAGATATTCATCGGCCGCCTGGAAAGGGCTCTTCAAGCCGCCTTCATCATCACCTACGCCCAGGGGATGGCCATCCTCCGGAAAGCCTCGGACACCTACGGTTACAATCTAAATCTGGCTGACGTGGCGCGAATCTGGCGTGGGGGCTGCATCATTCGCGCTGCCGTGCTGGAGGATATCCGAGCGAGTTACCAAAACAGCCCTAATCTCCCCAATCTTTTTATGGATCCTCGTCTGGGAAAGCAAGTGGTAGTATGCCAGCACGACCTGAGGAGAATAGTCTGCTCCGCGGCGAACCTTGGAATCCCGGCTTCAGGGATGATGGCTGCCCTAGCCTATTTCGACAGCTACCGAAGCGCCTGGATGCCGACAAGCCTTATCCAGGCCCAGCGTGATTATTTCGGAGCACATACCTATGAACGGGTAGATGAAAAAGGCGTGTTTCATACGAAGTGGGAGGAGGCCTGAGTCATGGAAAAGAAAACGAGTGGAAATCCCGTGTCCATCGTCATCTTCGGTTCCGGTGGAGACCTGACATGGCGCAAGTTAGTCCCCGCACTCTACAGCCTATATAGAGATCAGTGGCTCCCGGAGCGTTTCGCCATCATCGGAATGGACCTCAAGAATATGAGTGACGATGAATTTCGGCAGCATCTCCGGGGAGGCGTTGATCAGTTCTCCCGCCAGGACAAGCCTGATGACGCATTATGGCAAAGATTCGCCCCGTTTCTCCATTACCGGATGGCTGATTTTACCGATGCCGACTGTTACGCGGCCCTGGCACAGCATCTGGAGGGATTGGAGCGGACGTGGAATACGGAAGTTATCCGGCTTTATTATCTGGCCACACCGCCACAGATGATCGAAATCATTTCCAGACAACTGGGAATAGCCGGACTTGCCCGGGATTGTAAGAATGCCCGTATCGTAGTGGAAAAGCCCTTCGGGCGGGATCTCGCATCCGCCCAGGCCCTGAACAAAATTCTTACTACAGCATTTGATGAATCACAGATTTTTCGGATTGACCATTATCTCGGAAAGGAAACTGTGCAGAACATTCTGGCATTCCGCTTCGCAAATGCCCTCTTCGAGCCAATATGGGATCGCCGATACATCGACAATGTCCAGATTACGGTGGCGGAGCAGGTGGGAATAGAGCACAGAGGGGTCTATTATGATAAAACTGGCGCCCTCAGAGACATGATCCAGAACCATCTCATCCAGATACTCTGTATGATAGCTATGGAGCCGCCGGTTTCCTTCGACGCTGATGAGGTTCGTAACAAGCAGACCGATGTGCTCCGCGCCATCCGCGCCATTCTTCCGGAGCATGTCCACGAAAATGCCGCACGGGGGCAGTATGGCGCCGGATGGATCGAAGGGGAGTATGTCCCGGCATACCGTGACGAGCCAGGAGTGAAACCCGATTCAGCGATAGAGACATTTGCGGCTGCCAGGTTTTTTATCGATAACTGGCGCTGGCAGGACGTTCCTTTTTATCTGCGCACCGGGAAGAGGCTCCCTGTCCGTATATCGGAGGTCTCTATACAGTTCAGACCCGTGCCCCATCAGTCATTTCCGGCAACGGCTATCCGGGACTTCCAGGCCAATCGCCTCATGCTACGCATTCAGCCGGACGAGGGAATCCTCCTGCGTTTCCAAGCGAAGCGGCCCGGTCTGCAGATACATTTAAGTCCGGTGGACATGCATTTCTTCTACCGAGAAGCATTCAGGTCCAAGCCGCCGGATGCTTATGAAACGCTGCTCGTGGACGTCATGCTCGGGGATGGGACGCTCTTCAAGCGGGCCGATCAGATCGAAGCGGCATGGTCGATCATGACCCCCATCCTGGAAACATGGGAACAGTCGGCGCCTCCTGATTTTCCCAACTATCCTGCTGGAACGTGGGTCGTGGAACCGGCAGCGATTATTATCGCCCGGGACGGTCGGAACTGGCTGACCCCCTCAATTTCCACGGACGAAAAGGGTGTGTCGATACACGGCAAACCGGTATGAAGCATCGGGCTGCGTAAGGAAATCCCATGAAGACTCGCGGGTGATTGCCGAGTATATACTGAGGACGTTCAAGTAAAGACGGGAGACTTTTTCAGAGGAGGACGAATGGACGAAGCCAGTTGAATTGTAGATAATCGGACCAAAAGCACGCGCCGGGCTATACGGGCGTTTTCAAGAAAAACAATTACTTTATTCTCATGGTCATGATTTTCATTTTGTTTGATAAACTGCCCGGTTTCCTTATCTAGGAAAATGTGTCATAATTGAAAGAAAGTTGTTCCGAACAAATGCAATTATTTGTTGCGTTCCCTGCGTTGCGCTCAGGGCTTCTGGCTCACCCCGAAATGACAAGAAAGATAGTTATGTAAAAGCCGCTGAAAGGCAGGAGGAGCGAGAGGAGTGGGATCTGATACCTCAAGACTGAAAGAGCAGGCGGCGCGCCGGGCCGTCGAATTTGTGCAATCGGGCATGATCGTGGGCTTAGGTCATGGCAGCACGGCTCTCTTCGCTGTAAGAAGAATTGCAGAGCTGATCCGTTCAGGAGCGCTGCAAGACATACGCGGTGTGCCCTGTTCCCGGAATGTATTCGAGGATGCCCGGAAACTGGGGATTCCTATTACTACCCTGAACAGAAACTCCGTCGTCGATCTCACCATTGATGGAGCGGATGAGGTGGATGAACATCTTAACCTGATAAAGGGCGGCGGCGGCGCCTTGTTGAGAGAGAAAATTGTCGCTCAGGCGAGCCTTTGTGAGATTATCATCGTAGATGAATCGAAGATGTCATCGGTCCTAGGCACGCGGTGCGCCGTTCCCATTGAAGTGACTCCCTTCGGGTGGAAGTCCCATATTTTTCCCCTGGAAAAACTTGGGGCGGAAGTGATGCCAAGAAGAAATAGGGATGGAAAACTTTTCAAAACTGACCAGGGGAACATCATTCTCGATGCCAATTTTGGTCTGATAAGCGATCCCGCCAAACTTGCTGCCGATTTAAAGGCGCGTGCGGGGGTTCTCGAGCATGGGCTGTTTATAAACATTGCCACGGATGTCATTGTCGCTGGAAAAGGCGGTGTACGCCATCTGGAGCGCAACTGATCGGACAAAGCGGATAAGGAGAGGTTTATAATACGATGATTGACGATAAATGGATCGATATCTCTCTTACCTTGAAATCCAATATGGTGCACTGGCCGGGTGACCCTCCTTTTTCCATCGAGCGTGTGCGCGTGATGGACAGAGGCGATACGGTCAATCTTTCAAAGATAACGATGGGCGCTCATTCCGGCACTCACGTCGATGCCCCGGTGCATTTTATCAAAGGCGCAAAGGGAGTTGACCGGCTCTTGTTTGATTTGCTCATAGGCCCTGCGAGGATCATCGAGATTGCAGACACCGATACCATAAAAGAAAAGGAGCTTGCCGGTCACGGAATCAAGAAGGGTGAGAGGATCCTTTTGAGAACACGAAACTCGATAAAAAAAATACTTTATAGTGATACTTTTAGCGAAGACTTTGTCTATATGGAAAAGGGTGCGGCGGAATTCCTTGTCACTCGTGGCATCAAGACTCTTGGCGTAGATTATCTTTCTGTCGGCGGATACAAAAAAAATGGCCCCGACGTTCACAGGACTTTATTAAACGCAGAGATTCTCGTTATTGAAGGGCTTGACCTCACCGAGGCTCTGCCCGGGGACTACAATATGATATGTCTTCCCATGAAGATTCTGGGTTCAGACGGCGCTCCGGCGCGGGTGATCGTGAAGACAACTGAGATATTTGGCAAAGATAAGTGAGGGGTTCCCTGATTGTATAGATGCGTTCTCTTTGACAAAGTTGTGAAAATTCAAGGATCCCGTAAGTAGTATCATTCTGAACGAACGTGAGGAATCTTTAAGAGCCCCCCTTGGGACAGAACAAGATTTCTCGCATTGCTCGAAATGACAAGAAAGACGTTTGCTGTGCAGTCTCTTTGTGGCACTGACAAGACTATCGGTCTTATGCATTTTTCAAAGATGATCCTATTACTGGTCGGTACTGATCAGTTAGGAGTTTGTATGCCCAGGCTTAAAGAAGATATGAAAGGAGGTGAAAAAGGATGAGGACCCTAAAAAGGAACGAACTGAGCAAACGAGCCAAGCGCGAAGAAGAAAAGTTCTGGTTGTACATGAGGTCTGCGGAGTCTGGTAAGTTATGCTACAGTTGAAAGAAGTGAAAAGGCAAATAGTTGCCGGTCCGGCAACAAAGACATTTGATTTTTTTATCCAGTGGCATCTTACCGAGCGTTGCAATCTCCGATGCCGGCATTGCTATCAGCAGCGTAGAAAAGCTCGAGAGATGTCCGTTGACGAATTGAAGCAGCATATCGACGGGGCCACAGAGATGTTGGAGGCCTGGGAGAAGGAATACGATATATCTCTGTCCCCGTCGATTAATTTTACCGGCGGCGAGCCTTTTCTCTATAGGGGGCTGTGGGATGCAATCATGCATGCCAGGCAGAGCGGTTACAAGATTGCTATTCTGACCAACGGCTGTCTTATTACCGAAGAAGATTCCCGAAAGGCGTCGTCCCTCGGTATAGAGGACATCCAAGTCAGTCTTGAAGGTCCTCCCGAAATACACGATAGCATCAGAGGTCAGGGAAGCTTTGCGGCCGCAGTCAAAGGCGCCCGCCTTCTTATTGATGCGGGGAATTGCGTGAGCGCGAATATGACTCTTTCCCGCCTCAACATCGACTGCAGTGAAGAAACGGCAAAAATAGCAGAAGCCGCTGGCTTCTCCGGAATAGGCTTTTCCCGCCTGGTTCCCTGCGGAAGCGGTGAAAACCTACTGGACAGCCTCCTTACCGCCAAGGAGATCAAGGCGGGCTATCAAAGAGTGCTCGCATTAGACAGCCCTTCCTTCGAAGTCGCTTCCGGGGATCCCTTGGCCGGAGTACTTTCGGGCTTCAAACCGTCACCGGAAAGCGAGCTGGCCCTTTCCGGCTGCAGCGCCGGCTTCTCGGGAGTGACCATTACCAGTGACGGGTCTGTCATGCCCTGCCGTCGCATCGGGCTCAAGATAGGCAACCTGCGCAAGACCTCCCTGCGGCAGATCTGGTCCACCTCTAAAATCCTCTGGCGTCTAAGGCAAAGAGAAAGCTACAAGGGGGAATGCGGGAGATGTTCTCTCTGGCCGTCCTGCCGTGGTTGCCGGGCTGTGGCCTACGCCTATTCAAAATCCCAAGGCGCATCTAATCTCTTCGCCGATGATCCTCAATGCTGGCTGGTTCATCCTGAAAAACCCGACGCCACAGATAGTTGAAACCCTCCAAATATCTTCAACATGACCTGCTTAAGTCCGAATGATATTGCCATCTGTTTCACAAGGCAATGCCACGGATGAAGTCATTCTTGAATGCGTTTTCCAGGAGCGCCTCCCCGCAGTTTTTCAGCCTGGCCTGCCAGTTGTGTGCGGTGGACATATTGATATCCCGGTTTCAACACCAAATCTGATGTGATCTGCCTGATGATTATGAGCAATTAGAATAAGAGGTAAGACATCTATTTTTGAAGGGCATCTTTTTGTACATTGATAATACAAGTTTTAATGGCTTCAGTGAACAAGGAGAGCGTCATTTTTGCAGATGCGGTTGGCCTAAAACCCAATTCGGTTGTTGCCTTACTCCAATCCAAATCCCATACTTCGCTCAAAAATGCAGGTCCACGCCATTGCTCAGAAGGGATGAACTGGATGGGCGAATTGGAGTTGGTGAGATGCACAATGATCTTCACGATTTCTTCCCATGTGAGAAAAAAGCTTCCCAAGTTGTAAGTCTGACCTGATGCAATAGGTCTTGACGCTGCAAGCAAGATGGCGCTTTCAAGATCAGCCATGGTAATAAATGCGCCACCCGCACCGCGAACCAATTCGAGGGGTTCATTCTTTATAGCCTTCCTGATTAAGTCTCTCAGGTGACTCCCGCCTATGCTATCACCGAAAGCCCACCAGAAACGGAAGATTGTGACATGAAGCCCACGGGTCTTATGGTAGTATTTGCAAAGCTCTTCTGCCGTTAACTTACCAAGCGCGTATAAAGGCTTTCTTGCTTCTCCAATAAGACACTGATGAGCCTCTGTTACAGGGTGCACAACTGCACGGCCGTACACAGTTGCCGTGCTTGTATAGATAAAACCCTTAACTCCCGAAGATGAAGCTGCCTCTAAGAGATGAGTATGACCTTTGATATCTGTGTCAAAAATTGTGTACGGGTCATTGGCAAAACTCCATGCAAGGTGGATGACCAAATCCTTTCCACGGACAGCGTCTTTAGTTATCGTTGCATCTGAAATATTTCCCTGAAGATAGGTAAGAGTCAGATTTTCATTAAACCATAGAGGGGGCGGAGCCTGGTCGAGGATTGTTAGTTTGTGCCCCTTTGGGGGCAGTACCTTCGCCAGGTATCTTCCCACATCGCCAGCGCCGCCAACAATCAGAACCTCCATATTACCTCACCTCTGTTCTCAAAAGAGTAAAGGCGGTCAGCAGAAATCCTTTTTCTGCCAGCCGCCCTTCAGTGGAACATTCACTGGCAATGAGGTATCTTAGCCGCAGTCAGGAGCATCCCGTCTGAAACTCTCTCAAGACCAGTCCTTAAGTCAGCCAATCGATTATGACGTATTGGGCGTTGTCTCTGCCGGTGTTGCGGCAGGACACAACGGCTAAGCTCCCACCGGTTTAGCTGTCTTTTTCAGAATCAGCGCGCCAATTCCCGAAGCGATGGCCGTTGCTCCAATAACAGAACAACCGACCGACCACCCTATTTGATAACCATGCGACTTGGCATAAAATAAAGCAAGAGCAGTGATAAAGGTTGGTCCTATCATACCGCCAATACCCTTTGCCGTATACACTATGCCATAATTTGTAGACAAATATTTTTCGCCAAAACGATCGTCAGTAATTGGCGGGAAGAAAGCAAACATTGGCCCGGTGCAGAAAAATGCCACCGTTACTACGATCATGAACGCATACGGATTATCCGATACAAAAGGCAGAAGAATATACAGCAGACCGCACGCGACAAAATCAATAAACATGGCATTTTCTCTACCGATCTTGTCTGAAATTATGCCCCAGACGATTCTCCCAATCCCGTTTGCTGCAGTGAATGCCGTAAAGGTAATAGTAAATATTGCAGCCGGAATCTTGTAGTCATTGGCCATCAGCTTGATGTTCGGCGTAAGGAACATATATCCGATGGCCATAAGTACGAACATACCATAAAGCAGATAGAACTGCCCCGTCTTGAGCATCTCTACGGGACTGTAACTCTTGGCTTCAGCTTCTTTCGGCTTGTCGGAATCAGCCGCCTTTGCGGTACCAGTGGCCTCAGGGAATCTGAGCACCTGCGCAACCAGAAGCAATACCACCGCAAACCCAACGCCGGTATAAAGGAAGGCGGTCTTGTAACCGTAATTCGCAACGAGTATGGTTATGAGCCATCCGAAAAGTGCTGCGCCGGAACCGAAACCGCAAGCCATGATACCGGAAGCCATGCCTCTCTTCTTTGGAAACCACTTCAAGGATGCGGCTATGCCGCCCGTATATATGAAACTTGCGCCGATGCCTGCAATTCCGTAAGAGATGCACATTGACAACGTCTTGTCATGTGTGCCAATGCTCCCCCATCCGACCGCTACCAGTATTGCTGCAAGGGAGAAGAAAATTTTTGTGCCGAACTTGTCCATCAGGTAGCCGGTCAGAGGCCCCGCAAAGGTCATACATGCTATAAATGTCGCAAAGGCCGCCTGAATCTCCACCTTTGAAAATGTTGGATTAGATTTAAGAATATCAGGAACAAAAAGAGCCCAGGCATACTGAAGACTGGATATCATTGCCATACCGAGAACGCCGGCTGTTAACATTATCCAGGGATTATTCATGAAACCTCTCTTTACACTGTCTCCGGTTCCCATTTTTCCCTCCTTAATCAATTTCGCGCAAGGTTTCCCCTCACCCGGCTTTGGTGAGGAGGTGTCTTATACTTAGATCCATGACACCGCCTTACACGGTGCCGGATCTTTTCCAATCACCATTGCGATATCTGTGTTATTATGAGTTGCAGTTTCATTAGCGATACTAAGTCCTGCTAATGAAATGTTTAAAGCATCCAAGTTTTAGAGAGATTCAGGGCAGCCTGCCGGAAGCGGCAGGCTGCCCTGAACTAATCGCGCAACGAAAGAAGGACTCTCATTTCTCGTCGCAGCCTATGCCTTCTTTTTCTTGGGCGTAGGAATCGGAGCTGAAACTGCAATCGCTTTAATCCTCTGAATCTTCTCGTCGACGAAGGCCTGCATCTTGGCAATGTGTTCCGGTTTCAGATGAGAAAACCTTCCCTGGTATTTCATATATTCGTCCACCGTTTTATATTTTTTTGGCAGACGCGAGTATTTGTAGACGCCGTTTTCCCATTCGTAGAGCGTCCACATACCTGTCTCTACAGCCAGTCTGCCCATTTCGAGTGTAAGTTTCTCATCGAATTTCCATCCCTTCGGGCAGGGTGCGAGCATATGCAGGAATGTAGGGCCGTCATAATTGAGGGCCTTACGCACCTTATTCATCAGGTCGACGGGGTAGGAAACACAGGTAGTAGCAACGTACTTTACCGCAGGATGTCCCCCGATTACCATTTGCGGGGGGTCCTTCGGAAAGAGTGTCTTGCCTTCCGGAATTGCTTTACCAGGCGGCGTGAAGGTAGTGTTTGCGCCGTAAGGCGTTGTTGGCGAGGTCTGAATACCTGTATTTGCATAGGATTCGTTGTCATAACAGATGAACAGCGCGTCATGAGCGCGATACATCATTCCAGACATTGCCTGGAGACCAATATCAACGGATCCGCCATCACCTGCCATTACTATTACATTTGGGAATGGCCCGTCATATTTCTTTTTACGGGCCAGTATTTTGTAGGCCGCCTCGATACCCGACCCCACAGCTCCGCCGTTGGTTATCTGAGCATGGATCCATGATACTGCGTACGGCGTGCACAGATAACTTGAATTTGCCACGTACATGCAGCCCGTAGGCCCAATGAATATTGTTTCCTTACCTGCGGCTTTTGCCGTGAGACGGTAATTTATTGCAGGACCGCATCCGGCGCATGTCCTGTGTCCCGGCACATACATCTCTTCCCTCGGTGCGCCTTTAAGGGACTTGATCGGCTCTAAAACTTGTTTCTTATAATCAAAGGCTTGCATAATTTGACACCTCCTTGTTCTCCTTATTATTCTTCATCTTCAAATCCAACCCAGTATACCTTCTGACGTACTTTCTTCTCTTCAGCCATCTTCTTCATAATCTTCGCCATATAGTAAAAGTCTTCAAGAAGAATTACGTCACCTCCGAGACCGGCCATAAATGATGTGAGCAACGGTCTCTTATCAAGGTCATAGAGGGATGCGCTGACCTCATGAATCAGGTTGCCGCCCCTTGTGGCGCCACCATAGGAGGTGCTGGATTCCACCGTAGCTACAGCTGTCACATGTGCAAGCGCTTCCATGATCTGTTGGGTCGGCCATGGTCTCGTCCAGCGTGGTCTCACCATGCCGGCCTTTAAGCCCTGGCTCCGTAATTGACGGATAGCAGCCTTGCATGTATTTGCATGGGCCCCCTGGATAAAGAATGCCACTTCTGCATCTTCGATCATGTACTTCTCCAGCCATGGGTCTAACTTCCGGCCGAAAATCTTGTTGTAATCGGCCACTGCTTTTTCGATCACCGCTGGTACTTCCAGAAACGTCATTGCCCGTTGAGCATCCATTGGCGCTCCCTGATCCGGCCTGATTTGCGGGCCATGGGAAACCGGACACGTGGTACTTAAAGGATGGGGCGCGCTGTAGGGGGGTAAAAATTCCCTCACCTGTGAGAGTTCCGGCAATACGACCTTATCCGCAATGTGGGAAATGAAGTATCCGTCCTGACAGACGAATTGGGGAAGCATTATACGGGGGTCTTCTCCGACACGATAATTGATTAGGGTATTGTCAAAGACCTCCTGAGGCGTTGACGCCCACCCCATGAGCCAACCCTGGTCTCTTGCAGACATTGCGTCGGTATGTTCAGAGCCGAAATCTCCCGGTGGATCGAGTGTCCTGTCGGCAATCGCCATTTGAAAAGGGTAGCGCCCGCCCGCTGCCGGGCTGTAAACCTCAAAAGCGTAGGTAACACCCACACCTGAGCTTCCCGTATAAGCCCTGGCGCCGCACGCTGAGGCCCCAAGAACCACCGACACCTGGGCGTGTTCGCCTTCACCGTGTATAAACTCCGCATCCAGTTCGCCGTTTGCGACCATTCTGGCAAGTTCCATCATGATTGCGGTATAGGGACGGATGGGGAAAGAACATATTACTTCTACTTCCGCAAATTTTGCTCCCTGGGCCGCAGCTGCGCACCCACTGAGCATTTTTTCTTGATCCATATTGTTTCCTCCTTCTTACTTAAAAGGGTTTTTCTAAACGCTGTACCCCGTCTTCAAAATCAAGTTCCGGGACAGAAGATATCGCATCTGCCGGGCACTCATAGATACAGATCTGGCAGCCTTTACAGAACTTCCAGTTCCATTCCATTTGATCCTCTTTTTCATTGTATGACCAGCATGAATCCGGGCATGCACCATAACAGGTAAAACACCTCGTACACTTTTCGTGGTCGATAACCGGTCTGACAATCCTCCAGTTCGATGTCATAAAGAGTTCCTGCTGTTTGACCGGCGCTGGAGTAATTGCTCCGAAAGGCACTTCTCTGTCTTTAGGTATCTTTATAGCCATATTTTTCTCCTTCCTCTAAGTTTTAATGATAATGAACTAAACATGTATTAACTTCCCCATGAATATTCGACACGGGATTTTCTGAACTTTTCCATCTTCACCTCTTTGAAACCACGCTCCATGGCAGCCACATCGCTGACGATCTTTGCGAGGTTTTCCTTTTTCGCCATTCCCGTTATTCTTGCCATCGCTCCAAGGATAGGAGCCGCAATACCGGCGCCTATACCGGACGCATCGACGCCGCCCTCTGATCCGGAGAAGTCCACGGTTCTTATTCCTGAAATGCCGTCGGCATCAACAGTGGCAACAGCACCAAGTATATCGGCATTTGGAATGAATTGGAGCATGTAATTGATGGGCCGGGCCGTATTAATGATGAGCAGGCCTCCTTCGGGCATTCCCCTTAAAACATTAATCCCTTTTACAATGGTTGGTTCAACAACGACCACGATGTCAGGATGGCTGTTGGTATAGAGATATTTCATCTCGATATCTTCATCGCTGATCCGTACATACTTCCTCGTGGTTACAAGGACGCGGTCCGGCAAATCTTCGTAATTATCAAAGGCCTGAACGAATTTGCCGTCCATTTTGGCTGCCTGAGCGAAAGCATTGGCAACGTCGCGAGCTTCCTTGTCCATTACCACGCCTCTCGTCCATACAGTTATCTCAGTTACTTTCGCCATAAAAAACTACCTCCTTCGAATAAGATTGATCAGCCATAGGCTGACCCGTAAGACCACAATATTATTGTGTGTATACGCGTTTTAATGAAAATCTATCCTTCTCTGCGCCAGCCTCTTTTTTCTTGAACAGTATATTCTCCACTTCCTCTATGTGTTGCATCATTGCCTGTCGGGCGGCTATTCCATTGCCTTCCTTGATTGCCGCAAGAATGTTCTTATGGCCCGCGAGAGATTTCTGTTTCCTTTCTTCCGTTTGAAGATATGTTTCTCGCGTTTTCCGGAGAAAGCCCACAAGGGCAATAAGGAGACGACCGAGCACTTTATTTTTCGACATCGTGGCTAAGATATAATGGAAGCTGGAGTCCAACTTCACCGGAATTCGACCTTCAGAAATCTCTTTTTCCTGTCTCGCTATAATATCTTCAAGCTGGGCTATTTTTCTTTGTGATGCATTTATTGCTGCTAATCTTGCGATCTCTGGTTCTAGAATCTTGCGAAGGGCAAAAATATCAATGATGCTGTCCCGATCATGAAAAAGTGCTGTTGCTAAAGGTTTTATAATTGCTTCCTCGCTGGTAGCAACTACATACGTTCCATCACCCTGTTTCCTCTCAACAAGGTTTATTGTCTCCAAGGAAAGTATAGCCTCACGCACGGTCAGTCGAGATACTTTAAAAGTTTCTGACAGTTCTTTTTCGTTGGGCAGCTGGTCACCGTGCTTCAGCTTTCCTTTTTCGATGAGGACTTTAATCTGTAGAACAATGTCCTCGTAAGCCCGCTTTTTTCTGACTTCTTTCAACAATGTTTTGGTCCTCCCTACTTTTCAAGGTTTTTAATGGCATCATGAAAGTGACGGGCACTGATGATGAGCTTTGTCGATAGATTCCCAGAGCTGTTGATGCACTCACTGATAGCCATCATGGCGGCAGTGCGGCAGATAAAAGAAATTTGTGATCCGACCATACCGTCAGTTAATAATACCAGGTCATTCATATCAACATCGTTATCGAGCGGTCTGTCACTTGTGTGCACCTTAAATATTTCCAGTCGGTCTTCTTCATCGGGGATCGGGAACCTCAGGATGCAATCAAGACGGCCCGCGCGCGTGAGAGCCGGATCAAGGGACTCTTTTCTATTGGAAGCCCCGAGGACAATTACTTGGGAATGGTCGCTCAAATTGTCCAGTTCGTTGAAAAACTGCGTTGACACTCGTTCCACGGTGCTGCTTTCCTCTAACGTCGCATTACGACTCATTCCTAGGGCATCTATCTCGTCAAAAAAAAGTATACATGGTGCTGATTGCTTCGCTTTTTTAAATATCTGATGAAGCGCCTTTTCCGATTCTCCCAGCCATTTTGAGAAGAGAATAGGGGCACTGATGGAAATAAAGTTGAGGCCGGTTTCTCCTGCTAAGGCCTTTGCCATAAGTGTTTTACCCGTGCCGGAAGGCCCAGAGAAGAGAATTCCCTTCGGCGCTGTTACTCTTCCCAGCGCAAAAAGGTCCGGATATCGTGTCGGCCATTCGATAATCGATATCAGTGCGTCCTTGATATTCTTCAATCCCCCGACGTGATGCCATTTCACTGCAGATCTTTCGGTGAAGAATTCACGGGTTGCTGAGGGTTCTACTTCACGGAGCGCTGTCAGGAAATCCTCCATCGTGATCTGGAGGTTATCAAGCTTTGTAAGTATCGTATCAAGGTGAATCTCTTCTTTCACGGAAAGATATCTTCTCAGGGCGACCATGCCTGCCTCCTTGCAGAGTGCCTCAAGATCAGCCCCTACAAAGGCATGAGTGATACGGGCAAGTTTATCAAGGTTGACATCAGGTGATAGTGGCATGTTGCGACTGTGAATCCCCAGTATCGCCAAACGACCTTCGACATTTGGAACTGGAATCACAATTTCCCGATCAAATCTACCTGGCCTCCGTAAGGCAGGGTCGATAATCTCTGGAATATTAGTTGCGCCTATGACAATTACATGTCCTCGGGACACCATGCCGTCCATCAGGGCAAGAAGCTGAGCGACTACCCTTTTTTCCACATCACCCAATACCTCTGCACGCTTGGGGGCAATGGCATCGATTTCATCGATGAAGATGATGCTTGGTGCCTTTAGGGAGGCCTCCTCGAAGATTTCCCTGAGCTTTGCCTCACTCTCGCCATAATATTTGTGGATTATCTCAGGTCCGTTTATCCTCATAAAGTGAAGCTTGGTTTCACTGGCGATGGCCCTGGCAATTAGTGTTTTACCAGTTCCTGGAGGGCCATAGAGCAGCACACCCTTTGGAGCCTCTATACCAAGTTTTTCGAATACCTCGGCATACCGCAGAGGAAGTTCCACCATCTCCCGAACGAGTCTGAGCTCATTTTCAAGACCACCGATATTTTCATAGGAAACACACGAGGCTGCATCTAAAGAAAAATCAGGCTTCTTCAATACAAATCTTGTTTTTTGATTGATAATTACTCCTCCTGTGGGAGATGTCGCCTCAATCTGAAAAAAGCGCTCTTTCCCTGCCAGAAAAGGAATATTGATTTTATCGCCGGCTATAACCGCAAGACCCTGGAGAACTTTTGCAAACTGTTCAAGTTCACCCTCATCCGGCAATACATACGAAAAGTCAACGGGGGTCAATACGACAGTCGCCGCAGTTGTTCGAGGTATTTTCTTAACCTTTACGAGTCCACCTATATGAACGCCGGCATTCTCCCGCGTGTTGCCATCGATCTGGATTAGTTGTTTCCCTTGTGATTCGGGGAAAGTACCTGTGATTCTTGCAACCGTCGTCCTCTCTCCACCGATTTCGATGATATCGCCGAGAACGGCTTTCAATGAATTGATGTCCTCGGAACCCAGACGGGCCATGCCTTTGCCTATATCCTCAGCAAAAGCTTCACTCACTTTCAAATCAACCCCAGCATTCATAAATTTGCGTGTCATTTCAGTATGTTGTGATATATCTAATCATCTGATGATTTGATTATCATAATGTTACATATTTAGTCAAGAAAAATTTTCAATGTCTTAAGAATATGTTACTGTCCCCTGCCGCGACTTGGAAAAACGAACACTTCCAGGCGAAGACTTTCGTATCTTCTATTATTGACCGACGCAATCAAACATTGATACGTTAAGATCGGGCTTTCAAGCCTTAAAGGTCATTTCGGCATTGTGGCTGGTTTTTGAGGTTCTGGGTTAATGCCATATACGGAGCAGATTACTGATAGCGGGAAGAGAATTTCATAATTCATTTCGCTTGACATAGATATTTGTCTAGTATTTCATAGAACAGGATATAATAACTGCTGAGTATCGTTGCAGCGATAGACAGTGATTCGAAATCATGACAGATAAGCCTGGAGAGCTAAGGAAACCCCATCACATCGTGAGAGACATCGGGCGTTTGATATGGTGTGCAGGTGGGGTAGCAACAGGTATCGGCTTGGCACTTTGGTTTGTCAGAGCGCCTTCATCGCCTTTTTTACTAGCCTCGCTCGGTGGCTCCAGTGTATTTCTCTTTGGCCTCACTCGTGCTGCTGCAGCGCAGCCACGAGCATTGTTTGGCGGGCATTTGGGCAGTGCTCTTATAGGTGTTCTTTGTTTTCAGTCATTTGGAGATGCGCTTTGGGTTTACATGCTTGCAATGGTTCTAACTCTCATCTATATGCTTGCTACGAAGACCGTGCATCCACCAGCCGGAGCGAATCCTCTTATCATGATTCACGAGCATGCAGGTTTCTTCGGCCTTTGGCAACCGGTTGGCCTTGGTATCATTATCCTCGCCTTGGTCGCTATGGTTTGGAGCCGTCTCTTGCCAGGCATGAATCACTACCCTACAAACTGGTTTGAAAAGTCACCCCCTTCTATTCTTTGGGGTGGTTGGAGTAGATAGAGATAGGACACCCAACGATCCACTCCAGCCCGTACCCTTACTCTCTTTCCGTCCGCGATCCTCAGTTCTGATGAATGTCTGCTATTGAATAGTTCTAGGTCCTAGGAATGTTCATCTCAATTCCGTTCATCCGTATGATTTTCAATTGGAGACGTGTGAAAGCCTTGACTGATAAGGGCCTTCGGGGATGATTGCTGCGGATCCTCACGGAGCCTGCCTTGGCCACATCGTCGCCCTGAAAGCGGCGTGAATTCTCTACAGGCAGAAACGTGGCGTGGATTTCCTTTATAGGCGGTCATTCGGGGGGAGGCTATTGCTGGAAACAAGCAATGACGCACCTTCGGAGAACGCCCGCAACAGGGATCAACAAACTTGTTGATAAGATTGTTGATGACCATGTTGATGAATCACAAAAACCATCAATTATCGCTGATTTTAAGCTCTTTGCGTTAATCTTAGGCAAACAAATTCATGAATAATTTAAATAGCATAAGAAATTCGGCCTTGACATTGATATCTCAAGGAAGATTATCTGAAACATATCAACCAATGCGAAAGGCATACCACTTCCGGCTTCCCGATCCATGAAAATTCTCCGGATTAGTAAGAATTTCGTAAGTGCAGAATGAAATTGTTTTTTGATCAGCACACCCGGGTCAGACAAGGACACTTACAGCCCCCTGAAATCGCTTTTAATTTAGGGAAGACGGTCAATTGAAGAAGCAAGTCTCAGATAGTATCTTTTATTCCTCTTTTTTGCAGGTAGATTTTTGCTCCCATTTCACCACCATTTTGTTCTTGTTGATTCCTAAAACTTATTATGAATTATTTTGTCCTTAATGGAAACGTATATATAGTAGATACGCGTAACTGAGAACAGGTCGCGACGCTTATATTCCCTGCACTCAATATGTCGTATAAGTTATGTGAGTGGGCCATCATACCAAACGATAAGCGGGGTATAGGCTATGGCAGCCGCTCTTTATGCGAAAAGACATTTAACTGATCGGAAGGAGGTATTTGAACATGCTAAGCAAGAAAGAGAAACCCGGCAAAAATTATTTCGTTATCAATACCGATGAACCTTATGCAGAAAAAATATATGAGATTCTGAAAAAGGGGCAAACCTCTAAAGGTAAATGGCCGGAAGGGGACATTTCATTTGAGGAGTGGAAGAAGAAAACATTTAAGTCATGACCCGTTCTACCAAAGACGGCCAGGAGATGAAACATAATAGATCCACGAAGAACGTAGTGACGAGATTCTGAAAGATGAATTAATTATTACTTCTTATTGCAGCCATCTTGGGGTTGAGTCTCTTGTGTCGTGCGGTTAGATGTCTGGCCGCAGGCTAAGCGGACTTGCTATGACCGCGGGGCGCTCACCCCTGATGCTGCAAGATTCAGCCCTCACAAAGTCTGTTTCTTCCTGCCGATTTGATTTTACAATTTATCCCATCTAATCAATATGGCAGACTGCATTGATGAAAGCCGCGCTATCAATAGATAGCAACTTCCCGTCCGATCATCACAGGTTGCCTGTTGCTTTACCAATGATTCCAAAGAGTGTCGGCAAAAACCGAAGGACCATGCCTGCCAAGTGAAATGGGAGAGTTATCCTCATTCCGGCCAGTTTATATGTCACTGATTCTCTATAATAATATCTATAACCGTGAAAAGGCGGTACTTAAGGGCGGGTATCACTGCATGCATATCCTAGTTCCCTCAAGAACTCAAATATCGTCCGCTGAAATTCTGCCGGGTTGTCGATGTGGAGAGGATGGGTAGCTTGCGGTATCTCCGCAAATCTGCTCTTAAGAATCATGTTACTCATTTCTCTGGCAATCTCTTCACTCATCACCCGGCTCTCTTTGCCCCGTATGACGAGGGAGGGACAGCGGATATCCCTGAGGTACGGTCTGAGATCGTACCGGTCAAAGTGGAAAAAGACCTCCCGGTCAAACTGGCTGCGAAATTTGCCATCTTGTCCCTTTGATAGAGCAGATACAGCTATTTTGTGAAGAATTCTTTTGTCAGCATAGGGACTGTTTTTTTTAGCTTCGCTGACATACTGATCAATTGATTCGTAGAATAGCGGCAGTTGTTCATAGAGGTTGAGAAGATATTTCCTGTTCCATTCCGGCGGACACGGCTCGATATCGGCATGAATAAGACCGGATACCTTTTCGGGCCGCAGCCAAGCATATCGGGTTGCATGCAAGGCTCCCATCGAGTGCCCCATCAGGACGAATTCGGTCAAGTGAAGTGCGTGGATCACATTGTCCAGATCAGTCACGTAATCATCACAAGTATACGCCGGTGGTATAGCCCAGTCGCTCAAGCCATGGCCTCTCTGATCCACGGCAATGACTCTCAAAAAGTCTGCTGCATTAAGGGCGAATTGGTCCCAGATGTGGGCATTGTCTCCGATGCCGTGGAGGAGAAGCATGGTTCGGGCTCGATCGCTTCCCCACTCCAGATAATGCAGACGCAGGCCGCCCGCATGTATGAACTTGTCTTTAGGGCAATTCTTCATTATAGAGCACTTCAGTACCACATTCTCGGCTTTTCTGCTAACTACTTGGTGAGAAAATTTTCTTAACAAACAAACGCCCCACCTCCTACTCTCTCCCCGCCCCAAGGCAGCTTCCTGTAAGACAAATGAAGGGGTCCACCGTATTACCCTTCTTGGGTGAGGGCCAAATCATTATCAAGGATAATCGCAAATGAAAAAAATCCTGATTGCAGCGATGGTAGTTTTCTTTGTTTTCGGCACTGTCTGCGCTTTTGCGGACGACCCTCCCGCAGATAAAAAGGATGAGGGTATACCCGACGCTAAGAAGTCGATATTCGATTACAACTGCGTGGCTGCACTCAACACGTTCGATAAAAGTGACTTGCAAAAAATCAATGATGACAATATGGGTACGGATCAAGGTGCCGATAAAAATACCCTTCCGCCTTAACTGAGTTCGTTCACTGTAATACCGACGACCATTACATATGAAGGCGGGCAGATAACAGTGTCCTTCATGGTTCGCGATAATGTGGCCGTGCAGACGGTTGTCGCATTCCTTTTAGGGAGTACCGCAACCAAGGTGTGGCTACGCCGAAGCGGGAAAGCGCGCTTGAAAATACATCCGTTATGATTGGTGTGACCAAGACGCAAGGACTGACCACTCCGCACAGCTTCAAGCCTACTGAATGATCTTCGGTTCTCCCTTGATCGGGAAGTCTTCTTTGGCAAGTCGCTCCACAATCTTATCAATACTCGTTCTTGTGTCGTCGAAGCTTACAGCAACTTCGTGAGTGAATGGATTCGCATCGTACTTAAGAACACCCGGAATTTCCTTCAGGGCGCCACCTACCCTGCCCGCCGTGTCCTGTCACTCGCATCCGGGGACCACCATTCTGATTGTTCTTTCGACGGCAAGGATGGGCTGCGAAGCAACGAGCAGGAAGATTACACTCAAAATACAGACAGTTGCGAAACGTTTACTATGCTTCATGAAAAGTCTCCTCAGTCTCGTTATTCCAGGTTGTTAAATGTCTCAGGAACGATTTCGGAGAGCGCAGGGAAGATGTGCATATTGTCCGTTATTGATTTCACATCTCCCCCGCGGGCCATGGCATTCACTACCTCCTGGATGAGAATGGCTGCTTCTGGCCCAATGATGTGGAAACCTAAAATCTTCTCTGTCTTCTTTTCCACTATTACCTTGGCGAAGCTTTCGCTTTCCATCATGGCATCCCCCATCACTACGTCGGAATAATTTGCACGGCCTACAAGGATCTCGTGGCTCTTCGCCGCCTGTTCCTGCGTGAGGCCCAGCGAGGCGATCTGCGGGCGCGTGAAAACGGCGTGGGGAACGATACTAAAATCAAAGGATATTTTCTTGCGGGCTGTGGCGTTACGCCAGGCCACGCGCTGCATCATGTCGCCCGCATGCGTAAACATCTGGCGTCCAATGGCGTCGCCTAATGCCCAGATGTTTACCCTGCTGGTCTGCAGGGTGTCGTCCACCTTAATGTAGTTGGCTTCATTCGTTTCTACCCCTGTCTTATGGACGTCCAGCAGGTCCGCGTTGGATACACGCCCTGCGGCAACGAGTACCTTGGCGCCACTGATTGCTTTCTCATAGCCCGTCGCAAGATTCTTCAGGATTACTGTGTAGACGCCCTTTTTCTTCCACACCTCCACTGTCTCCCAATTGGTCAGGATGTCCATGCGCTTCGAGAGTTCCTCTTTAAGACGGTCCGCTATCTCCGGTTCCTCGTTGGCAAGCAGCCGGCTTTGTCTCTGGACAACAGTTACTCTGGTTCCTAGGGCCGCAAAGAAGTGGGCATATTCGACCCCAATATAGCCGCCGCCGATGACAATGATGCTTTCAGGCTTTTCCCGGAGATCGAGCAGATTTTCATTGGTCAGATAATTGATCTTATTAAGACCTTTGATGGACGGTATGAGGGGGCGGGCGCCGGAGGCTATGAAGATCTTCCGGCCTTTCACAGTTTTCTTGCCGACTTTCAGAGTATAGTCATCAACGAACCGTGCTTCATCGTTGTAAAAATCTAGTCCTTCCGAACTTGCGATCTCGTTTTTCATCCACGTCCGGCTCTCGTTTATGGTTGCCTTCATGCGATCCATGATGGCAGGAAAATCGATGCGCTTAACTCTTGCTTCGATTCCCAGTTTTCTCGCCTCTTCTATGTCTGCGATCCTGTCCGCATGATAGATCAGTATCTTCGATGGGACGCACCCAACGTTGACGCAGGTCCCTCCGACATTCCCCTTGTCGATTAGGGCAACTTTAAGTTTGCTGGCCTGGGCCTTGAATGCGATGCTCAGTCCCGAGCCGGCGCCTATCACGATGACATCGTATTCTTTCATAATATTCCCTCCATGGCCGCTCATGTCCTCGCATTTACTGTAAATGAATAATTTATTTAATCCATCATAGGATATCTTATTTCAGGCGGCTAAATACCGCAGTTGGCGCTCAGGGAACAGATGAGCGGTTGAGGGATGTCATTCTGTTTCAGAAATAATTATAATGGTTTCGTGAAGAGTCAAGAACTCCGTTACGTCCACGGCGCGACTGTGTCATCATAAAAAAAATGTCATTCCGGACGCATGTGGGGAATCTTTAAGATTTCTCGCGTTCCATGCGTTACACTCAGGGCTTCGGCTGACCGAAATGACAAACTTGAGAATTATGATGCAGTCCCCACAGAGATGACGAGAAGAAGAGGGACTCTACTCACTGTAGCCGCCTTTTCTAACTTTTCCGCGGAAGACCCAGTGTTTGTAGCCGATGTAAGTAAGAATCACCGGAATGAGAATGATTATCACGGCGAGCATGAAGATAAGGGTCTTGGATGAAGAGACAGCGGCGTTCCTGATAGTGACCATGCTTGGGATGATGTAGGGATAAAAGCCTACGGAGAGGCCGATGAAGGCAAAGAATACGAAGGATACATTCCAGAGGAAAGGGGCAAACTCGGACCGACCGCGCAGACTCCGGAGGCACATGACAAAAGCAATAAGGGCAAGGAAGGGAAAGACGGCAACGTTAAAGAGGCCGGGCATAGCGAGCCATTTTTGCGACATGTAATGATGCCGGGCAATAGTCCAGACGTAAATCGCGATGGCGATAATAAATGTCAAGAAGACGAATAAGGATGAATAGAACCTGCCCTGCCGCTGGACTTCACCTTCTGTTTTCAGGATAAGGTAGTTTGACCCCAGCGTGATGTAGCCTGAAACCACGCCCAGGGCGAAGAGAGCTGAGTACGGGTGAAACCAGCTCCACACCGTTCCCGTAAAGGTGTACCCCTCCATGGGAATTCCGTAGAAGATGCCTCCCAGGGTGAAGCCCTGAGAGAGGGCAGTCACAAGACTCCCCCACGCGAAGGAGAGGCTCCAGAGAGAAGGCCTCTTGGAGCTGTCGCGAAACTCAAAAGCCAACCCGCGGAATATCAGGCCGAGGAGCATGACTACGATGGGCACATAAAAAGCGGAAAGGACTACGCTGTAAAAGAGAGGAAATGCTCCGAAGAGTATCCCGCCTAAGACAACAAGCCAGGTCTGGTTTTCCTGCCATATGTTTTGGAGACTCGCCATCATGAGGCCCCGCTTCTCTTCGTCCCTGGTGGAGAGGGCGATGATACCGATGCCCAGGTCTATGCCGTCGGCGACGGCGTAATAGAGGACAAGAAAGCCGATTATCAGGAACCAGATCTGCGCGACATGGGCGTCAAGCCACTCCATTGTTCATTCCTTTCTAGGATTAGCGTAACCGCCTGCACTTCCGCCTTGCGGCGGTTCCGGCCCGCGGGCGATGATGCGCCAGCCAAAGACAAAAAATAAAATCGCAAGAATTGCATAAACTAAAGCGAAAGCGGCAAGTGATGCCGCCACCGTACCGGCAGGTATCCGTGAGGCTGCGTCTCCCGTCCGGAGGAGCCCGTGGATCACCCAGGGCTGCCGGCCCACTTCACGGGTCACCCAGCCCGTCTCCAGGGCGAGATAGCTCAGGGGAAGCGCCGCCATCCAGGCCCGAAGAAGCCACTTCTGGGCAGAAACGCGCCCTGCATCAAGTCCTCCCCGCTTCCATACCCAGAGGGTCCAGAGCATGAGAAGGAAGAGTGCCGTGCCGATAGCGACCATGATCCGGAAGGCGTAAAAAGGGATGGCTACAGGTGGCTGGTCTTCTTGCGGGAATTCTCTGAGGCCCCTGACCTGGCCGGTCATATTATGTGTGGTGAGCAGGCTGAGAAGGTTTGGTATTTCAATAGACCAGCGGTTATCCTGCTTCTCGGGGTCGGGCCAGGCGAGGACGATGAAAGGGGCTCCGCGCTCTTGGGGGTTGGTGCGCCAGTGAGCCTCGAAAGCGGCGAGTTTCGCCGGATCATACTCATAAGCCCCTCGGCCTGCACCATCGCCAAGCCAGATCTGCAGGGGGGTTATAACGATGGCCGCGATGACGGCCCATTTGAAGGAGGCGAGAAAGAAGTCCGAGTGCCGGTTCTTATAGAGATACCAGGCGCTCAACCCTCCCACGACGAAGACGGATATCTCTAGAGCGGCAACCCACATGTGGGAGATGCTCCACACCATGTCCGGGTTGAAGATGGCCTCAAGATGGCTAGTGACGATGAATTTTCCTTTATCGAAGAAGCCGCCCGTCGGCGTCTGCATCCAGGAGTTGGCGACCATGATCCAGAATGCTGAAAGGGAAGCGCCCAGAGCCACCATGGACGTGGCGAAAAGGTGCAATTGGGGCGAGACCCTTTTCCACCCGAACACCATGATACCGATGAAGCTCGCCTCCAGCATGAAGGCCATGGCGGCCTCATATCCCAGCATGTGTCCGAAGAAATCGCCTCCGGCACGGGAGAAGACACTCCAGTTTGTCCCGAACTGAAACTCCAAGGGAATGCCCGTGGCTACGCCGAGGGCGACGTTGAGAAAAAATAGGCGGCTCCAGAAACGTGCATGGCGATAGTACGCCTCTTTTCCTGTCCGTATCCAGCGGGCTTCAAGGAATACGAGAAAGAGGCTCACGCCAATTGTCGCAACCGGCCAGAGGATGTGAAACATTGCCGTGAGGGCGAATTGCATCCGTGAGAGCGTGACAGTATCCGGAAAGCCAACCATGGACAAATCCTCTTTTTGAATATTTCAAACGTCTAATGACAAGGTTGCCAAAAAAATACTTTCTCACGAAAATGGCTGTCAACATTCGACAGGCTCAGGCTGACAATATCAATTTTGTGCTTCGCGTCCGGTGGAAATCAAAAACTTCCATCATTCCCGCAGAGGCGAGAATATAATATTTTCTTATTAGCATATTTCATCCATGAAAAATTGGCTATTACAAAAGACACTAGTCTCTTTTAACTGTCAACCGGTATCGCAAGTGCGGAATTCAGAAATTTGAAGAAAACGGAGTTTCAAAGAATGTACTCTTGTAGAGTGTCAATTATAGCAATTTTAAAGATCAGTATGCGCTCTTTTATCCCTTTCGGAACAAATCCCGCATGTGTGCCATTATCGCACACTATGTGCTATCTATGCACAGATGATAAAAGGTGAGATGTTCCGGCATTTGCCAATGTTTCAGGTTCCCTTCTGTGCAAAAATCGCACTACTTGCCTGTTGTCAATAGTTGCAACTCATGACGTTGCCATCGCATCTACCGAAAGAGCAACTTTCTAAATCATCGTAATCATCGGTGTTTAGGCGACAATTTTGTATAGCGTAAATTTCCCCTCCCGTCAATCTCAAGTTTGGCACTTATCTTGCTGAAGTACAAGCTAACGAGACCTCAATAGGCAGGAAGACACCTTTGAGATTTTAATCTGATGAAAGAATTCATGAAAGGCATTGCTCAGGGGTCTCGCTGGACTCATAGTATATGAATAAAATGGTTCATGGAAAAGGAGGAGAAGAAACAGAGTTCACAGAGCGGGGTTCAGGAAGAGACGCTGTCACATTCAGAGTTTGGGTTTGTATATGATTTTTTCATATCGGAAGAAAAAAGCGGTAGTATAGAAACAACGACAGCGAGAGAACAACCCCAGGAAAAAAGAGAAGACGAGTTAAGGTTTAGCGACCAAAGCGTAACATTTTTTCTTCCTGATTTTTTTACCGACGAGACTTAGTTCTGCTTGTAATTTTTTAAGATCGATGGATGGTTTCCCTTCCCTCCTTTGCCATCCATCGACCCCCTTTCCAGAGATTCTGAGAGAAGGGTCAGCATTCTCGATCCCTTTCAGTCTATATAGCAAGCGGGTGGATGGTTCCTTTTTCCCTCCTTTTACCATCCACCCTTTCTTGTCTCAATCGCTCAATTTCCGCCCCCGCCATTTCAGATTCAAGATAATGACGAATCTTCGACCTACATTATTCCCTAAGCAATCTTCGTTTGCAAATTTCAGTCAGTCACAAAAAACTCCTCAACCGCAAGTTGTCATGAGAAACTCTTTGACACGGACGGTCATTTTCCTTATTCTTCCCCGGGAAAAATCAAGCCCGTATGATGAAGAACTTCAGGGATAGTCTTATTAATCGTAGTAGATTGAAGAGCGAGGAGCTGTATCATCTATGAAATACTCTCAGGCAAGACAAGGCCGCATATTTGTTATCAGGCTCGAAGATGGAGACGTAGTTCATGAAGTCATCGAAAATTTCGCCATGCAGCAGTCCATAAGCGCTGCCACCTTGATTGTTCTCGGCTGCGCAGACGAAGGAAGCACTCTTGTCGTCGGTCCCAGGGAGGGGCGAACACTGACCATAGAGCCCATGACGCACATTTTGCAGAACGTTCATGAAGTAGCAGGCGTGGGAACGATATTTCCTGACGATGAGGGCAGGCCGGTCCTGCACGTGCATGTGGCCTGCGGCAGGAGGGCAGAAACGACAACTGGCTGTGTACGCAGGGGAGTCAGGGTATGGCATGTGATGGAAGTTATCCTCTTTGAACTTCTGGACAGCACCGGCGCCCGTCTCTTGGAGGCGGCATCGGGATTCAAACTCCTGAATCCGTAGTATATCGAAGTAAGATACCGTACCGGCGGAAGGCAAAGGGTGAAAAAAATGTGCATCACAATTGAGAAAAAAGCACCTGTCTCATGAGAGAAAGAAAGGGCATATTCTGGGGCTGGTATGTGGTCATGGGGGCGTTTCTGGTTTCGAGTATCAGTTACGGAGCCCGCTACTCCTTCGGCGTTTTTGTGAAGCCCATGTCCGTTGATTACGGCTGGTCCCGATCCGTCGTATCCCTGGGCGCTTCAATCAACATGATAGTCTATTCCTTCTGCGCCATTTTTTTGGGTAGAATGCTCGATAAAGTGGCGCCGAGATGGATCATCACAACAGGGGCCATCGTTGCATCAGTGAGCTACATTCTGACGGGTCTTGCCAGAACGCCCCTTCATTTCTATCTTACCTATGGCGTCCTCTGCGGCGCCGGCACTGCGTGCATGGGGCTGCTAGTGGTTAATTCATCCGTGGCGAAGTGGTTCATAAAAAAAAGGGGCATTGCTATAGGAATATCCACAATGGGTGTCAGCTTCGGGACTATTGCTCTGACGCCTCTGGCAGGCTATATCGTGAAGAATTACGACTGGCACTATGGGTTTATCTTTCTAGGGATCATATTCGTTCTCATCGGAGTCTCACTCTCCCAGTTGTTTATGGGACGCATAAATCCTGAGAGCCATGGATTATTCCCTGACGGAGAAAGAAGGACCGCTCACGCGCTGGAGGCCGATCATGTCCGAAGGCACCCGTCACATCTCTCCTTTAAAGTCATTTTTAAAAATTCCCGCTTCTGGATCCTTGTGGCCACCTTCTCCTTGGCGGTCATGACCCTTATGGCAGTCTTCGTCCATCAGGTAGCATACGCACTGGACAATAATATTGACGATGTCGTTGCCGCTTCATCTCTCGGGGCACTTGGTTTTGGCGGTTTCTGCGGCCAGTTCTTCTTCGGCTGGTTCAGTGACAAGGTGAAGGATGTCAAGTATTCGGCCGTCCTGGGTATGATCATCATGGCGGTGGGAATGGTCATCCTGTTGAAGGCGACAACAGCACAACGTCTCTATTTCTATGCTCTCATCTATGGTTTCGGGTACGGGTCTGTGGGCCCCATGATGCCCATCCTCGTTGCAGATCGTTTCGGCAGGCACGTACTGGGTTCTGTCTACGGGTGGCTCACCTTTTTCATGGGCATGGGTGGTGGAATAGGACCTTTCATGGGGGGGCTGATATACGACTGGTCGGGATCGTATACATACGTCTGGCAGGCAAATATCGTGATCCTCGTCGGTTGTGCCTTCCTCATGCTCGGGCTGGCGCCTAGAGTTACGGGCGCAAGAGAATGAGAAGTATGACGGAAACAGTAATGCAATTACTACCCTGTTCGGAGCCATTTTGTCGATGCGCTGCCCAGTGGTCACCACGTTGTGGTTTACCGCGATACACGATATTTCTTCTTCGGAGGCGTCCGGTACCTTCCATACGGTCCGTACTTCGAAATCATCGCATCGCAGTTCGGTATCATAGTTTCCTTGTTACCTCCGCATTTCACCACAATTTGGGTTGGCAGCATACCTTTCTACCATGCCAACGAAGCCTAATACGCTCCAAGCCCGGACGGCGATATGGTCGTAGATTCGCATCAGGGTGAAGTCGTTCAGGCACCACTGCCGGTAGCATAGTTGTTCATCTATCCGCTCAAATGGCAAAGCGAACAACAACAGGCCAATGATCGATACGAATGCTTCCGCTGGGGTGTGGGCCAGACTGGCTATGATCCGACTCCGCCGCCCGGAGGCTTGCCCCAGGCCCACATGAACCAGAAATACGCAGACTACAATCGTGCCATGAGCGCCTGTCTCGATGGTCGGGGGTATATGGTAAAATAGCTGGAGGCTACGACGCTGGAATGCGCCAGCAATATTAAAGACGCCGACGAACTGCCTGAAATTAACCGTGGCTTAAATTACCTTTTTTCCTCCCGTAAAGACGGCTTCAAGATCGACGTCTGATCGTGCAAATATTCTGCGGTAACCTCTGCTCATCCCTTCCTGAAGAGTTTTTCCTTCTTGAACCATCAATGAGCAATTTCAAGCCAGCGTGCCAAAAAATCGCAGAATCATAATTTGAAATATGGTAAAGGTAGCGACATAGATAAGGGTATAACCAACTGCGATTCCAATGGAGTGTTGCCTTATGAACAAGAAAGAAAATCTCAAACATCTACCGAACAGAACCGACAGTATGTGCTTTGGGTGCAGCCCTGCTAATCTGGCAGGGCTTCGCCTGGAATTTTTCACTGATGGAGAGTCAATTTTTTCGTGGCTTAAGGTGCCGTCCCATTTCTGCGGATGGAAAAACCTAGTCCACGGAGGGGTTATATCGACAATTCTGGATGAAATCATGGGAAGGGCCGTTGTTCATAAAATGAGATGCCTCGGCATGACCAAAACTATGACTGTTGACTTCTTGAAGCCCACTACGATTGATAAGGAATTGAAGGCCGTAGGGAAAGTGTTCGAAGTCAAAAATAATCGCGAATGCCTGGCAGAGGGAATGATCTTTAACAAAGCCGGGGAACTTTGCGCGAAAGCCAGAGGAACCTTTGCACTATTCAAACCCGATCACAGCAAGAAATTAGGCATCAAAGACGAGGACGCGATGGAGTGGTTTAACTCGTACATGAAAGCCTGATATCGAGTGATCTGACTCTTGAAATCGGCACAGTAGATATTTTGATGATTACCCGTTCAGATAAACAGAGGATTGTTTTTGTCGAAGGAAGCCCACCATGAAACCATTGATATCGTTAGTCCAATATACAGGCAGTCCCGATTCTATCAGAAAGGCAGTCGAGCTTTGCTGCGGCCTTGATAAACTGGAGAGAAATACCAGGGTGCTGATTAAACCAAATCTCATCACATGGGATAACCAGTTTAAGATAGCGCCGTTCGGCGTGTTTACAACGACGCGTCTCGTGGAGGATCTGGTGATCATGCTCAAGGATCACGAATGTCGAGAGATATCCATCGGTGAGGGATCGGTTCAAATTAAAAAAGGCATTGGAACCATGGCGACATTTGCTGGTCTCGGATACCCCTCACTGGTAAAAAAGTACGGCGTCAAGCTCGTTGACTTTAATGGAGGCAAATCCGTGAATGTCAAAGTCCGGGGAGGACGAGCTCTCCATATTGCCAAAGAGGCCATAGAGTCCGACTTTCTCATCAACTTTCCCGTTCTGAAAACCCATGCCCAGACGAAAGTATCCCTGGGACTGAAAAATCTTAAAGGTTGCCTGAAAACCTCCTCCAAGAAAAATTGCCATCATGAAAGTCCCGGTCTGGAGCATTGTTTCACATTCATCGCTGATTTCGTAAAGCCGGCGCTTACCATTGTTGATGGCATCTATGCCTTGGAGCGAGGTCCTCTTCATTTCGGAAACGCATTTAGGAAAGGCATCATCATTGCGTCCCGCGATATCCTTGGAGCCGACATGGTTGCGGCAAAAACCATAGGCTACGACCCGCAAGATATCGTCCATTTCGTTGAGTATGCCAAACGTCACGGCAGATCCCTCGACCTCAAAGATTATGCAATCGCAGGCGAGGCGCTGGAAAAGCATATAAAGCCGCTCAAGTGGGACTGGGGATGGACGAAAGACAACTCCGGCCCTTCCATCTTTGAGAAATTCGGTGTTACAGGCGTTGCCTTACGCAAGTATGATGAAACTCTCTGTTCTGGATGCACCCCTCTCGCCAACATGGTCAATATCCTTGTGCTGTCGGCATTTACGGGTCGGCCCCTTCCGAATGTTGAGATCCTCAACGGCAAGAAAATGCAGGCGCGACCAGGGTATGATAATACCATTCTCGTAGGCGATTGCATCATCAAGGCAAACAACGAAAATGCGCATATCAGGAAGGCCATAAAAGTGACCGGCTGTCCGCCGGATACCAGGAAAATCATTGACGCATTGAAGGAAGCGGACCTTCATATTGACGAACTTGCATACTGGGGTTATCTCAAACAGCAGGGCGAAAAATACGATAACCAGGAGGGATATTCCTGGGATTTTTATAAATAATATCTGTAAAGGCAAACCCCCTGAGAGGCAGTGGAGATCGGCTGAATCATGTGACGGAGACAGGATTCCCTAAAAAAATCCGGGTACATATGCGCCACGTGATGAAACTGGACACGTTCAGTCATGATATTTAACGAAAGACACCGTAATTAGCTCAAAACAATACTGAAGATCCTTTCAATTCGGTGCCACCGGAGCTTAGATTTAGGAATATATGAAATAAGGAGATGTAAACGTGGCAGAGAAAACGGACAAGAAGCTATCTCGCGAGCAAAAAAAGGAACTGGAGTATGAAGAGAACAGCAAGCACTGGCTGGCTGAAGAGGGAAAGATCTACGAACTCTGGGAAAAAGCCTATAACCCGGGGGGACAGGCGCAAAATGAGCGCCTTCACAAACAGGGCAAAAAACCGCCTCGCCAGCTTATCAAGCAGCTTATCGATCCGGGCACGGAGTTCTTTGAGCTGAGCCGGGGGGCGGGTTTCGGCATAGGCTATGAAGGGGTAAAGGATGTCCCTTCCGCCGGATTGGTGACGGGGATCGGCAAGATACACGGCAACTGGGT
>Ga0187857_10000723_pt1 | contig 38932 bp, 27 predicted proteins | sample June2016WEW_8_10_FD_132984 | JGI IMG/M metagenome (GOLD analysis project Ga0187857, IMG submission 132984) | Peatland microbial communities from SPRUCE experiment site at the Marcell Experimental Forest, Minnesota, USA - June2016WEW_8_100 | ecosystem: Environmental > Terrestrial > Soil >... | reverse complement strand
TTCCGCGTATTCCGCGGTTCAAGATCGCAGCCATCTTGGATTCAATTTTACGAGGACGAAGCGAAGGCTGAGATCGCAGGGCCATCGGGCGTTGGCTCTGCACTCAATACTGAGGCCACAGGCGCTTCCGTGTCACGCGGCGGCCGCACCGAATAGGGGACCGGATGCGGCCTTCGGATCTCGGATTTCGATCTTCGGATTTCCTTCGGATTTCGGCCTTCGGATTTCGGATTTCGGAACCGCTGCCCTGACGCCAACCCAACCTAGGCCCGCTTATGGCTAGAATCCTCCTCGTCGAAGACAACGAAATGAACCGCGACATGCTCTCGCGCCGCCTCGAGCGCAAGGGCTACACCGTCCTGCTGGCCGTGGACGGCGCCGACGGCCTGCAGAAAGCACGCGCGGAAATGCCCGAGCTCATCCTCATGGACATGAGCCTGCCGGCGGTGGATGGGTGGGAAGCCACGCGCCAACTCAAGGCCGGCGAGGCGACGCGCCGCATCCCGGTCATCGCGCTCACCGCCCACGCCATGGCCGCCGACGAACAGAAAGCGCGCGACGCGGGCTGCGACGACTTCGACACCAAACCGATCGAGCTGCCGCGCCTGCTGGGCAAGATCGAATCGCTGCTTAAGGCATGCGTGGGCTAAACATGCGCGACCCCGTCCAACCCTCCGGCTCGCAGCGCGCGCCCTGCCCGCCCGCAAGCACCGCGCGGCTGGACCTTTCCAAACTGCGCCACGACCTGCGCACGCCCATCAATCACATCCTGGGCTACTGCGAGATGCTCCAGGAGGACGAGCACACGCCGGCGTCCTTCCAGGCCGATTTGCGGAAGATCCACACCGGCGGACGCCAGTTGCTGGCGTTGATGACGGAGTATTTCGACGAGGAGATTTTCGAGGCCAAGCGGCACGATCTCCACCAGCTCTGCCACGAATTGCGCACGCCGGTCAACCACATCATCGGCTACGGTGAGCTGCTCCAAGATGAAGCCGCGGCCCTGGGGGGCGCGAAGCTGCTCCCGGACCTCAAGCAGATCACCGGAGCGGCGCGGACCTGGCTGGCGTTGATGGAGAAGTATCTCGTCACGCCCGCCGCCGAAGCCGTGCAGGCCGGGGCCAGTCCCACGGCCCCGCTCTCACAAGGCGCGGGCTTCACCCCGCCGACGGCCTTGGGCGCGGGGGCGGCGGCCAAGCCCGGCGGGCACCTGCTCGTGGTGGATGACGATGCCGCCAACCGCGAGATGCTCGCGCGCCGTCTCGCGCACGATGGCTGGACGGTCTCCGTCGCGCGCAGCGGCCTGGAGGCGCTGCAAGCGGCTCGCGCCCGCCAGTTCGACCTCATCCTGTTGGACATGGTGATGCCCGGCTTGGACGGCTGCCAGGTATTGAGGGAACTCAAGTCCGCCCCCGCGCTCGCCGAGGTGCCGGTCGTCATGATCTCTGCCTCGGACCAGGAGGAAAGCATCGCCCGCTGCCTCGAATTGGGGGCTGAGGATTACGTCGCCAAGCCGTTTAACCCGATCCTGCTCCGCGCCCGCATCGGCGCCTGTCTGGAGAAGAAGCGGCTGCGGGACCGCGAAGTGTCTTACGTTCGCCAGCTCCAGGAGGAGAAACAGCGCTCCGAAGACCTTTTGCGGATCATCCTTCCGGTGGATGTGGCCGACGAGTTGAAGGCCACCCACAGTGTCCAGCCCCGCCGCTTCGAGTCAGTCGGTGTCCTCTTCTGCGATCTGGTTGGCTTCACGCCTTACTGCGACCAGCATCCGCCGGAGGAAATCCTCGACCAGTTGCAACGCGTGGTCGAGGCCTTTGAAACCCTGGCCGCCACGCACGGGCTGGAAAAAATCAAAACCGTCGGCGACGCGTTTATGGCGACCGCCGGCCTGCGAAGTTCTCTGCCCAATCCCGCCTGGAACTGTGTCCGGTGCGCCGGGGACATGATCGCCGCCGCCCGGCGGCTCCCGCCTCGATGGCAAGTCCGGGCCGGCCTCCACGTCGGACCGGTCGTCGCCGGAGTCGTAGGCCGCAGGAAGTACCAATACGATGTGTGGGGCGACACGGTGAATGTTGCCGCCCGCATGCAGGAAGCGGCGCAAGCGGGCTCGATCTGTGTCTCCGCCCAGACCTGGCGCCTGCTTGAGGGGCAATGTCCGGCTATCCCCTTGGGTCCCGTTGACATCAAAGGCAAAGGCCGGCTCGAACTCTTTCGGATCGAAGCGGTGGCCGCGGCGGCTGCCGGTGGCCCAGGAGGGGACGAAATGAATTTGCATATCTCATAGTCGTGAAAAGGAGCAGGTATGGATGCGAACTCTGAAGAAGTCAGTTTTCATGTGTGGGGCGTCGACGGAAATGCTTACGGCCCGGTCGAGTTGCCCGTCCTGGTTTCCTGGGTCAAAGACGAGCGCGTGACGGTCGAGACGTGGGTCTTTGCTTCGCAAAGCGGCGCCTGGCAAAGGGCGGCGGAACTGCCGGAACTGCAGCTGTTCTTCCGGGCCAAACCGCGCGAACCGGGCGGCGGGGGCGCTGCCGGCGGGCCGGACCGTTTGGAACCGCGCTTCCTGCGGCGGGTCAAGGTCCTGGCAACGCTGGCCGACGAGCAACTCGAACGGTTTGCCGGCTTCCTCGAGGTCCAGAAAGTCCCGCAGTGGTCGGTCGTCGTAAAGCAGGGGCAGGCGGGGGATTCGTTGTTTCTGATCCTGGAAGGGGAATTGCGCGTGCGCATCGAGGTCACGGGCAGGGAAACCATTTTGGCCACCCTGAGCGTGGGGGAGTTTTTCGGCGACATCTCGATTTTCGACCAGGGCCCGCGCTCGGCCGATGTGGTGGCCAACCGGGACAGCCTCCTGGCCAAGCTCTCGGCCAAGGCCGTCGAGCGGTTCATCAAGGAGGCGCCCGAGACGGCCGCGCCATTCCTTTTCGCCATGGGCAAGACCCTGGGCGCCCGGATTCGTGCGGATAACAAACGCCTCGGGGATACCCTGAAATTCGGCGGCAGTTTTTGAACGCGAGTTGGAATTACTGACTGGTCCGTGGGATGGACGACCCCAACCCCGAATGGAATAGCCGCGAAAGGGCACAAAAGGCCCAGAAAACCAGGGTTTTTGCACTGCAATAACCCAGTTTGTTCGCGAGCTGCGAATAGCTTCTTCTCTGCTTTCCTCGCGTCTCTGCGTTTTCATTCGCCCTCCGAACACCCTCGCCGGTTCCGCATCCAGTTCCAGCGTCCCTCCGGGACGGCACTCACCACACTGGCTGCGGCCCCTTCGGATTTCGGATTTCCTTCGCTTCGTCCCCATAGAATCGCAGCCATTTTGGCTGCGATCTTGAACCGCGGAATACGCGGAATACACGGAAACCCAAGACGATAAGGGAGCCTGTTCCGCGTATTCCGCGTATTCCGCGGTTGCTCTCTCCCCGCGTTGGTTCTGGCTATGCCAGGTGAGGATTTCGGCCTTCGGATTTCGGATTTCCGGCTCCGCCGGGCTGCGCCGCTTGTGCCTTTTCGCGGCTATCTGGATTGTGGCTTACCCTCCTAACTCCTGTGTGCTGGGACAACGGGAGCGGCGAGGCGGGATTTGAGCCGCTCGAGGTTGGCCTGGATGCGGTCGAGATACTCGTTGGGGCCGGAGGGATAAGGGTCGTTGAGGAACCGGAAGAGCCCGCCGAACTGGTTGGCCAACCTGGCCTGCACGAAATCCTCCCAGAAAAGGGGAGTCTTTCGCATCAGGTCCTCAGCGCTGGCGAAGTTGGCGATGAACTGAGAGTTCTCACGCGCAAACTGGGCCGCTTCGGCAAGTTCCTCATAAAGGATGGGCAGCTTCTCGATATAATCATCGGCCGCCATTTGCCCGAGGAGATCGGCGGTGCCCAGGGCGCATCCGAGGATCCTCTCCAACTCGCTCTGGAAGGCAATCGCCTCGAGGCTGGCCTCGACCCCGGTGCAGTGAATCAGGTTTTGGACGGCCCTGATGTCTGCCGGGCTGAATCCTTTGCCGGCCAGGAGTTGGCCGGCGAAATCGGCGCTGCGGCCCACATGCACGGCGGTGTATTTGGCGCCGGTGCCCTGGGTGTCGTTGCGCTTCTTGAGGTAGCCGGCGTCGTGGAAGAGAATCGCCAGCAACCCGAGCTCGAAGAGGCGCGGAGTCAAGAGCGGCCGGGCGCCGGCACGGTGGCGCCCGCGCAGCAACCGGGCCATGCAAAGAGTCCCCTGAAGGGTGTGCTCGAAATCATGATAGCGGGCGTCGACGGCCTGATAATCGGAGTAGTGGCCCGTGAAACATTCGACGGCCCAGCCGAACACGCGCGGGACAAAGCAACGGTCGCCCTGCGGAAAGATAGCGGTATAGGCGGCTTGGACTTCCGACTCAACAGCAGCAGGGTCTTTGGCAGCAACCGGCCGATACATCATCAAAAGGCTCCTAACAGGACAAGAGCGAACTGATCCCGGCATACCGCACGCTCATATCCGCCAGCCTGGCCGTGAGAGTTTTCGCCAGTCCAAGAAGGAAGCGCGATGCCAATTCCGGCGATTTCAGAATCTCCGTGAACGCCCGATCAGTGAGTTTCAACAACTCGCATGCGCCATTGGCATGAACCGAGGCGCTGCGACGTCCGGAGCGAAGCAGCCCCATTTCCCCAAAATGGTCACCCGGCTCAATTGTCCGCAAGAAGATCCTGCCGCCGCCCTCGGTTCCTTTGTAGATTCCAACCTTTCCCCGGACGACAAAATACATTGCCCGGCTCTGCTCCCCCTCGCGAATGATTATCACCCCGTCGTCAAAACTCACTGGCTCAAGATACGTCTCGAATGCGGCCAGCTCGGCTGCGGACATTTCCGCCAGCACAGAGAAGGTGTTTAGTTTGTTCATTTTGTATCTCGGACGCATTTATCTGCTGACTGCCCGATTATGCGGGCGGCGGTTTGCAATCGTCAAGCGCATTTAGCGGAGGATGGGCTGGACAAGCCGGGATGGTTAGTTCATCTTGTGAAGACTATGGGCCAAAGCTGTCATGCAGGCGCATGAACCATCGTCCGGCGGCAGGAAGCAGGACAGCCTCCGGCAGGCGTTGAAGCGGACAACGCCCCTCGAGCGCGCCGCGTTCCTGGATGGGGCCTGTGGCGGCGATGCGGCGTTGCGCGTGGAGATGGAAGCCTGGCTGGCCAGCCATGAGGGAGGCCAGAGAGGCCCCGGGCTCAATGGGGCGGCTGGCAATGGCCTCCTGGAAGAAGGCGCCACCCAAGTCACGCCGACGCTCCTGGATCAAACACCCCTGACTGAGGGGCCGGGGACGGTCATCGGGCGCTACAAGTTGCTCGAGCAAATCGGGGAGGGCGGCTTTGGGGTCGTGTATGTGGCCGAACAGCAGGAGCCGGTTCGCCGCCAGGCAGCCCTGAAGATCATCAAGCTGGGGATGGACACCCGGCAGGTCGTGGCCCGGTTCGAGGCCGAGCGGCAGGCGCTGGCGCTGATGGACCATCCCAACATTGCCAAGGTGTTCGATGCGGGCGCGACCGACAGCGGGCGGCCTTTCTTCGTGATGGAGTTGGTGAAAGGCATTCCCATAACCCGTTACTGCGACCAGGAGCAACTCAGCACCCGCGATCGGCTGAGGTTGTTCATCGCCGTGTGCCAGGCCATTCAGCATGCGCACCAGAAGGGCATCATCCACCGCGACATCAAGCCCTCGAACATTCTGGTGACGGTGCAGGAGGGGAGGCCGGTGCCCAAGGTCATCGACTTTGGGATCGCCAAGGCGACTCAGCAGAGGCTCACAGAGAAGACCCTGCACACGCAATTGGAGCAATTTATGGGGACCCCGGCCTATATGAGTCCGGAACAGGCGGAGATGAGCGGGTTGGACATCGACACGCGCAGCGACATCTGCAGCCTGGGCGTGCTGCTCTACGAGTTGCTGGTGGGCAAGACGCCCTTTGACGCGAAGGAATTGCTGGCGGCGGGGTTGGACGAGATTCGGCGGACGATTCGGGAAAAGGAGCCGGCGCGGCCCTCGACGCGGTTGAGCCTGATGGGGAAGGAGGAGTTGTCCGCCGTAGCGGCGTCTCGGCAGAGCGCCGCTGACTCTGGCGGACAAGATGGCGGCGCTCTGCCGAGACGCCGCTACGAAGAGCTGAAAGCGCTCACCGGTTTGTTGCGTGGCGATCTGGATTGGATCGTGATGAAGTGCCTGGAGAAGGACCGGACACGGCGTTACGAGACGGCGAACGGGCTGGCGAGGGATATCGAGCGGCACCTGAACAACGAGCCGGTCGTAGCCCGGCCCCCGAGCACCGCTTACAGGTTTCAGAAACTGGTTCGCCGCAACAAACTCGCCTTCGCCGCCGCGGGGTCCGTTGGCATCGTGCTGCTGTTGGGCATCGTGGTGAGCACCTGGCAGGCGGTCCGCGCGACGCGAGCCGAGCGTCAGCAAAGCCTGCTGCGCGAAAAGGCCGTAAACGCGCAGGCCATTGCCAAAGCCGAAGCCGCGCGGGCGGAGCGGGAGAGAAGCGCCGCCCGTCGCAATGCGTACGCTGCGAGCATGCTGTTGGCCCAAACTGACTGGGACAACAACGATATTGGACATCTGCGCCAGGTGCTGGCCGAAACCCAGAACTACCCGGAGCGCGGTTTCGAATGGTATTACTGGCAACGGCTCTGTCATCTGGAGGTTAGGACATTCTCTCGACAACTGGGCGGGATGATCTCGGCAGCTTTGTCAGCCGACGGCCAGCGGTTGGCGACCACTGACATGTAAGGTACTGCCAAGGTGTGGGAGGCCGCCACCGGCAAGGAACTGCTCACGCTCAAAGGGCACAGCGCGCCGATTGTCTCGGCCACCTTTTCCCCGGATGGGAGAAAGATCGTCACCGAGAGTCTGGACGGGACGGCCAAGGTGTGGGCCACCGCCTCCCCGTCGCAAGTGGCAGCCTGGCAGGAGGAGGTGGCCTTGGGCCAGAAGCGGTTGAACGCCCTCCGGGACGAACGCGTCAAGGAGGAGGAACGCCAACGTGCAGCGCGAGCTGGCGACGAAGGAGCCATTAAGCAATGGCTGGTACTGGCTCCCGTCCCGCTGGCCGCCGGTGAAACTGGGGCGCAGGGGCTGGACCGACAACAGTTGCCCGACCAAGCCCAACTCAGACCTCGGGCAGGCCAGAAGACCTTGATTGATGGCAAGAGCTTCGATTGGAAGGAAGTGCACCTCACTGATTACATGATAGATTTCAATGAACTCCTGGGTGAACGGGCGGCCCTTGGTGTAGCCTACGCGGTCTGCTACATCGTGGCGGAAGAAGAAAAGGCCGGATTGGTGCTGAAAATGGGCTGTGATGACGAAGCCAAGGTTTACCTGAATCGCCAACCAGTTCTGCAATGGCGCGATTCAAACAGCTTCATAGCTGACGATTTCGAAGTGAAAGGAATTCGCTTGAACCAAGGGCTCAACATCCTCGTGTTCAAGGTGGTGAACGAGTGGATGGACTGGCAAGGCGCCGTTCGCCTGGCGGACAAGGACGGAAATCCAGTCAAGGGGATTAAGGTGACGCTGGATCCGGAGGCGGAGGAGAAAACGGACATCAAGAAGCCATGAACCCCGCGCGGTCCGGAAATTCGCGCGCACGGGATTCTCAGGCGGGTCCTCGGTAATAGCAGCGGACAGTACGGGCCCGATTACGAAGCGCACATCGGCCTTGTGGCCTTCGACCCCCGACCCTCGACCCTCGACCCTCGACGAGATTGCTTTGGCAGCAGGCTGCGCTTCCACTTCTTGGGGTTGCGTGCTATGGTGCCTGTATCCGTGAACGAAAACTCCGACTCCTTGGCGTGGCTGGAGAAGGCCGACGGCATGCCGGTGCGGATTCAGGGCAACTGCTCGTTCGGCCGCGCGGCCACCAACCAGGTCGTGCTGGCCGACGAACGCGTCTCCCGCCGCCACGCCATCATCCACAGGCAGGGCGAAGGCGAATTCTGGCTGCTGGACCTGGGCAGCAGCAACGGCACCTACCTCAACGGGCGGCGCGTCAGCAAGCCCGGCCGCCTCCGCAACGGCGACGCCATCCAGATCGGCGCCTTCCAAGCGGTGTTCCGGCTCGCCGGCGGCGGGGACCCGGATGCCACCGCCTCGAGGCTGACCGCCAACCGGACCCTGGTCGCCACGAAGTCCTGTCCCTGCTGGCTGCTGCTGGCGGACATCGAAGGCTCATCGGACCTGGGCCGGCGACTGGAGGCCGAAACGCTGGCGGCGCTGATCGGCCACTGGCTGGCACGGTGCAAGGAAGTCATCGAAGAAGAGGGGGGCGCCATCAACAAGTATCTCGGCGACGGTTTCTTGGCCTACTGGCCGGCGACCCAACTGACGCCGCCCCGGCTCGTGGCGGCACTGGGCGCGTTGCGCCGGTTGCAGGCCCAGGGCGAGCCGCCGTTCCGCCTGGTCCTGCACTGCGGCCAAGTGCTGATGGGAGGGATGGCGTCCATGGGCGAGGAAAGCCTTCTGGGGATGGAGGTCAATTTTGTCTTCCGGATGGAGAGGCTGGCGGCCACGCTTGGGCAACCCCGCCTGTTGAGCGGCGCGGCGGCGCAGCAGCTCGGAGGCAGCCTCACGACCACGCCTGTCGGCAAACACCCCCTCCCCGGCTTCGAAGGCGAGCATCGGTTCCTGAGCTTTTGAACCTGGAGGATGCCTTGACAGGCGAGCGACGCCGACTATTCTCACGGAGTGAACGCCCAGATGGCGTTGGCGGGCGAAAAAGTTCGATGTCGACACTAATGAGAGTCTGGTGGATTGAATGAGGTTGCTGCCTTGGGATTGCCGATCTCGGCTCCGATCAGTTTCCATGTACGAATGACAACCTTTTCCCGCCACTGGATTCTCCGCCGCGTGCTGGCTACCCTCTATGTGGTTGCGACGTTCGGCTTCGATGCCTTTTCGCAACCGCAGGTGCCCATCGATGTGGGTACTACCGTCAACGGCTTCCAGGACGACTTTGAGGGCACGGCGCTCAACTCGAACTGGGTCGTGGCCGGTGCAAACGTCTTCTCGGTCAGTGGCGGTCTTCTCCATGTCGTCTCCGCGACCGGGGATCCGAATCATCTGCTTTACGAGGCGGCGGGTTACGACAATTCGGTCCAGGAAGTTCTGGCGCGCATTCGCGTTCTCAGTTTCGGCTCGGGAGACCTGGTCCGAGGTGGCGTGGGCGCAGGCATCGATCCGTCCTCTACCCGGGGCCTCAACTATCTGTTTCGTGAGAACACCAGCGATGGACAAACCGCCCTCCATCTGGCCTTCCTGGACGACCTGATCCTTTGGGGGCCAGTGCAGAGTTTCATCTGGCAGACCAACACTTGGTACTGGATGCGGCTGCGGCAAGACCCCAATGCCGCTTCGCTGGGCGGTGTGAACGACGTATTCGGAAAAATCTGGTTGGGAGACGGCACGCAGGCGGAACCAGCGAACTGGCAACTGACCTGGGACTACACTCCGAGCCAGGCTGAACGGACCGGTTTTGCCGGCATTACAGCCAGTTCGGGGGGCGCCTTCCAATTCGATGTCGATTACATTTTGATTAAGGCCTCGGGTCTGCCCGCCATCCTGGTTGCCCCAAATGCATTTGTCCAAATCCCCGCCGCGATCACTCATCAACCGCAAAGCCAGACCGTGATGGAGTTATCGCCGGTGAGCTTCACCGTGGGTGCCAGCGGCAATCCGGCCCCGTCCTGCCAATGGTTCAGGGGCGGCAGCGCCATCGGCGGGGCGACCAACGCGACCTGCACGCTGACCTCCGCGGCCTGCACCGACAACGGCTCCTGCTTCCAGGTGCTGGTCCAAAACGTCGTGAGCAACGTGACCTGCGCCTGCACCAGCAGTGTGGCCACCCTGACAGTCATCGCCGATACGAATCCCCCAGTACTCCTCGCCGCTCAACCCCTCGGCCTGAGCGAGGTGCAGGTGAGTTTTTCCGAACGCATTAGCCCTGCCAGCGCGACCAACCTGAACAACTACAGCCTCAGTGGGACCAACGGCACTGTACCCATCGCTAGCGCCACGCTGGGTGGTTCCCAGACTAATGTGGTTCTGGTGGTTGGACCTTTGATCGATGGCGGCCTTTACACGCTGACCGTCAACAACCTGACCGACCAATCCCGCGCCGCCAATGTTATCGCCCCCAACTCCCAAACTCAGTTTGCAGCCAGCACTTACGAACAGTGGCCCATCGGCCATCCCCTGCCGGCGGGCAGCCAGGTCCCAGCCGGAAACGGCTACACTATCACCGCCGGCGGAGCCGCTGTTGGCGGCCCCAACGACCAATGCCAGTTTAGCTATCAATTACGCAGCGGTGATTTTGATCTCATGGTGCGGCTGGATTCCCTGGGCTTGGCCGATGCCTGGTCGGAAGCCGGTTTGATGGCCCGCGAGGATTTGAGTCCCGGCGCGCTTTCGGCCAGTGTGCTGGCCACGCCCACGATCAGTGGAGCGTTCTTCGTGTCTCGCAGCTCGACCAATGGACCGGCAAGTGCCTCAGGCAGTTTTCCGGTCAACTATCCCAACACCTGGCTGCGGCTCAAACGGGCTGGCAATGTCTTGACCGGCTTTGGCGGCTTCGACGGCCAGAACTGGACCCAACTGGGCAGCGTAACTCTGGTCCTGCCGCCGGGCATTTACTTCGGTTTTGTGGTTTCCAGCCACAACACCAACCAGGTGACCACGGCGGCGTTTCGCGATTTTGCGTCTGTCAGCGTGGCCGGCACCAACGCTCCGCTATCCATCGAAGCGCTGGGCCAGTGCAGCCGGCGCACGAGCCTGGTGCTCTCGGAGATCATGTATCACCCGACCAACAGCAACCTGGAGTTTGTCGAGTTATTCAACTCTCGCGGTGAGCCTCAGGACCTGAGCGGCTATCAGTTGGGCGGCAGCATCAACTTCACTTTCCCGCCCGGCAGCCAGATCGATGGTGGCGGTTTTGTCGTCGTCGCCAAATCCCCAACCGATTTGCAGGATGTCTATGGGCTAAGCGGTGTGCTGGGCCCTTACACCAATAACCTGCCCAACAACCAAGGCACGGTGCAGTTGCTCAACCAGGCCGGCGGGGTGCTGTTGGAAGTCAATTACGGCACTACGCCGCCCTGGCCGGTTTCGCCCGACGGCGCCGGCCATTCGCTGGTGCTGGCGCGCGCCTCCTATGGGGAGGACAACGTGCTGGCCTGGGCGGCCAGTGAGGCGGTGGGCGGCTCCCCGGGCCGGATCGACCCGGTCAGTTTCGACCCGCTGCGCCAAGTGGTCATTAACGAGTTCCTGGCGCATAGTGAGCCTTGGGCGCTCAATTTCATCGAACTGTTCAACCGCAGCGCCCAGCCTTTGGATCTCTCGGGTTGTTCCCTGAGCGACGATCCCAAGGCCAACAAGTTCCGCTTGCCACCGGGCACCACCATTGCCGGCCGGGGTTTTTTGGCCTATGACCAAACGCAACTGGGTTTTGGGCTGAACCCGGCGGGCGGGACACTCTATTTGCGCAATACCGCAGGGACGCGCGTGCTGGATGCAGTGCGCTATGAGGCTCAACGAAACGGGGTTTCCTTTGGCCGATTACCCGACGGTTCAGCCAGGTTGAAGGCGCTGGCCCAGCCGACTCCCGGCACGACCAACAGCCCGGCCTATCAGGACGACATCGTCATTAACGAGATCATGTATGCGCCCGTCTCGCTCAACGACGATGACCAATACCTCGAGCTCTACAATCGCGGCAGCAACGCTGTGGACCTGAGCGGCTGGGAATTTGTTTCCGGGATAAGTTTCACTTTCCCTTCCAACACCATAATCGCTCCCGATGGCTATTTTGTCGTGGCGCGCAACACCTCGCGGATGCTGACCAATTATCCCAACCTGAACGCCCGCAACCTGGCGGGTGATTTTAGCGGGAAGCTGTCGCACCAAGGCGAGCGGCTGGCCTTGGCGAGGCCGCAACTGGCCATTGCCATTGATGACCAGGGGGTCTGGAGCACCAACACGGTCTATCCGGTGGTCAACGAAGTGACTTACCAGTCCGGTGGACGGTGGGGCCAGTGGTCGGATGCGGGAGGCAGCAGCCTGGAGTTGATCGATCCGCGTGCGGACAACTCGTTGGCGCCTAACTGGGCCGAGAGTGATGAGACGCACAAAGCCGCTTGGACGGTGATTTCGGCCACCGGCACGATTGACAACGGCAACGTGGCGGCCGACGAGTTGCAGTTGCTTTTGCAAGGAGTGGGGGAGGCCCTGGTGGACAACGTCCAAGTGCTCGACTCCAACGGCAACCACCGCATTGCCAATGGCACCTTCGAGTCCGGCACCGGCGGCTGGGTGGCTGAAGGCACCGAAAAGACTTCCGGCCTGGAGACCAGCGAAGGATATAATAGCAGCCAGAGCTACCACCTGCGCGCGGTAGAGAAGGGCGACAACCAGGTTAACCGGGTGCGCACGCTCTTAACCAGCGCTTTGGCCGCCGGCACCACCAATGTGACCATCCGCGCGGCGGTGCGCTGGCTCAAAGGCGATCCGGAAGTGTTGCTGCGGCTGCGCGGCAACTGGCTGGAATGCGCGGCAGAGCTGCCCACCCCAGCTAACCTCGGCACCCCGGGATTGCGCAACAGCCGGTTTGTATCCAATGCTCCGCCGGCTATTGTGGAGGTGCAACACGCCCCGATATTGCCCGGTGCCAATCAAACGATGGTCGTGACGGCACAGGTCAGCGACCCTGACGGGCTGGGTTCGGTGGTGCTCAAGTACCGGCTGGATCCCAATTCGACCTACTCGACCGTCAACATGACCGACGACGGCAGCGGTGGCGATGCGGTGGCTGGGGATGGAATCTGGAGCGCCACTCTTCCGGGCCAGCCGGCGGGAACGATGATTGCTTTTTACATTCAGGCCACGGATGCCTTCGTGGCGCCGGCCACCAGTACTTTCCCCAACGACGCCCCGGTGCGTGAATGCCTGGTGCGGGTCGGTGAGGCCCAGCCGGCCGGCAATTATCCGGTGTATCGGCTGTGGATGACGCAGGCCACATTCAACACCTGGAATAATAACAACCGGCTGGACAACTCCTTTAATGACGTGACCTTTGTGTTGGGGGATAAGCGCGTCATTTACAATAGCGGCGCGCGCTTTAAAGGCAGCCCGTACATCTCCCCGGGCTATTGCGGACCGGCCTGCGGCCGTTGTGGCTATTCCATCAGTTTTCCGGCGGACGCTCTATTCCTGGGTGAAGAGGAGTTGGTCCTGGACTGGCCCGGCGGCCATGGGGGCGAGACCACCGCCCTGCAGGAACAGATGTGTTATTGGATTGCCGACCGGCTCAACCTCCCCTGGAGCCATCGCCACACGATTCGGCTGCACATCAACGGAGTGACCGATGACGCCCGGCAAGCGACCTTTGAGGCGGTGGTCCAGCCGGCTGGCGGCTTTGTCAAGGAATGGTCGCCCAATGACCGTGACGGAGAGCTGTTTAAAATCGAGCGCGCGTTCGAGTTCAACGATTCGGATGGCCTGGTGGCCGACCCCGAACCGCGGCTGCAAAACTATACGACCACCGGCGGAGTCAAAAAGCGCGAGCACTATCGCTGGAACTTCATGTTCCGCGCCACCGACCTGCGGGATAATTACACGAACATCATGGCGCTGGTCGATGCGGTCAATGCCGCCCAACCCGAACCGTACACCAGCGCAACCTTGGGCCTGGTGGACATCGAGGAATGGATGGGCATTTTTGCCACCGAACACATTATCGAGAACTTTGACGCCTACGGCCATGAAATTGGCAAGAACATGTATGCGTATCTGCCGCCCAGCGGCAAATGGCAGCTTTACCTTTTCGACCTGGACTGGGCGATGCTGGCGGCCCCCAACTACAGCTCGGTTTATACGGCCAGTGCCGGGCCTCTTTTCAATGCCGACGACCCCACCAGCAAGCGCATGTATGCGTTCCCGTCCTTTGTCCGGGCGTACTGGCGGGCGGTTCAAAACGCCGTTAACGGCCCACTGGACCCGGCCAATTGCAACCCGGTGATTGATGCCAAATCCCGCTCGCTGTTCGCCAATGGGATTGCCTGGTGCGACGGCCAGCCCTTGACCGAGCCCAGCGCAGTCAAAACCTGGTTTAGCCAACGGCGGGCCGCTCTTCAGGCCCAACTGGCCACAGTGGCGGCGCCGTTTAGCATCAACTCGGTGGTGGTGACCAATGACCTGGCGCTGGTGAGCGGAACGGCTCCCATTGGTGTCCAAACCCTGTGGTTTAATGGGGCGCAGTGGCCGCTCACCTGGACCAGTGTTTCTAACTGGACGGCCAAGGTGGTGTTGCAGCCGGGCACTAACCAATGGACAGTGGCAGGCGTAAACCCTCACGGCCAGCCGGTGTCGGGCGTACTGACCAATGCGGCGGCCGTTTACAATGGCGCCCTGCCCTCTCCAGTCGGCCAAGTTGTCATCAACGAGATCATGTACAACCCGCCGATGGCCGGAGCGCAGTACGCGGAGTTATACAACCGCTCAGGCGCCTTGAGCTTCGATCTCTCAGGTTGGCAGTTCAAAGGCCTGTCATACACCTTCCCGGCGGGCTCGCTGGTTGGGCCCAAAGGTTTCGTGGTGCTGGCGGCCAACCGCGTGGATTTTGCCGCCGCTTACGGAGCCACCAATCTCGTGTCTGATACTTTTAGCGGTGCGCTCCAGCCCGACGGGGAAACCCTCACCTTAATCCAGCCGGCCACCCGTGCGACCCCTGAACTGGTGGTGTCCAAGGTCCGCTATGGCAGCGCCGCGCCCTGGCCTGCGGGAGCCAACGGCACCGGCAGTTCCCTGCAGCTCATCGACCCTAACCAGGACAACTGGCGCGCAGGTAATTGGGCTGCGGCCACAAACTTGACTGGCGCCCCGGCCACACCCGGAGCAGCCAACAGCGTGGCTGCGGTGCTGCCTGCTTTCCCGCCGCTCTGGCTCAACGAGCTGCAAGCCGATAACGTCACCGGCATTACCAACAACGCCGGCCAGCACGCTCCCTGGCTGGAACTATACAATCCCACCGCCAACACTGTATCCTTGAACGGACTCTATCTCTCGACCAACTACTACAACCTCACGGCTTGGGCTTTCCCAACCGGCGCCAACCTCAATCCCGGTGAGTTCAAGGTCATTTTTGCCGATGCCCAAATGGATCTCTCGACCACGAACGAACTGCACACCAGCTTTACCCTGCCCGGCGGTTCAGGTTCACTGGCCCTCAGCCGGCTCTACAACGGCCAGCCTCAAGTGCTCGATTACATCGATTACACCAATGTGGGCCCCAACCATTCGTACGGTTCGCTGCCCGACGGCCAAAGTTTCGATCGGCAAGAGTTTGCTTTTGCCACGCCGGGTGGCACTAACAACGCTGCCAGCCCAATCTCTTTCATCGCTTACACGACCCCAGGTTGGGTTTACACCCAGAACTTTGATGGATTGCCCGACCCCGGCGGCACTTCGGTCAACTCCGCCAACCCGGTCACTATCAGTGGCCTCACCTATTCCCTGGCCAATCCCTATGCCTTCGCCGGTCCGGTGTCGGCCAGCGGCGACGGTGGCGGCCTGGGCATAAGCCAGATGGCCGGTTGGTATGGCCTGGGCAGCTTGGCGGCCAAATTAGGCGCCTCCGACGGAGACCAAACCACGGGCGGCCAGATCAGTTTTGGGCCGCCTTCCAGTTCCAATCGAGCTTTGGGTCTGTTGGCTAGCAGCAGCACCGGCGCTACGGCCTTCGGCGCCAGGTTCATCAATCGAACGCCCCAGAGCCTGGCGGCGATCAATGTGCAGGTTACCGGCGAGCTGTGGCGTCAATCCAACCTGCCCAAGACCCTGCAGTGCTGCTACTTCATTGACCCGATTGGCACAGCGCCCTTGTCCACCAGCCAGACAGCGTGGTTGCCCAGCCTGGACGTGAGCTTTCCTGTCAATCCGGCGGCCGCGGGGGGCCTGGCCGTCGATGGCACGGCCAGTATCAACCAAACAAACCTGAGCGTCGTCAACCTGGCCATTACCAACTGGCCCCCGGGAGCGGCCTTGTGGTTGGTGTGGCAGATGACCGATCCCACCGGTAAATCTCAGGGATTGGCCATTGAAAACTTGAGCTTTTCGGCTTTGGCCCAGCCCGCTCTGCTTGGGGTGCCGGTCACGTTCGAGACCACGGCAGCCAACCTGGTGCTCTCGTGGGCGGGCGTGCCCGGCGAGGTGTACCAGGTCGAATACAAAGATGATCTGCGCGCCGGCACCTGGACAGCTCTGGGCAATCCGATCACCGGCGCCGACGCACTCCTCAGTCTCACCAACGACTTCTCACTCTCGACGCAGCGCTTTTATCGGTTGAGAATCCTGCGGTGATGAGCACAGCGACCCTCCTGGAATCCGGTTGGGTGTCCCCCAGCGTTCCTGCCATTTATCAGCCATCAATTCCGTAGGCGGCAAGGTATGAAAACAGGAACCTCCATTGCGAGCTATGCGACACTCTCCAGTTTACGGTCGTTACGGTCAGCGAAAATCTCGATTGGCCGGCGGGGAGTATGTCCGAGCTGGCCGGCGGGATTATATCCCCGCCTGCCAAGTTTATCGAAGGCGATTTTGTAGCCAAGATTCCTGGCAAGGTTCCACCACAGACCAGTCCGGGACCTGACCAGAAGACGCCGGGAGATGGAACTTAATGAGTAGAACTGTTTGGTTACCCACTCGACTCCCGCCTGCAGTTGATCCGGGGTCATTTGCCGTGGTCGAAAAACGACATCCGTCCTCGCGTTGTATTTCGACCAGTCGTAGCTGAGAATTCGGCCTTCCGCCTCGAGCTTGCGAAAGATCGGCGTTCCCGGAAACGGCGTCAGACTCCCAATCGAGGCAACATCCACTCCCGCCTGCTCAAGGAACGCCAGCGTGCGTTCGAAAACGGTGACGTCGTCGTGGTCAAAACCAAAGACCAGACCGGTCTGGACGGCGATTCCGGCATCGTGAAGTTTCTTTATGCCGTCCAGGTAGCGCTGGGGTTTGTTGAAGGTTTTGCCCGTCTCCCGGAGGCTGGCCGCCGAGATGGATTCCAGGCCGATGAACAGGGCCTCGCAACCGCTGGCCGCGGCGAGATGGATGAGATCATCGTGATCGACGATGTTGAATGTGGCTTGGCTGGTCCACTGTTTGCGCAACGGAATCAAGCGGCGAAAGAGCTCGCGGGCGTAGCCTATGTTTCCGATGATATTGTCGTCCCAGAAGATCAGCGCTTGCTCCTGGATCGCGGTGGCTTCAGCAATCACCTCTGCGCAGGGGCGGCAGCGATAATGGTGATGATAGAAGTGAGGCAGCATGCAGTAATTACAGGCGTTGGGACAACTCCGCGTGGCGATGAGAACTCCGCGTCCATAAGCCCTGCGCTCGATGATCTCCCGGCGTGCCCAGGGCAACCCCCCCAGCGACGGCGGAACCGCCGCCCGGTAGAAGCGTTTGAGCCGTCCGGCCTGGAAATCCTGAATGGCGGTGGGCCAAACCCCCTCCGCTTCGCCAATTAGAACGCTGTCCGCATGCCGGGCGGCTTCGTGTGGCAGCAGTGTGGGATGCGGCCCGCCAAGAACGACCGCGACGCCGCGCTGGCGGAACTCATCCGCAACCTCATAGGCGTGGGGCGCGGAACAGGTGGTCGTCGTGATGCCGACAAGGTCAGCGCTGCATCTGAAGCTAACGGGACTGACAATCTCATCCGTATGATGGATTTCAACGTTGCCGGGCGTAAGTGCCGCGAGGAGCGGCATCGTCAACTGAGGAAACCTGATGAGCCGCCCTTGGCGCATCCACAGCGTCGCCGGCCCTTCTGCGGTGATAAGCTCCAGCTTCATGCCACGATGCCCCGGCTAAGGACGAGCCATGCCTGCCGGAATGTTTTGTTCATAGCGGTTGATCCTTTCCGGCAGAGTTGGCGAATTCCAGCCGCAATTCGGCACGCTCATCGATTTCGGCGCGTAACCAGAGCGTTCCACCATCCCAGGCGTATTCCTCCGGTCGCAATTGCCGGTTGGCCAGCTTGAGGCGAACGAGTTTGTTCGGCGCGCCAAGCAACTCAAAGGCCGGGTTCACACACCGCAGCGCGGGCTTGATGGTGATCGTGACGTTCTGATGCTCCACGATGACCCGATAGGCACGGCGTTCTGGAACATACGAGTTGATGTCGAATCGCGCCCCTTGCAGTTCCAGTGACGCGGGATCGGTGAAGCTCCGCGCCCGCGCGATCAACCGGTCGTCGGACTCGTCCGTCACACCGATCAACCATACCCAACGCTGCGTCTGCATCACCTTCGACCGCCCCAGAGTGTCGATCGACGATCCCACGCCGCTCCAGACTGGTTCAGGCCGGTTTCGGGCCCAGCTCATCAGGCTGTTGTGTGACGGGCTTACGTGGATGCGCTCGTCAATCGCTCCGCCCGTCGTGTGGCCGCGCGCCAACGGCCAGTGACTGCCCCAATACCCCGGAGTAACCATACATCCCCGATCATAAAAGGGCCGGAATATCACCAACTGGGCTGGACGGAACGGGTCCCGTGGATTGAAATAAACCGCCGTCTTTCCTTCGTCCTTGTGGAACTGCACGCGGTAAATCAACGGCGGCTTCGGCCCGGACGGAACCTCTTGGTTCACGAGGGGAATTGGGACGGGGGCTGCCGTCCCGTCCAAAGCGAAGCTGCGGATCGGGTTATCCGGCAGCAGGTCCAACGGATACCCCTCCGCCGGAGCCAGCACAATGAACTCGCTCAACTCGTAGTCCGAGCCTAACGCGCTGCGCAGCGTTAAAACCCGCGTCCCGAATCCGTCCGGGTAAAAGTAAAAGTCTTCCTCCACGGCATCACCCCAGACTTTGTAATTGAAGTCGCAGGATTGGTAGCTCCAGCGAACATGGACCCGCGCGGCTGTTGATTTCATGATTTGCACTCGGCCGTAGCGAAGTTGCTTGTCCATTAGCGGCTCGACGGAATCGACGAACCCTTCCGGCAGCGGACCCGTCTCCGCCCACTCATAGGTCAACCCGGTATTATGTCGGCCGGCCCAGAACGGCACGTAGCTCGAGCCTCGCCAGAACACAAAGCGCGAGCCGTTGGGAAGAGAGACGACTACATCTTGCAGATTTGGCGCCCAGCCCTCTTCATAGGGCAGCGACGAAAGCGTCCCGGTTTTGGGGTCGCGGACCGAGATTGGGAGATCGTAGCGCAACAGGGTTTCGCGGGCGCCAAACCGCGGCCACAGCGGTGGCCGTCGGAACAACATCGCCTGCAGTCTTTTGTGCCATAACTCCGCTCCACCAGAACTCCGGATCGAAACCTGAAGAATGTCTCGGTCCATCCGGAAGGACGGTTCCGGCGAGTCGAACTGGACCTCGGATCGTTTGCCCCGGCTCAGCTCCAGCGCCGTTTGCGCCTGCCGCGACGGTCGCGCGTCAAACCAAGCAACGACGCGCGCGCCGCGCACATCATTCGTCGGGCAGAAAGCGGCCACGCGCAGATGCCCCCGCTGCCCGGGTTTCAACAGGAGCCAGTCGGCTGGCGGGAACACGGCTCCTAAATCGATTGGATTGATCGGCGCCTCCGGGCACGCCTCGGCGCCGGCTTCGAATCCGTTCCTCTCAACGGCCAGGGAAGCGGTCTCCCGCCAAGTCTGGCCCTCTCCGGTGAGCAAAACGACCCGATCAATCAACGGCTCCATCTCCTTGACGACTGGGGACCGACCGGCGAAGCGCAGGCGGTCGCGCAGCGCTTCGCGGCCGCCCTGATAGCCGATGAGCCAGGCCTCCTCACCCGGCTTGAGCGCGACACCCGGTTCGACAAAGATGCGGGTCGGCTGACCGACGCGGTCCAATCCGAAAGGCGGCCTCCAAGGGTGCCCCGGATCAACTCCTATACGAGCAGTGGTCTTGGCCGCATCTGAATTCGCGCCCGAAACTGAGAATACGGCGCCGGCAATCAACCACACCCAAACGACCGGCCACTGTAGAGCGAAAGGTTTCATAGTCTCGAATATCATTCGTCTCCATTAATACCAGGATCGCGCCAGGCCTCTTTAATGGCGGTCACGGCGAACGCTCGGATTGTAAGCATCTTATTGTTTTTGACAATCCGTTTCGCCAGGCAGGCAGGCCTGTGGGATTGCAAACTGGCTCCGCATGGCTCAGTATGCGAACGGATGGCGCGTTGAAGACTGTTGGCTGCGCCGGAAGGCTCTTGCGTCAACGGCCGTGTCTGGACTGTGGACGGAGGGCTGCACACGGGAGTTTTAGACAAACCAAGTGGCCATGAGAATGAAATCGAGAGAGCTGGCGCCGGTGATCGTCGCCGCCGACGCCTGTCTGCCCTGCGCGTCGGGCAAGCGGGAGCAGAAAGTCTTGGCGAGAGCAGCGGCTGAAATCGCCTCCGGCCTTTGCCCAACTGCGCGACCCAGGCTGGAAAGGCGGCTCGAAACGGGGGCCTCGAGCCGCGGCTTTTCGCCAAGCCGCCGCCGGGTCCCGGCGAAAGCGTTGGGCCCGCTGATCGCGGCGGTGGTTTTCCTGCAAGGCGGTTGGCTGGGGGCCGAGGAGGCCACGATTCGAGCAGACGGGCCTCGCTGGAAGATGGAAACGGCAGGCGTGGAACGGGTGGTCGCGCTGGAGGACGGCAAGTTTCTTCTGAAGAGCTTGAAAAACAAGGCGTCGGGGCGCGAACTGGCTTCGGCAGACGCCGCCTCGGAAGAATTCTTTGTTTCGGTGAACGGAAGCCGCTGGAGCGGGCCGATGGGCGGCTGGAAACTCACCGGCTCGAAAGTGACAAAGCTCAGCCAAGGCGAGCAACAATTGGATGTTTCGTTCCAGCGGGACGGGCTCGAGGCAACGAAGAGCTACGTCATCTATCCCGGCTCGAGCATCGTCCGGGAATGGGTTAGGTTCAAGAACGCCGGCGAAATTCCGCTTCGGATTGTCGAGCCGGGCTTTCTCACTCTGCGGGTTCGGCCGGGTGACCCGGGCTCGCTGGATTTCGATTGGATGAGCGGCGGAGAGAACGCTGCGGGCTCCTGGAAGCTCAAGACGGAGAAGCTGAATCCGCAAACGCCGCGGCAGTTCGATTCTTATGAACCGTTCCCCGCCGATCCGAGCGCAGCGCCGAGCCAATTCCCCGGCGACGGGGTCGATGCCAAAGTCCTGCTGGACGGACGGCAGGTCTGGCCGGCGAGCGGTTGGGCGGAGAGCGCCAACGCGACGGTCAAGGTGCCGTTTGATTTCAGCCTCGACGTCCGGGCTGGGAGCAAGCTGGTATTCCTGGTCAACATGCGAGCCAACATCGGCTTTGACACCACCGCGTTTGATCCCACGCTGGCTTACGATGACGGCGAGAGGCACACGGCTTCAAAGGAGTTCAGCCACGAGCAGGGAAAAAATGGCTGGCAGTATCAATACCTGGAAAACGGGAAGTTTATCGACCTGGCCTATTACCCCGGGCCGAACCAGTGGCGGAAAGAAAAAGACAACGCCACGGGCACGCCTTTTGTCGGTCCGGGCGACCAGCATCCGGACAGCGGCCAGGACGCGGCGCGGGTGTGGACGGCGCCCAAGGCCGGACGCGTGCGCGTAACAGGATCGGTCTGCAACACCGGCAACGGCGGGGGCGGGGGCGGCAGCTACGGCTTTCGTCCGGGAACGTCGAGCTACGCTCCCTGGTACGCCCTTTACAGCCGGGACACCCAGGAAGGGCTGTTCTTCGGGTGGGATTACTTTGGACATTGGGCCTCGGTGTTTGCTCTCGGTTCAGACGGGGCCGTGACGGGGCAATTGAGACTCTCCGGCCATAAGCAGACGCTTGGCCCGGGCCAATCGCTGACGACCCCAAAGGCGTTTGTGGGGCTGTTCCGCGAAGACCTGGACAACGCGGGCAACCAATGTCTGGACTGGCAGTATGGGTACCTTTGGGACTACACCCGGCCAGGCTGGTTCCCCGCCATCCGGATGCTCGGCTATTGGTACAACGGCACCGGTTGGGGGCAGAGCGGGGTCGGCTGGACGGGGGGCAATCCCGATTTCGAGAGCACGTTTCGGAAGGTGTTTCGGGTGGCGGACCTGATGCGCTACGTCGGGGCGGATGTGTATCATCGGGATTGGGGTTGGTGGGATCGAGCGGGCGATTGGAACGGACCGGACTTCCGCGCGACCATCGACTACCTGGCCAAGTCCGGCATGGGCCAACTGATCTACGCCTTCCTCTACACGGTGGACGAGAAGTCCAAAGTGGCGCGGGAACATCCGAACTGGCTGCTGGGCAGCACGCTGGACCTGTCCCAACCGGCCGTGGTCGAATTCCTGACCGGGCAGCTCCATAGCCTGGTGGAGCGCTGGGGCAACTTCGAGTGGCGCAACGACAGCACCTTCACCGCCCCACGGAACGGCGACGACACGCCGATGCTCGGCCAGGATGAAGGCTTGCGGAAAGTGATCCGCGATTTCCTGGACCGGCATCCGCAGTGCGCGTTTCAGGCCGTGAACGGCGGCGGCAACTATGGCGGCTACGATTACACCCGCTACGCTTCCAGTTTCTCGTTCAGCGACGGGGCGGTGGGGATGCTGCGCAATTATTACGCCGCGCTGCTCTTGCCTCCGGACAAGACCAGCGACATCCCGGACATTTGGAACCCGAATGAATACAACCCAGCCACCTGGCGGGGCCTGCTCTGCATCAATTTCGACATGACCGGCGACACCTGGGACCCGGCCAAGCTCGAAGGCTTGCGCGAACTGGTGGACATTTACCACTACCTCGGCAGCCAGGGAGTCGCTGGCCGCTGGGTCCATGTATATCGGCCGGTCATCGCCGGGGACGATGCGACGCTTTATTTCGAGCGGCTGAGCCGCGATGCGAAACGCGGCATTCTCATTCCGAAGCGCCCGGCCCCAGGCGCCGTCACCATCAAGCCCAAGGGCCTTTTGCCCCGGGAGCGTTATTTCGTCTCCTTCCAGGAATCGGCCCAGACGGAAGCCCGGACGGGCGCGGACCTGATGGAACGAGGTGTCCACTTCGAGAAAATGCCAGCGGGGGAGCTCATCTATCTGAACCTGCCGTTGCATCCGGGCAGCAAGCTCGACAGGGAGCCGCCGGCGCCTCCGAGCGAGCTCACCAAACGGGTTCAGGACAACCTGGGTTATCCCGGCGTCGAGCTCTCCTGGAGGCCGGGCTCGGACAACAACTGGATTTCATATTACGAAGTGTTCCGCGACGGCATGGCTCTCGACAAAGTGGCGAAGGGGACTTTTTATTTCGATCACTCTGCCGGAGCTGATCCGGCGTCCCCATACGAAATCCGTTCCGTCGATGGCGCCGGCAACGTGTCGGCCAAGCTCGCCGCTTCGGGTCCCAACGCCAAACCGGCCACGGTTCTTGATGACGCTGCTTCCGTGTTTCGCTTCAGCGGCGACTGGAAACACGAGGGCAACCTCCTCCTCGCCCACGCGCGAACCCTTTCGGTCTCGAGCCAGAAAGGCGCGGCGGCGGAAGTGACTTGCCAAGGCGGGAAAGTGCTGATCTTCTGCAAGTTGGGCGCCAATTGCGGCCAGGCGGCGGTGCGGATCGACGGCGCGCCGGCGGGGGTCGTCGATACGTATTCGGCGGACGACATCTGGGGCGTGTGTGTGTACCGCAAAGCGCTGCCGGATTCCGGGCCGCACCAACTGCGTCTCGAAGTCCTGGGCGAGCACAGCGCGCGCGCCAAGGATGCGCTGGTTTGCCTGGATGGGGTGCGGATCGAGCCTGAGTGAAGGGCTTGCGGCGGCACGCCCCCTTAAATCTCCCACCCCTCCCGATAGTGGTGCTCGATGAACTCAGTCGCTTCGGGGCAATTCCTGGCCCGCAGGCTCTTCGAGTCCCATTCGATTTTCCTGCCGGCGCGGTAGGCCACGTTGCCGAGCAAGACGGTCTCGGTGAGCGCGCCCGAGTAGTCGAAATGGCACGTGGTGGTTCCGCCGGTCTTGCAGGCGCGTATCCACTCGGCATGGTGCCCGATTGAATCCGGAATGAACGCCGCGGGCGGGACGAAACCGGCGAAGTCCTTTTCCGGCAGCAGCAAGCGGCGTCCGTAATCGGCCAGCAGCATCCCTTTGCTCCCGACGAACAGCACCCCGCTCTTCCACTTGCTGGCCAGTTCCAGCGGGAGCACCGCCGGGGGCGGTTGCTTCCCGCCGTGATACCAGGTCAACTTGACTGGCGGCTGGGACCCCCGCGCCGGGTATTCATAGTGCACCACCAGCCAGGGCGGCACCGACTCCGGATGCACGGGCGGCCCGGCGAGGATCTCGGCGCTCAAGGGAGTTTGCAGGCCCAGCGCCCAATGGGGCAAATCCATGTAATGACAGCCAAAGTCCGCCAGCGCCCCGCCCCCGAACGCCCACCAGTTTCGCCAACTCGCGGGCAGATACTCCGGGCTGTAGGGCCGGTAGCTCGCCGGCCCGAGCCACAGATCGTAATGCAACCCGGCGGGCACCGGCGGCGTCTCCGTTGGCCGATCTTTGCCGCCATAGGTGGCGTTCACCCACACATGCACTTCGCCGACGGCGCCGACGGCTTCGCGCTGGACCAGTTCGACCACCCGCCGATAATTCGTGCCGGCATGAATCTGCGTCCCGATTTGCGTCACGCGTTTGGCCTGCAGCGCCGCCTCCATGACCCGCCGGCACTCGGAAATCGTGCGCGTCAGGGGTTTCTCGCAATAAACATGGCGCCCGCTCTTGAGCGCCGCCACCGCCGCCACCGCATGCGTGTGGTCGGGCGTGGCAACCACTACCGCATCGATTCCTTTCTGGTCCAGCAGCCGGCGAAAATCGTGGTAGGTCTTGGCGCCCGGGTGCTGCTGCGCCGCCGCTCGCAGGAAGGTCTCGTCCATATCGCAGAGGGCGACGATGTTCTCGCTCGAGACATTGGCGAGGTCGTAGGCGGCCTGGTGCGCAACCCCAACCATCCCGAGGTTGAGCTTTTCGTTGGGGGAGGCCTGCCGCGCCCGAGCCCAGCCGGCGCTCGCCAGCCACAAGCCCGTGGCGCCCAGGGTGGTCTGTGCGAGGAACCTCCGGCGGTTCATTGGAGTGCTGCTGGTTTTCATAAAGTGGGACGGCTTACGATCTCAAGGAGGCGTTCTACTGCATCTCTGATGCCAAAGCGAAGGTTTCCTGCTGCGCCTCGTTGGCCTGATCCAAGGCCGGGCCTCGGTTGGTTTCACACGACCGCGCATTTTGATCTGTTTGACCACTTCCGGATCCGGCCGTTCATACATATATTCGAGGTAACTGTTCAGGTGGGAGGGTGGGGCAGACCTCTGGTCTGCCAGTTCACGGAGCCTCCGGCTCCGTGAACCTGGTGCGGCCGGAACACCGGGCCAGAGGCCCGGCTAACCGGCAGACCAGAGGTCTGCCCCACACCTGAACAGTTACTTTGGTTCAATTATTGAGGCTGCGCGGGTGAGGCGGCTGCCAGGGATTGCAGGGAGACGATGCTGGCGACGATCCGCTGGTTGATGGCCGTGATGCGCTCGCGGGTTTCGGGAATCCGAAAGCATTCGGAGAAATCAATCGGCTGGCCGAACATGACAATCGGGCGTCGGAAGAGGCTGCGGGGCAGCCAGCGCCACAATCCCCTGGTTTTGGGTCCGCCTTTGCTGAAAATCCGTTCGATGCCGTGATGGTACACCGGGATGACGGTTATCGGGGACTGGGTGTGTGCGATCGCGTAGGCGGGACCGTTTTTGATGACCGAAAGGTCATCACTGCGGGTTCCTTGATAGAAGATGAGGAGATTGTTGCGTTCCAGAAAATCGACGTAGTTGCGCATGAGCCAAGGATGATCGCGCCGTTCGACCGGCACCGTGCGCAGGAGCGTAAACAGGGTCTTGGAAAACCAGGTGCGGAAGAAATTCTCCCGGGCGGCGAAATTCATGAAGGGAAGGGACGGGTAAAGAATGTTTTCAGGGAAATAGGCGGCCACGGCGATGAGAAATGAATCGTACATGGTGGTATGATTCGACACGAACAGCACCCGTTCTCCGCGTCGAGGAATATTGTTTCGTCCCCGCACGCGGGTAAAATTAAAGGGGAAGCGGAAAAACAAAAAGGAGACGAAGCCGGTGGAAACCATGGCCACGTAGGATGCCCAGATCCGCAAACGTCCGAATATTCTTGTAACCAGCACGATGTTTATTCCTTGCGCTGCAGGGCACTCTACTCTCCCCGGGCTGGCATGGGAAGCCCATTTTGTCCGCTTGCCGCCGGGCGGGCGCATCGGGCCCGTACCACCAACGCAGTTGGAGTTATAGATCAGACCCGGGGCCTGCGGAGCAACCCGGAGGGTTGCCAAAAGGCAGCCGGGGGTCGCTGCGCAACGGCAACCCCCGGTCAAGAGCGGCGAGGGTCCTGCACCCCGGAACGGGGTGCCAGAAACATGCGCGCCCCTTGTCTGAGCAGCCTTCTGGCATCCCTCCGGGATGCGCGAACACGCCGCCGCGGACCGGGGGTCTCGCTACGCTTCGACAGACTACTTTCTTTCATCCCTCCGGGATGAGCCCCGGCAGACCCAACGTCCCCTTCCACGGTCCTTGCCCCCGTGGTGGCACAGTCAAGATGCCCCCGGTTCATGGTCCCGAAGGTATGGCATTGACCAGACACCCTGAGCGCATATACGGTCATCGCGCGTCGTGAAAGTTTCATGAAACTGATCTTTCAAAGATTGACTACGGAAACGGAAGCACCATGACCATATCCTCTGCTTTAAGGGGGCGCGCCCATAAGGGTCTGCGCCCAAAGCCAGCCTGCAGGAGGACCTGCAAAACGGGGCCTCGACTGGCGATCGATGGCGGGATGCCGGCGGTCAGGGACAAGCTTCCCCACTGGCCGGAGTTCGACCCCAAGGGAATCAAAGCCGTCGAAGAAGTCCTGCGGTCCGGCAAGGTCAATTACTGGACCGGCCGCAAGGGGATGGAGTTTGAGCGGAAATTCGCCGGATGGCAGGGAAGCCGATTCTCCATCAGCACCACCAACGGCACGGCAGCGTTGCACGTGGGCCTGACCGCGCTGGGGATTGGACCGGGCGACGAAGTGATTGTGCCGAGCTATACCTTCATCGCCAGCAGCTTTTCCGTGGTCCACGCCGGGGCAGTGCCGCGTTTTGCGGATGTGAACCTGGAAGACCACTGCCTGAGCGTCGAGTCGGCGGAGAAACTGGTGAACGAGCGGACCAAAGCGATCATGCCGGTGCATCTCTACGGCAACGTGTGTGACATGGACCAAATCAGGGCCTTCGCGAAAAAGCACCAGCTGTTCGTGATCGAGGACAACGCAGAAGCCTTTGGAGGTTTGTATAAAGGCAAGAAGACCGGGACCTTGGGCGACATTGCGGCTTGCAGTTTCTGCCAAAGCAAGACCTTCACTACCGGAGGCGAAGGCGGCATGGTGACCACCGACAATGAAGATTTCGCATGGACGGCGCGCAGCTTCCGCGACCATGGTTACGACGTGAAGGACCGGTTGAACCTCCTGGAACTGGAGCAGAAGCTTTCCTACATTCACAACATGGTGGGCTGGAACTACCGGATGACCGAGATGCAGTCGGCGATCGGCCTGGCGGAGCTGGCCCGGATGGATGATTGGAACCTGCCGCGGCGGCGGCGCAACGCGCACATCATCATGGACGCGCTAAAGCGCCTGCCGCAAGTGAAGTATGTGCCTATCGACTCTGCCGAGCGCCGAAACGGGTTTTTCGTGCTGGCCTTCACGCTGGACATCGAGAATATGCGGTGTGACATCGGGCAGTTCGTCAAAGCGGCGGGGGCCGAGGGAGCGCCGTGCTGGCGCGTGTTCTGGCCGCAATGCCATACGGAGCGCGCGTTTCGGGAACACAACTCCTTTGGGCGCTCGCGTTTCCCATTTCGGTCGGCGGAGTATGCCAGTCCGAAGAGCGTCGATTACGGCCTGGTCGAGGTCCCCAACGCGGTGTGGCACCAGGGCCACACGTTCACGTGTTTCGCATATCCAACGTATGAGCCCTGTCACTGCGAGCAGATTGCCGAGGCGCTGGCCAAGGTGGTTAACGGCTACTCGAAGTGACGTGTTGGCAGGAGAGGCGATTATGGCCGGTGGGCAAACCGAGAAAGTGAAGTGGTGAGTTGTACGGGTCGCGGGGAAGCATCTTGGGCTTTGGCACGATTGGCCAGGGAGAGCGCGGTAAAATGGCGGCGCAGCTGCAGGCTGGGAATTCGGGATACGACCCCCGGCAATCACGGACGGGAAACGGAGGCCTGCCCATTGACCCCGCGCCGGTGAAGCTGTACCGGGCGGAGATCGAGGAGTTCAGCCAGGCGCTGCTCGAGGGGCGAGAACCGTCGAATGGCGCCCGGATTGGTTTGGAGAATCAGAAAGTGCTGGCGGCTTGTTAGGAATCGGCGCGCATCCGAAGCCAAGTCACGGTCCAAGAGTGGCCTGGGGCTCGACCCATTCAGACTTCGGCGGAGTCCGGCGTTCGTTCTGCGTTGTGAGTGCCGAAACGAAAATAGAAAAGCGTCAGTCCTGGAAAGATGAGATTTTGCCTGCTTCGCCTTCATGGGCTTTCACCGTCGCCGATCCGCTGCAGCCTGGCGCGGATTTCCGCCAGTTTCCGCCCGCGGCGCCGCTCCGCCCGGCTTACCCCTTGCGTCACCCGCGTGTAATGACCCAGGCCCAAACGCTGCCCCACCCACCGCAGCGAAACGGTGGTGCGCCGCCGCCGCCACCACGCCAGCGCCGCCTTCTCCGCCGCTCCCCTGGGCAAGGCCTCTAGCCCTCGCGGGCTCAGGCCCAAAACCCGCAGCCCCCGTTGCAGCGCCAACTCCGCCGCCCCTTCATCATGCGCTGGCACCCAGCCAGGAGAAATGAACCATGTTATGGCCGACCCTTTTCTCTTCTTTGCGCAGCATCCTTGCGCCATGTGGCGGCGGTCAATCCACGATTCTGCTTCGGCAAACTTCTTTCCGGCGGAGGACTTGAAATCGCTTTCTAGAGCGAATAGCTTGTGGGGAGCATGGTGAGCGAGCCCAAATTCAGACCCGAAATCGTGGAGCAGGATACCGCCGCGGCGGTTCGATTGCTCGCCCGCTGGCCCGGCGTTACACGCGTCTGGCTCTTCGGCTCAGCCGCCAAAGGGAAGCCGTTGGACTGGCGATCCGACCTGGACCTAGCGGTGGAAGGCATGGCCGCCCGAGACCAGGGCCGGGCCTGGGCCGAACTGGACGAGACCCTCACCCTGCCGGTTGACTTGGTCCGATGGGAAAGCGCCAACCCTGCCCTCCGCGACGAAATCGCGCGCTGGGGAAAGGTGCTGCATGAAACCTGATACCGCCCAACTAGCGAGCCTGGCCGCGGTAGTCACAGAAGCGATCGCTGCCATCGAGCGACTGAACGTCCAACTCTCGGAATTCACCGCTTCGTTGGTGGCGCCCAAGCCGGAGTTTCGGAACCTGGCGGCCGCCGCCTACCTGCTCCACAACGTCTACTGCGCGCTGGAGAACGCCTTGGAGCAAATCTCGCGCACCTTTGAGAATCACCTCACCGATCCAGCGCAATGGCACCGCGAGCTCCTGGCGAAAATGTTCCTGGAAATCCCGACCGTTCGACCTGCCGTCTTGCCGGCTGACTTGCGTGGGTTCCTGAATGATCTGCGCGGCTTTCGCCATCTGTTCCGCCATTCTTACGACTTCCAGCTGGACCCGGAGAAACTTAACCTTCTCGCGCGCGACTGGGCGGGAGCGCGCCTCGAGGTGCTTGCGGCGCTGACGCGATTTCGGGACAGCCTGCTCGCGCGTGTCCGTGCGGAGCAAAAACAGGCGTAGGACGGAGAGAGCTCGTTTCACCTGTGTAGGGCAGGTCTCCGGCCGCGGTGACAATGAAAGGGGGTTACAACTTTAGGTCGGCTTGCGCTTCGTTTTGCCGGCCACGGTTGCCAATGGGAAAAGTTATGGCTGACCCTTTTCTTCGGGAGGACGTTAATCCCCTGCTCAGGGTACGGTGATATAGTTCATCAAAGACAGGTTGCTGTTGAGGAGGCTGGCGCCGCTCTCGAGGGCGGCCTGGTAGGCCGTTTGCAGGGTGGACAGGCGGGTCAGGGTCGTGGCCATGTCGGCGTCCGATGCTTGCGAGACGTCTTGGGTCAGGGCGGTGGACCGGGTGGAGGCGACGGCACTGGCGTCATTGAGTTGGGACTGGATGAGGCCATTGGCGGAGATGTGGGAGGTGATACTGTCCTCATCCTTGGCAAGGTTAGCGTGGTCGGTGGAGGCGATGGCCTGGGTATCACCGGCCTGGAGGTCATTGCGCAGGGCGATGAGGTGATTGAAGAAATCGGCCCCGGTGCGCGAGTCGGTAATCACCCCGGCGGGTCCTGTGCCCGACGTGTTGGCGCCGGGGACCTGGACGGAGAGAGAATAGCCGGGGGCGACTTCGGCCGAGGCCACGGAATCATTGCCCTGGTAGGAGACGGCGGTGACGTTGCCGGAGGCGTCGGTGGTGGCAACGAACGGGGGCTGGGAGTTCTGGGTGCCGCCGAAGAGGTATTCACCCTGGCTGTTCTGGCTGTTCATGTCCTGGACGCCTTGCTGGATGAGTTGATTGACCTCGGCGGCGTAAGCGGCGAGGTCCGCCGGGGAGGCGGTGCCGTCGGCCTGGGTGGCGATTTCAGAGGCGCGGGCCGAGAGAGTCTGCAGGCTGTTGATGGCATTATAGGAACTGGTGGCCTGCTCCTGGAGGGTGGTGATGTTCTGTTGGTATTGGGCGTTGGCGCTGTTTTGGGCCTGCCAACCGAGCACTTGCTGCATGAGGGCGGGGTCATCGGAGAGCTGGGAGATGCTCTTGCCGGTTTCCACTTCGTTCTCCAACTGGAGTTGCTGGGCGCCCAGGACAGACAACCGGTTGATAAAGGAATCCGGGAACGAGTTGAAAGCGACACGCATATCAGGTTATGGGGTTAGCCTTGTTTGGCGTTCATTAGATCTCCCAGCATAGTGTTAATCGTACTGACCAGTTCGGCCGCGGCTTGAAAGGCCTGCTGATAGGTCATGAGGTGGGTCATTTCATCGTTAAGGGACACCCCGCTCACCGAAGTGCGCTGCTGGGACAGCATGTTCTGCACGGTCTGCTGGTCGCTCAAGCGGCTGTTGGCGGTGGAGAGGGCCGACCCCAGATCCGTGATGGTGGCGTTGTAACTGCCGGAGAAAGTCTGGTTGCCCAGACCCGACTGGGGCGCGGTGCCCAGTTGCGCCAGGGCAGCCGCCACCTGGTTGTCTCCGGAGGCGCCCGCAACGCCGGCCGCCTGCAACGCTGAGGGATCGCTGGCCAGCGCCGCATTGACGCCGATATCGCTCGCATCGGCGCCGGTGAAGAAGCTCGCGCCGGTGTTGCCGTTGAGGTCGCAGCCTTTGCTATAGACCGCGTTGACCCGGGTAATAAGCTGGGAAGCGAGCTGGTTGAGGCCGCTTTGGAGCGACGCCAGGGCGTTGTCGCGGCTATCGATGGCGCCCTGAATGCTGCCGCCGGTCAGTGTGAGCGGCGTGCCGGCGCCGGCAGTGCGGACCATGAGCTGGCCGCCGCCGGCGTCGTAACTTTGCAGGGTGTCCTGCACCTCGGAGCCGGACACCAGCAACTGCCCGTCGACGACGACGTTGACCGAGCCGTCGGAGTTGGCAACGGGCTGGAAGTTGACGAGCTTGGCCAGGTCCTCGAGCTTCTCCTGGCGCAGATCGACCAGGTCGTTGGCGGTGCCGCCCGAGGCGCCTTGGGCCAGGGTAATCTGGTGGTTGAGCCCCGCGATTTCCGAGAGGAGTTGGTTGGCGCTTCCCACGCCGGTTTGGACCGACTGGTTGAGCTGATCGTGCAAATCACTGAGACTCTGATTGACCTGGTTGAACTGCGCGGCAAGCTGTTGGGCCTGGGAGATAACCGCCTGGCGGTTGGGCGTCGAGCCCGGGTCGATGCTCAGGGCCTGGAACTCGTTAAACAGGCCGCTCAGGCCGCTGTCCAGTCCGCCGGTGGAGCCGACGCTGCTGGCGTCGGAGGAGGAGGCGGCGCTCTGCAGTTGCTCGCCGAGGTTTGACTGCGCGTTTTGCAAAGCGTTCTGCTGGGTCTGAAGAAACGAGGTGATGCTGTTCTCACCCTGGATCTGGCCGTCGAGCATGGCATCGCGAATCTGCTGGATGGCGACGACCTGGACCCCGGCGCCCTCCTGGCCAAGGCTCGTTTGGAGGGGCGTGGCGGCCTGCTCGACCACGACCTGGCGGGAATAGGCGGGGTTGTTTACGTTGGCCAGGTTCTGGCCGGCGACTCCGACGGCCTGCTGCTGGGCGTTGAGGCCGCTCGAGGCGATATTGAGGCTGTCAAAAAGACCGGGCATAATGATGATGGAGCAGCGTCAGGCTTATCCGCTGCGGTCGTAAAGAGCGCAGCCCGGCGCGGCCTGCGCCACGGCGCCGGCCTGGGTATAGGTCGGGGCGCCAATCGCGCAAATCGAGTTGATGAACCGGCCCATCAACTCCACCGCGCGGCTCAGCAACAGGTGATTCTGGCGGGCGCGCTGCCGGACCCGGGCCAGCAGATGGTTATTCTCCTGGATGAGGGCGGAGACCAGGGGACGGTAGGCCTGCGGCAATTGCGGGACCAGCACGCCGGCGCGGAGGCCGGCCGGCAGGTCCATCGACTGGGCCAACTCCCGCTGGCGCTGGGCGCGCTCGCGGCGGGCTGCCTGGATGGCTTCGCCCTGGGTGTTGATGGCCGAGACGGTGGCCAGCAGCTCGTCCGGGAGCCGGCGCACAACCTGGTCCCGCTGCAAATCGAGCAGGGCCAGCAGCTCGCCAAATTGCTTGAGCTCTTCGCGCAAGCTCTCGACAAAATTGTTCAACGGTTCAGTCATGGCAAATCGTTCTTGGCGCAGACAGCCGAAGGAGCCCGACCCTTGCGGTCGGACAAGTCCCTCATCTTTGGAGAATTCAAGGCCCGGACCGCAGCCGGGCTGGAGACGGGCTCGCCGCCGGCCGGCAAATGGGTTTGGGGCGCGGCGACAGGGCCTTGAATCGCGGGTTTCACCGGCTGGTCCGCCGCGTCTTTAGGGCTCCTGAGGGCCGAGGATTTGGATTGGGCCGCCGGGCCGTGCTCGGCGCCCGGGGCAGCGGGGGTTGAGGCCGAAGGGAATTGGCGTTGCAGCCCTGCGGCGAGGCTCTGCGCCAGGCCCAGGCTGTTGGACTTGGCCATGCCGTCGGCCAGTTGCTCGACCACCATGTCGCGGTAAATGCCATTGGTCGTGGAGTCGTTGGCGAATTTCGACTTGAAGACCGGGCGTTGGGCTTCCTGCAAGACCTGCCGCAGGAGCAGGGCCTCGAAGGCGTGGCTGGCAGCGACGATTTTCTCGGGTTCGGAGAGGTGGGTATTTGAGGCCAGGCGGTCGAGCGGGAGGTCTTCGGCCTTCACGGGGCGGCCCAGTAGGGGGGAGATGTCCATATCAACGGATAATCAATTCGGCTTGCAAGGCGCCGGCCTGTTTCATGGCCACGAAGATGGCCATCATGTCGCGGGGCGTGACCCCGAGGGCATTGAGCGAAGAGGCGACCTTCTCGACGGTCGGCAGCTCCAGCAGCAGGACGACGTTGGCCTTGGCCTCGTTGACCTTGGTATCGGTGCGCGGCGTCTTGGTGGTGGTGCCGCTGCTCATCGCGTTGGGCTGGGAGACATCGAGGGTGCTGGCCACAGTGATGGTGAGGTTGCCCTGGGAGACGGCGCAGTTGGAAATGCGGATGGTGGAGGTGGCGACGATGGTGCCGGTGCGTTCGTTGATGATGATGCGGGCCGGTGTATCGGGGGTCACCTCGATGGCCTCCAGACGGGCAATGAAGTCCACCGGTTGCTCCTCGTGTCCCTCGGGCAGACGCACGAGCACGGAGGTCGAATCCACCGCCTGCGCGCAGTTGGCAAAGGTCCGATTGACCGCCTCCGCCAGGCGGGAGGCCGAGATGAAGCTGGGTTCGCGCAGGAGCAATTCGATGGATTTGTCGCGCACGATGTGGGCCGGGATCTCGCGCTCGACCAGGGCGCCGTTGATGATGGTGCCCACGGTGGGATGGTTCTTGGTCACGTTGGCGCCCCCCGCGCCGCTCGGGCCGGCCGAGAACCCGCCGACCGCCAGCGGCCCCTGGGCCACGGCATAAACGCCGTTGTCAGCCCCGAGCAATGGCGTCTGCAGCAAGACGCCCCCCTGCACCGATTTGGCGTCGCCCATGGATGAGACTTGCACATCCAAGCGCGCCCCGGGCTTGACAAAGGCCGGAACGTCGGCGGTGACCAGCACCACGGCGATGTTTTTGGAGGAAAGGGTCGAGGCCAGAATGTTGACCCCGTAGCGCTGGAGGATGTTGGCGAGGGTCTGCTGCGTGTAGGCCGGGTCCCTGTCGCCGTCCCCTGCCAGTCCCACCACCAGGCCGTAGCCGACCAGTTGGTTGTCGCGGGCGCCGGCGATCATGACGAGGTCCCGGATGCACGCGCTTCCACCGGCAGCCGACAGACAAGACAGGACAAGGACAAGGACAAGAAATAACCGAGCCGTACCGGATTTCAACCCCGTGCGCGGCGTCTCGGGCAGGCCAATTTGGAGTGCGGTGGCAAGCGGAGCGCGACACCGCTTTGGCTCGGGCAGCGTCTGGCGTTCTTGGACGTCCCGGGCGGCCGAAAGCGCCGTCGCCGCTTCGCTCGGCCGGCGCACTCCCAAAGACCACTTTGTCAACGGCCCTGCCCCGTTCCGTGGGCAACTCGAGATTCGGCTTGGATTGGGGGTTCGCATTTCGCCGGAGGGGAGCAGGTTCATCGGCAGGGGCAAGGCTCAGAAGGGTGCGAACTTGTCCCAGAGCCGATGGAACCAGCCTTTGCGCTGGGAGTCGGTGATGGTGCCTTTGGAGATGATTTTGATGGTGGCGTCCGAGATGTTGTAGCTGTAGATGGTGTTGTTGGCCATGATGTCGTCGCGGCGGATGGTGCCGCGCAACACGACCGTCTGCTGTTCGTCGGCGAAGGAGCTGGCGCGCACGCCCTCGATGACCAGGTTCCGATTGGGCAGGACATCTATGACGCGAACCGCCACACTGGCGACAATCTGCTGCGCGTTGTTAATGCTGCCCCCGCCGCTGAAGTCGCTCTTGCCGGTGACGTTCAAAGCGGGCATTTGGCCGCCCTTGGTCAGCAGGCCGCTGGCCGCCGGGCTATAGAGGAAGCTGGCGACGGCGGCATTGATGCTGGATTGCTTGGAAGTCGTGGTGTTGTTGGCCGTGGTGGCGGTGGTGTTTTCCTGGACCAGGATGGTGACGATGTCCCCGACCCGGCTGGCCCGTTTGTCGGCGAACATGGGGTTGGACTGGCTGTCCTTCCATAATGAATCGCCCTGGAGGTTGCCTGCCCCAAACCAAAGGGCCCCGGCGAAGCACAGGCCCAGGATGCGGAATCCAAAGACCGAAGGCCCCAACCCCGGCACGGAAGGCGAAGGGCTAAAGTGGAATGGCAATCGTGTGTTCATCCTCGACCTTTCCCCGCAATTCACGGCGGGATTGATAGTTGCGGACCCGGACCATCTGGCCGGGAACGCCTTCTTCCAACACTTCGACTTTGAGTGAAATGACCATGACGCCGTCGCGGACGACGGCATCGGCGATCTGGCCGCGGGCCACGACGGGGCGCAGCCGGATGGCCCGGGCCAGCAACGGGGAGCCGGCAGGGACGCTTTCGCCCAGCTCGTAAGCGCCGGCATTGGGCGGCAGGTCGCAAAGCGGGTCGCGGAGGGCCAGCATATCGCAGCGCTCATGGGCCAGGGGAGCATCCTTGAGGGGCAACCCGCGCTGGAGATTACTGTGGGCCACCAGCACATCCCGCCACAGCCGGGCTTGGACGGGCATCTGCCAGGAGCCGGCCAACTGGCGGCCGGCGTGTATTTCAAAGCGCAGAATGCTCGTCGCGGTGATATGATTGAGAGCGGGCTCGATAATGTCGACCTTGAGCGGTTCGTCAGGCACGGTCACGGGCGCCCAGGGCCGGGTCAAACGGAGTTCCCATTGCGCCCCGTCAGTTCCGACCCGTTGATTCAAGGCGCCGGTGAGCAGGTCGCGCAATTCGTCCGCTTCCAGGCGGCGGGGCGGGCGTGGGACCGGGGCGGCCGGGGCGTTGGTCTGGCCGGCTCGAGCGGGGAGGGCCGCCGGCGCGTCCCCGGCCCGGCCGGCGGAGGGGATGGCAGCGAGCAGGAGCAAAGCCAGAAGGGTCGGGTGACTCATCAGTGTTTGAGGTTGTTGCCTTGTTGCAGCATCTCGTCGGCCGCCTGGACGGCCTTGGAATTGACCTCGTAGGCGCGTTGCGCCATGATGAGGTGGACCATTTCCTCGACGACTTTGACATTGGACATTTCCAGTTGGGCCTGTTCGATTTGGCCGAAACCGTTTGTGCCCGGGGCGCCCAGTTCCGGCGAGCCGGAAGACGGGGTTTCTTTGTAGAGGTTGCGCCCAAGGGCCTCGAGGCCGTTGGGATTAATAAAGCGTGTAAGCTGGATTTGGTAGGTAGTGCTGCCGCTGGGAGTGGTGTAGGTGACGTCGCCTGTGGAAGCAACGGTGATGTTGCTGGTGCCAGGCGGCACCGCCTGGAACCCGCTGGCGACTGGCAGGCCGTCGCTGGTCATGATGCGGCCGTCGGAGGAAGTCTTGAACGAGCCGGCGCGCGTGTAGGCCAAGGAACCATCCGGCATCGTGACCTGGAAAAAGCCGTCGCCGTTGATGGCCATATCGAGGGGCTCGCCCGTCTGGCTCAATTCGCCGTTGGTAAAAATGCGGGAGGTGGCCACCGCTCGTGAGCCGTGGCCGATCTGCACGCCGGTGGGAAGCAGGTTGCCGGCCCCGGCCTCGCTGCCGGGGGCGCGCTGGGTCTGATAGAGCAGGTCTTCGAACTCGATCTTGCTCTTCTTGAAGCCGGTGGTGTTGACGTTGGCCAGGTTGTTCGAGATAACGTCGAGGTTCATTTGCTGGGACTCCATCCCGGCAGCGGCAGAATAAAGGGCGCGCAGCATATCAGTTCGATCGGTTGCGGGAACTCATTTCATTTCATCTCATCTCTCTCAGGTCGGGCTGGCCACGTCGGTGATCAAGCGGCTGATCCGGTCATCCTCCATTTGCGCCACTTTCTGGTTTGCTTCGTAGAGGCGCATGGCGGTAACCAGGTTGCCCATCTCCAGAACCGAGGAGGAGTTGCTGTTTTCCAAAAACCCCTGGTGGACCGTGACCGTGGCCGGGGTGCTCGGTTCGATGGCGGGGTCGGCAACCAGAAAGCAGCCTGCGCCGGCTGGGACCAGCACCTTGGTATCGTTGAATTCAGCAAGCTTGAGCCGGCCCTTGACCATGCCTCCCTGGGAGATTTGGCCGTTGATCGCCACGGTGATGGCAGAGGCGGTCCGCGGATCCAAATGGATTGGTCCGCCCTCCCCCATGACCGGCAGTCCTTGTTTGTTTACCAGTTGGCCCTGCATATCCACACGAAACTCGCCGTCGCGCGTGTAACCGTGGGTCCCATCAGGCATTTGGACATCGAAAAAGCCGGTGCCTTCGATGGCCAGATCGGTATTGACCCCGGTGGGGCGAAGTTCGCCGGGCTGGAAATTGGTGCTTGAAGCGGCCAGCGGCATCTCGAAGCGCTGTGCCGGGCCAGACAGGGCGCCTGGCCCGCGCGCCAGGAAACCGGATTGGACAGCGCTAAAGGTGACATCCTGCCGCTTGAACCCGGGGATTTGGGAGGAGGCGAGGTTCTCGGCGATGGTCTCCTGCCAGCGCGAGCTGGCGTTCATCCCCGAGGCGGCTTGGTACAGGCTGACATCCATACGCAGTGGGGCTTGCAAGCAATGCGGATGCCACAGCTTGATCCTGCCGGTTTTACCGGCATATCCGGACTCGACCGTGCTGTGCGGCGGCAAAACCTGCCGACTCGCCGACTGTTTTTTCCTTTGCCATCCCGGAAAAGATGAAGGGGACCCCATGCGTTTTCTCTTTCTTTAGCGAGGGGGATTTGGTATCGAAGGGCCATGGTGCGCAGATTCTGTTTCATCATCGGCTTATTGGTCTGCGGGCTGGTTGCCGGAATAGCTCGCGCGGAGACTTACAGGCTGGCCGACGGCCAGGAACTGGTGGGCGAGATCCTGCCCACTTCTGCCAACGACCAGGGAGTGCAAGTCAAGGTCGGAGAAGGGGAGTATAAACAGGTTGCCTGGGGGAGCTTCTCCCAGGACGACCTGAAACGGTTTGCGGGAAACTCCAAGCTCGAGGCCTTCGTCGAGCCGTTTATCGAGGTGAGTGTCGAGGAAAAGCTCAAGAAAACCGAGGCCAACATCAAGGAACCGTCCCGGCTGGAACTGCCGGCCCGCGGGTCCTTGCTGGGGGCGATGTGCTCCTCCGGGCTTGGGCTGCTGGTGTTGCTGGTGCTTTACGCAGCCAATATTTATGCGGGTTATGAGGTTGCTATCTTTCGCGCCCAGCCAGTGCCGCTGGTCTGCGGAGCCGCCGCGGTGCTCCCGCTGGCGGGACCGATTATTTTCTTATCGATGCGGACCCGGATGGAGCCCTCGGGGCCGAGCGCGGCGGCTGCGCCCGCGGGCGCCCCCGAGGGCGAGCCTGCCGCGGCCACGGCCCCGGCCCCGGCAGGAGCCGACGAGATCAACCCGATGCGGGCCGATGGCGCCGCGCATCCGACCGCACTGAAGCTGGCCCACACGGAGAGCGACCAGGAGCAAAAGCCAGCGTTGCCGCCAACCACGACCTTCCAGCGCGGGCAATTCACCTTCAGCCGACGCTTCATCGAAACGAAGTTCCCCGCCTTCTTCGGCGTCGTCCGCCGTGATGCC